>OCTA010001856.1_pt1 | contig 19321 bp, 21 predicted proteins | sample 1538991 | NCBI WGS metagenome assembly OCTA01 (sample SAMEA3539302, study PRJEB22396) | soil metagenome | biome: tundra; feature: field; material: soil | place: USA | collected 2010-05 | depth 0.15 m | reverse complement strand
CCGCCGCCGGGTAATCGCCTACCTGTTCCATGGCCTGACCCATGGTCAGAACGCACTGGGCTTTTTGTTCCGGGTCGGGCGGCCGTTGGATCAGCTGCCGGAGGCGCTCCAGGGCCTTCTCGTGTTGCTTGGCCTGCTTGTAAAAGTGGGCCAGCCGCCAAAGCGCCTCCGTCGGGTCGGCTTTGGCTTCAGCGAGGGTTTTCAGGAGCATCCTCTCAGCTTCCTCCGCCGAAAGGTCCACCACCGGGCCATCCGGCGGTCGCGGAATCGAGTACCGAAAATCCAAACGGCTATCCATGTTCCGTTCACAGTCTCCTTCCCCCATCCGGGGCAATGCAAGGTGCTCCTGGGTATTGTTAATGTACGAGGGGCTAGAGGTGCCTGCGGGCCGGGAGACCTTCACGGGACCAACTCTCGAGCACGGAGGCTGCCAGGTCGCGGTTTGAGTGGGCCATCCCGTCGAGTCCGAGGTTTTGGCCCGGTCAGAGACGATACACCGACAATTCACCAAGTGGCTTTGGGGCCTTGGCGAGCAGAGTTTCGGGCGTTTGGCGCACGATCTTCCTGAGGTGCTCAGCTGGAAAATGGGCGTTCAAATGGTCGTTAAAGCTTTGTGCGAGATCTTCTGGCCAGATGCGGCGCAAAATGGCGATGAGTACCACGAAGGCCTGCTCTGGCGTGCTGATGCAGGTGGGGAACCTCGCTGCGAAGATGTCCCTCCAGGGCACGCGCACATCGCTGTAGACCAGATCTCGGATTTTTTGCTTGAGCACGCTGTCGCGAAGCCACCGCAGCCAAAGGTTACAAAAAATGTCGTTGTTCTCCTCGTCTGTGAGGAAAGAGGTGAGTTGCTTTTTGCTGGTCGGCAAATCTCGCATGATCGTTTTTATCCTGGGTGCGGTCTTGCCCGGGTGTTCGCTCTCGAATTCCTTACAAAGTGGAAGCGCGCTCTTTAGATGGCCATCGTCCGCGATGAGAAACTCAATGTTATCCTTCTGGTTCGTGACCTTGGCCAGCTTTAGGTCAGGCTCGGGGCGTGTTTGCATTTGCGCTCTGAAGGTCTTATCGGAGAGCCGGCGCTTCGAAGCAATTCGCCCCGAAAGACGACCTTCGTCCAGGCCAATCACTATTAGAGGTAGCATCACCCTCGGCGCCAAAGGCTCCCCATTCTGTGAAGAAGAGGGGTACGGAAAGAGATTCGGCCCATGCCGTTCGCGTAGAACGGCGCCCGCGGCGATTTTGGCGACTGCGGATCGGTATTCGGGACTGGCGAACCGGACCTTGATGCCCTCATACAGAAGAATGCTAAAATAGCGACAGAGTGCCTGCCATGTCGGGTCCTTCCGACGGAACTTGAAGGTCCGTCCTGACATGTCATCTGCCACAAGGAGGTGTTCCGTAAACATGAGCCACTTCAACATTCGAGGAGTTTGGATGTGCGGGAAGTGCACCTCACCGAAAATCACGTGATTTGAGAAATCGAACATGCGATGTCTATAAAGAGAGAAGATAAGACTGACAAGTTTCTTAAGTTCAATGCCAGCACTGCGCCGTCCACCGATGGGGGCCTGTAAATGGGTGGTCCTGAGGGTTATCCACAGACAGCCTCGCAACAGCGTCGGGGTCGCTGATTTGTTGGGCGACGAATTATAGCAGCGCAGCCGGCATCCGGTGCGGCACGGACAGACAAGCGCCCCAATCGCCCAGGGCCTCAAAGTTATTTAAGAAGACCTCCGCTATTGTGCTATATCTCATAGAATTCAGCACGATTCTGCGTCCTCATAACATCCGGCGAGCCTCGCAGGATCGCGGAGCCGCCAGGACGGGCCGCATGTATCTCTCACCGCCTTGGAGATGCAGTCCCATCCATCACACAACCCGCCAACCCATGAACCCCTGGCTAACCGCATTCATAGACGAGACAGGCACCAACGAAATCGACGGCAGTAAGCTGGGCAGCCGGATTTAGAGGATTACCTGCTCGATGTGTTCTATCATTTTGGCGTTCACATCGAGGAACTGGCTCCGCACACCTGGCAGTTGAATCCCGAAGGCATCCTCACCGGTTCATTTCCCTCCCTGCCAGCCGAAGGAATGGTCGCCACCTGCGACCGGCGCCGGGCGCTCAGCCGGGAAGATGTCGGCTTTTTAACGTGGGATCATCCGATGGTCACAGGGGCCATGGACCTGTTGCTGGGGTCCGAAACGGGAAACTGTGCCTTTGCGGTGCAGCCGGTCGCGAACGAGCGGACCCTGCTGCTGGAGCTGATCTTTGTCTTGGAAGCCATCGCTGCGCCTCGCCTGCATGCGGATCGCTTTCTTCCGCTGACGCCGATCCGCTTGGTGGTCAGCCACAAACTCGAAGACGTCAGCAGAACCTTCCTCGGCACCAACTGGGAACGGAAGCTTCAGAAGGGCTCCCCCTACAAACTGATCGAAAATGCCGAAATCGTCAGCCGGACACTCCCCGCCATGCTCCAGAACGCCACGAACCTGGCAGAGACCAAAGCTGCAGCACTGCGTCAGTCGGCTCTGGACGAAATGAACCACCTTCTGGGCCACGAGGTGGAGCGCCTGCGAACCCTCGCGCAGGTAAGCCACCACGTTCGTCCGCTAGAAGTCCGGCTGGCCCAAGCCCAGCAGGAAGAATTGGCGACTGCGCTCCAACAATCCCGCCTCCGGCTGGATTCTCTGCGACTGATCTGGAAAGGTCCGCCCGAAGCGCTGAGCTGAATTGCCCTCTCCCGGCAGTGCCTTTCAGGTGGCGAAGGCGCGGAGTTGGCCATCAAATCGCATCATTCCGCCACCGGGGGCTTCGTCGGTGTTTGGATAGAACGGGTTACCAGTTGGTCATTAATGACCTGGCCGCTTTGACGAGTCAGGGCTGTATGTGCATGGCCTCATTTTGTGAGCACGCGAATTGAGCTGGCCTCCTGGTCGTTCTCCACCGCGGTCGCTCCTATTTCTGGCAGACCAGTATCAGTTGGCAGTGGGCAGATCTATCTCCATCAGGGCCAAGGTGGCGGAAATAATGATATCCAAGGTCTTGTGGAGCATTTCCTCGCCGTAGCCGTAAGCATCGGGGCGGAAAGTATGTATGCACCAGGGGATGTTGGTTCTCAACACAAACTCGTCGGGCATGTAAATGGGTCGCGCCTTCAGGGCTTCGTTGTGTTTGCTCCAGTCATCAAAATGGCGTGCAAAGTTCGGCCACATTTCCTTGTGCGCTTTCGGAAGCCAAACTGCATCTGCTGATGCAACGAGTTTCTCGCCCTGGCCTGGAGGGTGGTGAACCACTCCTATGCCACCACATCCACTAGAATGAACCACTATGATTTCCAGCAAGCCGCCATCAGGTTGGGGATACTTCAGATGGGTTTCACCGATTGCTTGAATTTCCCTCTGGTGGCGGAAATCATCAAGGAAGGGGCTTTTATAATCTTCAGAATCGACGTTATGGGCTTCATTGGTGTTCGAAGAGTAACAGTACAAGGAGGATTTCATAATGTTGGTGGGCAATAGTAAGACTGAAGCACCAGATTGCAATCGATTTGCCGGTGCGGAGAACGTCGCAGCAAGCTCCGGACGCATTGAGTTTCAAGGATACCCGGGACCGAATTCCCATGGGTTCGGAAGGTCCCGTTACTCCTCAAGGTATGAAGACTCAAACCTTTTCCGCTGCCAAAAAGTGGGTTGGGGAGAATTGGCAGGATGCCCCTACTGACAATCATGTGGGTCTGTTCTGGATGGATTTATAGATCCTCTGTACCTCTCCCTTTCCTTCAAACGGGTTGAGGTGTGGTGAGCGCTGGAAGTGCTGAACACCAACCGTACTCGGTGAAAGACACCGGCTTGCGATGGTGGCTTGTGAAAAAGCCGCTCCGTTGATGAAACTTAGCTTTGACCCCCTCGGCTGCTAACAAAATGAAGATAGTTGGGCATTGCCCGCAATGCTTTTGAGGGTATTGGTCCTGCATGAAAAGGGTCCGATCTTCTCCATATTCGCTGTCCAAGGTGGATCGCAGCGGCCACCAAACTCCTCCACCGATTTGCCCGGCGGAAGCGTTCTCATGCGAGGCCAGGGCAGACTACTACCCTGCGATGGAGTTATTATCGAGGTCCTGAGCTCGCCTACGTTCGCGTCGCGGCATGCCAACGCGTTGGGACCACCCAAGACATGTTCGTTCTGGAGGGGATGGTGGGCTGCTTGAATACCCACGGCGTGCTCGTACTGCGCACGCGCACCTGCCGGTGGCCTGAGGTTCCCAAGGGCCTTTCACCCAAGGCGTAGTCCATAGACCCTGCTTTTTCACATCAATTCTGCCTTGAGGCGAGAGAGGCGGGGATCGCATTGCTCTGCTTCAGTTAGGTGCTGGAGCGCATATTTCACTTTCTCTTCCTGTCCCTTCATCTGCGGCAGCTCGAAAAGAATATCCAGCACGACCGGGGGCCATTGGGCGTGGAGAACAGCGCTAAAAATGCCATGAAGATGTTCTTCGCGGGGCGGGCAGGCCTTCTCCATGATTTTTGGGAGCAAACCGAGGGCATTGAGGGTCTCATTCTTGAACTCAACGTCCCGAAGAGGAGTTCCCAATACGCTGTCGCGCAACCAACGAGCCCAAAGGGCTGGCGCAATGAGGGAGATGAGCTGGTCGAGATCGCTGCAGTGTTGAAACCATGCCGCGTAGATTTGTGTTTTTACCTGGCCATCGTCCAAAACCGACACCTTAACCTTATGGCCGGGCTCAGGCCACTTTGGCAATCCGTTACTTTGTAACGAAAGCTCTTTGAGGCATAGAACTGTGCCAGGCGCGGCGGACTTGAAATGATCGGCGACGAATTGTGCCGGCAAGGCGCTGTTCTTGGGAGGGAGGCCATGATTCCTCACCGCCCACAGAACCGGGCCGCGGGTCCTGTCCAGTGTTCCCCACGAATCCAGGAAGGATTTGCCCGGGACAAGCTCCGGGCGTGGGCCATTAGGATTCCAGCCTGAGGCCAGCGCATCGACAGCCCCGTCAGGGACTCTTGGATATGCCACTGTGTCCTCTAGGAACCGTTTGTTGTAGTCTTCGATCACTCCGCTCAGATAATGCTGCCAGGCGCACCAGCATTGATCGGATCGAATTCCCACCTGCGCGCGCTTCCCTTCGGCCGCGTAACGCAATAGACGGTCCTCGAGGTACAAGCGTAACTGGGTCAAGTTGCAGCCGAACTTGGTCTGCACCGGAAACGGGACAAACCCTGTGACAATCGACTCAATGTGAGTTCCATTAAAGATGAGGTGCTTCATTGTATTGCGGCTTAAGCCGGCTTCATGCGACACGAAAATAGGAGGTTGAATCAAGATTTCTCAAAAGCACCTCGACACGAAGCCCCGACCCTGGCCCACCCCAGGGCGCCTGACTCGCGAGCTTTCGGTTCTCTCGATCTGCGCTCCGGTTAGTCGTGCGAAGCCACTCCATCGCCAGAAGATGACGTCTGTCGGCTGGCCGGCGTGGCTGTATCGGCACCCTCATCGCGAGCGCAGGCGTGCCATCTCGTTCGCCAGCCATAAAACGATCTTCACTCGGAGTTTCTGGGCTCGGTGCGAGGGCAACAGTTGCATGAATTCCTCTGCCGGGGCCGCGATTTGAAGCCATTCGCGAGCTTGCTGCATCCGGCATTGGCGATTGCGAAATGCGCTGGCGACTGCGTGACCAAGTTCCAACGTGAGATTCCGGCGCCTGGGTTCGACGATTTCAGATGGCGACGAGGAAATACTCTCGAGCGCCCCCAGGAGTTCAGCGGCTTTTTCAAACAGATCATTGGCGCGGGTTTGACTTGCCAGCGACCAAATTGCGCACTGAATATTGTCGAGATCTATCCGGAGATTCTCCTGAAAGGCAAATTCGTCGTAGCTGTCCTGATCCTCAAACACTTGATCTGGTAACTTCAAAACGCTCCCATCACTGAACTCTAGCGGATCTGGGCAGCGGTCCTCAGGGTTATCCACAGACAGCTTTGCAACCGCTTCGGGGTCGCTGAGTTGTTGCGCCACGAAATATCGCAGCGCAGCCGGCAACCGGTGCGGCACGGACGACCAATCGCGCCATTTGCGCAGGACATCAAAGTTATGGGTGAAGACCTCCTCGATTGTTTTGAATCTCAGGTGATTCATCTTAATTCTGCCTCCTCAAAACTGTCGCACCCGCTCCCGTCCGTGGAGGAAGTTCGGCACGCCGACACCGCCCAATTGAAGTAGACCCGGCCGTTGTGGGCCTTTTTCGAGACCTCCAGCTCCAGATGGCACCTTTTCCCAGGCGACCACGAACTCAGCGCCGCTTCGAAGTCGCGCCAGACCGGCAAGATCACTTGGCCAGCCTCTGTTTGGAACTCGGCTTTCGCACCCCAGGGCTTTCCGCTGTCTCTCAAGGTCAACGTCGCGGGTTTGCTTCGACAAAGTGCATTGCTGGCAGCGATTATGGGATAAGGGTTGCCACGCCCGAACGGCTCAAGCAACTCGATGACGTCCAACCATTCCTCGGGGCTGAGTCGGTCGATTTCTCCCAGGATTTCGCTGTCCGGCTCTGCGTTATCGACCTGCGGCATTGGCACGGCTAACCCGGCACTTTGGAGTGCGGGGATTTGCGCGCTTGTTGCGGCGAGTCCGACCGCGGCCGCGTGGCCGCCGCCCCGCTCAACGAGGCCGAGAGCTTTCATGGTCCGAATCCACTGTCCGAGATCGTCCCCATTGCGGCTGCGACCGCTGCCCTTCCATCCCGTTCCGTTTGGGGCCAGGAGGATGGTGCTGCGGCCGAAGCTTTCCGCGATTTGGCTGGCTGTGGGGCCCGCAACGCCGTGATGCCACCGCCGATCCGCAAGGACGAGGACCGTCGCCTGCGGGTGATGCTCAAGTACCTCCCGTGCAAGCGCTGAGGCCTGCACCGTCATCTCCTGCTGTTTGACTTTGCGGGCCGCGTTGAGTTCCAGGCATTGCGTCGCAATTGCCGCCGCTTCGGCCCGGTTTGCAGTGGTCAGAAGATTCACGCCGGGCTCGGCAGAGTTCAACCTGCCCAGCGCGTTAATCGCAGGGATGATCTCAAACTGGAGCTGACGCTGCGTGATCCGTCGGCCATTCGCCGGGACGAGCGCCGCTAAACCAGTGATCGGGTTGAGAACGGCGCGATCGTTGATCAGAGTGATCGCGCTTTTTGCAATGGAACGGTTGATGGCACTCATCGGCACGGCATCGGCCAGCGTTCCCAGCCCGGCCAGCCCGGTCGCGGCTGCGGAGTCCCATTTCTCCGCGCACTGCCAGGCGCGAGCGAGGTAGTTGCAGAGGACGAGCGTGAGGCCGGCAGCACACAGGTCGCCCAAATCGCTGGTTTGAGCAGCCGGGTGAACCTTCGGATTGCCCATGGCGACGGCATCCGTGCTCTTCTCCTCGGATGGCGGATGATGATCGACCACGATGGTATCTACACCATGTGCCTTGAGCCAGGTGACGGCTTCGGCGGAATTTGTGCCGCAGTCGAGGCAAATGAGTAGCGACGGCCGAAACTTGCAGAACAGGCTTTTGGCCTTTTCCAAATCGAGCCCGTAATGGTCGAAACGCCTGTCTGGGAGTGCGAAGGCGAAGGCCGGGGTCAGGCTTGTGCGCTGCCCCAAGAAGCGCAGCAGGATTGCGGTCGAGCTTATCCCGTCGCAATCGTAGTCCCCGAACAGCAGCAGCTTTTCCCGGTTGGCGGCGGCCCGGTTCAACCGGGCCAGTACTTTTTCGGCGTCAGGCAGGTTGCAGCGATCAAGGGCCAGTTTCGGGTTCAGGAAATCGTCCAGTTGGGGCGGCGCGATGCCGCGGCGTTTGGCGTAATCCGCGACGATGCTGCGCGCGGCGGGCGAGAGATTGTTGATATTGTTGTTCGAATGCATTGTTGGGTTGGGTGTTTGTAGTTTGGAGTTCATGTGCGTTACGGGGCTTGAATTGCTTTGCTCAAGGGCTGGGGCAAAAACCAAACATCGACTTCTATCCCAATTCCCAAGGCGCCCGGAACTTCGGAGAGCTCGGCCAGGTCGACGTAGCCGAACTCTTGGTCCTGGCCAATGATCAGACCGAACGCGGTGCAGTCCAAATCCCATTCGGAAATAAGCCAACTCCAAGAGCCAGCAGGATCAAAGAGCTTTACGAACACCGTCGGATCCTCGGTGTTCTCTTGCGAATGCATCGCTGGGGTGCCGCGCAACGCGAGTGCGCGCTTGAAGATTTCGAGCTTGCGGGGCCCGGTCGTGATGCCGTTTTGGCGAATGTGGCGATCTAAAGTTTCAGTTGGTTTTAGCGTTTTCATTCTTATCGAGTGATTGTGGTTTTAAAAGGCGGAGCCGACGTAGCGCAAGCCGCCGAAGCTCGGCTAAAGCAGAGGTCCAGGGAGCTGGGTTGGGACCAACTCCCCGGACGTGTTTGGGGTGGTGGCGTTGTGCCGGTTAGCGACTCAGACCGGCGTCTCCCGCCTGTCCGCGTGATTTGCGCTCGTGGCGTGCGGAGTTGATTCCGTCCCAATAGGCTTTGCGATCCGGGTCCTTGACCGGCACGCGCTGGACTACCTCGTAGCGGACTTTGCCGTCTGCCAGGGAGAGCGCGGCGAGGTAATTCTCTACTTCAAAGTGATTGAGAAGAATTTCCAGGCCGCCATTGGCGAGTTTACGGATACGCTGGCCCTCCTTGGGTACGCACTCCAGCACGACGACCGGGTAGCCGTGGGGCGGGTACCGGCCCGCGGTGCGCACCTTCTGACTGACGGTCACCAACCCGTCTTCGGATCGCCAGCAGACCTTGTCCACGGGTTTGCCGCGGCGGGGCAGACCTGTTGCGATCTGGGCAGCCACCCCTGACTGGGCCGGTGTGGCGGTCGCGGCTTTCAAGGGCTGGCCGGGCGCTGGGAACCCCGGCGGTGGCGATGCCGGTGGTGGCGGTGTTTCTGGCTTGGGTGTCCCACCTGGCGGCGAGCCCGCCCCGGTGGGGACGGGCGGTTGTGATGACGCGGGCGGGTTGGGTTGGTTGGGTTTGTTGTTGTTTTCCATGTTGGTGGACTTTTCCTTTTGTGGAGCACTGACATTCCCCGCGCCGTTGCTCCATGGCGTCGCAGGTGCAGCCCAGACTTCCGGCGCGCTATTCCGCGCGCCCGGATGGGCTACTAAAATTTCGAATTGCCGGCTGGTTAGGGCGCGGCGGGATCGGTGAGAATTCGTTTAACGATGCTTGGCGTCCTGATCCAGAGCTCCCCGGTCTTGAGCCTGGTCAGATCGACGCGAGGTTCCTTGCACGGCACCCGGACCCCGAGCTGCTTGGCCTTTCGCGCCGGGCGGATTCTGTCCCCCGGAACCAAGAGGGGTGGCGGCAGGGACGGCTCCACCGTCTGGTGGAAGCGATGCACCGTCCTTGTTCCCAGGCAACGCTCCGCCCAGGCGATCGTCGCCGGATCCGTGTTGGTGAGGAAAATCTGTGAATTTGTCAGCGCGGTGAGCTTGTCCACCAGGGCTTGGCCGCCTCGGCAGATGAGACCGGAGAGCGACTGGGTGGCCAAGATGGCCCCACACCGGGAACTCCTCGCTGATTCTAAGAAATTGGCCTCGCTGTCCCCTTCCTGGGCGGAGAAGACCCGGGTAAATTCGTCGATGAAAAGCCACACCGGGCGCTCCTGGTTCGTCGGGGTCCGGGGCCGGGCCAGGACCCGGCGGTAGAAGTCGAGCTTGAGCAGCACCTGAACGGGCAGCAGCTCGACGGCGTTTTCGGCATGAGCCGTGTTGACGAGAACCACGGTGCCGTCAGAGATAATCTTGCTGAGATCGGCCTCGGGGCGATCCGCGGAAGGATTGACCACCAAGGATAACGGGGGCTCGGCCCACGTCTGGAGCACGGCACCCACGGAGGCTGCAATGCACGGGCGGGTCGTTCCCTCCGGCAGCGCTGCGAACTCCAGCCAGGCATTCCCGGCGGGTCCCTCCAATTCTGCGGCCAGCTGGCTGGCCCATTGCCGCAGCTCTTTGTCGGGCTTGCTGAGCATCGGCCTCAATTGGTTGAGATGTTGAATTCGCAATGCCTGATGACCCTCCGAGCTCACCTCCAGGGCGCGGCGGCAAGTCGATACCATTGCCGTCAAGAGGGACCTGTCGGCCAGCTCCCAGAAACGCTCGCCGGAACGGGCTCGGCGTTCCGGCTCCGGGCCGAACTGGACCGCCGCTGAGAGGAGGAGATGGGCCACCTGGGAAGCGCTCAAACTCGGGTTCCCGATCGGGTTGTATGTCGCATCGTTTTTTCCTGGGCCCACGGAGACCAGATCGCTCCGGCCGCACCGGGCCAGGGCCTCGCGGACGTAGTCCGCCAGGTCTCCTTTCGGGTCAATGATGCACGCCCCGGCCCGTAATCTGGGGTCGGCGGCGTGCAATACTAGGAGCGCACGCAGGAGCGGACGGATTCCGGATCTGGTCTTCCCGCTTCCAGTCGTACCTACCAGAAGGGATCCAGAAAATAAACTTTGGACGCTCAGTTTGATCCCGTGGAAATCGATTTTTTCAGTGCTGGTCGCGCTGAAATTGTCGGTGGTTTGCATGTTTTTCTAGGTTTGGCTCGTGGTTCGGTGTGGGGGTCTGGATGGGGACAATGGCGTCGGCAAGACCGGCGCTGATCGCGGCTTCGGCCGACAGGACCCTGGGTGCCTGCCAAAGCCCGGGAGCCAAATGTAATCCGGCCAGAATGTGGTCGAGCTGGGCCTGGATCAGCGCCCGGGCTTGGTCGCGCAGCGACGGCCCCTGGTGGCGCTGGGCCAGGCCGATGGCATCGGACAACGGGAGATCCGCGATCTCGAGCGGGCCCACGCAGAGCATCGCGCTGGGCAGCAGATGCCGTTTGCCCCGGGCGCAGGATGCGAGCAAAACGGAAGAAAAATTTCCGATCAAACCGAGCGCGGTCGGATAGACCGGGCTGCGCAAACGTTGAAGGACGGAGTGCAGTTGCAGGAATTCCAGGGCCGAGAGGGTCCGTTGCGGGCGAACGCCCTCATCGTCGGCCCCGCAAAAATAAAGCGTGATGGGGTCGCGCCATTCCGGGGCGTTGTGCAACCGGAGCAGCCGGTCGATCACGACAGCCACCGGAGTACGCGGCGAGAAACTCAAGAGGTGGTCCTCCAAAGACAAGAGCGGTTCGATGATCAGGTCCATACTAGGATCGGCGTTGTTGGCGAAGGTCCAGCCAATCGAGAGCGACGATGCTCTCCTGATCCCCGGGGTCTGTGGCCAGGCGTTCGCCCAACAGGTGGCGGAGCGAGGTGTCCGGGGCCTGCGTGGCGTGGAGCAATTCGAGCGCCCAGAGCACATCGGCTTGCGGGTCGCCTAATGCCGTCCTGGCCTCCTCGGAGTCCGAGATCTGTGAGTGGAAGTAGCACCAGCACGGGCCTTTGTCATCCGTTGCCGCTGCTCTGAGCCGCTCGCGTATTTGCCTCCACTCCGGCTGCGGCCACGTGTGCCTGGCATAGCGAGCGGCCAGGCAAGCCACTCGGCCCGCCTTGGCTTTTACTACCGTATCCGTCCACAAGTTCCGGAGGCGCTCGGGCGCCTCGGGTTGCAGGACTAGCGCGGCAGCGGCAGCCTCCGGCTCGTCGCCGGCTCGTTGGACGAGCTTCTCGAGCCAAACCTGACCTAGCGGGGTCGGTAGCATTATCATCCCGGCTTCCAAATTGAGTTGTCTGGCGCAATAGGCCGGGCATTCCGTTTCCCAACCCAGCTGGCTCAGCCAGCGCAGATATCGCGAGTCGGAACCGAGCAGCATCAGGATCGCCAGATGTTCTTCGGCCAACAACATGCCTCGGGCGGCCATCAGGGCTCCAAATTTGTGGGCGGCGATCCTCCGGAATAGTCCTTCCCGGAGACGTGAACCAATGGGCGGTTGCAATGTTAGGAATAACAGTCCCGCCACGACCCCATCGAGACGTGTAAGTTCCAGCAGATCACCTTGCTGGAGTGCCCGCACGCATTCGGGGTGGAGTTGTCGGAACCACCAAGCGCGATGGCGCCGAGGCTCGTGCTCCAGATATGCGGCCATCATGCTATCCGGCAGCAGGATCGGGTCGAGCAGGCCAAAGCTGTCGAAAAACGCCCTGGGCGTCTCAATCAACGGTGGATTGAGTGATGGCTTGACCATCGGGACGCAAGGGACAGGAAGGTCCTTTGGCAGCAGCATGTGATCGCAGAGGGAAGGTGTGGGCAGATTCCGAAGTACTTTCTCCGCGGCGTCGCGAGCCTGAGTTAGATCGCCTTTGTCTCCGGCAAGGCGTGCGCCGAGCGCGGCCAGGGCCGATTGTGGTTGGTTCTTCTTCATTTGGATTTGAGCTTAGTTGTGTTCATGGATTGAGATGGTGACGCGCCCGTTGGTGATATGGATTCCGATGGTCGCCGGCCAGTTCTCGGATGGGTCGCGCAACGCCGAAACCAAGTCAGCGATGGTCTTTGCATAAAGGCTCGAGACCTCGGCCGGCGAGGCCGGCCCTCTAAGCTGAATGGCGAGTGCGTAGTTGTCGCCGCCGAGATGTTTCAGGCAATGGTCGGCATTGAGGATCGAGCTGGGGAACTGGAGGACTACCAAGTGCGCTCCCAAAGACGGGTGCCGGTCGGTCTCGATCGTGATCACCCAACCGCTGTGGGATGGAATTCCCGCAGCCGTGATTTGGATGTTGATGCGGCGCGCGGCGGAGGCTGTGCCGGGCGCCAACTGGGGCAACTTTGATGCGCGCCGACTTGCTTGTGGCTGAGTACTTCTCATGGCGTTTGCCTAACCATCTTCAGCTCCCGCAGCCTCAGGAGGCTTCGGATAGTCCGAGTCACCACCGTCCGGCGATAGCGGATCGCAGGGGCGGTCAGCCCCGCGCGTTTCCCAATCCTGGCAATGTGGTGGTCGATATCGGCCATGAATGCCGCAAATGCTTCTGGCCGGAAGAGGGTGACTTCCTGCCCGAGGCGGTCCCAGCGCGCCTGGATGATGTCCGTGTTGCATAGGCCGATGGCGAAGAAAAGATCGGCATCGATCCATGAGGGCGAAGGCTTGAGTGACCGCAGTGGGTGGAGCCGGAGGAAATAGCCTGAATAGGGAAAGCTCGCGTGGAGCCGGCGAAAGAACCTCCGCCCGAGCAGATCGGCGAAGATTTCCTGTGTGGAGATGGGTTCCTGGAGCCTGATTCGCAGCGCCCCACAGAGGCCCGCCAGCTCGGCGCTGGAAAGCTTGTCCGGGTTGAACCGCCCGAGGAAACCCGAGACGTCGCCACTCGCGATTTGCGCTCGCGTAAAAATATAAGTCTTGTCCGAATGGTTCATCGAATATCTCTTAGGATGTGCCCTTTCATTTTCCTCCCGCGGGCCGGAGCATGCGTCCGAGTTGTAAGCGGATTTCAAGCTCGCGCAGCGCGAGGACTCGGAGAATGAGTTGAGATCGCTGTCCGACATCGTAAAGCCCGGCGATGAGCTCGTTCTGGAATTTGCGCAGCTGGTGCTGGCTGGCCTCTATTCTGGCAATGCCAGTGTGGGTATTTGACAACAGATAGAGATCGCAAAGGCACAGGGCCAACCCTAGGAATGGGAATTGCCCGAACGCGTTCGGCGCACCGAACGGCCGGTCGTGCGCGAGGAAGAAACCGAGCCACGGGCATTGTTGATGGAGCGAGCGCACCCACCGCCGTGCCTCGGGAATCAGGAAGCTATCGGCGGGCACTCCGCCCCAGTCCAATTCAAGCGAAACACTCCCGAACAGCGGCCGCAGTTCCCAGGCCGTCAGGCGGCCCGGGTCGTATCGTTCGCAAAGAGCGCCAAGGTCCGCGCTTACAATTTGGTCCCAGCCAAACACATAGTGCTGGCCTTTGCCTTGTCCCCTCTGCCGGTTACTGTCCATTTCCCCACTCCCCCCTTTCGAATCGCGCGCCAGGCGAAACTGCGGAGCAGTTCGGCGCTACCACCCAATCCGGAACCTCTCCTAACAAACAGCGGTAATGACACATAGCTCAATCCACACCCCTTTACGGCCGAGCAAGGGCGAGGCAAAACGGCGAAGCCGTTCGTGCCCGCGCTCGGCCTTTGGAACGGAACCTCTATCTTCTCCCAGCCAGCCAAGGCGGGGCTCCTGCCATCTGCCAACCCTGAGCCCTCGGAGCAGCGACACCCCTTATTTCAGCCTGAATCCTGTCGTGTGAATAGGCGGCGGGCTGCGGCATGGGCGCCTCGACTGCTGCAGGGTAGCTGTACTCCTGGCCATCAATATGGATGGAGCCTGATTCCGGCGGCTCCAGGCAAGCGAGTATCCTTAAAACGGTGGATTTCCCAGCCCCGCTCGGTCCGATGATGGCGGTCATTTTGCCAGGCGCCACAGAAACAGAGACATTGTGAAGAACCCTGCTTTCCCCGTAGTGCATTGCAATGTTCGAACAGCGTAGCATAGCTCAGGATTCTGAAAGGTTGCGTGTATATTTTGCCTTGAGCCAAAGAGCGAGACCGTTTAGCGGAAGGCAGACCAAAAGAAAGAAGATTCCCAGGGCCGAGTAAATCTCGATAGGCTTGTAAATCATCGAATTGATCCGCTGGGCAACTTTGAATAGTTCCTCCACGGAAATCAGGCTGGCGAACAACGTTGCCTGGAGCATTCCAACCTGGAGGGTAAGAAACGTCGGAAGCAACTGCCGGAGAAGAATGGGTGCCTTTATGTGAAGGAGGGTTTCGCGCCCCGTTAATCCGGCGACCTTGGCGGCCATCGCATATTGGGCGGGAAAATCGGCAAGCGCGTTTCGCACAGCCTCGGCAACGCCAAAAGCGTTTGCCACGCCCAAGGCAATGCAAGCGGTTATGAAGGGATCAATCACAACTCCAAGCATCACCTGCATCGGGTAATGCAGCCAAAACAGAAGCACGAGCAGGGGCAAGCCGGAAAGCAGAAAAGACCCTAACGCGATAAGCCGCCCGAATGTCTTCTTGTGCGTAGCACCGACGATCCCAAGAAGTGAACCGGTCACAAGGCCGGATATCCACACTGTTACAGCCAGTTTGACTGTCACCATGAGGCCACTTGCAAATGCCACATGGTATTTACCAATTATCTCAAACATGCTCATTCAGGCAGGGAAAGCAGCAGCAACAAGGCTCCCCGTCTTCCACAACCCGGTCATAAAATCGAGAGGCAAGCCATGCTGCCATGGCTTGCCTGCGAATCGAGGTGGCGGCGCGTATATAATTCACTTCCCGCGTGGCTCCTGGAAGGCCCTGGCTTTACGATAATAAGCACCGGGGAATGGCTCGTATTTCTTGATGATCTGGTCAACAACGCCGTTGTTCTGAAGCTCGGAAATCGCGGAATCCAGTGCGCGCCGAAAGGCGCTATCCGACTGTTTCAGCATCATCTCATTCGCGTATAGGCGAACCGGAAGACCCATCCGTGCGGGTTTGATCTTGCCAGGATTCTTATTAATAAACTGCTGCGCAATGATCGAATCCACGAATGTCGCATCGGCTTTCCCATCTGCCACGGTTAGCATCAACTGGGAAAGGTCGGCAATTTGGGGTAGCGAGATCGTCTTGGCCTGCGGATAATCCTCTTGAGCAATGGAAGCCGCCGCTTCGCCATCCATCGTAGCGATGTGAAATTTAGAATCGTTGAGAATTCCGATGTTCGCGTCAAACCGGGAGTCGTCCGCTCGAACGTAGATTTCCACTCCGTTATAGTGGACGGGTTCAGTAAAGTCGGCCACCCGCGCACGCTGGCCGGTAGGCCACACTGGCGAACCGATCATGTCGTAACGACCGGCCTGCAACCCCTCGATCATTGTGCCCCAAGCGGCTTCCTCGGCCCACTCGACCTTCAGGCCAAGGGCTGCAGCAGCCTTTTCAAGCACATCAGGGAAAATACCTGAGATTTTTTTGGTCTGCGGGTCTTTGATGAAGTTCGGAGGCTGAACGACGTAACCACAGCGAATCACGCCGGAAGAGAGAACCTTTTCCAAAGTTCCTTTGGCAGGAAGGGTCGTGGTGCTCGTGGTCGGACCAGTTCCGATGATTTTGAGGGTGCCGAGTGTTACCACGGCAGCAATGACTGCCGCGAGCACCAAGTTAGAAATGCGGTTATTGTTCATAGTTTCTGTTAATATGCTCTAGCTCGTCTTGTCAATTCTTGTCGCTATACGGATTGGCAAGCGTGGAGAAGGACGGAGTGATGGATCCAGATTTCACATTGCTTGAGCCTGATGGTTCCGAAGCTCTCGCGTTTCGGCTTCTGTGCGAGGCGTGGTGGATGAACCGATCCGAGACGGATCCGCGGCTAGTCAATAAATCGACAAGGCACAATGGAATCATCGTGCATGCGCCAACCACACCTGATCGGTGGTTTGGTCCATTCGTCGAAGACTGGGACAAGCTAGATGCCTCCCGGAAAAGGGAGGCAGTTAAGAACGCACCCGCGAAAATCGGCGAGAAGATGGGTGACGCCAAAGTTGAAGTAACAACATTCTTGAAAAGTCTCGCGGTGCTTTATGATGGCAATCGAAGTGCAATAATAGGCCGGTTAGAGTTTGAGGCAGCAATAGCCGAGCTATTGAAGAAAGTTAGCTCCACAGTGCGTTAGTTGCACTTCGCGCGAAATGAGAGGGCCACCCAGCAAAAATCCCCTTTCCTACGTTTTGTCCGCTGTTTTCGGAGAAAACGCGCACGTCCGCATACTCACCTATGATAACAAGCAAATATTTGCAGATCTATGGCTCAATGGGCTGAATTGCGAGGCTCCTGAAATTGGCGGGCAGCGGTTGTGTTGGGATGATCCTAACACGATTGTGCTTATTATTGGCGAAGCCCCTCCGGACGAATTGTTCGCAGACATCCCGGAGTCCCTCCGGGGGATAAATTGCCGGGATCACCTGACGGCATTTTCGTGGGCTGCGGCTTGGCGTCTGCGACATCCCGGTTCGCCTGTCAGACTGGCCATCCTCGGTGGTCAAGCGGGAGATCCTAGGGGCAATACTCCATCTTCGCTAGCCACGTTGTTCTGCGCGGACGTTTGCCCCGAGTGCCCCTTTGTTCCGCGCATTGCATTTTTCAATGGCTTTCATCTGGAGGCCGTTGTGGGTTGGATGGGGATGGAAGAGGAGAGGGGGGAATATGTCGTCTGGCCGACGCTTCCTGTGTTGCGAAGCTGCATTTGGGAAGGGTTTGTGTCCACCAGGGAGCAGCACCATGCGATCAGCAATGTACTCGGAGCTTTTCTGCTCGCAGCCCAAGTTCATGAGAAACAGAAGGACCAAGCGAGTCCTTCGACACAAGATTTTCTGGTCGCTCTCATTCAAACCGTTGGCATTGATGCCGGGCCTTTGCGGCATGAAGAGATCCGCCGTCCGCAACCTGAACGCTGGGTTGAACCCGCTCTGCGCGCTCAACTAAAGGGTGCCGTCCTCTTGGATGATATGGCTGATCTCTGGGAAAGTTTTCTGAGGGGGGCGCTCGGTTATTTGGGCAATGAAGGAGCTTTTGTTTCTACCCCGCGCGGTAAGTTTTTGGACGAGCTTGGCAAGCTGCCCGCGCGATTGGCGGCGTTTCTGGATTCGGGGCGGAATCGTTTAAGCGCTGGCGACATTATTGCGGGGCAGCACAAGATTGGAGAGCATTTTGTTTTGTTCCTCGATTTGCGTCTGTTTCCCGATCCGGAATCGCTACCGAGCGGCGGCACGGTCGAACAGGTGAGGAGCAGCTTCATTAGCGGCCTCGCTGAGTTCGGCCTTAAGCTGCTCGATTCGGGTCGAAATCTCCCCTGGATCAACAATAAGGCGAAGGCGCGCCTGCGCACAGAACTGCGGCGCTTTCAGTCGGATGCTTCGCGTCAGCCCCGCCGGCATCCGCTTGCCTCAAAGTTGCCGCCCGAAGAAACCCTCCTCCCGCGACTTCTGAGTTTATTGGACCCGACGCTGCCCATCGTCATCTTTTCCTCGACCCACCACACGGAGCTGGCCTTGAAGGCGTGATCAAACAGTCAGATCCTCGACGCACTTGGGGCACGGCCCCCATTTCTCTTCACTATTAAGCAAGGGCGTCCAGCTTCTCAGCCATATCCTCGCTGTGCTCATCCCGCAGATGGGCATACGTCATAGCCAACATAGCCCCCCCGTCTTGGTGGCCTAGCCACGCAGCTATCGTCGGGAAGTCTATCCCGGCCTCCACGCACCAGGTCGTGAACAGGTGGCGCATGTCGTGGTGATGCAGCTTCGGCATCTTCAGCTTTCTACACGCGGTTTCCAGCGTTTCCCGGCACTCTTTGACCGGGGCTATGCGGTTGTCTTCCCTGCGGTTCTTTGTCAGCCGCTGCAACAGGGCCCGCAGCCGCTTGTGCAAGGGCAGCCGTTTCGCTTCTCCCCAGGTGCTGCTGTCTTTGCGACGCTTTCGACTTAACGAGCGCAGCCGGTCTTTGCGTGGGTCTGCGTTGCCCCATTCCACATTGTCCCATGTCAGCTCCACGGCTTCGCTTAGCCGCAGCCCGGTGCTGGCCAGCAGCTCCGCCAAGTCTGCTGCCCGCTTGCAGAAGCCCGGGCCCTTTCGCATGGTTGCCAGGAGCTCGTCGAATTGTTTCGAGCTGACCTGGTGCTTTGCCGAGAACGCGAGCTTGCGTGGCACCCGCGGCAGCCCCACCTGTTTTGCGACGTTTTCGGCGCACAGCCCGGCGCTTTTCGCTAGCTCAAACGCCTGCCGCAGGTAGATGAGCGTTCCCCGCACGGTTGAGCGCGAATGCGTTTTCAGGCAGCCGTTCTTCCATTGCTCTATTCGGGCCGTGCTCACGTCCTTTGGCTTCATCGTGAACAAGGCCGGCCAGGTGTTGTACAGGAAGCGCACGCGCTGTTCGACGTACTCGGAGGTGTCTGGGCTAAGGTCCGCGCTGTTGCGTTTCTGCGCTTTCAGTTTCCAGAAGGCCCAGCCTACGGTGTCCCGGTGCTTGGTGACGCCCTCGCTGGCTGCCGCTTGGCCCTTTTCCAGCTCCAATTCCTTGCGCCAGATGCCCAGCGACGCCAGGGCGGCGCTTTCGCTCTGGGTCTTGAGCGATTTGTACTGCTGTTTCTTACCGACTTTGATCCTGCCCCAGTAGACGGCTTTGTACTTGAACAGGCCCGGGTGTCGTGTAGCTTTCAATCCGCGCATAGCTTTGTCTGTTGTTTAGCCGAATTAGGGGGGGCATGGTGGTACGATTTTGGGGGTACGGTCAAGGCCAATGCGCAAAGGCCTGTAAATACAGTGCGGAAGGGTGGCTGAGTGGTTAAAGGCACCTGACTCGAAATCAGACGTACGGGCA
>OCTA010001854.1_pt1 | contig 19331 bp, 15 predicted proteins | sample 1538991 | NCBI WGS metagenome assembly OCTA01 (sample SAMEA3539302, study PRJEB22396) | soil metagenome | biome: tundra; feature: field; material: soil | place: USA | collected 2010-05 | depth 0.15 m | reverse complement strand
CCATTCCGCCTGTGGTTCTGAATCGCGGAACGGTGATCACGGTCACGAATGCCACGGTGGCAGCGAATGGCGACACGTCCTCGGTGGTGGCGCTCGAAGCCAATCCCGGCCCGGATGGAATTTCTCTCGAGGAAGCGATCATGGCTACGAACAATGACCCAGGCATCTGGGTCATCCAGTTTGCGCCGGCGCTGAAGGGCTCGACCATCGTGGTCGATTCCGCCCCCGGGGGGACATTGCCCGGTCTTACCGGGGGCAACGTCACCATCAACGGCGACATCGATGGCGATGGAAAGCCCGATATCACCCTCAGCACCAGCCAGTCCGACTTCACCAAAGGCATTACTATCGCTTCCGGGGGCAACACCGTTTACGCGCTTGCTCTCCAGGATTTCACATACGGGGTTTGGATCAGTTCTCCGGGACCAAGGCAGCCAGGAGCCACCGCGACGATCTTATCCAACATCACCATCAGCAACCTGGTGCTGACCAACATCCAGATGACGGGAATCGGAGTCAATCCACCCTCACCCATCAGCGCAACCACCCCGATCAATTTGGATCATGTTCTGATTACCGGCAACACGATCACCGGCAACGCCGCCGGCCCGCTGCTGGGTATCGATATGGAACTTGGGAGCGCCGGGGAAACGGCGCAGCACACCACCATCGCCAACAACAATATCAATCTTCCGATGCCGGGTGCGGGAGGCATCGAGATGAACATCGGAGCGGGGCTTGAGGCGACGAACAACCAGGCGCTCGATACCTTGATCGCGGACAATGTCATTTCCTCCCCTTTTCCCGAGTATGAAATTCGGATCGCCACGGGTGTGGGCGCCGCATCGGGGAACCTGATTGACGGCGTGCAGGTGATTGGCAATCAGCTCGGCATCACCGGTCCTGCCTGGGGCACATCCATGTTCCCAGCGGCCATCGTACTGCTGAGCGGCGATGCGGCCAGCGACGATGCGCAACCGGCCTTGCGGCCGATCCAGTATTCGGAGAACAATATTGCCCGTAACATCGGTATTCTCTCGAACACCATTACGGGAACCGGCAGCTTTGGAATCGACCTTCAAGTGGCGTGCTGCGGCAACCGCAACAACACCATCAGCGGTCTCTCCATCCTGGGAAATACGATCGCCGTAACGCAATTGGGAGTGATGCTCAACGGCGGCGGCGTCGGTGATTCCTACAGCCGGACCACAAGTGCGAATACGCTTTCCAACGTGGTGATCCAGTCGAACAGCATCCAGGCCACGCCGGTTGTTCAGCAACCGTGCGACTGTTATGGCGCGTACGACGGCTATACAGGCATCACCTTCGGAGGCATTCAGCTCTGGGTAGGAGCGAGCGAACCTGGAAACAGCTTCAACGACATTTCCATTACCAACAATGATGTGGACACACCGCTGGTTGGAATCAGCGTTATCGCAGGATTGGGAGGCGGAGCGCCGGCAAACTCCCCTCCATCCCCGGCCGACAATAATGTCGTGTCCGGTGCCCAGATCTTCTGCAACCAGGTGGACCAGACCCCCACGATTGCCGTCCAACATGGGTTCTACACGGGGATCAAAGGCATCAACGTGGCCGCCGGACTCCTTGACGCGACCGGAAACCAGGTGAACCAATTGAGTGTGTACGACAACCTGGTCGCCGGAGTGCTTGGCGACGCCTCCCTTTTCGCCAACCTGGCTGGCGCCACCGGAAACACGATATCGATTTCCCAAATCTCCAGTGCCGCGAACGCGCCCCAGTTCGTTACCGCGGGCGTGGCCAACGCCGCGTCGTTCCAGGCGCGCGCTCTGGCTCCCGGCTCTTTGGTCAGCTTGTTTGGTCTCAACCTAAACGGGGCAACGGTGCAGTTTGACGCCATTGCCGCTCCGGTGATTTATAGCTCTTCGTCGCAACTGAATCTGCAAGTGCCGTGGGAGCTGCAGGGTAAGTCGAGCACGTCGGTCACGGTAACGGCCAACTCAATCAGCAGCGCGCCACAGACGATCCCGGTGGGCGAAGCCGACCCGGGTATTTTCTCCCTGGGCGCGCCGCAGGGCGGGCAAGGCGCCATCGTGAACCTCGCCGGAATCGTGGTGGATGCCAACGCGCCCGCCCATGCCGGGGACTACCTCGAGATTTACGCAACCGGGTTGGGTGCGGTGACGAACACACCACAGACCGGAGCCGTAGCCTTGGTAACCCCCCTTTCCTACCTGATCGGCAACGCGACGGTGACGATTGGCGGGGTGGCGGCTCCAGTGATTTTCGCAGGACTGGCTCCCGGCTATGTCGGGCTCTACCAGGTGAACGTGCAAGTACCGGAGGGAGTAGCCGCTGGGGACGCAGTTCCGGTCATCCTTTCGACCGGTGCTGTTTCAAATGCCGTTACCATTTCCGTTCGCTAGCCCTTGCGCACGGCGGCCTCCAATGGAGGGCGAACACATGCTGCTTAACCTTCTAAAGCCCTAGGTCCCCGAGCCCGAGCCTGACTCCACTGGCCTTGAGAAGTTCGCCGCCACTTCTAGGTCTACGGAACACTGGGCCATGTGGAACGCTCATACCCACCGATAGCAGTGCCTGGTTAACAACCGCCAGTATGGCAAAGGCTCTCAAATCCGGAGGAAACTCAGCAGGGAAAGAGGTTTCTGTACGCCGCAATGCGAAAGGTGCGCAAGGGGATGCCAGGCACCCCGCGCCACAATCAAGCAGTCCGACGGAATCAGCGAAAAGGGGTCTATGTTGAGACGAAATTTCATGGTATTTGGAGTGATGGCTCTTGGGTTTGTCGCGTCCGGCAGCTTGGCCCGGGCCACCAAGTTCACTTTGGATACAGCACCGGTGAAACAGGGGCGTATCTTTGTCGATGATAAGTTTCTGGGGGTCGCGCCCGTCACCGTGGACTTGAAAGTCTCCCGCGGGAGCATCATGAAGGCGCGAGCCGAGAAGGAGGGCGCTTTGGGTCTGTGGCCCACAGAGTTTACGAAGGACCAACGCCAAACCGTGATGATCCGGCTGGAAGAAGATGAGGCCACCAACCAAACGGTGGCATCCGATATCGCCAACAAGTGGCTGACGATTGACCCATCGAGCACGGGCGGCGCCAACAAGGTAATCGATGAGGGAGAAGCGTGGAAGAAGATTGTCAGCATCGTAACGGACAATTTTACCGATATCGAGCAATTGGACCGCGCGAGTTTTTACTTGCGATCGGCATGGCGGGTCCGGCGTTACACCTATTCGGTAGTTCGAAATCGGCTGATCGTCAAGCGGGGTGTTTCCTCGAACCTCACAATCCGCGTAGAGATCGAGAGCCAGATTTGTCGATCCGCGGACCCCTTGAAGTCCTCGCTCACAATTCGGGATGAGATGTTCACGGAAAATCCACGAGTGTATCCCTCGGATCAGGATACGGTACGGATCTTAAGGGATCAGTTCTGACGGATCCGCCGGCTGAAATGCGCGCGCCGACAAGGATGATGAAGCCTCTGGTATGGATTCTCGCCGGGATCGGCGCGCTCCTGGTCTGCGCGACACTGGCGGTTGGCCTCCTTGCCGTCCGCGCCGTCAAGAACGCCGGTTTTTCCTTCCGGTTCGATCCCGCCAAGAAAACGCTCGTGTTGATTGGGGGCGACGGTAAGGAAGTCAGGATATCGCCCACGGACCATGGAGGACAGCGCCTCGGTGGGTCAGAGCAGAAAGTGCTCGCCGCCTGGCTGGCCCAGAATCCCGAGTATCGCGCCGCAGTGGACGCGGACTGCGCCTGCGATGAGTTGCTTCGATTAAATCCGGCCGCGCATCCCTATACCGCTACGGGCGATTTCGCTCACGATGGCAAGACCGATTTCGCAGCCGCAGTGATCAGCAAGCAGACCGGAAAGTTTGCACTTCTCGTTTTCAACGGGCCGATCGGAAGCGATCCGGTGAAACCAGCTTTGTTCCTCATGGACTTGGATCTACGACGCCAGGGCCTGTTTTTCGGCCTGTCGTTCGAGGAGCCGCCGCGTCTATACCTCGGCTATTACAATTCCGACAATTTTCGGCGCTTCGTTCCCGCGGAAAACACCTACGTTCTCGAAGACGTTCTACCCGACGCACAGGCTGGCACCGCATCCGCGATGCCATCGAATTCGGCGTCAGATCCTCTAGTGGTGGAAAACCGGCACGTCGACAGGAAACTCGCCGGCTGCGGCGAATGGGGGCAAGGTGGCTGTGACCATGTGGAACTCACCTATGTGGAGGTGACCGGCGGGCCGGCAGTGGCGCGCGACCGCATCAATGCCGTGGGTGCCGCGTGCTTGCACACCGCAGCCGGCCCCAGCCCCAAACTAACGCCTGAATCGTTCGCTCAAGACTACATCGACCAGTCAGCGATCTTCTACAAGGACCACCCCTCCGAGCGTCCGTCCTTCCTCACTCTTTGGGTAGAGGTGCTGCGCAACGCGGCGTCCGTCTTCACGCTGCGATGTGACGATTCCTCCTTCAGCGGCGGCGGGGCCCATCCTATGTCCTCCTCGAAGTATTTCAACTTCAATCCGGTAAGCGGCGAGCCGCTCAAACTGGGTTCCATCCTGAAGGAGGGCGCGATGGTGCGATTGACGGCAATTGCAGAGGTCCATTTCCGCCAGGCACGAAAGATAACGGCAACCGCGAAGCTGGATCAGGAGGGTTTCGGAGGCATCGGCTTCGGCTGGCCCGACGGCCGCTTCGCGTTGAACGACAACTACGGATTCGGCGAGAAGGCACTGTACTTCTTCTTCAATGACTATGAAATCGGACCCCACGCCATGGGCACCACATTGGTGGAGATTCCATACGCGGAAATACGGGACCTGATTCGTCCCGAATTTCCGCTGTAGCGAGTACTCCACTTTTGGCCGCCTGATTGCGGTCGACTGTTCTGACCCCCGGCAACATTGTTGTATAGTAGGGTTTCATTCCCGCGCGGACGGAGGAACACATGATGAAGTCTCGGTCGATTTGTCTGGCTTGTGTTGTGACGCTTGCCATTTCGAGCCTTGCCTGGAGCGAGCAAATGACGTTCAAGGTGAAGCATCAACTGCGCAGCAGCCCTGACAGCACGAGACTCTGGTGGCTGGTTGAAAGCGGCGGAGACCTTGTTCTGGACGACTCGGCTCGGACCATCACAGTGAGGACCAAGCCAAACCCGCTCGATGTCGGATTCGACGCTGTCGAAAAGGTCATCTTTGAACAAACCACACATAGGCGCGGCGGCGGGTGGGGCGATCTGTTTGGCAGCGTGGGTTTGGGCCCGATAGGATCGAGCATCGAAAACAAGGCAGTCAGCGATTACTGGTGTTACCTCGAATACCGCGCGGCCGACGGCGTCCATCCATATATGCTGCAGATTCCGAAAGAGATGTCAGCCGCTGTTATCGACAGGATGAAGGCGCTACTGGGCGACAAAGTCTCGGTTCCGAAGTTTGCTGAGCAACTCGTCGTCATCAAGGCAGACACGCTCGTGGGCGCGAAGGCCAGTTACGACTACAACGCTGACCCCAAAGTGCATCCACTGCCGGAGCTGAAGCCGGACAAAGCGCTCATCCTTGTCGTGTGTCCGTTCATCGACGATCCGATTCACCGAGGCCCTCTGGTCAAGCTTCACGCGAACGATCACGTCGTCGCGGTGAATAATTGGGGCAGCTATGCGTTCGCCTATCTAGATCCCGGCGAGTATCTGCTGGCTTCGGAGATTAAGAACACAGCCAGTAGCCTTCACATAAGCCTGGAAGCCGGTAAGGGCTATTACTTCCTGGAAGACATCATGAACGATGATGGAGCGATCCTGTCGAGGCACACAAAGGAACTCGTGATGCACCAGGTGACCGGTGCACGTTATGCCGATTGGAAGCAGAAGTAGTGAATCTGGTATTGGATAATCTGGTCCAAAGCCTCAGCCACGAAACGCTGGGGCGAAGTTGTGTGGCCACGATCGCCAAGCTTGAAATCCTCTGCATTATCGGCATTTCGCTCCGTATCCGGTCATCTGCGCAACAATTCCGTCTCGCATTGCCGTTCCATCGTCTGAGTCGTTTCCCGTCAGATTTCGCTTGCTTTCCTGGCCCTCCAGTTGGAACTTCACGTCCTGATCGCGGTAATCACCGCCTCAGGAGAAAACATGACATCTAATACAGAGCAAGCGGAAACGGCGCCCGCCACCGAAAACGCCGAGACGAAGCCACCAAGAAGGCCCGCGGTGAAGGTATGCCACAATCAAGGCCTGTCCTTAGTTCCTCGCGAATGCCGGCTCATTGCGGTAAGGGTCCAAGCTCTGGAATACCCACGTTAGATTTGAATCGGCGCTAAGATTGAGCGGGAGGTGCGAATGCGTATCGCTATCGGCCTGGTAGTATCTTTGATCTCGATACAAGCCCAGGTTGCGCAGCCAACCGATGTCGAGGGCTGGAAGAGTCGCGGGTTTGGGTTACTCGGGGCCGGCCATCTTCAAGAGGCAGCCGCTGCATACGAGCGCGCCACGAATTTGAAACCCAACGACCCGGGCGCCCACCTGTGGCTGGGTAGCGCGTACATGCTGATGTCGTTCGGGGCGCCGTCGCCCAGGAACGTCGCGAATGCGAGCCGGGCGCGGACCGAATACAATCGCGTGCTCGAATTGGACGGCGAAAGCCCGATGGCGCTGGCCGGCCTGGCGGCGATGAGCTTTTATGAAGCCGCAGATCTTCAGGGGAGCGAGAAGTTGAGCAAACTCCATGAAGCTCGCGATTGGAACAGGCGAGTGATCTCAGCCGACCGGACGAACAAGCAGGCGTACCTCTCGCTCGGCGTGATCGCCTGGGCGGAGTTCTCTCCGGCTTGGTTGGAAGCACGCGCGGCCGATGGGTTGAAGCCGCAAGACGCGGGGCCACTGCATGCCGCGGCTTTACGGACAAAACTATTGAGCCAATACGGGCCGTTGATTGAAGACGGCATCGCCAACCTCCGCCAAGCCATCAATATCGATCCTCAAGATGCGACTGCGATGGGTTTCGCGAGCGCGCTGGTGAGTGAGCGTGCCGACCTTCGCGATGCGCGCGATCATTATTCGCGCGACATTACGGAAGCTACCGCCTGGACGCAGCGCGCGATCGACGTCCGGCGTGAGAAATCGCTGCGGCCGCAACCAGCGGCGGTCGGAACGGCCGCGTGGTTCGATGCGATGGTTAAGGTGCTGCCTCCACCGCCAACCGATGTCGACGGCTGGAAGCAGTACGGCGTCGCGTGGTTTGCAAATGCGAGGTATCAGCCGGCCGCGGATGCATTTGAGCGCGCCGCAATGATGAACCCCCAGGATGTCGCGGCCCTGCTGTACATGGGAACCTCCTACATGGCGATGTACATTCCCGGAGAGCCATCGCCCGGGAACATTGCGTATGCGAGCCGCGCCGAAGTCGTGTTCACAAAGGTTCTCGAACTCAATGGGAACAATACGACGGCGCTCGCGTTGCTCACGTCGATGAGCTATTCGCGTGCCGGAGGAGGCGCTTCCGGTGACGAAAGGATACGCAAGCTGGAAGAGACTCGCGAGTGGAATCGGCGATGGCTCGCCGTCGATCCCCAAAATAGAGAAGCACACTATTGGGCCGGTACCATCATATGGCTGGATCTCCATCGGGCGCTTATGGCCGCTCGCGCCAATGCTCATTTGAAGCCCGAAGATGGACTGATACCATCGGCGGCTACCAGACTCGAACTGTCGACTAAGTACGGATCGATGGTCGACGACGGGATCGCCCACCTGCGCCGGGCGATCGAGCTCGACCCGCAATACGCCGACGCGATGACATACCTCAACCTTCTAATACGAGAACGCGCGCAGTATCGTGACACCCCGGAGCAGTTCAGCCGCGATGTCGCGGAAGCGGATGGCTGGGTGAAGCGGGCGCTGGACGCGAGGCGAACAAGCGCGCAGGGGCCTGGACAAGGGGCTCTCGCGGGCGCCACCGTCGAATCGCTCGCGAGGTTTCTGGTCGCACCTCCGCCCCCGCCTCCTCCACCTCCGCCTCCTCCAGCGCTTCGCATGTCGTCCACCATCGGGAGAATCGAGATCGCCGGCGTGTCGGAGCATGTCGCAGAGATGGTGCGCGGTCGACTCTGGGCGCATGTGGGCGATCCGGCCACCCCGGAGACGATCGGCCGCGTCGCGGCAGAAATCCGTCAGATCGACGAGCATTCCCGGGTGAGTGTCACCCTCGGACCAGATTTCCCAGCGTTCAGCGGCGCGACCTTGCGTATCGCCATCTCGAGCTTCGCCTTTCCTCTCGGGCCTGATTCTGTGACTTATGAGCCCTTGCCCGATCCGACTGGCAAGCGTATCCTGCTCGATCCGAAAGTCGCAGAGGCGAACATCGTCACCAAAATCAACGCTACTTACCCGGCGCTTGCCAAACAGGCGCGCATCCAGGGTGTGGTTCATCTCATGGCCACTGTCGGAACGGATGGCCGTATCCTGAATCTTCAGGTGGTCTCGGGCCATCCTCTGCTGGTTCCCGCCGCGCTCGCAGCCGTAAAGCACTGGGTCTTCAAACCGACCCTGGTGAACGGGAACGCAGTCGAAGTGAACACGCCCGTTACGATAAACTTCACGCTCACCGGTCAATAAAACGCGATTCGGCTCGAAGGGTCGAGTACTCGAAACTCGAAAGTCGAGTACTTGACGGGAGAGAAGAGGTGATACACTCAGTCGACTTTGGTCTTTGCCCAGCTACCCGGCGACGTTCTCGCGACTCGTCCACTCCGCAAACTCTAGAGCATTGCAGGAAGGATATTGCTCGCAGATGCATACTCGCTTTGTGGCGGTGCTTTCACGGCTCGCAAAGGCCGTACGGGGATCTAGCTCGAAAATCCAGACCGCCTGGCGCAGGCTCCTTCTCGGCGATGGCCTTTCTGAGGGCACGGCCAAGTTCCGACCGGCGGCGACCGACAACTTGGTCTTCGGAGTTATTGGAATGAATCGGCTAGCCATCTGTGTACTGGTTTTCTCCTTGGGTTTTGCTCGCCTAGCGAGCGGGCAAAGGGGCATAATCACGACGGGAAATCTACGATGAAGAGATTCCCGGAAGCATCCACGGCAACGCCGTAGGGGTAATTCAACGACGCCGAAGCCGCTGGCCCGCCGTCACCGGCGAAGCCCCGGGATCCGTTGCTTGCTTACTCCCCTGAACGCGCTGGATTCGCCGAGGTTGCTGTCCTTCGCTACGGACTGAATATGTGAAGCTGACGCTGGGACCGGCCGGGAGGCCTGTCCTACTTAGGTAACGATTTGCATGAACCTTACACTGTTTGCTGGCTGGTTGACGATGGCGGCACTCTTGCCGGCACAATCACAGAACGCTCCTGTCGTGGTGGCGGAGAAGAACGTGGCGGAGTTGAAGAAAACTCGCGAGGTGATTGTGTTGGATGGAGCGATGGGCACACATCCAGCCCCGGAGGTCAATGGGGCAGCAAGCGCTGAATTCGCGGATGCGATCAGCAAACAGTTGGAACATCTTACCTGTTGGAAAGTATTGCCAGGAACGAGCCCGCGGAAGAAATCGGCGGGAAACTCTTCTAAGGTGCTGGCGACATATGTGGAAAACACCGAGATTCGCGACGCGGCACGGCGTACGGTAAGTACTGGGGCGCTCTTTCAATTCATGGTGCTCGATGGGGGCGGAACTGAGTGGGACGGAAGTCAGCGGGTTGGGCGTGCGCTGGGCAAGGAGGGCTTCTATACGCCCGCGCAGATTCAGGGCGTGGTGGCGGATATGTTGAAGGCACTTGCGATGGACGCCTGTCCCGGGACGCCGATGTCCGCCGCCGGACCAGCGGCTGTGGCGCCAACCGCCAGCTTCGACTGTTCGAAGGCGGTCTCGCGGAGCGAAAAGCTGATCTGTTCGAGCCCGGCGCTGTCCAATGCGGACGCGGTGATGGCGGTGCTGTACGGGCGATCGATAACGTTTGCAAGGAACATTTTTCCGGATGCCGCGGCAAATCTGAAGCGGGATCAAATCGAGTGGACCCGGGAGAATGCCACGTGCAAGGACGGGGCATGCCTGCAGAAGCAGTACGACGAGCGCATCGCGTTTCTGAAGGAATACCAGGCAGCGGCGCACGACGATATTGGTGTGAATGGTATGGCGATGACGGCGTTTCTCACGCGCTATCCATGGCGGTTCCGGCTATTGCCGGGGTTGCTTCAGGAGCTGAAGTCACTGCTCGGGGATACGTACAATGCATTCGAAGACGCGATGGGGATTGCACATGTCTACCTTCCTGACGATCCTGGCACCATCACGGGAAACATGCGTAACATGAACTGCGCCGTGGAGGCGATCGTCTCGGTGAATGGGGGCAGGCGGCTGGCGGTGGCCGTTACGGCCGGCGAGAGCATGAACGTCATCTCGGTATTCAGCAAGCCGCGAGCTACAGGGCTGGCGGAGCTGCCGAAAGTGAAGAGTTGGGTGGAAGAGTTTCAGAAGCGCTGTGGAGACTGGGGAAAGTGGGAAGTGAAACTGCGGTGAGAAGGATTCAAGCTCGGGTGTGGATACCGGCCGCGATCGGCGTGTTACTGCTCGCGGTCGCGATCACGGGCGCCGTGACTGGTCACTTTGGCGGCCGCACGAGTCCGAAGGCGGCATCCACGGCGGAGTCGGGCCGCAAGGATCCAAGGCCTGGCATGGCCGCGTTGGCGGCTGCCGAGCATCCGGAGTTAGAGACGGTTTCCATGGACGAGCGGGCCGGCACGATCACGATGTGGGGGAAGAGTACTGGCAAGGTCACGGTCTTCGGGTTCGATCCCGGCAAGCATACGCTGGTGGCGATCGGAGGCGACGGGGATGTGGCCGGGTACCGGATAAACACTTTACAGCGAGTGCCGCGCGCGGACGGATGGTTCGTCGAGATTCTGGAAGACGCACGGATCACGCCGGAATTACACACTGAGGCGTGGGGCACTGGCCAGTTGGACGGGATGTGCGAGATCGGCGCGGGGACTCCCGAGTTTTGCGCTTCGATCGCGAAGGAACAGCTGCGGCTGGCGATCGTGCGGCTGGTGGGCGCGCCTGGGAGCGCGGTTGCCTTTCCGGGCGGCGCGGTCCAGAGTACCGCCGGCTTGGTTGCGATCGACGCCCGCGGATTCGAGGTGGGGTCGTATCTCGCGGATGTATCGGTCGAGCATTTGTACGTCGACGAACGCCCGACATTTTTCGTCACGGTGGACAAGAGCATAGGGATGGGCTCGTATACCGGTCCCTTCACCTATCCGGTCGAGTTGGATGGCGAGCGGCTGGTGGGGCTGCGGGTCGAGAACGAGGGGACGCGGGAGCAGTACCCGCTGGAACTGCGCGCGACGCTGAAATCGGGATGGCGGATCGCGGCGAGCAGCGATGGCGGCAAGGAGCTGCTGGCTGTGTCATGTTATCCGAATGCGGCATCGCTGGAGAAGGGTGTGCATCCAACGGAACGTGGAGTTTGATACGACGCTCATCCGGTATCACTTCGAGGGCGGCCGTTGGGTCGCGCGGCAAAAGACACAGCCGGGGCTCTGGGAAGACGTGGACGACAGTTTTCCCGCGCGCTCGATGTTCCCGTAACCCGATCAAACGGCTTTGATCAATAGCGATCTCACACAACTATCGCAAGACGGCGGATGGGGCAATGCGAATGGCATGAGCAATCTGGGCAACATGTACGCGATCGGGCGCGGCGGTTTGCCGAAGGACGAGGCTCAGGCGGTCGCCTCGTGGCGTAAGGCGGCGGATGGGGGCAATATGATATCTGGTATCGCAAGGCGGCGGACGGGGGCGACGCTCAAGCCCTGGCAGCGCTAAAGCGATTGGGCAAGTAAATGTATCGCCGTTTGCCAAAGTCCCGGTACTATCCACAGTAATTTGGACCCATTCGCCGAAGCCGCGCCAATCGCGGGGTTGACCTGTGCCAAATGTCCGGCTTCAAAATGTGGTGCGCCGCCCGGGCATGGCGGGGCTCTCGATTGCTCGGGAGAATTGGGGAAACCCGCACGGTCCCACGTTCATTCGCGATGTCGGCTAGGCGGTTTGCCGAAACATGATGTCCAGGCGGTGAGGCAAGATTGATGTCGGAAAACCCGACTCAAACTGGCGTTCTGCCGGTCTCCGATGTCCGCGCGCGCTTGCGAGATCGCCGCGAAGGCGCAACCTCCACGCTGGGCGTGCTTCGGCGGGCCGGCACGGTGTGGTGTTTTTCGGCAAACTGCCCATTGCGAAGCTATAAAATGGGATATAAGGACCTCTCAGTCCTATGCTGTGCCGAAATTTGCGTCAAACTGTGAAAAATCTCTGTTCAGAAATCCAATGTGGATGTACGCTCCAATATGTGGAGGCGTTCTTGTGGTGTACCCGTTGTCTCGATGGTCGCCTGCAACCTGGCTTCCTGCGACACTGCCGCGAGAAGCGCCGCGGGGGGACCCGCACCCGAGGCGGAGCAGGTGGTCAGCGCAGCCCTGAAGGAGTTTTACATGGCTCCCAGCGCGGCCCCTCCGCAGTCCCCGGCGCAGCAGAAGGTGGTCCTGCAGAAGACTGAGGAGGCGTCAGCCTCCGCCGTGTTGGGAATGACGGAGTTCTTACGGGCAAAGGGACACGACCTAGGGAGAACAAATGAAAATCAGCTCTAGTGCCAAGCTGCTTTGGGCTGCGGCGGTTTGTCTGTTTCTGGCTGGGGCCCCGGCGCTGGCACAGGCGACCTTCAGCAACCAGGTTGTCACGACTCAGGCTCCGCCTTCCACGGGTTGCGTACGGCCAACTCCAGCAACCTCATTCTTGACCACGGACAACACGGTCTACCTCTATTTCGAGGCCATAGTTACAACGAGCGATACGCTCACCAACAACTGGCTGGCGCCCGACGGCACGGTTGTCGCCGCCTCCAATTGGAACTCGAGTCCTGGCAACTTTTGCTTCACTGGGGCTAGCTTGAGCATCAGTAATCTCCCCGCCAGCCAGCTCGGTTCCTGGCAGGCTCGCGTGTACGATAACGGTCAGCTTCTCTTTTCGGTATCGTTCAGCGTCAGCACCCCGGCGGTGAGCGGCCCTACCATCTCAGCCGGTGGTGTTGTGGATGGCGCCAGCTTCAAGCCCGGTCCCGTAGCCCCGGGTTCCATCGTTTCCATCTTTGGCACCGTTCTTGCCAGTGGAACCGCGCAGGCGACGACGGCTTCGCTCCCTACCACGCTGCAGAGTACCCAGGTTCTGATTAATGGAATCGCAGCTCCGCTGTTTTACGTCTCCCCCTCTCAGATCAACGCCCAGGTTCCTTGGGAGGTCACCGGGCTGTTTACGACTGATCTTACGGTCAAGGTGTTTTCGAACGACGTGCCGTCCAATGTGGTTGCCGCGGCTCTGGCTATTACCGCGCCTGGGATTTTCGTCATCACGCATGATGCCGATAGCACCCTTGTAACTTCCGCCAGGCCCGCTGTACCAGGAGAGTATCTGCGCATTTACTGCACCGGCCTGGGGATGGTGACAAACGAACCGCCCACCGGCGCTCCGGGGCCATTTAGTCCGCTCGCCTACACGGCTCAAAACTCGACAGTGACGATCGAGGGACTTTCGGCGTACGTCCCCTATTCGGGCTTGGCGCCGGGTTTTGTGGGGCTCTACCAGGTGAATGTCCAGGTGCCGGCGAACGCGGTCAGTGCCAGTGCGGCCCCGCTCGTGCTTTCCAACGGCGGCAACTCGACGACGGCCGACATTGTGGTGCAATCGGGCGGCGCACAGCAATTCACTTTGACCGCGGCTACCGCGGGGAGCGGGAGCGGGTCCATCTCCGCGAGTCCGCCAGGGCCGTCTTACGCGGCGGGAACCGTGGTCACACTGATCGCAACACCGAACGCCGGGTCGACATTCGCCGGCTGGTCCGGCGCGTGCTCGGGAACGGGCAATTGCACGGTGACGATGAACGCCAACCAGGCGGTTACCGCCGCATTCAACCTGACCGTTACTGTTAATCCAACCCTGACCATAACGACGTCGGGCACTGGCAGCGGCACAGTCAGTCCGTCTCCGGCAGGGACTTCGTGCGGCTCAGGTTGCCTGAGCTTCGCTGCGGGAACAGTCGTTGCGCTTACGGCGGCGCCGAACACCGGCTCCACATTCGCTGGATGGTCCGGCGCGTGCTCGGGGACGGGCAGTTGCACCGTGTCGATGAACTCCAACCAGGCGGTTACCGCCGCGTTCAACCTGACCGTTACTGTTAATCCAACCCTGACCATAACGACGTCGGGCACCGGCAGCGGCACAGTCAGTTCTTCTCCTACAGGGACTTCGTGTGGCTCAGGTTGCCTGAGCTTCGCCGCAGGAACGACGGTCACGCTCACGGCGACGCCGAACACCAGCTCCACGTTTGCCGGGTGGTCCGGCGCGTGCTCGGGGACGGGTAGTTGCACGGTGACGATGAACTCCAGCCAGGCGGTTACCGCCACGTTTGACCCGACGGTGGACATAACCCCGCAGCTCGCGGGCGCTTTCAGTTTTCCCGGACCGTATCCGCTGCCCGGACCTGTTGTCTACACGAATCAAGCAGGCCAGACCATCACGAGCCATGCGCATCCGGGCCAGATCTTCCTTTTCGTAGCGCCGAACCAGATGGATGTCAGCGCTGCGACCGCACTGGTCGCAGCGCATAATGGCTCGATCATCGCGCAGATCCCTACCTCTGGCCTGTACTGGGTTCGGGTGACAGTTGGTGCCGAGGCCACGTTCATTGCGGCGGTCGAGAACAATCCGGCGGTGATATTTGTGGGGCCGGACGTTCCTGCGACCGGCTCACAAGCTCCTGCTGTAGACCTCTCGGGCGCCACCTCTCTGATACCTCTGATTCCAAACGGTCTGATCGCACAATTCGACAATTTCCAACCGGTGGGACATCAAGTTTGCGGCCAGTCTCATGGCGCAGCAGTGAATACCCTTTTGGAAGCGGGCGGGCTGACCGCGACCGGCTATGACATCTCGGAACTCCAGCAGGGCACGAACCAAGTGGCTCTGGACGAGGGGTTGAACGCGCTGGCGCACAGCTCGGACATCGGATTCGGCCTGGCGCGAGCAGCCCAGGGTGCCTTGGATCGCGGGCAAAAACTCGTGGTGAACGTGTCGCTGCAAGCGGGTGGCCAGCCGAATGATGGAATAGATAGAAGTATTTGCGAGACCCATCCGAATGACCCACAATACCCTCAATGCTCGGCGGTATGGAACAGCGCCACATCCACATGGGTCCCAGGCGCAGGGTACGCTTCTTGGAAGACCGATGAGTTTTCGTTCCTGGTGGGCATCGCCGGCGCGCTGGAGTTTATGCCGGCCAGTTTGCGGGACAATACGCTGGTGGTGGTCTCCTCCGGCAACTCGGGCCTTGATCTGACGTATGAGACCGGCCTCATCCAGACGCTTCTTCCGAATGCGTTTCCTCATATGTTGATTGTGGGAGCCACTGGAGCAGGCAGCCAGCCGTATCTTGGGTACAACCATTCCAGCAATCCAGCCGCGATGCTCTACGCGCCCGGTCTCGGCGTGGTGATCCCGCAGACTGGGGGCTGCCTGGCGAATGGCACCTCCTTCGCCGCGCCGCAAGTCGCGAACCTCGCAGCCCAACTGGCGCAGCGTTTCCCCAATCTGACCACGGCGCAGATCGTACAGGCGATCATGACGGCCGGCCCGATCGTGAATGGCCTACCGACACTCCCCACCCCGGATCAGGTGGTTGCGGTGATCCAGTCCCCGCCGTCGACTCTGCCATCGCCTGGGACGTACTCGGGGACCTGTGCCGCTCAGGTCTCCGCGACAACGTGCTGCGACCCGGACACTGGATTCTGCGCGACAGCTCCCGGAGTTTCGACCCAAGGGACATTCGGCTTTACGCTGGTGCCAGGAACTTCGCTTTCGCAATTCACTTCGCAGGTGTGCGCCATTGAGGATGCCGCCTTAGGTGCGGCCGGTTGTGTATCCTTTTCGTGTAATGTGGCAGCGGTGACCACCACCTCGGCCACTTTTGCCATCTCGTGTATCCCCCCGCCCGTGCCCTCTTGCACAGGTGGGACCACAACCGAGACTTGCAGCGCGACCCAGCAGTGATGGCGCCTGCGCTGATGCGGGGAGCGGGCCTTCATATCAATTTTGGAAGAGGCCGGTTTACCTCTGCGGACCACGCACACCGGCTGCGCTTGCGAGGCCGAAGACCATAGCGACCAGTTGGGGACAGTGGGCACGCACCCAGCCAGATCGGTAGCGATCGCCCCGCGGTGCGGCCAAATTCACATTTTCATTATGGGGACAGACCACCCTACAGGAGTATCCGTCACGCGCGGCGTGTGGAATAACTATACACTCCAAGTTACTTTCATCAACGATACGGTGAGCGGCTTTTACAACGGCGCCCCGGTTCTTCAAGGTGCCCCTTTCTCTTCGACCGGTACTACGCTTGGGTTATATGCATTCGACGCTCAGGGTGGAAGCCCGCTTGGTGGGACGGATTCGATCTACTTTGACAATCTCTCTGTGACAGCTTCCGCAAGCAACGGGGCAACTCTGGTATCGCTTGCAGTAACTCCGGGTAACTCCACGATGCAAGCGGGGACAACGTTGCAGTTGGCCGCCACGGGCACTTACGGAGATGGGAGTGCACAGAATTTGACGAATGCGGTGAGCTGGAGGTCTTCCAATACTGCCATAGCCACGATCAATAGTTCGGGTTTGGTAACTGGTGTAATAGCCGGCAGCAGTACGATCACGGCTACCTCAGGCACGGTCACCGGCACAACTGGTCTGACGTCGGTAGCTCGACCCAGGGATCCGCAACCCTGACCAAATCGACGCAGGGCACAGGCAGCGGCTCAGTCAGTTCTTCTCCCGCTGGGACTTCGTGCGGCTCAGGTTGCCTGAGCTTCGCCGCAGGAACCGTCGTCACGCTCACGGCGACGAGGATTGCGTCGCGGGTTTCGGCATAAGCCCAATTACTTTATGGGTTCTTCGTCGATTAGCTTGCGGTCAGGAGGGCAGGTGTAGTGGCACCAGCTTCCTGTGATACCGTCAGCCGTCCAACGGAGCCGCACAGTAGTTTCGGTCTCAGCGCCATGAGAGCCGCACATCCAGTCCACAACTTCGACAGGACCAGATGCGCCACGCAGCGCCTCCCACTCCCCATAACTCAGATAGAGTGGTTTACCCGGGGATGAAGCGGTGCCGAGCACGTGAAGCCGCGGGTTCCTCTTGGAGACACCAACCACGAAGCCCTCGGTGTGGCAAGCAACAGCCCCACTCTGCAAGTAGAATTCATTTTTCGAACCGGCGTGGTCATAATCGCAAAACTCCATCACCTGGACTGTCGGGCGCTTGCCGACAAGAAGCGGGAAATCCTGACGCTGCGAATCCTTGGGGTCTTTGTCGTAGTCAATTTCCCACCGCCGGATGACGGCGCTCTCGCTGGGGAATGGTCCGCCGGCGAACAGTGGCGTCAGATGTAATCGATCGATCTCGACACCATTGCGCAGGCGAACAAGATCGAGTTCGCCAGCCTCGCCGTAGGCGAAACCGGTGCATTGACAGTACAGAGAGTCCTGGTTCGGTTCGCATTCTGGCTTGGGGTTGGTCATCCACTGCAGACGCCAGGTCTCGCTGACTCCGTCCACCATAACCTTCTGTTCTTCACGAACTCTGGGCGTCGGATACTCCGAACTCGGCGCCGCTTGCGTCTCTCTTGCGAATCCAGCCAGCAGGAAACTCAAGCCGGCTAAACAGCTTGCTGGAAACACGCAATTTTTCATGTTGAAATAAGTATATCTCTGGAAGCTCCGTGCCGCATGAGCGGCGATTATCCGCTAGGATGGGGCGCAGGGGGATGAACTCGTCATGTCCAGCCCAACACCTCCGGATCTGCCGGCTGGAACGCGCACAGCTCCGGCAAGAAAGATCAAGCTTTTGGTGTGGATTCTCGGCGGGATCGGCCTCCTGGTCTGCGCGACGCTGGCGGTTGGTTTCCTTGCCCTCCGCGCCGTAAAGAACGCCGGTTTTGCCTTCCGGTTCGATCCCGCCAAAAAAACGCTCGTAATGATTGGGGGCGGTGGTAAGGAAGTCAAAACATCGGCCGCCGACGATCAAGGACACTCCCGCGGTGGGACGGAGCAGAAAGTGCTCATCGCCTGGCTGGCGCAGCATCCTGAGTATCGCGCCGCGGTGGACGCGGACTGCGCCTGCGATGAGTTGCTTCGATTAAATCCGGGCGCACATCCCTATACCGCGACGGGCGATTTCGCTCACGATGGCAAGACCGATTTCGCGGCCGCAGTGATCAACAAGCAGACCGGAAGGTTTGCACTTCTCATTTTCAACGGGCCGATCGGGGGCGATCCGGTGAAACCAGCATTATTCCTCGTGGATTTGGATCTTCGGCGGCAGGGCCTGTTTTTCGGTCTGTCATTCGAGGAGCCGCCGCGCCTGTACCTTGGATATTACAATTCCGACGATTTTCGGCGCTTCGTTCCTACAAACACTTACGTTCTCGAAGACGTTCTACCCGACTCACCGCCCGCCGGAACCTCTTTTCGGTTGAAGGCCATGTCAAGAACGGGAGTCGGATTGGTTTTGCCCCGGCTCCAAACCTTACCATTCTTGAAACATCAGCAGAGCGGGGGCTTCGGCGGTCTCGAACCTGCGGGCGATTCCTTGAGACATGGAACCAGCCCGCGTAAACGTCTGGTCGGTGCTTGCGGGCGTGAACCGGTGCTCGGGGGGTGGCCCGATCCCCATTGTCCGCCGGCACGCTCCTGATCGACGTGCGAAGCGCGAGCTGGGGTCACTGCTTGTCGATCTTTCTGTCGAGCCTGACGGCAGTTATTATTCCATTTATTCCATTAACAACGGATTCAGGAAGCGGTCACGAGGAATCAGTGAGTTAGGTTGCCTTGTATCAACGCCTTGGACGCATAAGTCTTTTATTGACAAACGCCGACTAATTTCCCAAGCTGGACGTCAGCGGTTGGGCCGTGCAAAGCGCAGACTGACTGGTGGTCAGCCGCCAAACACTCGAGGGTTTAACCAAGCTCGGCCTGCGGACACTCTCATCCGTGGGCCGATTGTGCGCCAGAGATCGTCCCGAGGTCACGTGCCCGCCGAAGAGTGTGCCTAGTCTTGCGGCTGGTTTCCCCAGGGCCGACCGAAGGGCCTATTCCCCCAAACGCCAATCCCGGACCAGCCGTTGTTATTGTTTGTGTGCAATAATTCGCCCGGCAGGCAAACTACTTGACACAAAACAAGAACAAAGTTATGCTTTATGCTTGGAAGATCGCTTGTCAGGCAATCTATTGAACACAA
>OCTA010001853.1_pt1 | contig 19337 bp, 8 predicted proteins | sample 1538991 | NCBI WGS metagenome assembly OCTA01 (sample SAMEA3539302, study PRJEB22396) | soil metagenome | biome: tundra; feature: field; material: soil | place: USA | collected 2010-05 | depth 0.15 m | reverse complement strand
GATACGGCGACCACCGAGATCTACACTCTTTCCCTACACGACGCTCTTCCGATCTCTTACTGGGATTAATCGCAGCGGTCATAAGTTTAGAAGGCATGGAAATCGTTAGCTTCGCCTATGATCGCAACGCCGACACGGTGGGCCGCGACGCCCAGGGCCGGTCAAGGGTATAGTGGCTTCGGCTTGATTTCGGCAATCCCCTCGCCCGCCTCGAGCATCTTTCTGCGGAGACGCTCACGCAGCACGCCTGAAATTTCGCGGGTGTCACGCCGCCCTGCAAGGTTCACGAGCTCGTGTGGATCAGAGTACAGGTTATAAAGCTGATACTCCTCATACTGGGACGACGAAGCCTGGGATTTTCCATCAGGTTGGGCCACGACATATACCCATTCCGGCGTGCGCAAGACTCGACCAGTCATAGACTCGCTGATCTGGACGAACACCTCGTTCGGCCATTCATCGACCTGACGCGTCAGCAGCGTCATGAAACTGCGGCCCTGAAAGGATGCGGGTGGCGTGATGTGGCAAGCGTCCAGCAAAGTGGGTGCCACATCTATCTGGCTCACCAATTCCTTTATCGAGAGCGATCGATTGAAGTTTGGTCCGGCCATGACCATAGGGATGTGAATGGAAGCTTCGTGTCCGCTGCGCTTGTACTCGGCATTCCGCGTGCGGAAATGGCACCCGTGATCACTCACGAAGGCTATGATCGTATTCTGCGAGGGCGCAAGGTTGGCGATCTCGTTCCGTAGCTTGCCGACATTTTCGTCGATGCGCGCGATGCAGCCATAGTAATCGGGAAGCTGCGACGCCCAATCCCCTGGAAAAAACTTCAGATCGGCCGGTACAAACGAGTTTCGGTAACGATCGGCATAGCCGTTTGGCGCCACAAAGCAATTACAGTCATTCTGAAAGTGGGGTTCCAGATAGGAGATTACCAGAAAGAACGGCGTCCGCGCTTTCTCCTTCAAGAAACGGATGACGCGACCGGTGATGAAATCGACACGGTACTCGTCTTTGAACTGGATCGGCCGCCCGTCACCGTCCCAGATGATGCCCTCGTAAGGATGCGAAGTGAGTTCCAGTTCATTGCAGCCTTCCCAGAAATCTGCGAAGCCGCCGCGGTACTCGGGATCTACTGCTCCGGGAACTCCTGGCAAGCCTAAGTGCCATTTGCCGATGTAATTGGCGGTGTAGCCCGCCTGTCGAAACACGTTGGCGAGCGTCGGCATTTGTGCTGGGAGCGCGATCCCGTTGCGCCAGACGCCGTGCCGATTCGCGTAGAGACTGGTAAACAGGCAGGCTCGGGAAGGAGCGCAGACAGGCTGGTTCGTAATCGCGTTCGCAAAGTTTACGCCTTCAGCGGCAATCGCATCTAGATTGGGCGTGAGATTTAGCGTGTTCAGCCCGTTCCCACCCAGGCAATCCCACCGGAACTGGTCGGAAATGATGAGGATCACGTTTGGCCGCTCGCGATCCGCTGAGGTCCTCCCGCCCGCCGCAGTCTCCGCCCTCACAACGGGCATGACACCTCCAGCAGATGAGCGCTTCAGAAAATCGCGGCGTGTCACTGAATCTGGGGGTGAATCGTCAAAGGCGTGATCATTCATCTTTTGAGCGATGTTATCGCAGCGTCACTTTGATGCCTCGGCGGTAATAGCACTCGGCAGACTCTCTCGATAAGTCCGATCCACCGATACACAGCCGGAGCGAAGGCGCTCCGGCCCTCGCGCGCGCAAGAGGTATCCCAATCTTTCGCTTCGCTGCAAGACGGCGCTGACGCGCCGCCCTTCGAGTGGGTGATCCCCTCTCCTCTTGCACTTGCTACACCGGGACCTCGCCGGTCAGGCAAGGTTGTATTTCACGTGACTTATGCACCTTCGCGAGTGCGCTTCTGAAAGTGAAAGCATATTTCTGACGGCGGAACGTTTTGACGGAGAGTGGCCACCTCATGGAAGAAAAGGAAGAGAAAAACATGCGACGCGGAAAGCCGCGCTACTGCGAATGGCGCCGTGTACACACGTTTTCGCTGACGGCTCACGTGAGCTGAAAAAACAACCGGAGTGCCGAATACAAAACACGCACGGAATGGCATCGCGCCATCAGCTTGAACAAGCTGGGGGAATGCGCTGGCGCGGCGCCACAGAAAGGCGCTTACATCGTCGAAGACGAACTGCGCTACCGCGAATATACCCTTACGGAATCCGCTTCCAGCCTTCGCGTCGCTGAGGAAGATCTAATTAGTTTGCGTCTCCCCGCACGACGGAGAGATTATCGAATTGCGCCTGACCCCAGTCTGTCCCGATCGCAACCATCCCGCTCGCATGGTCGCCATCGGTTATGGCAATTACCCGCCGACCGTCATAATTCACCTGAACCTCGTTGCCGTGAAATGCGAGCGCCAGGTTGTGCCACTTCTCCGGGTCGAGCCTGAGCGTTCCGGCAACAAGAGTGTGGGGGGCGCGGTGATACTTACTCGATAACAACGTCCACCCTCCATCGGCCCCCAGAAGCAGAACGTAACCACTGGGCCATCTCGCATGCCCGTCCTGAAAAACGTCGGCAGAATCAATACGACCCATCAGAGTTACCTCGCCGGCGCCATTGAATAAGATATCGGAGCTGAGCGTAAAGTCGGACCAGTTCGCATCGCCAGTCATTGTAAAGGGATCGGGGAGCGGACCCCAGGGGATCGGTTTCTCCGTTATGACCTGCTGCAGGCAATTACCGGGGCGCTGTAGGCACAGGTGAACCTCAAACGCCCCGTCCTGATCGGCCAGGAATTTAGGAGCTTTGTTGAGCGCGGATGCTTCGAAGTCGTCTTCGTAGGGAAATGGGAACGGTATATTTGGAGGCGTCTGTTCGTGGCCCTTTGCCTGGCCTTTTGTCGTGGTCAGGCTGTAGAGCGAATCGGGATCTAACTTCAGGGTTACAAGGCGGTTTACGGGCTTCAGTTCGGCAACCCGCTCAAATGTCTTGGTTGCGTTCGTTTCCCAGACATAAATTGTGTTGATCGAGAGCCCGCCCTCGATTTCAAGCGTCAGGGACTGTGAGTGCTTCGCCGAGATCGTTTCGGCGATTATGCTCCAGTCGTTCCCGACGGGTGATTTGAGCGCCACGTACGTGCCTTGCTCCGGCAAATATCCGCAGGCGGAGTCGAGATACTGCCAGCCCGGTTTTGCAAATTGGGTGGTATGGGCAGTTACCCAGATGGTGCTTTGGACGTTGTAATAGCCGGACCATGGAGTATTTGCGTACATCAGACCAGAGTTTGGGGCTGCCAGATTATCGTAGTAAGCAGTAACAGGGCTCCAGATTTCAGTCTTAGTGAGCGAGCCCTCAAGATAATTGCGGTTGTAGAGCGAAGAAAGAATCCGCCCGCCTACGAACCAATCTCGGGAGACGATAGGACCGCCACCGGAGTTAGGCTGATCTTCACTCGACCAAAGCGGCCTGCGAGATGCTCGCGCCGCATGCGTCGTTGTGAGCGCGCCGTCCTCGGTCTGAGGATAGTGAACGGAGAGCACGTCGACGGATGAGGCAAGTTCCGCGTCTTTCTCAAGGGCATCGGCAATTCGCCACTGATGTTCGCCGGGGTAGTCGTCACAACAGACGATCTTCGTGTCAAGGTGATGGCTAGTTAAAGCCATTTTCAATTGTTTAACGTATTCGGAGTCGTACTCCTTCTCGTTCCAAATGCCGGCATATTTTATGTCGAGGCGATGGTATTTCCTTGCGCCCTCTACGAAGTCAGCCATGTAATTAGCCATGTCGGCTGAGTAAAGACGTCCGTCACCAATCCAACCGGGAGCTCCCCATGGCAGTATGTCGAGGATGATACTGGGATTCCGCCTGTGCGCTTCCTCCATCAACCACCACTCGTAACCACGCGTATAGTCGCGATCGGAACGAGAGCGCATATGGCTAGGCTCTGAGCCGTCCGTAGAATTGACATCAGCTCCCACTTCTACTTTGAGGTGCTGAAGAGCGGCCCCAAAATTCGGCCTAAAAAGATAGTCGAGGATTTGACTGCGATATGGTTCCGGATAGTCGATCAGTAAGCGCGACGATGCCCCGGCACTCACTGCGCCGATGCCATCGAAAATCCGGCCTGAGGCGTGACCGTCCAGAACGATGACGTTCTCTGCGCCCTTAGACGAGAAGGCGCAGTAAGAGAAAAGCAGACCGCAAAGCAACGTTTTGGAAAAGGATGTCATCACAGTTGGCCAGCCGCGTCGATCGCGAAGTGAAGCAGTTTCAACCCGGCTTCTTTCGAGAGCGGCGCTTCTTTCAAGTTCTCGGGCGCGGAGTTGGCAATTTCTCTCCTCAGACTTTGAACGTCGGTGCTGGTGTCCGCGGACAGTGTGCCCAGACGCTCCATCATCGCCTGGGCCTTTGAAGCCTGGCCGGTGGCGCAGTAGAAAAGGGCGGGCACGGAATAGCTGCCGCGCCAGTCCGGCAACAAGTCGAGGGCGTGCGCGAAGCCCCGCTCAGCTTCCAGGTTCCGGCCTTCGATCGCGGAGAGAATACCTCTCCCCCAAGACAGCAAGCCCGATTCGGCGGTATGGGTCAAACCGGTCTGAAGCGTTGCGGCGGCGGCAGCGGTTTGACCCGCTTCTGCTTGGGCGAGCACAAGAAGCACGATGTATTGGTCATTGTCGGGATTTTTCTCGACCGCTCTTCTGAAGAGTGGGATGGCGTCGGCTGTTCGTTCGCTGTGCGCCAGAATCTCTCCTGAAAGCGCCAGGTAACTGTCGTCTCTCTGTCCCTCAGCGGACAGCCTCGCAAGCGTTGCCGCCGCGTTCGGATAATCTTGCGCCTGAAAATACGCAAACGTCAGATCATACTTAGCGTCGTCGGAAGACGGATTCGCCGTGAGCACCTTCTGAAACTGCTGGATCGCTTCGGGGTAGAAGTGATACTTCGACAGCAACGTACCCACAGTTAAGGCGGCGCGGCTGTCGGCGTCATTGATCTGCCGTAGTCGATCCATTACTTTACGCGCACTCTCGATGTCTCCGCCTCCCAGGCAAATTTCCGTCAGGAGACAGAGGTATTGGGGATTGTCTCCATGGCTGTCGATCTGGTGATCGAGCGCGGCAATGTTAATCCGCATCCTCTTCCCAGACACGGAGAGATTAGAGGAGCTGAAAAATTGCTGCACCTGCGGCCGGTCACTGCCCTTGTTCTTGGACAGGGCTTCGAAGGTATTGAGATCCCCCGACGCGGCGGCAGTCTGCTGCAGATTTCGTTCCGCCACCGATAGCTTGTAGTAGGCGCGGGCAGAATCGGGCGCGGCCGTGATGTAACGGCGCAGGAGCGGAATCGCATCCGCGTAGTTTCCTTGCCGCATCTTCAAAGTGGCGAGCGCATACAATGCGTCACCAAAACCGGGGTCCGATCTAAGGGCAGCCGTTAGAAGGCGCTCAGCCTGAATATCTTCGGATTGCTTTTGGGCGATAAAGCCGAGCGTGTAGAGGCACGCCGCATTGCGAAGATCTTTCGCGAGGCCCTGAGTGAGAACTTTCCTGGCCTCATCAAAGCGTCCAAGACGCTCATAGGTTATACCCATGAAGGCATACGAGGCCGCTGAGGGATCTAACTTGATGAGAGCTTGGAGTGTTTTGATCGCTTGCTCCGATTTGCCAATCCTGAGGTAACTTTCTCCCAGCGAGGCGTACAAATCAGGTTGCCGCGGCGCAACCTTGATGCCTTCCTCGAGCAAAGGAATCGCATTCCCATACATCCCGTGAACCATGCTGATCTGGGCCATGAGAAAGAGGATCTCCGCGCTTGAAGGATCAAGCTCGCGCGCATGAGTGAGCAGTTCCAGTGCTTCGGGATATTTGTGTTGCTCGGCTTCAGCCTGCGCCAGCAGATACATGGTTGGAACGGAATCCGGCTGTTGAGCAAGCGCACGGGTCAGGGTATCCACCGCCATCCCGTCATTCCCGGCGCGCAGATAGGCTTGTCCGAGATTGTGGAGAATCTCAAACGTACCCGGCATTAAGTTGCCGGCCAACTCCAGTTCATGAATTGCGGCTGTGTATTGTTTCTTAGACGCGAGCGTGACTCCGAGAGTGAAGTGTATGCGCGGGTCGTCTTTGGCTGCGGCGGACAATCTCTCTGCGAGCGTCAAGCCCTTCGCGACGGCTTTCGCCCCGAGATAGGCTTCGATTAGCTTTAACGATGTGCTTGGATCCCTGGGTTGAACGCCCTCCAAATACTTAATAGCAGCGGCTGAGGCGTCTTTCTCCACGAGCAGCGCACCCAGGTTGTAATTCGTTGCGGGATCACTGGGGTTCAGCCGTAGAGTGGCGCGAAACTCACGTTCAGCGAGATCGGCCTTTCCGGCTAGTAAGAAGTTGTTGCCCAGGTTGTTGTGAGTAATCGTGGAGCGGGGATCAATCGCGAGCGCTTGCTCGAAGGCGGCCTGGGCCTCGGCATACTGTTTTTGCTGGTCATAGATAATTCCGAGCAGATTCAGGCCCTCCACACTGCGGGGCATCGAGCGCAGAACACTGCGAGTAGCCTCAAGCGCCCCATTCAGATTACCGCTTTGAAGCAGTTGTTGAGATTTCGTAAACGACGCCGTTTCGCCGGACGACGATTGCCGCGGCCGGGCGATCGTCGCTAAGGTTACGATGCAAATGAGAACAAGAGACAGACGCGGAACAGGGTAGCAGACGCGCGGAGATGGGTTCACTTCGCCCCCTCTGGCGGCTGCTCTTTCATTGTGATCACGAACTGATTGACTTGGTAACGCTCCTTGTCCTCTTCAGCCTGATCCTGTTTCCGCAGGCTCTCAAACATCTTGAGTTCCTGCTCTCCCTGAGACTTGTCCCCTTTCCGCAGGTAGACCCGGCCCAACTGGTAGTGTGCGGTGGTCAGATTCGACTGGAGTGCAATGGCGCGTTGGAAATCCTCAATGGCCGCCGGATAGTTGTGTTGTTCCGAGTGAAGAACCCCCAGCTGGAAGTAGGCATCTCCGAATTTAGGGTCGAGAGCTATCGCTCTCTTCAACAGGCTTTCCACATCCGTCACATTCGCTTCCGCGGACTGGGTTCGCTTCCACTTACTCTTGGCGAAATAGAACAGCGCGTTGGGGTTATTCGGTTGCAGATCCGCAAATCGCTTGAGGCGCTTCTCGACGTCTTCGGCATAGGGCGGCGGAACGTCGTTTATTTTGCCCAGAAAGACGTAAGGCCAGGAAGCGGTGGGGTCCAAATCGGTAGCCGAGCAGAGCGGCTTGATGGCGCTTTCTGCATTGCCGCCCAAATACCGCGCAATTCCCAAGCCGGCGTTTAGCTTCGCCGATTTGGCGTGTAGTTCCACACCTCTGGCAAAGACCCGCACCGCAGCCTGATAGTTCTTGTGGACCAGCATTTCGCTTCCCCAGTCGAAGATGCGCGCCTCACTGGGATCCATTCGCGCGGCGCGCTGATACTCATTAGCCGCAGCGATGTAATCTCCGGCCGCTTCCTCCGCATCGGCTAACAGGCTACGTAGATCGGCCGAGTCTTGTTTGCCGAGAATCGTCCGAATCCGGTCCCGCGCTTTGTCATAATCCCGAACCTTGAAGTAAGCGAGAGCCAGATCGTAACCAGCGACGGAGTTTGACGGATCTGCCGCTTGTGCCCGCTCCATATAGGGGATGCCTTCGAGCAGCTTGCCGGTGTGCAGGTAATACTCGCCGAGATTGTAATTTGTCTCGACGCTGTCCGGCCGAAGCTCCAATGCTTCTCTCAGTTTCTCTTCCAGTCCAGCCGGGATTTCGGCGGCCGAAATCTGCCAGAAAGCCAGGAAGAAGAGGAAGGGACTAATTTTGATAGGCCGCGCCGACACTCCCGACGAACTCCTATGGAACGAGCATAAGCAGCTTGGACTCGGCCGGAGCGAGCGGCACGGCTAGACTTCCGGTTGCGTTTCCGAGCGGCTTGTCAGCCCAGACGTCGGTGACGGCAACTCCGTGGGGTCCGGCTAAGCGTTTGGAGATGCGTTCCAAGCGGATTTGTTTAGAGGCGGCGGCATTTCCGTCGAAGTTAAAGACGGCGAGATAGTAACCGCCTCTATCTTCTCGAACGAATAGATCGCCAGCCCCATCGCCTGTGTTGCCTTCGACGGGACGAAACGCCGCGCCTCCTGCGAGACCGTTCACGCGCGGGTTGGTGTAGATTTTCTCCGCCAGGCTTCGTGCCTGCTGATCTTCCAGAAAGGCGCTGCTATCGAGGATCATGCCGCCCGAGATGATGGCTGAAAGCAAGCGGCTTCGGCCTTCATGTTCGTCGCGGGCACCCTGCGTGGTAAGAGGTCCGAGAGGAATCTCGTCGGGGTCCGCTATATAGATAGACCGATTCGTCCACCAACCATAAGTCAGCGAGTTCAACATGTATTCGGTTGATTCGTTGCGGCCGCTGATGTGACCCATAGTATCGCAGGATATGCGGCGTGCGTGACCATATCCGCTTGGGAAAAGCGGCGCAATCGAGAGGCTGAGAAACATTTTGCCCGCAGCCTCGTCCACCACTACCTTCATTCCCTGGTTGTACGCTTCGATTCCAGTTTGGACGGATTTGTCCCAGTGTGCCGCTTCAAGAGAACCATGGCTGAGAAAATCCAGTTTGAGAAATTGGAACCCGAGGTCTACAAACGTCCGGATGTAGAGCTTGTTACGAGCTGTTGTTCCCGGATGTGTCGGATCGAGCGGTGTGCCTTGTGCAATCCGAGGCATGACGCTGCCGTCGGGCTTTCTCAAGAGAATGTCGCGGTAACGATACCGCAGCCCAGTTCCTTCTACAAAACCGGTAAAGTCATCGCTCCAAACAGCAAAGGGAGTGAAGTATATTCCCGGGCGGCACTCAATGCCGGAATCGCGGCCGAGATTTCGGATGTACTCGACTGCATCCCGCAGGGCGGCGGCGTCCAAATGCGACCAGAAAGAATCCAGGTTGAAATACAAAACCCGATCCCTGTTGAAGCCGCTCGAGGCCAGCTTGTTCGCGATGAATTCCGCTGCTCCGAGAAACCCCGAATAGTTAATGTGCCCGGTATACGCAGCCCAGCTATTCCAGCCGAACGGAATGCCCTCGCTCCAGGGCAGCGGCGCCTTAAAGGCGCTGTTGGCGCGCCCATATTCCTCGAGCCCATCGCGCCAATCCGAGTAAAATCCGACGAACATCGCAGGGGACGACACACTGCGGCCGCTCACTTTTCCGTGGGGAAGAGAGTCGTGCGTGAAAGTGTTAACTCCTGGAGTCGTCAGCCCGGCGAACACTTCAAGCTTGTCCAGACGGCCGTTCGAGCCGCTGAAACGAACCCCGGATTTCCAGGTTTCGTGATTCACCGAACCGAAAACCAGTCCATTCCGGCTCACGTTATCGAAAACCGCGGTCACTTCGCAGCTTACATCCGAGCTGTTGATGCCGAGGGACTGATAGCGGAACCACATGTCGTTGTCAAACGGCACGCGAAGCACGCGGTTCTCTCCGGCGATCCCGATATCAACCGCTCCTGGCGAGTCGACCACGAGGGCGCCTATATAGTTTGTGCTGACTGACTCCGGGCTGCGAATTTCGGCCTGGACGAGAAAGAACGGCTTGCCCTCATACAAGGTGTAATGCTGAAGGAGATCGGGCTGGCCCTCGGAGCTATGAACAATGGTGAATCGCAGTCCCTTTCCGATCCCGTCTGCAACGCTTAGGGGATGGGCATCACATGTGCGCCGGGCGTACTCCGCGGTCGTCAGCCTTCCACTTAAATCGACGCTGCTATAGACGTTCTTTATCTTTTCCGCGCCGCCCCAGGAGTAAGCTGCAAGACCGGATTGCTTGTTACAGGCTACCGAAACGATGCCGTTCGAGAGGATCACATCTTTCGGCCCATCGACAACGATAATCGGTCCGGGTGAGGAGTGGGCTTGTTTCGGATCCAGGCGGCGCGATTTATCGACGGCAATCAGAAAGCCCGGCGCGACCGCCAATCCGGCCAGCAATGAACGCCTGGTACGTATCGAATTAATCATCAGCCTGAACTCAGGATCTATGGAAAGGCGATTCCGGCGCCCCGATCCATCGCCTAAGGCGCCCCATGGGTTACGTTACCAGAGGAACTTCATCGCCAGTTGAACCTGGCGCGGATTGCCGGTAGTGTTGTTAATCTGCCCGAAGCTGGAATTCGTGAAGTCTAAAGTGACGTAGGAATTTGCGAAATTTGGATGGTTGAAGATGTTGAAGAGCTCGCCTCGAAGCTCCAGGTGGGTACGTTCTGAAGTTGCGAAAGATTTGAAGAGCGAAAAGTCGAGATTGTCGAAGCTTGGACCATGGAACTGGCCAGCTTTGCCTCCCAGTGGAGTGTAATCGGTTTGGCCAACAGTAGTAGCAAGCGGCGGCTGGCTGAATGCCGCGGGGTTAAGGAACTGGTCGGTCCCATGCGGCCCCTTATCGGCGTAGAGAGACTGGCCGGGAACCATGAAGGCGACGCAACCGAAGTCGGCTGTTGTGGAGGTGGGACAACCGACCGTGCCCGGGAACCCATTCTGAGCAGTGAGGATGAAATTTGTGCCCCAGCCGCCCAAAACCGCGTTGACGAAGCCGTTTGCGTTATGGCCGAAGCGAAGACCGCGTCCATATGGAATTTGCCAGTTTCCACTGAGGTGGACGACGTTGGGTGAATCGTCGTTGCAGAACGTATAGTCTCCCTTGATGCCGAACCCAGGCAGATACGCCGCGCGCTGCAGGCCTCCTGCGGTGTCATCGTTAAGAACGTTCCGGAAATCAGTCATGCACCGTGAGTGCGTGTAATTCGCAAGGATACCCAAACCGTCCGAGAAACGCCGCTCATATGTAAACTGGAGCCCGTAATAATAAGCATCGCCATTCGGCGAGATGTAGTTATCATTCTGCGCGAAATCCGGATACGGCACATAGTTTTGGGTGCTTATGCCCTGCCCTGAGGGAAGGATCTCGCTTGGACTATTTATGCGGAAGCCATTCATTTGATGCAGACTATGGTTGCCAATATAGGAAGCCTGAATGCTGTCGCGCGCGGTCAGGGCGTATTGCAGAGCGAAATGCCATTCCTGCGTGTAGCCGGTCTTCCACGGGGTGGCGAACGCATTGAAGCTGGAACCTTGTGGGTTGAAGGCTGGGTTTGTGGGACTCGGAGCGACAAGCTTTAGCGCGTTTTCCAAGGTTGCAAAGCCGCCATTCGGGAAGGCACTTGCATTTTGGCTGGCGAAGGAAAGAGTTCCACCGGTGCTGTCATTTAAGCTGGGTTCCACTGCGAAGGGATAATTGGTGCCTGGATCGGGAGATCCGCCCAGATTTTCAAAGCCGGCGTAGAAGATGCCATAGGCCGCGCGCATGACTAACTTTGGCAGCATCTGATAGGCGAGGCCGACACGCGGGGCAAAGTCGCCCTTGGGAGTGTTAACCAAGCCGGGGACGCCGCTATATTGGACTGCGATTCCATCCTTCGCCAGCAGAGACGTAAAGGCCGGAGAAAGGGGAACGTTTTTTGACGCGTCCGCGATAACATAAGCGGCTCCGCCGTTTGCGCTGCCGGGAACGAAGTTGGCTTCTGCGCCATACTTATTCCGGAGCATGCCGAAGAATTCCCAACGCACTCCCAGGTTCACGGTCAGTTTAGGGGTTACTTTCCAGTCATCCTGGAAATAGGCTCCGTAGTAGTGGCGGATGTTGTCGGGCTGCACATCGCTGTCTGCGATGACGTATCCCGGGCCGCCGTCATAGTTCACCCCGTTAGGAACAGTGGCCGCAATGGGGGTGAGCAGCATATCGGCCATACCGCTCCCAAGAGAGCCGCCCGGTATGCCAGTGTAGCTGCCCCGGAAATCCATGCGGCCCCGCGGATCGCGCGGATCGTTGAAGCTGAAACGTATGAACTGGCCTTCAAAACCGCCCTTGAACGTGTGAGAACCGCGGATCTTCGTCAAATTCTCCGTGATTTGCCTGGTGTCGCTGACGCGGGTATTAGGAGTGGCGAATTCACCCGGGCCGACTGCCGTCAGGCCGCTGATTTCGAGCAGCGGAAGTCCTCCGAGCCCGGCGCCTTGGGGGACACCCTGAATTCCAAACTGCTGCGGTATGCCGCTTACGTTCGCGACGGCAGGCTCCGCGCTATCGGTGAGGCGGCTGTAGCCTATGCGCACTTCGTTGATGGTAGTCGGCGAGAAGATGTGAGTCTCACTCAAGGCGGCGTTGACGCTGTGATCCACGAAGGCGCCTTGACCGTAACCGGAGTTGTCCAGTGGTCCAGTGAAGTCGCCCGGAATGTTTCTGGTTCTTCCGGCATACCCGACACGCGCAAACATCTGGTCTTTTTCACGGAAATTCTGGTCGGCGCGAATATCGAATTGGTTTGTGTCGTCCGGTTGCGGTTGCAAGGCCACATAGTTGCTGGAGAGGCCGCCGTTAAACCCGGTGGTATTCGGTGCCGGATATGCACTCAGCAACTTGACCGCGTTCGGATCGACGCGGCCCGCGGGAAGGATATTCATCAGGCGCTCGTTGGCGCTTGTGGCGAAGTTCGTGATGCCTGCTACGCTGCCCTGAAAGAAAGGATCGCGGGCATAGCCACTGCTTTGCGCTATCAGGCCGGTTACCGGGTCAACTTGGCCCATGGTGACCGCGCGAGTGGTGGCTGGATCCAGGATCGACCCTTGCGGCAGTATGCGGCCGAGGTCGTCAGTACGAGTGCCGGATTGATTGAAAATCTGGTCCTGGAAATTCGTGAAGCCGCTATCCCGTTCAGCCGCGGTCGGCACCGTCGGATTGTGAAGAGACTGCTGAGCGATGCGAGTGCCCTGGAAGTCGCCAAAAAAGAACGTCTTGTTGTGTCCGTTATAGACGCGAGGAATGTAAACAGGGCCGCCCACGGTGAAACCATACTGATTCTGCCGAAGCTCGGGTTTCGGAGTGCCGGCGCGGTTGGCGCTCCAGGTGGATGCGTCGAGATCGTTATTGCGCAGGTATTCCCACACGTCGCCGCTGAATTTGTTTGTTCCGGACTTAGTGGTCACATTCATTACGGCGGATCCCGCACGCCCGTATTCAGCGGTGAAGTCGCTGGTCTGAACGTTCACTTCCTGAACTGCATCGGGCGGAGTAAGAATGACAAACGCCGCGCCATTCAGGTAATCCACGGTGTCATTATTGTTGTCGATTCCGTCAAGGATGTAGCTATTGTGCGACCAGGGGAGGCCATTTGCCGTAAAGCCGCCGGTTCCAGAGACTCGGCCTGACTGCATTCCAGTAACACCCGCCGAAATCTGGGCGAGAAATGTGTAATTGCGGCCGTTCAAGGGCAAATTGCTCACTTCATGAGCCCCGATATCTTGTCCAACCGTTGAATCTTGTGTTTGAAGTTCGGGCAATGTCGACTCAACTTCGATTGTTTGCTTGATAGTTCCGGGGACAAGAGCCATATCGGCTTTAACCTGCTCATTGGTGTGAACCGGGATGTGAAGGCGGGTCATCGTCGCGAAGCCCGGCTTCTCCACTGTCACTGAATAATTCCCGATCTTGATGGGCGAGAAGCTGTAGGTGCCATCGCTCGACGTGGTTCCAACTTGCACGAATCCGGTATCATCATTGGCTAGCGTGACTTTTGCATCCGGAACACTGGCGGTGGAGGGATCCTGGACCGTGCCGCGAATCGCGCCCTGATCGATTTGCGCCCAAAGCGGACTTCCCAAAATAAGAAGACAAATAGCAAATAGACTGGAATATGAAGAATTACAACGCTTGACTGACATAGTCCCCCCTTGGAAGGCGCGGACGTTCACGGGAAATTACTGTTCGACAACAGACCCATGAGGATGTTACGGGAAAATACTAGGTAAGTCAAGGGAAAAGCCTAGCATCCCTTAGTATCTAAGGGCAGGATCTCAGCAGGGAGCATGACAACCTCGAATACGACATTCACTACGTGTACCGCTGCCAGCGATAGCCTTCGCCTTGTTGTCGTGCCGGAACTCGGAGCTAAGATCGTCAGCTTGCAGAGTGTCAGGAGCGGACGGGAGTGGATGTGGCGGGCCACACGGGACGCCGCGCTGTTCCGCAACACGCTGACCGATCCATTTGAAAGAAGCACGCTCACCGGTGCGGATGAATGCTTGCCGACAGTAGACCCCTGCAACTGGCAGGGACGCAATCTGCCCGATCACGGAGAAGTCTGGGCCAGCGAGTGGCAGGTGGACCAGGCTCAATTGCGATGGAACACGGTACACACGGAGATCGAGTTGCCGATCTCGCCGCTAACCCTCAAACGCAGCATTTCAGTCCGCGGATCCAAAGCCGCGTTCGAGTATACTCTGCTAAATCGATCTCCCGAGGCCCAAAAATTCCTGTGGGCCTTCCATCCGCTATTCCCGGTTGAAGAAGACACTACGATCGAGTTGCCGGGGCAGATCGAACAAGTCCGGATGACGAATGCCTCCGGCGTTTCCGGCGCGCCTGAAAGCCGCGACTGGCCTTGGCCGCAACCCGCGCCTGGCGTCCGTTTGGATCGACTGGATTTCGGCGGAAAACCTGCCTCGGCGAAGCTATTTGCAGATTTCTCCAGCGTGGAGCATGGGTTCGCTGCGCTGCGACAGGACAAAGAGCGGCTAGTTTTCGAATTCGACCGCTCCGACGTGCCGTTTCTCGGCATATGGATCACCCGCAATTCCTGGAATGGATACACGCATCTTGCCATCGAACCGACCAACGCCTCCTGCGATTCCTTACGTGATGTTCCCGAAGCTGATCGAACGGTTATTCCGGGATTGGGAAAGTTGGAGTGGAGTTTTCGGATCACGTTGCAGTACACATAGCGCCGCGAGCAGGTAAAACTCAGTGGCATAATGATATTGCATTATTTACCCGGATAGGTGCCGGCGGCGACGAAAAAAGGGGCTAAAATAGCGGCCAGGTAGTCCCACTTCCAGGCTGAGCCTTTCCTCTTGCTGAAGTGTGCCGCCTCTTCAACCGTGAAGAAACTAGCTCTCCCTCCATCACCGGAGTGCCTGACGCAGCGCGTTAAAGCGTGGTCAGCACCTGTGGCTCTGCCTACCTACGAGCCTTTGCCGCCAGATAAAAACCCCATGTTTCTGGAGAAGCGGGTGTATCAGGGGAGTAGCGGCCGGGTGTATCCGCTCCCTTTTATAGACCGAATCTCGTCGCAGCCTCTGGAGCGCGAATGGGAGGCTGTTCACCTCGAAAACGAGTTCGTTCGCGTGATGGTGCTTCCGGAAATCGGCGGACGCATTCATGTGGGTCTCGATAAAACCAATGGCTACGATTTCTTTTACCGGCAGAACGTCATAAGACCTGCCTTGGTGGGATTGGCTGGTCCGTGGATTTCCGGAGGCGTGGAGTTTAACTGGCCTCAGCACCATAGGCCCGCGACTTTCATGCCTGTTCAAACGCAGATCGAAGAGCATCCGGATGGCTCGGTCACCATCTGGTGCAGCGATCACGATCCCATAAACCGCATGAAGGGCATGCACGGAGTCTGTCTGCATCCCGGCAAAGCGTATATTGAACTCAAAGTCCGGGTCTACAATCGCACGGCTCTGGCTCAAACGTTCCTGTGGTGGGCAAATGTAGCAACCCGGGTGCACGAGCAGTACCTGTCTTTTTTCCCGCCCGATGTCGCGTATGTCGCCGATCATGCCCGTCGCGCGATGAGTAAATACCCCCTATGCGAGGGTTCCTATTACGGCGTGGATTATGGCGCGCGAGCCTTTTGCGGGGTGCCGGAAGGCTCACGGCCCCGTCAATTTGTTCCGCCTGGGACTTACGCGGCCAACGATCTCAGATGGTACTCGAATATTCCCGTGCCGACCAGTTACATGGCCATGGGATCCAATGCCGATTTCTTCGGCGGCTACGACAATGCCCAAAAAGCCGGGCTGATCCACATCGCAGATCGCCACATCGCGCCGGGCAAGAAGCAATGGACCTGGGGCAACCACGATTTCGGATATGCCTGGGATCGAAATCTGACGGATCAGGACGGCCCCTATATCGAATTGATGGCTGGCGTTTACACCGATAATCAGCCCGATTTTTCGTGGCTACAGCCATATGAAACGCGAACCTGGAGCCAGTTCTGGTACCCCATTCAAGAAATTGGTCCAGCGAAGAAGGCCAATCGCAACGCCGCTCTGAACCTGGAGCAAAGCGAGGGGCGCGCCAAGCTGGGGTTATGTGTTACGGAGCTCTTCGCGCATGCAATGGTCACTCTCACGGCGAATGGAAAACAGATCTTCGAAGAAACGCTGGACCTCGTTCCCGGGCGCCCAATTCTGCGTGAACTCGCCGCCGCGGGCGAAGTGGCAGCGCATGTCGTAACGAGCGACGGCAAGGAGATTATTGCCTATGCACCCGAGAAGCGGTGCACGGCGGCGAGCCTTCCGGAGCCGGCCACCGAACCGCCCGCGCCGAATGAGATCGATTCTGCCGATGAGTTGTACATCACGGGACTGCATCTGGAACAGTACCGGCATGCCACCCATTATCCGGAGCCTTATTGGGAGGAAGCTTTACGCCGCGATCCTCTTGACTCCCGATGTAACGCTGCGTTAGGTCTGATTAAACTCCGGCGGGGCCAACTTGCCGAGGCCGAACAACACTGCCGGCAGGCGATTGAACGCCTGGTCCGCCGCAATGCGAATCCACTGAACGGCGATGCGCATTACTATCTCGGTGTCACGCTTCAATACCAGGGGCGTCTCGATGAGGCGTACGATGCGCACTACAAAGCCGTATGGAACTATGAGTGGCAGGCGGCCGGTTTTTATCATCTGGCGGAGATCGACTGCAGACGGGGGAATTTCAGTGCCGCGCTCGATCATCTTGACCGGTCATTAGCAGTCAATACCGACAACTTAAAGGCCCGTGATCTGAAAGCGTCAATCCTCCGGCTGAACGGCCACACCGCGCAGGCCGAAGCCCTTGCACGCGAGACGGTCGCGATGGATCCGCTTGACCTCTGGTCTCTTCACGAACTGGTCCTGCTGTCGCCGCCAGGAGACAACCTGGCGGCCGAGCGGCGTTTCCTATCTCTATTGCGGAAGGATGTTCAGCTCCATCTCGACCTCGCACTCGATTACGCGAGTTCCGGTATGTGGATTGATGCCCGCGCAGTTCTCTCCTCCCTGGCAGCGGCCGGAGCGCAGGATCATCCGATAGCGCTCTATGCGCTGGCCTCGTTTGCGGAAGCCATGGGAGATCCTCAAGCAGCGGCCGAATGCCGCGAGAAGGCTGCCAACGCTCCGAGCGACTACTGTTTCCCGGCTCGCATTGAAGAGATGCTTCTGCTTCAGCGGGCGATTGCGGCGAACCCGAAGGATTCCAAAGCGCACTACTACCTTGGCAATCTTTATTACGATAAGAAGCGCTACCAAGACGCTATTTCCGCATGGGATTCGAGCGTTGAGCTCGATGCGGCTTTCTCTATCCCCTGGCGCAATCTGGGAATCGCGTACTTCAACGTCCTCAAGGACAAGGAAAGATCTCTTCAGGCCTACAGGCAAGCTTTTGCGGCGAATCCGGCGGATGCCCGTCTGCTGTACGAACTCGACCAATTGCTTAAACGCACAGGCGATTCAGCGGAAAGCCGCATCGCTTTTCTTGAGATGCATTTCAAGTTGGTGGAGAAGCGCGATGACATGATGGTCGAATTCATCACGCTGTGCAATCAGACCGGGCAGTCGCAACGTGCGCTCGAGTTGCTGCTCGCTCGCCGGTTTAGTCCATGGGAAGGCGGGGAAGGTCTCGTTTCCGGTCAATACGTATGGGCTCATTTCCTGCTGGGCCGATCGCTACTCGAAAGCGAGCAGGCAGAGCAAGCGTTGCGTCACTTTGAGGCTGCCCGCCGCTATCCTGAAAACCTCGGCGAGGGCAAGCATTTGCTCACGTCTGAGGTCCACCTCGACTATTTCACTGGGCTCGCCCTCCAGCGGCTGGGGCAAGACGAGAAAGCGGCTGAGTTTTGGGCCAAAGCCGTGGCCGCGAATCCACCATTTTCCTGGATGACGTACTTCCAGGCGCGGGCTCTGAACGCGCTGGGGCGGGACAAGAAAATGGACTTACTTGTACGTGAGCTGCGCAGTTTTGCAGTCGAAAAGCTGGCTAAGGAAATCACGATAGATTATTTTGCGACTTCCCTCCCAAATCTCCTGCTCTTCGAAGATGACCTTCAGCAAACGAATCAGATCGACTGCCTGTTCTTAAAGTCGCTCGCGGACGCTGCGGAAGGCAAATTCGAGCTTGCCTCGGCCGAATTCAAAGAAGTGCTGATGCTAGACCCGAATCATCTCGCGGCCCAGGAAGAGTTAAGGGCGTTGAATAACCAGCTGTCCTCACGGCGTCCGTGCGACAACGACCGCGTATGACCCCACCTGTCAAGCAGATGATCACCACTGGGAGAACGCAAGACGCAGCGCCTGGTACCGGGGAAAAGTTCAATACCGGCTATATCTGGGCGGTTTCCCTGGCCGGAGCGCTCGGGGGATTGCTGTTCGGATACGACTGGGTGGTTATCGGTGGCGCGAGGCCGTTCTACGAGAAGTTCTTTCGTTTGGCCGAGGGCTCGCAGCAAGGCTGGGCAATGAGTTGCGCTCTCATTGGTTGTCTCATCGGAGCATTGGTTTCAGGCGCTCTTAGCGATCGATATGGCCGGAAGCGGCTGCTGATCGTCGCGGCAATCGTTTTTGCTCTTTCCTCGCTCGGCATCGCGTTCGCCAACACATTCGGGATGTTTGTTACGTGGCGGATGATGGGAGGCCTTGCGATTGGGATTGCATCCAGTCTTTCGCCGGTGTACATCGCGGAACTGGCGCCCGCCGCCCTTCGCGGCAAACTCGTCTCACTGAACCAACTCACAATCGTTATCGGCATTCTGCTCGCGCAAGTGGCAAATTGGCTCATCGCAAGACCAGTTGCCGCGGATGCAACGGCTCAGCAGATTCTCGACTCGTGGAATGGCCAGATTGGTTGGCGATGGATGTTCGGAGTCACCGCGATTCCTTCCGTATTGTTCTTTGCCGCCATGTTTCTGGTTCCGGAAAGCCCGCGCTGGCTGGCGAAAAGAGGCCTGCACGACGCGGCGCGCCGCGTACTCTCCCGAGTAGGCGGCCAAGCGTATGCCGAACGTGCGCTTGTCGAGATTGAGGCCACGCTGTCGCAGGATTCGCAAAAGTTCAGTCTCAAGCCGCTGTTTGAAAAACGAGTGCGGAAAATCCTGGCGCTTGGCGTGGCGCTCGCGGTTCTGCAACAGGCTCTGGTGCAAATTATGCAGAACGCGAGAAGTAGACGTTCCTGGACTCTCGA
>OCTA010001852.1_pt1 | contig 19341 bp, 10 predicted proteins | sample 1538991 | NCBI WGS metagenome assembly OCTA01 (sample SAMEA3539302, study PRJEB22396) | soil metagenome | biome: tundra; feature: field; material: soil | place: USA | collected 2010-05 | depth 0.15 m | reverse complement strand
CCCTCTTCATTCAGGAAGGGGTAAAAGTAAGGGTGTATACAGAAACTGGGGAGTTTGCCGGACGAGCTTATTAAGAGCTTATCCGTAAATAGTGTCGATCTTGGTTCTCGATGGCAAACAGCACGTATTGAGAGATGCAAACTGGGCAAAGATACATTCCAGGATGCCTCAGATTAAGTCATGGACTGTCTCGGATGCGTTTTGGGCGAAGGTTGAGCCATTGATTCCTCTTCCACAGCGGTCAACGAATCGCGTTTATCTTCGCAAGCCTGGTGGCGGCCGCAAGCCCATGCCGCCGCGCCAAATCTTTTCCGCCATCGTTTACGTGTTGCGCACCGGTTGCCAATGGAAGGCTCTACCGCGCGAGTTTGGCAGCGCCAGTGCAGTACATTTGCACTTTCAGAAGTGGCAGCAGGGGGGCTTCTTTCTTCGTCTGTGGCAAGCCGGACTGGCCGAGTATGACGAGATGGAAGCCATTGCATGGAATTGGCAGAGTATCGACGGCGCGATGCACAAAGCGCCGCTTGCAACCGAATGCGTGGGTCCCAACCCCACGGATCGGGGAAAAAAATGGGCGCAAACGAAGCCTGTTGGTCGACGGGATTGGCGTCCCGCTCTCGATCGTCGCCAGCGGCGCAAACACGCATGACGTAAAACTGCTTGAGGCCACGCTGGACCAGCTTGTAATGGAGATGCCGGGCCGAGCGGGGCAGTACAATCTCTGCGCCGATGCGGGCTACAAGGGCGCGCCTGCATCGAATGCAGTCGTTGAGCGGGACTATAAGCCACACATCAAGCAACGACGTGAAGAGGCCCACGACAAGCTGACCGAACCTGGATTCAAGGCTCGCCGTTGGGTAGTGGAGAGAACGCATTCATGGATCAACAGGTTCCGTAAATTGCTGGTCAGCTTCGAAAAGACAGAGGCAAGCTACGTTGCGCTTCTCTCACTGGCCTGCGCCATGATCTGCTGGAGGCAGACTGTTTCTATTTACGGATAAGTTCTAAACCTCTCCGCGAATTATACCCCCGTGAACATGCAATTGGAAACGATACCATAACACTTCAAGATTAATGCCAACCTGGATGGCGGGGATGGCAGCGGCCAGGCCAAATGGGCGTACCTCGGGCAAAGGAAACTGTCATGTGACGCGCGTATCTTCTCCTTCATTCCTGAGATTCGCAGCGATCTAATGTGGCGCGGGTTGATTCGGAGTGAGGGGGTTGGGCGTGCTGCTGGAAGAGTGGGTGCTGTTCAGTTTTTCGCACAGATCAAACTCTTGCTGCGCGCGCTCGCGGAACCCCTCGTGGCGGTAAATCTGGCCCAGTCTGAAGTGCAGGGCTGAAACGTCTGGCGCGAGTGCGACGGCCTTTTCCAACTCGTCCTGGGCTTTCGGAGGATTTTTCTGCGCCTCGTATACCTGTCCCAATTCCTCATGGACTTTGGGGTTGCCGGGAGACAATGAGGCGGCTTTGGCCAGGTATGGAACCGACCTGTCAAAATCGTTTTGGTCGGCAAGCAGAGTACCGAGATTGAGGAATGGCTGCGGATCCGTGGGGCCATCTCCCTGCCAGTCGATAGCGGCCTGAAATGCCGTCTTCGCCTTCTCTGGATTGTTCAACTCCCGCCATGCCAGTCCGAGATTGTTTTCTGCTTCAATGTACTTGGGGCGCAAAGCCAGAGAGCGTTCGAAGCTCGAAATTGCGTCGGCAAACGCATTTTCGTTGTACTTTGTCCGTCCCAAAAGATACCAGGCGTCGGCATCATTCGGATCTTCTTGAGTAACTTCAGTGAACCATTTATCGGCGTCGGCAAAGTCACCTAGCAACACGTAGTCTGATGCAACGGTCTTCAACTCGTCGGCCTTTGGCCGCCTGACGCGAGCGCCAGCAGTAAACTCAGCCAGCGATTCAACCGCCTTCTGTTCGCGAAACAGCACATAGCCGAGCAGAAAATGGGCCTCGGCGGAGGTGGGATGCTCCTTGAGGTAGTTATGAAGAGCGGACTCCGCGCTGGCGAGTTTGCCCTCTGACAGCAGCGTGCGCGGCTCCGCAAGCGGATCAGGAGATTGCTGGCTCTGAGCTGCAAGGGGGCAGAGCATAGACAAGGCGAGTGCGCAGTTACCAAGGCGCATCATCGCGCTAGTGAGCGGCGCTCTTGATGTTATTAGCATCATTCGCCTGTCCCGCCACAGCTTCACTGGCTTCGCGCTGCAACTTGCTGTATGTCTTCATCTCCTGCTGTGCCTGGGCGGCATTGCCCTGCGCCCTGTAAACAGCGGCAAGAAGAAAATGAATGCTCGGCTCGTTCGGACTTTCCTTCACGGCCAACTGCAGATCGGGCAAAGCGTCGCTCTGCTTGCCCAGCCGGACCAGAGCGCGGGCGCGGTCGACGCGTGCCTGCATCAGCGTGGGACAGCGTTCGATGGACTGGTTCAACTGAGCGAGCGCATCGTCGCTTGAATCGTTTGCTTCCAGGATGGAGTTCCCAAGCATCCAACGCGCCGTGCAATTGTAGGGATCATTTTCCAACTCTGCTTTGAACTCCTCCTGCGCCGACTCCCACTTGGAGATGAGCATATAGGCCTTTGCCATGCGCATATGGGTTCCGGGCTGGTGGGGATTTATGTCAATCGCCTTCTTATACTCCACCAGGGCGACATCGTAATTGTGCATGCTTTCATCGATCTCGCCGGTAATTTCATGCGCCACCACCGAATTCGGATCGATCTCATTGATTTTCTTCAGCGCGCCTTCTGATAACTGCAGATAAGTCTTGCCAAGGAGATACCATGCCTCCTGGCTTTTGGGATTCCGCGCCAGAAAGTTATTCAGATTCGAGGCCGCATCTCCGTAGTTTTTGAGATTGATCAGGATATGTGCAAGGATCATTTCTACGTTGTCGTCAGTCGGGCTGGCATGCTGCGCTGCCCGCAGGATCGGCTCTGCCTTATCATCCATACCCAGTTGAAAATAGCTCATGCCTAACATGGCGGAGGCGGTGGGCATATCCGGATGAAGTTCCAATCCGCGCTTGAGCACCTCTGCAGCATGGCTATAATCATGGCCGTTGAAGTAGATCATGCCCAGGTTGTTGTAGGCGGCGGCAAGATGCGGAGCCAGTTTGATCATGGCCCGGTACTTTTCAATTGCCGTTGCGCTATCGCCATGTTGCTGGGCGGCTTTGGCCTGCGCGTACAACTGCTGCACTTCTGGCGTGACCTCGTCTGTCGCCTGTCCGGCACCAGCGGAAGTCAGAGCAAACCCGAGCACAACCGCAGCAAGCCAATACCTTGTCCGATGAATCCATGTTATAAACAGGTCCGTCCTCATGGCATTCCATTATAGTTGATTGTCTTTTGTGCGAATAACAAACCGGGCTGCTTTGTGAGCAGCCCGGAGTAGATGGAGACATGCAAATGTTGCAATTCAAAGTTCAAGCCTGCGCCGTTGGATTTAGAACTCCAAACGGAACTGGACCTGGCCCTGGCGGTTCGAGATGTTAGAGCCCGTCGAACCGGGTGAAATCTGACCGAACGTCGTGTCGCTTGCGTTGTTGTCCGGTGCGTTGAACAGCGTGCGGTTAAAGGCGTTGAAGTAGTCCACCTTGAGGATGCCTGTGAGATGCTCACCCATGTAGAACTTCTTGATCGCAGCCAGGTTTTCCTTGAGGACACCGGGTTGCCGGAGTTTGGTGTAGGTTCTCTGGGCGTCGCCCAGCACCCATGGGCTTGAAGTGGTTGTGAACGCGTCAGCTGGGAACATCTGGGCAACCGGTATTTTGCCTACCCAGTAATCCCGCTCTTTTTTGTACGATTTTGTGCTGAGGGCGACGGAGGAGTTCCGATTCGGGCGATTGAAACCGTTCTTCAATGGATCGCCGTTCTCGTAGACGCCGTGGTTGTTGCCCTGGATTGGAGTGCCAGCTTCGTAATCCATGTACCAGCCAACCTGCCATCCGCCCAGGATATTGCCGGTGGTGTGGTTGTTGACGAATTTCTTGCCGGGACCGATGGGCAGCTCATACACTCCGCTGACCTTCAAGGTCTGCGGTTCGTCGTTGTTAGAGGTCACCCATTCAGGCTTCTGGTTGTACTTGTTGAGAGCGTTGTTCTCAAAGCTGGAGAATCCGCTGGAGATGTTGTCCTCCAGGTGGGAGAGAGTGTATCCAGCCAGGAAGGAGAGACCATCGGTGAAGCGCTTTTCAACTTCAACCTGCGCCGACTGATAGTAGGTTGTCCCGTAGCCTTCAAAGTTGTTCTGGATGTTCGAATACTGCGCATAGGGCCGAAGGGCCTGAGCAACAGTCGCCGAACCGCCAAAGTCAGCCACGAAGTTGGGATAGGGCAGAGGAACGCCGTCGAGCGAAGTCTGTCCAAGTTGGAAGACATCCGCCAACTTGGCGTCCAATGAGAGGTTGGAGGGGTTCATCTGGTCCAGCGGGTTCAATAAGCTGGGCAGGTGGATGACGCGGTTGCCGACAAATGCCGCCGTGATGAAGGTGCTGAACGGCAGTTCGCGCTGCAAGTTGATGTTCCACTGCTGGCTATAGGGAGCGAAACCGTCCTTCTTTTTGTCGAGGGCATTGGTCTGAACGCCCGCGCCAAGCCCTGGCCTGAACGTAACAGGGGTGGAAACGGATGGAATGGGGTTGGTGTCCCACTGTCCGTTGGACGAAGTGGTGTTGCCTGTGGAGCTGCGCACAAACGCGTTGTGCAGCAGGTTGCCGTAGTTGACCGCGACTTTGTTGGTGCCGTATTCATAGGCGCCGCCATTGAGGAAGGCGACGTTCAAACCGGCCTGGATGACTGTCTTGTTGTTGAGCTTGTAGGCGAAGCCGAGACGGGGGCCAAAGTGTCCCCAGTGGATATCGGCGCGGTTGTAACCGGCGGTGGGCCCAAGCTGGTTAACAGCACCAGGAAGGCTGCCGAAATCAGCAGAGTCTTTCTTGGTGGTGTCGAAAAAGACAACGTTGTTGTGGACCTCGGTAAACGGCACCTGGATGTCCCAGCGGATGCCGAGGTTGACGGTTAATCTAGGACTCAGCTTGATGTCGTCCTGGAAGTAAGGTGAATAGTCCCAGTTGCGCAGCTTCAGGCCCGTGGTATTGGAGCGGTTTGTGCTGTCGGGGAGACCCACCAGGAAGCTGGCGAATGCAATGCCTTCTCCAAAATTCGGGTCAGCCGCATTGGCGGTTTGAATGTGGCTGAAGGTAAAGTTTCCACCTTCGGTCTGTTCTTCGTTATCGTCCTGGAGGGCGCGACGAAGCTCAACACCGAAGTTGTAGGTGTTGCGACCCTTGGTCCAGAGCCAGTTGTTGACGATGGCGACACCCAGCTTGCGGTTGACGGAACTGGCGTTGGCGCCACCAGTGCCCCACTGCGAGAGCTTGTGGTTATTGTCGCTCCATGAAATCTCCGGCGGAATGTCTTCATCGATCACACCTGCGAATGAAGAGTTTCCGGCCTGCTTCATGACGTTGAACTGGTTATTGATCTCGCCGATCCAGCCTGCGCCGGCGGTCATGACCAGGTGGGGTGTTATTGCGTAGGTGTAGTTCAAGAGAAACGCGCTGCCGATGTTCGGAAAGGAGCGCAGGCCATTGAGGGGATTTGGCGGCAGAACGATCGGGTCGTTGTCGAAGCCGAGGTTGTGGAAGGTATTCCGCCACTGCGTGTAGTGAATGCTCTGCGTCGCTGTCAGATTGTGGTCGACGGTGAATCCCCAGTTGTGCTGGATGGTCGGATTGATAAAGGGGACGAAAAGCTTGTTCTTGCTCAGGCCACCAATGCCGGTGCCTGGGTTGTCAGGATCGGGAATGTACTGGAGCAAGCTCTTTGAAATGGCACTGAAGCGGCTCGGGCAGATGACGTTAAGAACGCCATTGCACGAAAACTGCTGCTTATTGCCCGTCGCGGGGTCGTAAATCGGAACCATGACGCCATGGCTGTCAACAAAGTCAGTAAAGTCGCCGGTCTTTTCCAGCTTGGTCGGGACCGTGCCATTGGTGGTGTTTTCGTTGTTCTGCTTGTACCATTCCTGGCTATAGTGGCCGAAGGTCTTGTTGCGGCCGTCATAGAGGTGCGGGATGCGGATGGGGCCGCCGATGGAGAAGCCGTAGTTGTTTTCGTGGTCTACTGGGGGCTTCTTTCTCGTGTTGCCGGAGTTCCACGGGGGGCCGTTGAAGAAGCCAACCGAGTCAAAGAAGCTGTTGCGGTTGATTTCAAACGCGCTGCCGTGATACTGGTTGGTGCCCGACTTCATCTGGTAGGTAAGGGCGCCCTGGCCAAGGCCGAACTGCGCGGAGAAGGTAGAGCGTTCAACGCGATACTCCTCGACCATGTCGAAAGGCGGGTTGTAGTTGACGGTGTAGCCTTCGGTCTCCGGCTGCGGGACCGGGATGCCGTTGTAGATGATCTCCTGTGAGAAGTCAGCGCCGCCGCTGACGCGATGGGAGAAGGTGTCGCCGGTGGTTCCTGGAGCCAGGAATTGAAGTTGATCGACCTGGCGGCCGCGGCCCGACACTTCCGTCGGCAACGCTTCGACAACCACCTGTTCGATGGTGCTTCCGAGTTCGGGCTGGGTCATGTTCAGCGCGACTTGGTCGGCTGTGACTGAAACGGTTTCGTTGGCCGCTCCCGCGTTGAGGGTAAAGTCGACACCGGTGTTCCTACTGACCTCGACGGTGACGCCCTTCTGCACTGCCTTCTTGAATCCAGAAGCGTCAATCGAAATGGTGTACTTGCCCGGCAGAACGCCTTTGAAGCTGTAGGTGCCAGCGCTCACCGACACGGTGCGATCGGTAACCGAAGTGCCTTCGTTGGTGATGGTTACGTTGGCGCCTGAGATAACGGCGCCGCTGGTGTCGGTAATTGTGCCGGTAATGCCCGCGCTGGCCTGCGCGGAAGCATTCCGAGGAGCCAACAACATCACCCCCATGATTGCCAAAGCCAATCCTAAGGCAATCCTTGAAACTGGGATGGGCGGTGACAGCGTAGCGCGCTCCTGAATTTTTTGTAAGTGTCTCACTGGTTCTCCTTGAGTGGCTCTGAAGTCTTGCTTCAATCCGTGATTTCAGACATGGGCAACGATGAGACTGTTGCCCCTACTTTTGTCGTTCACTGTGGAATCGATACCATCTCGCAGTGACAACGATTCGATAGCGAGCTAGGTTATTCCGCCAACTACCCGCTGTCAAGGTGTTTCTTGGGCTCGGTTTCACAGGTTGACCGGAGACGCGGCAGACTCTCTCCAGCAATGGCAGCCAACCGTATGTCGCTGAAAACAATGAGCAGAAACAAACCCACCCGCATCCCCGTCTGGGGTGACGGGGTGGGCCTGCGAACCTCCATAGCAAGCGACGGGCAGGTATGCTCTAGGGCTGAGCCGATTTGGTGGTCTCCGACGGTACGGGTCCTTGGGGTGGCTCATCCACCTGAACCTGGCGGTCGCCCTTTACGTTGGTGAGGGTCTGCACAATCCCGCTGGGCCACCGGATTTCGATGCTGCCGGCCACCGGACTATCGCCCAGTCCAAAATGCACGCGCGGGTCGCTGGAGGAGAGATAGCCGCTCGCGGTGGTCGCCGTAACCCATTGCGCCCCCTGCGCAGTCGTCAGCTTGACAACGGCGCCGATACCGTCGCGGTTGCTCTTGTGCCCGGTGAGATGCAAGGTGATCCAGTGGTTTGCCGTGACAGTCTTGTTGAGCAAAATATGCGCCGCGCCGCCGTTGGTGCTCACGACAGCGTCGATCCGCCCGTCGTTGTCGATGTCGCCGATGGCCATGCCGCGTCCAACCCACCCCTCGTGAAAGATATCCCCTGAAATCTGAGAGACATCGACGAATCTCTTTCCGGTATTGCGCAGCAGCATCATCGGTTCTCGATAGCGAATCATGGGAGAAACCAACTGGATGTTGTCCATATCGTGTCCCTGCGCAATGAAGAGATCCTTCCATCCATCGTTGTCATAGTCGATGAATCGAAGGCTCCATCCCGAGTGGAGCTGCGACGTGGAGCTGATGCCGGTCAAAGGCGAGACGTAGTTGAAAGTCCCATCACGGTTGTTCTGGTAGAGGGCATACCTCTGGTTGGCCAAGTCTGTCACTACAATATCCGGCCAGCTGTCATTGTCGTAATCGGCGAAGTCGACGCCCATTCCGGCAAACGTCTGCCCTTCGGAGTTCACCGCCACAGCGGACTCGAGGCCGACTTCCTCGAAGGTTCCATCCGGCTTCTGATGAAAGAGGAACTCGGGCATCGAGTCATTGGCGACAAAAATATCCATGCGCCCGTCGTGGTCGTAGTCGGCGAAGGCAAGCCCCAGGGCCTTGGCCGGCTTGTCGAGCCCCAGCTTATGCGAAACCTCGGTGAAATGGCCGTTGCCGTCGTTGTGATACACAAGCAAGGTGATCGGCTCGAAGACATCGGGGTGGCAAATGCCGCGGTATCCTTCGCGGTGCTCGCCGCACCAGACGTCTGCCCAATCCCAGGTAACGTAGCGGGCTACAACCAGGTCGAGCAGGCCGTCGTTATCCAGGTCGACCCACCCGGCCGAGCTGGACCAGCCACCGCCGCCGACTCCGGCCTTCTCGGTGACATCGGTAAAGGTGCAGTCGCCGTTGTTGTGGTAGAGGCGGTTTCCTCCGTAAGCGGTTACGAAAACATCCTCGTATCCATCGTTGTCGTAGTCGGCGACCGCAACGCCCATGCCGTAGCCGACACCCTTGAGGCCCGCCTTTTCCGTGATGTCCTCAAAGCTCCCATCGGCCCTCTGGTGGTACATGCGATTCCAGTCCTCCGGCCCGGTCTTTTGCGGGATGAAGCCCTTGGGCGTGGGATCGGTATAGGGGGCGCCGTTGACCAGGAAGAGATCGAGCCGGCCGTCGTTGTCGCAATCGAAGAGCGCCACGCCCGAGCCCATCGTCTCAAGCAGATATTTGCGCGTGGTGTGCGGGGCAATGTGCATGAAATGCACGCCGGCCTTCTCCGTGATGTCGATGAATTTGGCGGGTACGGCAGATTGCGGGGCGGATGGGGGCGTGGGCTGCGGAGCCGGTGAGGCGGACTGGGATTGCGCTGCAGCGATCGAAGCGAGGTACAGAAAGATGAATCCAAGCAACTGATAGGGGCGCGAGGGATTCATGGTTTGGCCCCCGGCGTTCCAGGCACGACCGCGGCTGGAATAACAGCCGGGCAGGGCTGCCTGCCACACAGAGCCCCCGTGATTCCCTTTCCCTCGCTGATGGTGAAGATGCGGTCGACGCCCGGCAGCCTGACGATCTCCTTTGCGCCCGAGGGCCAGTGGATCTCAGCGGTCCCGGCGTCCGTCGCATCGCCGAGGCCGAAGTGCGGGCGCGGATCGTTGGTCGAGACGTAGCTTCCGCCGCTGATCACATCCTGGCGTTGGCGCATGCCGTTGGCGGTCAGGTACCCCGTTGCGCCCACGGCGTCGCGAGGGCTCTTTGCTCCACCCACCAGTTTCAATTCCACCCAATGGTGGTGGTCGGGGCTGACGTTTCTCAGCAATAACGAAGGTCCGTCGATGGCACTGATAAGCACGTCGATTTTTCCGTCATTGAACAAATCGCCAAAGGCCGCTCCACGACCCGAAATGAGCGCTGCCAGTCCTGATCCTTTCACCGCTGGCAACTCTTCGAATTTGCCGTCGCGCGTGTTGCGAAACAGCAGTGTCCGCTGCGCATACGAGGTTCCCCAATCCTCTTTGTCGGCCGCAGGGTAGATGTGACCGTTGATGAACATCAGATCGAGCCAGCCGTCGTTGTCGAAGTCCAGGAAGCCTGTGCCCCAGCTCAGAAATGGGATCGACTTCTTGCCCATCCCTGAGCGGATGGAGACCTCGCTGAAGCTAGCTCCGCCCTCATTGTGAAACAGCAGCTTGGACTCGTCGGAGAAATCGCTGATGGCAAAGTCGAGCAGACCGTTATTCAGATAGTCGCCCACGGCAATACCCATCGCAGCCACTTCACGGCCGTCCTCGTTCAGGGCAAAACCCGAATCGAGGCTTGCGTCCTCAAACGTGCCATCGCCGCGATTGATATACAGGTAGCTCAAGGTCGAGTCGTTGGCAATGGCCAGGTCGACCTTGCCGTCGTTGTTCGCATCCACAAAAACGGGGGTCAGGCCGTAGTAGTGGTTCAGCGTGTCCGCTACTCCGGCTTTTGCGGTCACATCGGTGAACGTTCCGTCGCCGTTGTTATGGAAGAGGTGGTCCGGCTCGCTCTGCAGGCCACGCGGCCCGCACATGACCGGCACCCCGCGAAACTCGCAAAGGTTGTTGCTCGCCGCCTTGGTCTTGGCATAGGGAAGGTCGTTGCGATCGAAGTGCACATAGCCGGTGACGAAGAGATCCAGACGCCCGTCGCCGTCGTAATCCCCCCAGGTGGCGCCGGCGCTCCAATTTCCCAACGTCAGGCCGGCCTTCTCCGCCACATCGGTGAAGGTGCCGTCATGATTGTTGTGGTAGAGACGGTTCTTGCCGTAGTTGGTTACAAAGATGTCGGGCCAGCCGTCGTTGTCGTAGTCCGCGATGGCCACGCCAAAGCCCCAGCGGTCGTTGGTTACGCCGGCCTTGGCCGCCACATCGGTAAAGGTGCCGTCGTGGTTATTGTGGAACAAGGCCGAGTGAGGCGGCGTCTCCTTGCCGTCCAGCGCGTTGAAGGTGGAACCATTGAGCAGGTAGATATCCAGCCAGCCATCGTTGTCGTAATCGATCAGGCCCAGGCCAGAACCATTGGTATCGATGATCAGTCTTTTGTCGGCTGCTCCCATCACGTGGTTCCAGCCGGAAAGTCCGGCCGCCTTTGTCCCATCCTCAAACACCACCGGCCCGGAATCCACAAAGCCGCCGGCTGTGATGGGCCGCTTCATCGAGTCGTAAACGGGCTTCGATCCGCCTGGGTTACTGCCCATTCCGCTCTGCGCCTGGAGCCCTTCCGCTGCGGTGGGGGACGCGACGGACTCTGGCTGGACAAACAGGGCTGCGATCGACAGGCAGGCTAAGAGACGGGGAAACAGCGGCAAACGGGGCTCCTCCAACGATTGAGTCTATCGCAGCGGGCCAGAATGCACAGCCTGTGCCTGCGCTTTCCTTGGGGCCAGTGCCCCCTGCCGCACACGGCTTCCCTCCGCACATCGCGCCCGTGATCCCCTTGCCTTCCGTGACAGTATAGATGCGGTCTACCGCGGGCAATTTCACTGTCTCCTTCGCGCCGGAGGGCCAGTGGATTTCTACCGCATCGATCCTGGCCACCTCTCCCAGGCCGAAGTGGACGCGCATGTCGTTCGACGAGAGATAGCTGCCACCGCTCAGAACATCCCCGCGCTGGCGATTTCCCGCCGCGGTGAGATACGCCGTGGTCCCCACCGCATCGCGAGGGCTCCTGAGGCCTCCCACGAGGTTCAGGCTCACCCAGTGGTTGTGGTCGGGATTCACGTTGCGCAGCAGCAGGGGAACGCCATCCAGATTGTTGATGACGACATCGATCTTGCCGTCATTGAACAGGTCCCCGAACGCGGCTCCGCGTCCCACACAGACCGCCGCCAAACCCGATCCCTCAACGGCAGGAACCACTTCAAATTTCCCATTGTGCAGATTACGGAACAGCAGGGGACGCTGCGCATAGCTCATGCCCCAGTCGGGATGCCGATCAACCTCCGGATAGACATGTCCATTGACGACAAGCAGATCCTTCCATCCGTCGTTGTCGAAGTCGAGAAACCCATCGCCGAAGCCGACGAACGGCCCAGACGGCCCGCCCAGCCCCGTGCTGGCGCTCGCATCGTCGAACTCCCCGCCTCCATCGTTATGGAAGGCCACATTGGAGTCATCGGAGAAAACCGTGTTCACCAGGTCAAGATGGCCGTTGTTCTCGTAGTCTCCGGCGGCGATACCCATGTTTGAGACCTCGCGGCCTTCTCCATTGAGCGCATAGCCGCTCATGTAACTCTGGTTGTCGAAGGTGCCGTCTCCCTTGTTGATGTAAAGATAATTCGGCGTCGAATCGTTGGCCACCACGAGGTCGGGCCGGCCATCGCCATTCACGTCAACGAAGAGCGCACCCAGGGCGTAGTAGCCATTGGGATCGCTGACACCGGCCTTCAGGCTCACATCTGTGAAGGTGCCGTCTCCGTTGTTGTGGAACAGGTGGTCGCCCGCGCCCTTAAGGCCACGCGGCCCGCACATGATGTTTTGGCCGCGGTACTGGCACGAGGAGTAATTGACGGCCTTGGTGCCTGCCAGCGGTGGATTCTCGAAATCGTAGTGGATATATCCGCCCACGAAAAGGTCCAGCCGTCCGTCGCCGTCATAGTCGCCGAAGGTCGCGCCGGTGTGATCGACCACAACACTACCTGAGCCTTCATCGAGCGCCACACCCGCTTTCTCCGCCACGTCCGTAAATGTGCCATTACGATTGTTGTGGTAGAGGCGATTCTTGCCGAGATTGGTGACGACGAGGTCGGGCCATCCATCGTTGTCGTAGTCACCCACCGCACAGCCGAGACCCCAGCGATCATTGGCGACCCCGGCCTTCTCGGTCATGTTGGTAAAAGTGCCGTCGTGGTTGTTGCGGAAGAGCGCAGCATGGAGCGGCGCGGCTTTTCCGGACTGAGCATCAAAGGTCGACCCGTTTACAAGGTAGATATCAAGCCAACCGTCATGGTCGTAGTCGAGCAGACACACGCCGGAGCCTTTGGCTTCGATGATCACGCGCTTCGCTGCGGTGCCGGTCACGTTACGCCAACTGGTCAGGCCCGCCTGTGCTGCCACATCCTGAAAAATTACTGGACCAGACTTAACTGTGCCACCAGAGGTAATGGGGCGATGCAGCTCGTCGAACTGGGCTCCCTGCGCAACTCCTGTGGCCATGCCTTGCTGCGATTGTTGCGGCGTCGGCATATCGGGCACCGATTGCGCGCCGAGTGCACAGGTTAGAAAAAGCGTGCAAATCAAGACACCGAAAAGCAGACCACGGACAGGCGGCAACGAGAGTCCTCCACGGTTTGCAGTGTACCGCAATACATGTGGCGCTTGACCGATGGTCCGGGTCAGGCAGTGCATGAAGATGAAATGAGCCGTAACCACTGTTATAGGCGGCCCGTCTAACTGCTCAAAGAGCCCTGACATAGAACGTCTCCGCCGGAAGCGACCGTACACGCGTCGCTTTGTCGCTGCGCATGCAAGACGATCACACGGTGACGCGTTCGTCCGGCGTATACTCTTGATGTTTTTGAAATGGCCGTTCGAGGAAAGCCTAATGACTGCTCCATACCGTTATTTGTATCGCCATTCGCTGATTGGCTTGATTGCTTTCGCTCTGCTTGGGCGCGCTGTCTCTGATTGCTCTCAGGCTCCGGCATGTCCCGCTGTTGCAGACCGCCCCGCCACTCCGGAGAACACTGCGTATAGCGATGCCCGCTTTGCGGATGCGGAGGGTTTGTATCAGCAGGCATTGGCGCAGCATCCGCAGGACGTTGAATTGTCTGCCGCCCTGGTACGCACGCTCCTGCATGAAGGGAAGGTCGCCCAGGCATCCACGCAAGCCAACACAATGCCCGCTGCGGGCGCGCCGACGCTCACTGCTCTGGCTGAGGTCCAACTGCGCCAGGGGCAACCCTGGCTGGCGCAGCAGACGCTCGATGCAGCCGCAACCGCCGATCCCTGTTATGCGCGCGCCCACTTGATCCGCAGCCGCGTGTTGCGCATCGATTCGATGTACGCTTCGGAACGCGCAGAACTTCAGCGCGCCTATGACATTGATCCTGCCGATCCCGATATCCAGCACGCGTGGCTGAGCATCGTGTCGCCCGCGCATGATATCGAAGGTACCGCCAAGGCGCTCGCAACGACGCAGGACATTGACGTGGAAACCCGGCGCAAGGCGGAGACGACGATGCATTCGATGCTGCCGCTGCTTTCTGAGGATTCGCAGACCTGCAAGGTTGTGCCGGCCGTCGCCTCTGCTACGCTTTCGCTGCAGCCTTCGTTCGCAGATGTGAAGCACATCGACGGCTACCGGCTGGAGGCCGATCTTCCGCAAAGCAAGGCCAAGCTGATTGTGGATTCGGCTGCCTCAGGTCTCTACATCAGCAGGGCGCTGGCCGATCAGAACGGCTACCATCCGGGCCCAGGCGACCCGCCGGGAACCGTACATGCAGACAGCGTACGCATCGGTCCGCTGGAATTCCGCGACTGCATCGTCGGGGTGAGCGATACGCCCTTCGCCAACAAGGCAGATGGTTTCATCGGAACCGACATGTTCGCTCCCTGGCTAATCACGCTGGATTATCGGTTGGCAAGAATGACGCTGGCGCCTCTGCCCGTGCAGGCCGGAGTACTGCCGGGAGATCGTCCTGCGGCGCCTGAACTCGCGGGCTTCGCTCCGGTCTATCACCGGCGGCAATATCTGCTGGAGCCTCTCGCGTTCGGCAATAAATCGCGCAAACTGTTCATCCTGGCTACGGGCATGCGGTTCAGCGCCATGACATCGGAGACGGCCCACTCGCTGTCAAAAATGACAGTGAACTTCACCAACACCGAGCAGACCGCTCAAGGAACGAGAGTGCAGTTTTTTCGCGAGATCTTCGACATGCAGCTCCCCAACCTGCCGCAGATACATCAGGGACACATTCTTGAACTCGATCCTTCGATCATGAATCGAAATGCGGGCTTTGAAATTGCAGGCATGTTAGGCCTCGACGTACTGCAACCGCTGACCCTGCATCTCGATTATCGAGATGGCCTGGTGAAGTTCGAATTCCCCGCAGCGGGTGTCTCGCCGGAATCCGGGAAGGGCACGATGATTGCATCGACGCCCTCAGCGCCCGCCAACGACGCGGGCCAACTCGACTGTCAGCCCATGAGCACCGCGGATCGACCGGTCGACTCGACCATTGAGGCCAGAGTGACGGGCGGTCTGGACTCCGCGCATCTTAAGCCGGGCAAAGAAATCTGGGTCAAGGTTGTATATGGACAGATCTATCCCGGATGCACGCTGGATGCAGAGTCGATCCTCTATGGCCACGTCATGTCGATGACTTCGACTAAGAACCCCGACGCGTCGGAGTTATCGGTGCAGTTCGATCACGGCGACTGCGCGGGCCACTCGAAGAAGGAACTCCCCCTACGGCTGATCGGCCTGGTGGGGCCGCCGGAGGAATCCAAAATGCTACACGATGCGTTGCCGACTGAGGTCGCCGGCGGGGGCCGGCAGATAAGAGACGCCATCGCCAGTTCCAGCGCTGTGGATGAAAACCTCAACCCAGGCGGACCTCCGCATACGATACATGCTGGAATCGTGGTTCGCTTGCCCGAGGCGAAGTTGGACCCGCAGGGAGGCCCGGGTTGCAGCGCCAAAATCACAAGCACGAAGCGCAGCGTCCAATTGGGGCCGGGGGCAGAGCTGATCCTCACAATGGCAGGTCCGGGATAGGATGAGCGCGGCCTGCCATGCCCTTTCAATTACGGTCGCCCCGGTTGGTGAGGATCTAAAAGGTTGTGTGGCTCGGCGCTTCCCGCAGCGGCTCATTCAAGGCGTACCTAGCCAAGTGGCCTTTGAGCCGACTGGCGAACGCCGTATCCCCCTGTTGCGTCGCAAGCGCGAGAGCCTGTTGTTCTACTTCGGCCGCCTGAGCAAAGTTACCATTTTCGGCATAAGCCGCGGATAAGGTATCGAGGATGGCAGTGTCTTTCCCGCCGGATAACTGCCTGGCGCGCTCGGCTAGCGTAACTGCCTCAGCGCCATTGCGAATGGATGAGTCTGGGCAGGTGGCAAGCAGGTTCGCGGCTAACTTGAGCGCGAAGAACCGATTTGGCTCTTCTTCCAAGGCCAGATGAAACTGTGTGAGCGCGTCGGAGAACTTAGCCTGCAGGTAAAGTGCGAGCCCGAGATTCTCATGCCCCTGCGCGAATGTGGGCCGGATGCGGACCACATTCTGCCATGCATTGATAGCTTCGTTGACGCGGCTTTCGCTTGAAAATATAACTCCCAAATTGTAGTAAGCCTCAAAGAAATCCGTCTGACCCTGAACAGCTTTCTGAAAATACGGGACTGCGTCGTCGGATTTTCCCGACATTCCCAGGGCGATACCCATACCGTTGTTAGCACGCGCGTCTGCCGGTTCCAGTTCCAGGACCTTCTGCCACTTGCTCAGGGCGGCGGCCAGGTCTCCCTTTCCCTGCGCATCCATTGCCTCATCCATCACTCGATAAAAGTCGGATGCCGGCACGTCGATGTTCTCGATGCCCCCGGACGGAACATTCACAAACTCGGGAATGTTGACGGCCCGATTTGCGGCAGTCGAGTTATCCACATAGATAGGTGGGCTGTCATTCCCATTGGCGTCAAAGTGGGTTAGGAACATCTGTGTGTAAGGTGATCGGCTCTTGGAGGAGAACACCAGCCAGCGTCCGTTGGGCGAGAAGCTATGCCATGAGTTCATCCGCGATGTGTTGCAATCCATGCGGCGCGCAACCCCACCTGCCACCGGCACAATATATAACTCGCTGTCCGGGCGCATCAACTGCCCATTGCGATTCTTGACGAAAACAATCCATTTGCCGTCGGGAGAAACCTTGGGGAAGTTATTGCTCATTCCATTGTTCGATGCGCCCTCGATCGGCACTGCTTTTCCGCCCAGTCCGCCATTGAATGGAACCCTGTAAAGGCTGTACTGTATCTGAATTTCGTTCGAATCGTTGGCCTGGAGCGGGAGTTTCTGTCCTTCCGGCGAGGGGTCCTTCGCCTCTGCGCGTGCAAAGACAACATACTTTCCGTCAGGGCTCCAGACGCCATCGGTCTGCACATAGCGTGGATCGTCGGCTCCGGGCAGCGGTTGCCTGCGGCCTGTGGCCCGGCTATACCATGCAAGGATGCCCCGCGTCGGATAGAACACCTGGAGAAAGCGATAGTCTTTGAAGTTATTCACAAAGTAAGTACTTGGAATACTCTGATCTGGACCAGCAAAGGTGGAAAGCACATATTGCCCATCCGGCGAAACCTGCGACATGAACCCCACACGCGATTGCCCAACGCGCAAGTCGGTGTTCCATGAGACGGTATCTTCGTTGCGAATGGACATATGCTTCTGCACGGGAACAATAGCGTACAAACCCTTGTCATTGCCGGGGCCGTCCACGTCCATGCCCATCGTCTTGCCATCCGTAGAAAAGGAGTGACAGTTACCGCACGTATGCAGATCGTGCATCACCACGCGGCTTTCAGGCTGGGCCAAGTCGCGAAGCCGCCAGTTGATGAGATAGACAAGCGAAGGCGATAGAGGCTGCACGATGCCCTTCTTGCCCTCGGCAGGCATAAGTGGAACATCGCGATAAAAGATTTGCCCGTCCACTGGATCTTTGGAAGTGGACAGCAAGACGCGGCACTTACTTATAGGGCGATCGGCATCGTCGATACCTGTGATGGTCACGGTGGCGCGGTGCTCCGACGAGTGGTGCTTGATCAGAGTCCAGGTGGCCGAGTCCGGCTTCCAGGTGTGCGCGGCGGCCTGCTCCGGAGTCAGAGACGGAAGCTGATTGGTGTTTGAGATGCAACGCGGATCGATCTCCCCGATCCGCATGGGATCGCCTTGGGAGATTGCGTGAAGCGGCTTGGCGCCATCGGAAAAGACAACGTCGATACGCCATGTCTTCGCCGCAGCGTCTGCGTCGCGCCAGATGAAAGTGGGCGGCGTAATCTCAGGCGGGAAGATGGAGCCATCTTGTGGATAGTCGATGACGAGCGGGGCACTTGTGGAAACCTCCAAAGCCAGACGCGCGCCTGGTACCCGCCACAGCGACTTAGGTGCAGCCATCACATCGGCCGGGAATGCACGATAAGTGCCCGACGAAAGATCGCGCCACAATTCCGGCAGAGAGAGAAGCATGGCGCTAGCAAGAAGGCAACTTACCAGGACCAACCGGCATTGGCGGGGAAGAAGCAAGTGCGATGTACCTCAATCTGAATGAAGACGGCCTGGCATTTGGCATGAATCATGCAAAATGCCAGACCGCCTTACCAAACGCCCTTCCTCTGGCTGTTGCCTAGTGCTTCGCAGCCAGGTCTTCGTTCGCATTCGTTCCGGACTTGCCTAGATTATCGTACAGCGGTTGCACCGGATGGACATTCGCCTCTTCCCTTGCCACCGAGATTGCCAGAATACGAACCTTGTCGTTTGCAGGCAGTTCCAGCTTCTTCGCGTGAGCGGGCAAATCAATCGCGTAGACGAAGAGATAGCTGTACTCATACGGCTCGTTGAGGCCTTCCGGAGTGTGATGATGCGAGGCATACCACGCCAGAGAAGCCGGCTTGATGTAGCCCGGCCGAAGGCCAAGATAGTCCTTGGGATAACTCGGCGACCAGTCCGGTGAACCAGTATTCGTCAAGTCCCAGGTCGCGTGATTTGCCGAGACCGCCCAATCTTTCTTGAGTGGAACCTGATGCGGCGAAACTCCACGTTCGCTCTCGGTGACCGAATCCGGCCTGGGCTTCCAAAGACGCGTGTCCCATTGACCAATGAATCCGCCCCAATTCTCAATGTTCAGTTTTACGGGATGGCTGCCGAGTTTGAACTCAGCTTGCTGATCGCCCTGAGCAGATGCTGCGAGCACATATACCTTGTTGAAATTGCCATCTGGCAGTTCGATGGCCTGTCCCTTTGCAACAATAGCATCGGGTTTGCCTGCGCCTGAGGGAGCCAGTTGGAAATCCACGCCATTTACATTCAGTTGCGACGGGAGCATCTCGGCAGGAAGCGCGTTGCCCTGCCGATCGAATCCACCAATCGATTTTGTATCGTCTTCGCTGGCGGCTGCGAGGTCGTATTTTAATGCAACCGGCTGCGACTCTACGCTACGTAAGTGAGCGGGAGGCGCGCCGAGTTGCAATGCGAATGTGCGCGGCTGATACGGCTTGAATGAAGTCGCGAGGGCACCTTCTTCGATGGAAGCTGAGCCCACCGGAAGTTCCTGCCCATTCACTTCGCGTGCCGCCGCAACCGGCCCGGCAAACTTCACATGCACTTGCGGCGCAGCCTTTCCGTCCATCTCCACCAGGCGCACGATCGTTTCATCGCTGAGTTCGGATCTTTTGACAGCCAGAACCCGGACACGCGGATCGTCGACGGTGAACAGGCTGAAACTGCGGCCGAGTGCGCCCCCGTGCTTGGCCGTCTCAAAAGCGATCAGCGGCGTACTCAGCCGATATGCTTGCCAATCGGTCTGGCCTTCGCGCCAATCGCCGGCGTGCCCCGCAATCCCGAACAATATTTCGTGATGTCCCCAGTCCTGATTCAGTTGATCGGTGTAGCCGCCCTTCATCTGCG
>OCTA010001850.1_pt1 | contig 19352 bp, 11 predicted proteins | sample 1538991 | NCBI WGS metagenome assembly OCTA01 (sample SAMEA3539302, study PRJEB22396) | soil metagenome | biome: tundra; feature: field; material: soil | place: USA | collected 2010-05 | depth 0.15 m | reverse complement strand
AATCCAACGCCACCACCTGCATGTGGGTTTTGCCGATGAGAAATACAGGTTAGGCGGCGCTTCTTCCTGGCGGCCTTCGCAGGCGCCGTCGTCGCCGCCGCAGCCTTGGCTTTACGAGCCGCCCGGCGTATCCCCTGCGCGGCAGCTATGCTCGGGCGCGCGGCGGGTCGTGCGATGCGCTTGGGCGCTTCGTCGCGCGCGAACGCGACCGTCCTGTTGAAGCCCCGAGACCCGGTGATCAACACGCGGACGCCGTCCCGGGAACGGTCCGCGGATCTTGAGCCAGGCGCGCAGCACGCGGGTCTCCTCGCGGTTGAGCGTCTCCATCGCGCGGTCCCTTGATGCGGTGGATGTTGATGGGCTCGGTCTCAGGATCGTAGTCGCGCATCTGGAGCCGGCCGACTTCGGAAGCGCGCCGACCTGCGTAGACGCCTGCCATTCACTTCCAGTCCGCTAATTCGTCCGCCATCTCCTGCCTTCTTCGATTGATAATCTTGGCGTAGACCAGCGTCGATTGGATGTTGACGTGTCCCAACCAATCTTGCACCTGTTCGATGTTGAATCCCTTGTCGAGCAAATGCGTGGCGCAACTGTGCTTGAAGATGTGGAAGTGCCGCAGCTTCGCCGGCAGCCCGGCCATCGCGCCGTACTTCTTCATCAGCTTGTCGAGCGTCTTCCGGTCGATACCGGTCCGACGATTCGACGGGAACAACGGGCCCGGCAACGAGCCGCGGACCTTCAACCAGGCGTGAAGGGCCCGGCTTTCCTCGCGAGCACAGTGATGGTCTCCCGAATTACTGCCCTTCAGCCGATGGATCGCGATGCGCTCGGTCCTCTGATTGTAGTCGCGCAACTCGAGGAGCCCGACCTCGGAAGCTCGAAGGCCGGCGTGGTACGCCACCCGGAAGATGGCGCGATCTCGCGGCGATTCGATTACGTGAAACAGCCGGGCGAGTTCATCGTATTCGAGGTGCAGCGGTTCTCTCGTCTTGCGCCGCGGCTTTCCCGGAGGACTTGTCGGGGGCGGTGAAGCAGTGTTGGGAGCGACAATCGGCGGCGGTGTAGAAGCCTGGTTTGGGACGATCTGAAGAGCGGGCATTTTGGACCTCGGTTATGAGACAAAATGAATATTCTGTCTAATTAGACGTGGCAATTCGCCCGTATGTTCTTGATTCCGGGTAAAAACTGTTTAGCGTTTGAGGTCTGTAGTGTCTCATAATTACGCTAAATTGCTGATTTCAGGGGGTTCCGCGGGTCCCGTAAACAGCCTTCACAACATAGACGTTGCGTGCGAAGCATCCAGTTCCCGCGCCGCGGGCGGCGCCCAAACTGCGCGTTTCTGCGCGTTTTTCCGGCAAACCATCAAAAAAGGAAGGTCAAAAAACGTATTTTTCGAGGGGTCGAAAAAGGGGGTCAAACCGTCATCTCCCAGCGGGTCTTTTCCTGCAGCGGCGCGCGATCCACCCGGGGTCTCGCCGGACAACTCCAGGAGCGCGCGGTTGTCTCGCCGACGATGCGCCATCCCGCAGCTCGGAGGGATGTGCCCGGCTCGACCACCGGCTCCACGCCGGAGCCGCCGCGTTCGATTTTTGCGCCCGTCTGGCTCACCGCAGTCCGGCCGCAATCGGACAAGACCTGGGTCGACCTGGCTCTTTCGCAATCCGATGCGGCGGAACTGGGAAGACAGCTCGGCAAGTACGACGTGCAAATTCTCAAGCCGGTTCATCCCGACACCTGTGCTCCGCTGCTGAACCTCCATGCGGGCAGCGGATCGGGCCGGCAGTAGCCGAATGCGCAAAGCGTCCTAGTGTGGACTTCGGGAGTTGTCTGCCGGGGTGGTTCCCAGTGCAGTTTCGGAGAATAGCTCCCGCTATTGTGACGCCAGTTTGGCGATTTCGGGTTGCGTTAAGGCGTGAGCATAGACTCGTACGTCGACGCTTACCACTTTAAGCTCCCTAGCGTTTTGATTGGCACCGCCGGGTCACTGGGATTCAGGTGTTTGGAATCTGGCTCCCCAAGGGATACGCAGAAACGGAACTGCGAATGGAGAAAACTGGGGAGAGAACTTCCCCCCGTGTGTTAACCAGACGGGGGAGTTTCGGATATGCGTCTGGAATCGGGACGCGCGCGGCGGCGGTTGCTCCCCAAGAGGAACGCAAGCGACTGGAGAATCTCGGACGCTTTGTTTTCTCCGCGATGTTAACCTGTCCACCGGGCCCTGAGTTCCCAATTGGTTACTGAACTCGGCCTGAGCACATCTCGAGGTGGCCGATGCAGGGCCGTATTGGCGATCGGCCAAGTCACTCTTGACGGGTTTCGTCCCGAGAATCGTGGACCCGTTGGATCTCTTGGCCGCGATGTCTCATTCGTACCGATAGACCGTCACTCTCATCACGGTATTCGCCCGCAGGCTGAGAATCTCCCCCTGTCCCGTGTCGTCGCCTCCCAACTGGCGGATCACGACCCACTTGCCGTCCACGAACCGCCCCTCCTGCACATCGCCGAGCCCTACTGTCGCGGGTCCCGGGGAGTTGGGCGTAAACGCAATCCGCATCCCGCCCGAACCGGCGCACATGAAGAACTCGTCCGGCCCCGAAGCGACCAGAATCGCGTTGGCTTGCGCCGGCCCTGGCTGCGCGCCCTGGCCGCCGCGTCCACCCGCCTGAGCTTGTGGCGGTCCCGCTTGCGCCGCCTGCCCGCGCCCGGCTGGAGCGGCCGGCTCCGGCGCGATCGGGACGCGGCCCCTGCCAACATAACTGAGGCTAAGCGTGTAGTCGCCAAGCTTGACCTTCGCAGGCGCATCGCCCTGATTCATGAGCACGGTCGCGATCGCGCCTTTGCCCTGCTGCGCCAGGATTGCAGGCGCCATCTCCGAGAGCACGCGATATGCGGCGGCCAGTTCGTTATCCGGTCCGACGCTGCGTTCGATGCCGAACGGCGAGAACCCGATGGCGTTGTACTTACCCACAGCCAGAAACACGTTGGCTGCGTTGGCGCTGGTCTCAGGAACGAAAAATGGGTTCCCGTTGCGCGTGAACCTTTGCGCGACCTCGTCGAAGTACTGCAAATAGAGGTCCGGCGCGAGGAGGTCCACGGCCGGCGCGCCGGCGCGCCAGATGTCGTGCACCTGGGGCAGCGGCCCGCCGCACGGGTACGTTCCTGGCCACGCCATGTTCGGCTGCTGCAGCCAGGCGTTCACGAACATCGGGATGTTATACCCCGCCTTGCCTTGTTCCACCACCTTGTTGACGTACTTGGAATAGTTCCACGCCATGAAGAACTCATCCGACGGCCAGTGCAGTTTCCGCCAGCCGGCTTGGTACTCCTCCTGACTTAGAGGAGGGCTGTTGGTTTGGATGGGCATGTCCACGCTGTCCGGTTTTCCTGGCCCGAAAACCTCCTCCCAAGTCCCGGAGGTCTTGGAGCCGTTGGCAGCCCAGACTTCCCGCAGTTCCGGCGCCAGCGTGTCCCTGTGCTGCTGGAGGTAATCCATTAGCTCCTTCGGAACCGGTCCGGCGAAGGCCTTGTTGGCCGCCTCGGAACGGTCACGCGAATCGCGAAGAACGCCCACCTCGTTTTCCACCTGGATCATCACCACCGTGTGACGCTGGCCATCGACTTCCTTGATGTGGCGCATGAGGGCCTGGAAAGCCCGCGCGTCCGCGTCGCGGCTCGCGTCGCCAAACGTGCTGAGCAGTTCGATGCTTCTGCCCCCTTTGATCCGGATTCGCGGGTACTTCTTGTAGTCCCGCTTCACCCACGTTGGGGCGTAGCTGGAAAGGCCGTTCTTCCAACTGCCGAACCACAGGAAGATGAGTTTCAGGTTGTTGCGCCGCGCCTCCTGGATCAAGCCGTCCGTCAGCGCAAACTCGTACTTGCCCTCCGCCGGCTCCATCTGGGCCCACGATATGGCGGCCAGCACGCAATTCATGTTGCCCGCCACCAGCCGCGACCATATCGGCTGCATGTTCTCCAAACTGGTGGCGGTATTGTTGCCCAACTCCCCCGTCAGCGCGAGGAAGGGCTTGCCGTCCACAATTAACTGCGTGGCCGTCCCCTGTTTCTGCAAGTGCGGAATGCCGGTTGCGGCCTGTCCGTAGCAGGGGGCCGTAATCGCCGCGGCGCAACACGCCAGCGCGATCCATGCGATGGTCATCGATTTCATAGCGTTACTCCGATTCTCCGCGCCGGTTCAATAGACTCCAAGCGAGACGCGCAAGGCGATCGGCTCGGCGCGGAGGTTGAGCCCGTTGTCGGTTTCGTCGCCGTTCAGGATGCGAATAAACTTGAAGGCCCCGTTTTCGTAGGTTCCCTCTTCGGCGCGCATGAACTGGCGATGCTTATCCACCTGCGTGGGCCGGAAATCCACGCGGCAGGAGGACCCGGCCACCAGGAACTGGTTGTCCGAAAGTTGAGCGACCAACGCCCGTCCGGTTGGGTTCACCGGAGTCGCCGCGGCCTGCGCGCGCCCGCCCCGCCCGCCTCCGTAGGAGATGATCGCATTCCACGCCCCGAAATGCAGCGTTTGCGTCGGCGTGCCGGCTTCTTCCGCGACGGCCTGGAGCTTGCCCTCGAAATTCAGGCGGGCGACATCCCGCATCATCGGACCGATAATCCTGTAATTCTGCGCCGTGGGGGCGAATTGGTCTTGAGGCCCGGGCGCCGCGGCGGCTGGAACTGCGGCGGGAGAACCGGCCTGGGGCGCCGCTGCCGGGAGAATCGTTGGAGCAGCGGGCGGAGCGGAGGGCATCGTACTGTAATCCAGGCCGAAGGGCGAGAAGCCGATGGCCTGAAGGCCGAGAGCGGAGAAGAAGAACCGCGAAACCTGCGCGCCGCCGCTCGTCTCCGGGACAAACAAGGGATTATCGTCTCGGTGGTAGAGTTCCAGCACCTTCAGGTATGAGGCCGCGTCGTTCATGTAGATGTCGGGCGCTTCGATATCGATGGCCGGGGCCGCGACTTTCCAGATGGGAATCACATTATCGGTGGGCCCGCCGGCCTCGTAGCTGCCGGGAGCGCCGGGCCGTATGGGATCGCGCAGCGCGGCATTGGCGTAGAGCGGCAGCGCATAGACCGCCTTGCCCGCGGCCGCGACTTTTCCTACGTATGTGGCTACGGCCCAGGCGTGGAAGTTCACTTCGGCTTCCACCCCAAACGCGTCCTGCCAGTTCACCGGAGCGCCGGCCGGCTTGCCCATGGCCTTGAGCACTTCCGCCGGAACGGGCGCTTCGAAGAGCTTCTGCGCGGCTGGCGAGTAGTCGCGGGTAGAACCCCACGTGCCAGGCTCGTTCTCAACCTGCACGATGATTACGGTGCGCTGCGGGTCGAACGCCTTGAGATGGCGCATGAAGGCCGTGAACGCGCGGATATCCAGTTCCTGCGACGCGGTGCAGAACGGCGAGGGCGAATCCGCCGGCCGTCCGTTCTTGTCGATCAGGTGGAAGTACTTCGCCGGGTCCGCTTTCATCCACTCCGGCATGTAGTGCTGGCTGCCGTTCTTCCAGGTGCCGAACCATAGCAGGTCCAGGCGCACATGATGTTCGCGCGCCTGGGTGATGATGGTATCGACCACGGAGAAATCGACCTGGCCCTGATGGGCTTCGATCTGCTCCCAGTAGACGGGTATTTCCAGAGTATTGGCGTGAAGGTACTCGATGGCCGGCCACACTTTCGGCAGCATGCCTGGCCAGCCGCTCGAGTTATGGGCCTGCGCGCCCAGCATCAGATAGGGCACGCCATCCACCATCAAGGCGTAGCGCCCGTCCTTCTTCACCACCTGCGGAATGGGGCGCTCCTTCAGCGGCGGTTGCTGCGCGGCGGCGCCATAGATCGCCAGAGGAGCCACAAACGTGGCCAGGCCGAGGCTTTTTGCAAGATGCGCGATATTCATTGAGGACGAAGTCCTTTCCGTTGAAACCGGCCGTTAGGATCGTGATCTACAATCCCACGCCGATCGCCTGTTGAAGCTTGATGTCGGCCGAGGAGCCTCCCACCATCAGGTTGACCTTCTCGTCCTCGACCACCCACTGCTTCTTCTGTTCATCCCAGTAGGCCAAGTCCTTGGCCTTGAGCGGGAACAATACGATCTTCGTCTCGCCGGCCTTCAGGGAGACGCGTTGGAAGCCCCTCAGTTCCTTGATGGGCCGCTCGACCTTGGAGCCCATGTGCGTCACGTACAACTGAACCACCTCCTGGCCGTCCCGTTTGCCCGTATTGCGAACGCTGACGGTCACGTTCATTTGGCCGTCTTTGGCCATACGCGAAGAGCTGGGGCGGAGGTTCGAGTAAGCGAACGTCGTATAACTCAATCCGAAGCCGAACGGATACAGCGGCTGGCCCTTGAAATACATGTACGTGCGGCCATTGCGGATGTTGTAGTCCATCATGGGCGGCAAATCGTCGACCGACTTCACCCACGTCTGCACGAGACGCCCAGCGGGGTTGTAGTCGCCAAAGAGAACGTCGGCTAGAGCGTTGCCTTCCTCCTGGCTGTTGTGGGCCATGTGCACGATGGCGGGCACGTTCTCCTGGGCCCAGTTGATGGCGAACGGAAAGCTGGCCTTGAGCACCACGATGGTCCGCGGATTGGCTTTGAACACGTCCTTGATCAACTGTTCCTGCGCGGGTTGCAAGTCGATGGTCACGCGGTCGATGCTTTCCTTGCCCTCGCTCGGGTCGCACTTGCCGCCGTACGACATGGTCTCGCATGTGGGATGGTTGCCGACGACAACGATGGCGACATCGGAAGCCTTGGCCGCGTCGACCGCCGCATTGTTGTCGTTGTTAAGGGCGAAGTTCACCTTGACGCCGGCGCCGACCTTGCTCTTGATCCCATCGAGCGGGGTGATCGCGTAGGGGTACGCGCCGCTATACCAGTCCCAGGCGACGTCGCCCGAGCGCTGGCCGACCACCGCGATGGACTTCAGCTTGGACTTGTCTAAAGGCAGCAGGTTGCCCTGATTCTTCAGCAGCACGATCGCTTCTTGCGTCACCTGGCGGGCCAGCAGCTTGTTCTCTTCCCGCGCCGGAGGCTCTACGCCGTCTTTGATCTTCGTGTAGGGCACCATCTCGGGGGGATCGAGCATTCCGAGCTGAATCATCACCCGGAAGCTGCCTCTGATGACTTCGTCAATCTCCGGCATGGTGATGATGTTCTTCTGGAGCGCCTGGTTGACCGCGTCCTTGAATATGCCGTCGAGAAACTGGTTGATGCCCACTTTGATGGCCCCCGCCGCGGCCGTCGGCAAGTCCGGAAAATACTTGTGAGCCCTCACCATGGCGTCCAGAGAACCGGCGTCCGTGGTGATGATCTGGTTCACTCCCCACTCCTTAATGGTGATGTCCTTCAGGATTGGCTGGGCGGTCATGGGGATGCCGTTCATGCCGTTGTATGCGGCCATGTAAGAGCGCGCTCCCGCTTCGACGCCCATGCGAAATGGGACGGAGTAATATTCGCGCAAGAGCCGCTCGTCAAAGTTTGAGGACGATCCCATCCGGCCCTTCTCATTGCTATTGGCCAGAAAGTGCTTTAGCAGGGCGGCGGTCTGCCAGTACTTGCGATCGTCGCCCTGGAGCCCGCGGACGAACGCCGCGGTGAGCGTGCCGTTGAGGTAGGCGTCCTCGCCGTAGCACTCTTCATTTCTGCCCCAGCGGATGTCCCGGCCGAGGTCCGAGTTCGGCGCGCGGACAATCAGGGACTGGGAACCGCCGCGGCTGTATTTCGCGGTTTGGTTGAACCAGCGCGCCTCGTAGCCTTCCTCGGCCGCCGCCTTCAGGAGAATTTCGGGGTCCCAGGTCTCCCCAAGACCGATGGACTGCGGGAAGGTGGTCGTCGCTGTGCCATTGGGAGGTTTGCCGCGCGACAGTCCATGCAAGCCTTCGCCCTGGTTGTAACCTTTAATGCCGAGGCGGGTCAAAGTGGGACCGGGCCCGCCGCGCCCGCCCCCCAGGTAGTAGTTGGCGCCCAGAACGTCGACCTTCTCCGCCGGGGTCAACAGGGAGATGATGTTCGTGACCCTTTCCTCCATCGGGAGGCTGGGGTTCTGGAATGGATACTGATACTGCGTTTGGGTGGGCGTCTGGGCAACCACGGCAATTATCCCGAAACCCAAAGCGCTCAACCACACTGTGACTTTTCTCATGCCCGTTCCTCCTGTTAGAAGAACACCTTCCACTCGACGTCTTTACCGGTTGTCGATATATAGTCCACGGTCGTCAGACTGCCGTCAGCCGCGATCTTCGGCGTCAGTCCTTCCGACAGTTCCACGCGCTTCGCGGCGAAGCCGTCCGGAACGTAAATACGCAATTGATAAGGATCGCTTGCCACCGCCCGCGAAACGCCTCGCAGCATGCGCTGCCCACCGTCCCAGGCGAGATCCTTGATGTCGAACGCCATCTGCCGGACATGCCGGCTGGTCGAGATGAGCGTCGGGTGGTCCTGTTTCTCGACGATGCTGTAGATGTCGCAGTCGTACGCGTTCAGCGGACGCGTCGCGAAGCTACCCTTGAAAGTCCCGATCAGTTTCTTGCTCCAGAATTCGTAGACGATGTACTCCTTGTTCGGGTCCAGGCGCAGGTCCTTCGCCGCATCGAGCGAAGTGGTGAAGGGCCGGCTGCCCGCGCCGGTGTAATTGAATACCGCCAGAACGTTCCATTTGCCAAACGGCCGTTCCACGGGCATATTCCAGATGCGCGCCGGCCGCCGGACGAATAAATCCACGGGATAAGAGACATCCATGGTCGGCGGGCTGATCCGTTTCAGCAACTCAATCCGGTCGGCCGGATAGGGCACATTCAAGGCTTCCGAAAGGAAAAGCGTATTTCCCGCAATAGCGTGAAAGTTGGCATCCACCTTGCCTTGGGCATACGAAAAATCCTGTTTGTCCGGCGCGGCGTACTTGAAGATATGGAAGCCGTCGGCATCGTTCCAGAAGACGCGGCCGTTGTAAAAGAACCGGTTCGCCGAGCCCAGCACGGATTCCGTTAACAGTCCCGTGAACTCCTTCCCCGCCAGGGACGATCCAGGCTCCTCGTACCCCTGATCGGCGTCCTCGGAAATCCGGCAGATGTCGACAATCCCGTAGGAATGATCGACCGGCTGCATATTGGACCGAATGACCATTCGCGGGGCCTTCTGGTCGATCGCCTCGCGCCAGAGCATTCCATCCGCCCGATAGGTTTCAAGCCCGCTCATGAAGGGGTCGTACTGTCCGGGCCAGGAGTCCCACCAGTCCGCGAAGTCCATCTCCGCCCGGCCCGTGCTTTTCTCCTGACCGGTGATCCATTGAAGAATCCGGTCGCGTTCCAGTTTGACGGTCAGAGGATTGGAGAAGTCTATAACCCGTTCGCCGCCGTACTTGACGGTGTGTACCGGCAGATAACATTCGGAGGGATAATTCACGCGGGCGGGACGTCCCTGAGTGCCGCCCCCCATGCCGTATAACCCAAAACTCCCCTGCGGACCGGGACCGCCCATGCCCCAGTAGAAATCGACCAGGCCATTATCCTTGAAGAACTTCGCGGCGCTGGCGTTATTTCCGCCCGACATCCATCCGTGGAAACGGCTGTAGTCGTTCGACACCCACTCCTGGTCGTCCAGATCGATCGGTCGCCGCTGCTTCAGCCGTATGTCGTGCGCGATGGCGATCAGGTCCGCCTGATGCTCCATGGCGCGAAGCGCGTCTTGATTGAAGTCGATAAGCAACTTCTCTCCGGCGAAGCTCTTGCCGGGGGGCATAACGATCTTGTAGCCGCAGTATCCCCGGACGTACATGCGGTTGGCGGCCTTGCCGCCCCAACCGGACCTCACATCGAACCGGGCGGCGCCCTTGAAGGCCGTCACATGTCCCATCAACAGGCTGTTGCCCGTCTCGCTGTCCCGGATTACGTGATTCACCTCGTAGGTTTTGGTGGCAATCAAATTGATCACGGATAAGAGATCGTATAAGTCGCGGTTGCGGGAGTGAGTTCCCAGGGAAGTCCACTTGTCCTCGGTCCCGCCCAGGCGCGCATCGGCGGAGGCAAAATAGGTCATCTCGCCGACGTCGACCGCTTTGCCCGTCCTGTTCGTGCGGCCCAGGCTGACCAGGATGTCGTTCCCGGTCTTACCGACCGAGAGGCGATACTCGAAGTCGAGTTGCCCCGGTCTCCTCCCGCGCAGCGTCACCGTGGTGAACGATCCGAGACTGTTGGAGTCGTTGTTGTCGACCGAAGATGTCACGGCCCAGCCGGCTGGATCGTCGCCAGGAAGAAAATAGACGTCGTTGAGCAGCATCGGCGTCCCTTTGACCTCCGCCGACCAGCGGCAGGCCGTTGGGTCAACCGTGACCAGCAGGTTCCTGGCGTCGATTCTAATCGGCGCGGCCGCATGGACCGGCTCGAATGGAAGGAGCGCCAGCGCGGCGAGCAATCCCACCGCGCTTAGGTTGGTATTCTTGTGCATGATTCCCTTTTCGCTGCCCTATAGCTTCCACCCCGCCCGGTAAGGCGGCGTGACGTATTGATTTGCCTGAGCGTCGTTGCTCACCCGCATCGCGCCGGCATCCCATTCGAGCGTCTTGCCGGTGCGCAACGCCAAAGTCCCGAGTAAAGCCACTTCCGTGAGCTGGCAGGCGAACTCAATCGGCAGGGCGGTGGGCACGCCGGCTTTGCAAGATCGGGTCCAATCGGTATAGTGGTCGGCCCTTTCGCAGCGCGGCAGCGTTTTCGGAGGCTGCGGAAAGTCCTTGAACTTGCTTTCGGGCAGCAAGAGGCCGCCCGGCAGCCCGCGCGCCGCAGTCCCACCGCCGGGAGGCCTTCCGAACGGGGCAAAAGGGTTGCCGCCATAGTAGCTGCTCATCAACTTGCCGTTATCGCCCACAAAAAGAACGCCTTCGCGGGGCAGGGCGGTGTTGTGACCGAGTTCCGCAGGCCGCGGCGGCTTGATGCCGCCGTCGTAAAAGAACATTTTGAGCGGAGGCATGTCGCCGCGCGCCGGGTACTCCCATGAAATCATGTTCGCGGAGCCTTCCGTTTCCGGCGTGGGGGTTTCCTTGCTCATGTCCTCGTAACGGGTTGAACGATAACCGTAAACGACCGATGGCGCCTGAAGCCGCAGTTCTTCGAAATACGTGTGGAGCGTGTGGCACCCCATGTCGCCGACATCGGCGGTGCCAAAATCCCACCAGGCGCGCCAGTTTGCCGGATGGTACGCCTTGTTGTAGGGCCGGTAGGGCGCGGGGCCAATCCACAGATCCCAATCCATTCCGGCCGGAAGCGTCTCGGCGCCGGTCGGCCGCACCAGCGAGCAGGGATAAATGGGGTGAAACGTCCAGATGTGAATCTCGCGGATGGGGCCGAGCACGCCCGTATTCAAAACCTCCGTGGTGCTCCGGGCATAATCTGTGCGGGAATCCTGGATGCTGCCCTTGGTGACGATCCCCTTTGCCGCCAGCAGCGCCTTACGCACCGTGCGAACCTCGCCGATGGAGTGGGCGACCGGTTTCGCGCAGTAGATGTGTTTTTTCATGCCGATAGCGGCCATCAGCAAAATCGCGTGCATGTGGTCCGGGACGGCGATGATCAGGGCATCGAAGTTCCGGGACTCTTTATCGAACATCTCCCGGTAGTCGTGGTAGCGGCGGGCGGTTGGGTAAGCTTCGAAAACCTTGGCGGCGAAATCATGATCCAGGTCACACAGGGCGACGATTCTCTCTTGCTTGCACCCTTCCAGGTAATTGCGGCCCATGCCGCCAATGCCCACGGCGGCGATGGCGAGCGTGTCGCTGGGCGCCTGGTAACCGGCCCCTCCGAGCACGTGCCGTGGAACCACCAGCGGGGCCAGACCGGCCACCACCGCTCGGCGCGACAGCGCCACGTTCGGCCCTTCACCGGGCTTTGTCCTAAGCACACCACATGGTAAGTCCAATTCCACCGCTGCGCCAGATCCACAGCTCGATTCGACATCAAGTTACGGTAAAGCGCCTCAGGTAACGTTACGTAGCGGTAACTATACAGCCGATTCGGATCCGAATCGCCCGACATAGGCTATAGTGCTAGTGAATTCAAGGAGACCTGCGTGAGGACCTTCTTGCTTGGCGCGGCATTAGCCACAGCCGCGACCGGCGTATTCGCTATGTTGTTGGCCGCCCAGGATCTTCCGCCCGTTGCCGACGGGAGCGGCCACGGCGACCCGCCGTTTCTGCTTGAAGGCGGATGGAAACCCCTGCTCAGCGGCAGGAACCTCGATGGCTGGCAACTCGTCGATTCCACCAAGAAGGGTCAGTGGGTTGTCACCAAGGCCGTAGTGTGGGGTGGGACCGCCAATCCCACCTTGCTGACGGCCGTCCCCGGGGCTGGCGACCGCATCGTGAACACCGGCGTGGACCCCAAGGGAAACGCCTCCAACATATACACCATCGAGAAGTTCGGGGATGTCGAGGTCTACGTGGAGTTCATGGTGGCGGCGCACTCCAACTCCGGCTTCTTTTTGGCCGGGCTGTACGAGACGCAGATCTGGGATAGCTGGGGCTTCACGCCCCGGCTGGATACGGACCGGTGCGGCGCCATGTACCACTACGACGGCGGCCCGATCGACGGAATCGATGGCGGGATCGTGCCCATGGTGCGCGCAGGCCGTCCCCCGGGGCCATGGCAGTCGTTCCAATATTGGTTTCAAGCGCCCCGGTTCGATGCCTCGGGAAAAAGGACCGCCCCGGCTAAGTTTCTCCGCATCCTGCACAATGGCCAGTTGATCCACGAAAACGTGGAAAGGCTTGGCCCAACCGTCGCTTCCATGAAGATTCCGGAGGCTGCCACGAACCCGATTATGCTGCAAGGCGACCATGGCGCCGTGGCGTTTCGAAACATCTACTTGCGCCCGCTGCGCCCGCTGCCGGATCCGCCGGCTCCGGCGTTGGAACCCACCGGACAGGCCCCCATGCCGGCAGGCGGCAGAGGAGGGCGCGGCGCAAATCCGCCCGCGCCGCCAGCCAAACAGTGAGGAGGAAACCGCTCCGATGAACAGGAACGATTCGACCAAGAACCCGTTGTCCCGGCGCGCTGCCATCGCCGCCGGTCTCGCGCCGCTGGTGGTCCCGCGCCACGTACTGGGAGGGCAGGGCTACCAGGCTCCCAGCGACAAGTTGGCCATTGCCGCCGTGGGCGTCGCCGGCATGGGAAGGAACTACCTCAACGGCTGTAAAGACGAAGCCATCGTCGCCTTGTGCGATCTGGATTTCGAATTTGCCGCTCCGGTATTCAAGACCTATCCATCCGCCCGGACCTATCGCGACTTCCGGCAGATGTTCGATAAGGAACAGAAGAACTTCGACGCCCTGATTGTCGCGACGCCCGACCATTGGCACGCCCATCTGGTGCTGGCGGGCTTGGCCATGAACAAGCACATCTACTGCGCCAAGCCCATCACCCATTCGGTCGCGGAGGCGCGAGCGGTAAAGGCGGCCGTGCTGGCTTCCAAGGTTACCACCAAAGCCAGCATTCAGGATTCCCGCACCAGTTACGCGCGCGCCACCACCGAACTCCTGCTGACCGGCGCCATCGGCTCGATTCACCAGGTCCATCTCTGGACACCCACCTACAGCCCGAGCGGGCTGGCGAGGCCCGAAGCGCAAACTCCGCCCGAAGGCATGAACTGGGACGAATGGTGCGGACCGTCGCCCGCGCGGCCGTATCACGAGACCTATCACTACGGCAATTGGCGGCCTTGGTGGGACTTCGGGACGGGGACCATCGGCGACTTCGGCTGCCACACGCTCCAGATGTTCCACGATGAACTGGAAATGGGCGCTCCCGACTGGGTGAGTGGCGTCGGAAGCCAAGCATTCTCGCTGGCCGGCCCCGTGCAAAATCCCGAGTGCATGAGCATCGCCAACACCGTACAGTGGCACATTCCGGCCCGCGGCGCCAAGCCGCCCATGATGGCGTTCTTCTATGATGGCGGGCTGCTGCCGCCTCGGCCGGAAAGCATGCCGCCGGAGGTCCCCATGCCTGGCAGCGGCATCATGTTCGTAGGCGAAAGAGGCGTGCAGATTTCGGCCTTTTATGGCGGCAACCCCTGGCTGCCCTTCGGCGCGCAGCCCAGGCCGGGACAACAGGTGCGCGGCCTGCCCGGCGGCTGGCTCCTGCCGGAGGCTCAGTTCAAGGATTTTCAACAGCCGACGGCGACGCTGCCGCGCTGCGAAAAGCCGGATCACTACACCGAGTGGGTGCGCATGTGCAAGGCCGGCAAGAAGTCGATCACGCCGATCGAGTTCGCATGCGGACTCACGGAGTTCGCCCTGCTTGGAACGCTGGCCCTGCGCCGCTGCGCGCTGCCCGTAGCGCCGCCCACCGGCGGCGGGCGCGCGAACCGGGAGGCTAGAGTCCTGGCGTGGGATACGAAAGCCATGAGGATCGCCAACGACGATGCCGCCAACGCCCTCGTTGATCCGTCCTATCGCGGGGAGTGGGACTACAAGGCGTGAGCCGGCCGCGCGGCTTAGAATAGCGGCGGAGATGCGCTTACGGATGACAGGATATAGGATGGATAATTCGGAACCCCCTATGAGAAGCCCCGCCAATCGATGTCTTGCTCTCCTTCTGGCCGCCTGTGCGACTCTGGCCGTACGCGCCGCCGAACCGTTCCAGGACCCCACGCTCCCGCTTGAGAAGCGGGTGGAAAACCTGGTTTCGCTCCTGACTCTCGACGAGAAGATCGCCATGCTGGGCCAGGTTCAGCCGGCGATTCCGCGGCTGAATATCAAGGCGTTTACCAACTTTACCGAGGGACTGCACGGCTTGGGCTGGGCCCGCGGCGGCAATCTCACGGCCACTCAGTTTCCGCAGTCGGTGGGGTTGGGCGAAACCTGGGATCCCGAGATCCTCAAGCAGGTAGGCGCCGTGGAAGGATATGAAGCCAGGGTGTACTTCCGGAAATTCAACGGTTCGAGGGTAGGGCTGGCTATCCGCACGCCCAACGTGGATCTGACGCGCGATCCGCGCTGGGGCCGGTCCGAGGAGTCTTTCGGCGAGGATCCCTTTCACGTCGGAACAATGGCGATCGGGCTGATCAAGGGCCTGCAGGGAGACGATCCGAAGTACCTGCTCGCCGCCTCGACCATGAAGCACTTTCTGGCTAACAGCAACGAGGACGGCCGCACCAGTTCTTCTTCCGATTTCGACGAGCGGAACCTGCGCGAATACTACCTGGTTCCTTTCGAGATGGGCATCAAGGGCGCCAACGCGCAGTCTTATATGGCCTCTTACAACGCGGTCAACAAGATTCCCGACACGGTGTCTCCGTTCATTCGGAACATCGTGGAAAAGGAATGGGGTTTCGACGGGATGGTCTGCACCGACGCGGGATCGTTGGGGAACCTCGTACGGCAGTTCCACTACTACGCGGACGCGACCGCGGCGGCCGCGGGATGCGTCAAAGCCGGCATCTCAGTGTTCCTGGACCCGTACGCGACGCAAGTGAAGGACGCGCTGGAGAAGAAACTGATCGCTGAAACCGACATTGAGCACAACATTAAAGGCAACATCCGGATGCGCATGAGGCTTGGCGAGTTCGATCCGCCCGAGATGGTTCCCTACAACAAGATCGCGGGGACCGAGGAGCCGTGGTTTAGCGATAAGACCAGAGCGATTGTGCGCAAGGTGACGCAGGAATCCATCGTGCTTCTCAAGAATACGCCGGCGCCCGCGCAAGGGGGCGGCGTCGCGGGAGCCGAAAGCCTGCTGCCTCTCGACAAGACCAAGGTAAAATCCATCGCGGTGATCGGGCCCTCGGCCAACGACGTGTTCATCGACTGGTACGCCGGAAACCTGCCCTACGCGGTAACGCCGCTGGAGGGCATCCGCAATAAGGTGGGGTCGGGCGTCCGCGTGCGGTACGTGCCGGATAACAACATCAACAGCGCCGCGGCGAACGTGGCGGCGGAATCCGACGTGGCGATTGTTTTCATGGGCAACAACCCCACCTGCAACGCCCCCTTTGGCCGAGGGTGCCCGGCCAGCGAAGGCAAGGAAGCGGTAGACCGGAAGACCATCGAACTGGAGCAGGCGCAGACCCAACTGGTGCAGCGCGTGAGGCAGGCGAATCCGCGGACGGTTGTCGTGCTGGTCTCCAGCTTCCCGTACGCGATGAACGCGGTCCAGCAGAGCGCTCCGGCTATTCTGCACATGGCGCACTCCAGCCAGGAGGAAGGCAACGCGCTGGCGGACGTGCTGTTCGGCGACTACAACCCGGGCGGGCGGCTCTCGGTGACGTGGCCGAAGTCTCTGAACGATCTGCCTCCCATGATGGACTACGACATCCGCAAGGGCCGAACCTACATGTACTCGAAAGCGGAGCCGCAGTATCCGTTCGGGTATGGGCTGAGCTACACCACCTTCGAGTACGCCAACCTGAAGACGTCGGCTGAGACGGTGGCGGGAACGGGCGACGTCACCGTGAGCGTGGACGTGAAAAACACAGGCAGGCGCGCCGGGGACGAAGTGGCGCAGATGTACGTCAAGTACGAGGGCTCCGCGGTGGAGCGGCCGATCAAACAACTGCGGGGGTTCCAGCGCATCACGCTGCAGCCCGGGGAGACGCGTACGGTACGGATTCCCCTGAAAGGGAGCGACCTTTCCTACTGGGACGCCGAGAAGCACAGCTTCGTGGTGGAGGCTGGAAAGATCGACGTGCTGGTGGGCGCCTCCTCGGCCGACGTCAGGCTGCAGAAAACTCTGACCGTAACGCCGTAAGCGACCCGAGACCGTTGACTGACGCGGAGTCTATTATGATTCGCACATCATACCTGGCAGGCGCGACCCTGCTCGCGCTGCTATCGAGCGGCGAAGCGCGCGCCCAGAGACCGCAGATTGTTCTGGACCGGGACGGCGGCACGATCGTTCTGGAGCCCTATGCCCCCAACATTGTCCGCGTAACTCTCAGCCTTCTCAAAGAGCCGGCCACGGCCGCGCCGGGCTATGGATTTGTGGCAAGCCCATCCAGCCAGGGCTGGAGCCGGCAACAGAACGCGGAAGGCGACGTGTACCGCTCCTCGCGTCTGGTGGTCACGGTGGCGATGAACCGGCCGCGCAAGCCCATGGCGACGGAATTGGATATCGCCAAGTTCTTCAACGGGTCCGCTCCTGCAACGCACATCACCGTCGCTGCTCCCGGCGGCAAGAAGTTGGCGGAGATGACGGACTGGTCGATGTCAACGCCGAATCACAAGGACGGCAACGCCGGCGTGTTGAACGACAAGCGCCCTTCGGACGCCGCGTTCTACCAGGTTGGCGCAACCTTTTTTTCCCCCGATGACGAGCATTACTACGGCCTGGGCCAGAACCAGGAGGGGTATCTGGACCACCGCGGCCACAGGATCGAGTGCTGGCAGAACTACACCGCCACCGCCGCGCCCAGCGTCTGCGTGCCATTTCTGGTTACTAATAAGGGTTACGGCATCGTGTGGGACAATCCCTCCAAGACGGTCGTCGAGCCCGGTTTCAACGAGCAGACACGGTGGACCTCCGAGGTGGGCGACCGGGTGTCGTTCTTCGTGATCGCCGGCGAGACCACCGACGAGATTTACGCCGGCTACCGCCTGCTTACGGGCGCCACGCCGATGCTGCCTAAAGCGGCTTACGGATTCATCCAGTGCAAGCAGCGCTACAGTTCGCAGGATGAGGCGCTCGCCGTCGCCAAGGGTTACCGCGACCGGCATCTCCCCCTCGATGTGCTCGTGGTCGATTGGTTCTACTGGACGAAGATGGGGCAAATCGATATGGACCCGGTGAAGTGGCCCGATCCGGCCGCCATGAACCGCCAACTCCACGACATGGGGCTTCAGACCATGATCAGCGTCTGGCCGCGATTCGTACCTGAGTCGCGTTACTACGATTTGCTGCTGAAGAACGGGTGGCTGATACACGGGGCCGATGGAACGCCAATTAACGGGCTGCCGTACGACCGCGCGGGCTCCGACATCGACACCACCAACCCCGAAGCGGCCCGCTGGTATTGGGAAACCATCCGCGACAACATTCTGAGCAAGGGTTTCGACTCGCTGTGGGCCGATGAGACGGAGCCCGATTTGCCGCCCAACGGCAGCTACTTGCACATTGGACCGGGGACGCGCTACTACAACGTTTATCCGCTGTTTCACACGGCGGCGCTGTACGACGGCTTCCGGCGGGATATGAAACAGCGCGCGCTCATTCTCTCCCGCGACGCCTATCTCGGAGCGCAGCGCAACGGCGCGATGTTCTGGTCTTCGGATATCTACCCCACATGGGACACTCTGAAGCGCCAGATTCCGACGGGGCTCGATTTCGCTGCGTCCGGCATGGCGTACTGGAGCAACGACATCGGCGGATGGCAGTATCTGCCCGCCGAGCATCATCCGGCGCACGCTCCGCTGCTCGATCCCTCCGATGCGCGGGACAACGTCGGCGGCTACGACGACTACCCGGAGCTCTATACGCGCTGGTTTGAGTACGGCGCCTTCCTCCCGATCTTCCGCACGCACGGCAGCCGTTTGTACAACGAGGTCTGGACCTACGGCAGGGCGGCTGAGCCGATTCTGGAAAAGTATCTGAAACTGCGCTACCAGCTCATGCCCTATGTGTACTCGCTGGGTTACAAGACCTACGAGTCCGGCGCTCCCTACATGCGTGCGCTGTTCATGGATTTCCCGGGCGACCGGAACGCCGCCGGCGTGGGCGACGAGTACATGTTCGGCCCCGCGTTTCTGGTGGCGCCGGTTACCGAACAGGGCGCAACCAGCCGTTCGGTTTACCTGCCGGCCGGCGCGGATTGGTACAACTATTGGACGAACCGGCGATTCCGCGGCGGGCAGACGATTCAGGTGGAGGCGCCCATCGACACGTTGCCGTTGTTCGTGCGCGCCGGGTCCATTCTGCCGCTCGGAGAGCCCGTCCAGAGCACCGCTGAAACGCAGAAGCTGGCCCGATTGCGGGTGTACCCCGGCGCCGACGGCGACTTCACGCTCTACGACGACGACGGCAAGACTTACGCTTATGAAACCGGCGACCGGCGCATCACGCGCTTGCACTGGAACGATGCCGCCCGCCGGCTCAGCCACGAGGGGTTCCAGGCTTGGGCCGGCCCTGATACCGCAATCCTGGAGGTCGTAGGGCGGTAAGGTACGCTGGTTGCGTCGGGGAAAGGTGAGGCGCCCGCGCGGCTCAGAATACGGACATGCAATCAAACTACAAACTCAAACTAAGCGCGTTTGCCGCGTTGTTCATTCTATTCTCCGGCCTCGCCTTCGCCCAAACCGTGTCCATCGACGCCAATGGCGGCGGCAGAGTCTTCGATGGCGTCGGCGCGATCAGCGGCGGAGGCGGCAACTCCCGGCTCC
>OCTA010001847.1_pt1 | contig 19364 bp, 7 predicted proteins | sample 1538991 | NCBI WGS metagenome assembly OCTA01 (sample SAMEA3539302, study PRJEB22396) | soil metagenome | biome: tundra; feature: field; material: soil | place: USA | collected 2010-05 | depth 0.15 m | reverse complement strand
AATGACTCGGAATGAGAAACTCGCTAGCCATCGATTTGACAACGCGTTTCGCCACACTTCGAGTCTTTCGTTCCTACCATTCTTTCTTGCACTTATTATGACGGCCGCAGTGAGCTTTCCCGTCTCCAGGAACCTGCCCTGAGCGACGATGTGCTACTCGTTGACCGGATGAACCGAGCGCCCGGTGCAGCGAGTGCTACTCCGGAAGCCTGAAAGGTTGGAAGCCGCGCCAGTCAGGAATGGTAGGTACCGGAGTTTCAGGGGTCATCGGGGCATTGTGGAAAAGATAGCGCACGTTGAATCCAAAAGTTTGTTGAGCGTAATCGCGCGCGTTGTTGAAATTGACAAACGCTCCCATGTACCAATTCGCCGGCAGACGGTAATCCCCGCGGAAGGAAAAATTGTAGTTTACGCTGGTAACCGTTTGTGACGGATAATACCGACCCGAACTGGCCTGTAGCTCGGAGTTGTCAGGGAAAAATGGGCTAGCGTTCTCATGAAATTGTTGTGATCCGAGACTTCCCGTTATCGAGTATTCAAAGTTGCGCTTGTAATTTCCTACCCACCGAATCGGCGTGTTGAAGAGGAAGTACTCTTGCGGACTGAAATATCCGCCCTGTCCCAAAGTGAAGTAGCGCAGGTTCTTGTTGTAGTGCATGCCGAACATGTTGGCCCCGATCGTGAGATAACCGTAGGGGCGCGACACGATTCTCCAATATGCTCCAGCGTCGCCCGAGATACGGTAATTCTGGGCGACATTCGTGCCTTGCAGCAGTTGATAGTCGATGTTTCCATACAACCCGTAAGCTGCGCCACCCCAATTGCCCAGGATCGATCCGCTATTGGCCATGACTGCGCCCCACACCACACCTGACCCTGGGTCGGTCGCGCCAGCATAGGACAACATCGTGTCCTTAACATTGTCCCGGTTCAACAGAATCGTGATGGGTCCGCCTCCGATGCGCCAGCGAACTCCACCCAGCCAATTGAATACTAGAAATCCTGAAGGAGAAGCGCCCAGGCGTAAGCCAAAATTCTGAGTCGAAAGTTGAATTTCGCCAGCGAGGCCACTGGCCGACTGAGTGCCAAAAATCGCACCTACCGGTGCTGTGCCGAAGCGATAGGTTGACGTACCGTCGGGATCCCCAGAATTGAGAAACACAGGCCGCGCAATGGCGGTCATGCGCAGGGTTTGACTAGCGACTAGGCTTGCTTCCAGAACTGCTTCTTGATCCATCAAGCGCTCAAAACCTGCCTGTCCCGAGCGATTGGAAACCAGTCCACCAACTCCCAGGAAGGGGCTATTGCGTCCCTCGATAGCAGCGATTTGCGACTCGATTTCTTCTCGCTGCGATTGCTGCCCAGCGACGTAGCTTTCAGCAGCGGGGGGCGGGCTCGAGGAGCCGCCAATGGGGGAGACCGGCGACAAGGGTGCGGGTAACGGCAGTAATGTTCCCTGTTGCGGTATGCCAGCCTGGGCTGCGGTTTCATCCTGCGTATCCAAATCAGCCTCCGACGCTCCACTGTACTGCTCGTGAACTTGCGAGATTGGACGAATGATGGCCGACGTCGGTGCATCCCCTTGCGCGGTTAGGGCAGGGCTGGAGGGGATTGTTGTGCGGGGTGCATTCCTGCTGGTTTTCTTGGAAGGCTTTGTACTCCCAGGTAGGTTGTCCGTAGCCGGCGGCGGGATCGCCAGCTGCGGAGTGGGTGAAATCGTCAAAGGAGGCAAAGCTGGGTTGGTAACAGCATTGCTGTCCGGGAGTTGTTCCCCGAGCATCAGAGTTTTCGCCAGGTCCTGCAGGGAACGGCCATCGCGCGGGGCCGGGTAGGATCCGGAGAGCCCTGATGGTACCATCTGGCTTTGATCGGTAGGCAAGTATCTTAACGCTTGCTGCCAGTAACGCTTCGCTTTGTCGAAATCGCCGCGGTCTTGCGCCGTTCGAGCGGCCAGCATCAGCACTTGCGGATCATCCGGCCATTGACGTAGCGCCTCTCTAAGCCACGCTTCCTCTTGGGTATCCTCGTGTACCGCCATGGCAGCACCGATGGCCCCGCGATAGTCATTTAAGTCGGCACCCCTCAGTCCCCACGCTTTGTATAAAGCGTAGGCACGATGGGCGTCGCCCTTCTGCAGCAGGGCGGCGGCTAAGGCTCCACGAACATGGTTGTCGTAGGGCAGGGCGCGAAGGGCGGCTTCCAATATCGTCATCTCGCGGTCGGTGTCGCCGGCAAGGCGGGCAGCTTCCGCCTGCCGCAGGCTCCAAGCCGACCATATACTTTCGAAGTCGCGACGCTGTGAGTAAGTCAAGTCGCGCCGTGAGGTGGCGCTCACCAACAACTTGTAAAGTTCGCGCTCGTCCGCCTGCGAATCAAGCAGCAGCCATCCCAGCTGCAACTCCAGATTGACAGGCACAGGTTGACGCGCAAGTTCATAGTGGAACATCGCCTGCCTCAACAATCGCAGCGCCTCGTCATGCTGCCCGAGACCAGCATTGATCGCCGCCATCAAGCTCAAATACCCAGGATCCTTCTTCAGCCGTTGAGCGACGGCATCGGGCAGTTGCTCCGATTGAGCGATCGCCGCTTCGTCGCTCTTCTCCTGGTGCAACGCGGCCAGGTAAGCCTTCCAAGCTTCGGGGTTATCGGGACTTTGTTGTATGAGAGTCCGAAAGAGATTGTTGGCCTCGTCGGTGCGGCCCTCGGCGAGCCAAATTTTCGCCAGTTCGAGCTGAGTTGCAACGTTAATTCCGTGACCGCCCTTGGATTCAATTTGCATCGCCTGAAGCACGAACTGTCCCGCGGTCTCGTGCTGACCCTGTGCTTCGTAAATGGATGCGATCGACAACAGAAATCCGGGTTTTTGGATTGCCGAGTTATAGGCCGCTTTCGGCATGCGTTGTAAGGCTGCGATCGCCCTGGGGTTGTCGGGCTCTTGCACGTAGGCCGCGACCAGCCCTTCCCAGGCCTCAACGTTTTCAGGATGCAATTCCGTGACTTGCAGGTAGATATCGGCGGCACGCTGCACCTGTCCGCTCTGCCTCAACAATCCCGCCACTTGCAGCCGAACCTCTACCGCCATGCTGGGGGGTTCTCCATTAGCAAGCAGCATTGCCTGCTGCACTAGCTTCTGGACCTCATCATCCTGGCCAGCGGCGGAATAGACGGAAGCTTCCAACACCAGAAAGTCGATGTCTTTCCCAAGCGAAGACTTGACGTCGGCAGGCATTCGCGTCACCGTTTCGGCGGCGGCGGCGGTCTCGCCAGCTTGCATTTGTGCTCGCAGCAAACCGCGCCACGCCTCGGAATCTTCTGGGGCTGCTTCCGTCATACGGCGATAGATCGCAATGGCGGACCGCGCTTCACTCTGCTTCATTAAGGTCCCGGCATAGCCCTGCAAGGCAGCGGCGTTCTTAGGCCGCAAATTGAGTGCTTGCTGGAAGTAACTTTGTGCCAATTCCGTTTGGTTCGCCGCCAGAGCGTTACTCCCCTGCTGCATGACCTCCCAAAAGCGTGCTGTTTCCAACGAGCTCTCGATGCGAGATTGGCCGGGAGCCGCTGCCTTGGCAGCCTCGAAATACTGCACGGCTCCGGCAAAATCCTGCTGCTTCATGTGCACGTAGCCCAGTCCCCCCAGAGCCGCCGCGCTCTTTGGGTCGCGCCGCAGCACCGCCTTAAACTGTGCTTCAGCTTCCTTCAGGTTATTCGCATTCAAAGCCTCATAGCCGAGCTGCTCTTCGCGGCTGCGGGCGACCGTGGCGGTTCCGGTCTGCGTCTGTTCCGCTTTCTTGAGATTCGCCGCCAACTCGGGGTCAGGGTAACGCTTAAGATATTCGCGCAGCGAAGGCAGGACTGCCGGGTTAGATCCTTCCCAAACTAGGGCGTCGCGCCATGCCTGACGAGCCGATGCGGCCTCCGCACTACTTGCGGGAATGGAAGCCAACAGGCGCAAGCCCTCCATTCGCAAGCCGGGGCGGTAGGTGAGCAACCGCCCCAGGCTCAGGCGGTATTGCATGTCATTCGGAAACTGCTGTGTCAAACGTCGAAGTCCCGCCATCGCAGGGGAATAGCCATCCGCGGTCGAGGCCTCGGTTTCGTAGTAGGCGATCGCCCAATCGCCAGGAGGCGGATTGTCACCCAGCACTTCGCGATAGATCTGCATGGAAGCTTCATACTGACGCGCGGCCGCCAGCCTGCCCGCTTCTTCCAGTCGTGCTCGTTGCTTGGGACCGACAACCTTCAATGCTTCGATGCGGGCGATTTCCGGATCGTTCGGACGCACTTTGCGCAAGCGATCAAGATACTGCTGTGCCTCCTCGATCTTGCCGTTCTCCTTGCTCCAGCGGGCTAACCCCGCCAGCGCTTCCGGCTGATTTGGGTCTGCCATGAGGACCTGCTGCCAGCTTTGTGCCGCCAGATCGAGCCTTCCCCGACCTTCGAGGGATCGCGCTTTGGCCAGCAGCAGATCTGTGGCGGTGGAAGCCGCCCACACCAAGCCAGCCGATAGCACGACAGCCACAAACACCGCGATGAAGGGACCGAGGCGTTTCATCATTTACTCCACGGAACCAACAACTGACCATTCCGTTCGAAGCGAAACCGTCCCTCGCTCCAGCCGGTAGCGAAAAGAACGAGAACCTGGTCGTAGTAAGTTGGGTTTGCGCCGTATAAGCCGGACACAGGGCTCAGCTCCGCTGCCAAGCGCGCCTTCTGTTTCTCCAAAGCCCTCTGATCAGACAGTGCAAAAAGATAGGGCAGCAGCGCAGCCGAAAATCCAACGCTGCCGTTGGGCTGAAGTACCTGGCCTTGCGGCGAAACCCGCTCCGGCGGCACGGCATGCTTTTGAAGATAGCCCACCATTCCGGAGAACGCGTGCAGCATTGCATCGCGGTTGGGTACATGCGGCGGTAGCATGCCAATCCAGAGATAAACGCGAATGGCGTCGTAGCTACCTCCCGCCACTTCTCCTGGACCCTTGGTGGGATGGAACGCGTTGTGCGAATAATCTACCCAGTCCATGGCGAATTGGCCAGAAGCGCTTTGTTCGAGAAAAAGCGGGAGAACCTCTTCTACTTTGCTCCAGATCGTATTGGGAAATTCGCTTGCAAGAGCCTGAACCAGTTGAGGTGGCGGATAGCTCGGATTCAAGATGCATTGGCCGCCCTCTTGAAATCCGTGAGGCGCAGGAAACAGCATTGGCCCGAAGCCCGGAAGTTGCACCACCTCGCGTTCCTCAATCAACCGCGCCAAGGCACCTGCGGTTTCGAAATAGCGTGGCTCTTTCCATAGGCGAGCTGCCTGCAGCAGGGAATAGCTCATCCACAAATCGGCATCGGCCGCTGAGTTGCGATCCAGCACACCCCAGGTGGCCGCTGAACTCTCGCCCCATAGCCACGCGGGCAGGGACTTGGAGAGACCGCCTTGCGTCAAATTACGTTCCGTCCAGGCCAGAATGCGGTCGAAATGGTCACGATCGTTGGCCACCAGCGCAAAAAACAATCCGTAAGCTTGTCCCTCCGAAGTTGTTCGCTCACCGGCTGAACGATCGATCAGCCGTCCTTGCGGATCAGAGAAGCTCTTCAGATAACTTTGCCAAAGAGGCCAAGGCTGCTGGGCGCAAACTGGTAAGGCGGGCGCACACATCATCGCTGCCATCAGAGTTGCCATGCGAATTGTCACGCGACGTTTCATGATCCTTGTATTCGCAGTCGCAGCGCAGCCTTCCTTTCCAAGCCTTGATTCATCCAGAGGGTAAGAACAAGGCTGAGAGCCAATACCCCAAACGGGAGCAGGAAATAGTAGCGTCGTATCCAGAAGACCGTTGCGCCGTACCAGCCGAGATGGCCGGTAAAGTAGGTGGTCTGGTTCCACTGGAAAGAAGCAAACTTATCGCCAGTTAAGAAAGATAAGTTCCCCGAGACACGTCCTTCGAATTCGGCTGGCATCACAAACGCGGACAGATTATCAGCAGTGGCCGCATCGCGACTGGCCAGCAGTATGACCGTCTTTCCGCTTTCGGCCGGAGATTCAAATTCAGCGGCCACTCCCTCAGGCGTCGTCGGACCATTCAGGAGATCCGCAAGCTGCTGATGCTGAATGCGGAATTTCTCATCGAGCCATTCTCTGGTGGTCTCCAGAGGGCTACTTTGTTCGCTAATCTGGAAGCCGGAGTTGTCAATCGTCAGCGGCGTCTGTTTCGACCACCGACTCATGAGCGGTTGGTCAGCGACAGTTCCGATCACCAAGAGGTGCCGCCCGCGGAATTCGTCGAGGTTCTCCGCAGTGCCCACCTCAACAAGGGTGCAGGGGTATCCGGTGCGCGCTCCCATCGCTGCAACGACTGCCAGATACAGAGAGAGTTGTTGCGAACTGGGGACCTTGGGTAGCACCACCGCAGTTTGGGATAGATCAGGAAATTGGGTGAAGGGGAAACCTGCGTCGGAGAACAGCGACAAGTTTGGAAGTTGCGCGAAATGCGAAATCCCGCGTAGATCCAGCGATGAATCCTTAAGAATAACTCCGAAGGGATTGTCAGGAGCTAATGGTTCCCGGCGCTGATCCTCGCTGCGAAAAAAAAACTCGGCTGTGAGGGTATTGCCGAATTCGCTAAGCGCCGCGACCGGTACGGGTAAGGTCGCACTTAGCACGGCCGTCGCACCCTGGGCGGAGGGGGGAAGCGGCACCGCGCCCACGAAAGCACCGTTCAGCTTCACAGTGAGGGTACCTAGATTTCCGCTGGTGACGCCACCATAGCGATATTTGAGGTTCAGGGGAATCGTTTCCTTGTCGCCGAAGTACAAATCGGGAGGGACGCGGAAATAGATATCGACGGCGCCTGTACCATAAACCTGCAATTGATCCTGATTTGCATAGTCCGCGATGTTGGCTAGTCGACCGCTGCGGAGCCAACGTGGCGCGGAGTCACCGGATATGGGAGGATCGGGCGGCAAATCCGCAATGGCAGAGGAATCTCCCGCGTGAACAAAATGTTGCAAGGCGAGGGCACGAGCTGCCATCAGCAACTCCTCTCCCGACCCTCCCATGACCACCAGCACCTTTCCATAGTTATCTGTAGGGTTGCTGCGCATGGCAATAACCGGACCGCGTGCCGCTGCGAGATTCAAAACTGGCGATAGTCCGGCATGACCCTCGACAAAATAAACAAAGTTTCCAGTCGGGAGATCAGCTATGTGTGCCGGAAAATAAGCGCCCCGGTAGTCGGTCATTACACCAAAATAGGAGGCCACAATTCCGGCAGCTTTCAAAGCCTCCCGCGAAGGCTTGGCCGCAAAGACGAATGGCAGATGTAACGGGCGATGGTTGGAGTGGTCGAAAAACGGTGCAGGCAACAAACCCAAATCGTTTGCTAAGGGAAGAATACTGCCTGCCAACTCGATCTGCGTGCTGCGCTCAATCCGGGTCAGCGCAGGCGCGCCGTTCTCAGCGGCCGACAGCCTACCCCTCAGGTGCAACACTAACTCGTTGTCGCTAGTCAATAGGTCGGCTGGTAGTGAGACGCGTGTCTCCGAGACGTCACCTTCGCCGGACTGCACGATGGGAGTTGCTTGGATCGCGCTTCCATTCAGCTGGAGCTGAATCTGACTGTCTGCCGCTACCAGTTCTGGTGCGGGCCTGTAGCGCAGTATCAGAGTCGCGCTGCTGACTACCTTAGTGATAGGAATACCGAACTTGAGACGGAATTCTGCATCCGCTCCGCGCAACAAGACTGGATTACGCTGCCCCATCGCTTGCAAGTCATAGACGTCGGAAAACTCAGCATTGCCCGCCGGAGCAGACGACTGGGGGGGCTTGGTGTGCAATTCCTGGGCGCTCCCCGACGTACCGCTTACGTTGCCGAGGAGAACAAGAAAGACGGTGAAGGCTATTGCTCGTAACACGCCACTGGCAACGGCCCTCACTTTGACTTCGCGCGCATGGTCCTCTGCCGTTGACTCCGTCACCACAAGTCCGCCCGAGAACAATCCCCGCACCGCGATCGCGAACCCCCTGAGCGAAATACGAAAGATCAAGAACAGGCTGCGCAAAGGCTGGTCAGTGTCGCGCTGGTCGCTCCAGGCGATCCAACTGTCGGCACGCGAGTACAGAATGCGAGTGAAAGCTTCTTCCTGATCGAGGGACAGCGCGTCGAGACGCAGCCGTAGTTTTAGTCCGTTTTTGCCCACTACAGCTCCCGTAAAGGTGCATTCAGCGGTGGGAGAAGCGAGAACAAACCGCACCGATTCCCCGACCTTCACCGGACAAGCCTGCTCCAGTTCAACTTGCACGCCGTTGTTGGAGAGGTCGAGGGTAGTACCAGGGATAATCTGATTGTTGTCCAAGAGCAACGCGAAGGGGGTTGCGATGTCGACGCGGACGTCGGAGCGCCGCTGTTGGGTTTCGCACGCCACTGCCGTCGCGACGCTGAGGATCATGACGTTATAGAGTGTCCACAGCACGTTCAGCAGTACCGTACCCTGATGATCCGCATTCCAATAGAGGAACCGTGGAACAGCGACAGCCAAGCCGAGTACGTTCAACCCGAGCAGCACCAGATAGGGCCATGCCATGCGGCGATCGAAGTAAGACTGCTCAACTAAGCCGCCCTTGGCGGTAACATTGAACTTGCCTTTGCGGGGATTGATCAGAGCCACCAAAGTTGGCAGGAGGATATAGGGGGCGAGCACCGCCTCGTAGATTTCGTTCCAGAAAGAAAAGCGGTACCGTCCCTGCACACGCGAATTGGTCAAATTTGAGAGCAGGATATGCGGGACAGCGTAGGCAAAAATGGTGATCCAGTATCCAAAGAAGTTCGAATGGCCTAACAGCAGGTAAACCAACGGCGATGTCAGAAAAATAAGCCGCGGCACCGCATAGAGGAAGTGCAGCATAGCGTTGAAGTAACAGAGCCGCTGTGGGAGCTTGAGTCCCGGTCCGAATAAAGGATTGTCTGTCCGCAGGATCTGAATCATCCCTCGTGCCCAGCGAATGCGCTGCCCTATGTGGCCGGAGAGGCTTTCGGTGGCCAGGCCGGCAGCTTGGGGAATGTTGATGTAGGCAGTGTTCCAGCCGCGACGCTGCAGGCGAAGCGAAGTGTGGGCATCTTCCGTTACGGTTTCGACCGCGATTCCTCCAATCTCCTCCAAGGCGGAGCGGCGAATCACGGCGCAGGACCCACAGAAGAACGTCGCATTCCACAGGTCGTTCCCGTCTTGCACCAATCCATAGAACAGCTCTCCTTCATTCGGGATCCGGCGAAACTGGCTAAGATTGCGCTCAAAAGGATCGGCTGAGTAAAAATGATGCGGCGTTTGCAGCAGCGCTAAGCGGTTGTCCTTGAGGAACCACCCCATTGCAATTTGGAGAAACGAACGGGTGGGAATGTGATCGGAATCGAAGATAGCGATGTAATCGCCATTGGTTTGCGTGAGCGCGTGATTTATGTTTCCCGCCTTGGCGTGATCATGCAGAGGACGGGAGATGTACTCGCAGCCAACCTCCCTGGCGAAGACGCGGAATTCTTCCCGATTGCCGTCGTCGAGCAGAAAGACGCGCAGCTTGTCGGCAGGCCAGTCCATGTTCAAAGCGGCGATGACCGTGTACCGCACAAGGTCGAGATCTTCGTTGTACGTCGGAATGTAGGTGTCGACGCTTGGCCATTCCGTCGACTCGTGGGGGAGCGCAACTGGGGCGCGATGCAAAGGCCGAACCGTCTGAAAGAAGCCAAGGTAAAGCTCCAGGAAGGCGTAAACCTCGGCCATCAGCAGCAGGGTCACGAAGACCAGGTCGATTGCTCGGTAAGGCTGGCCGCTGCGAGTATAGGTGACCGTCTGCCAGATGCGCCAATAGGCATAGCGCGTAGTGGCGAAGACGGAGATCACGATAAGTGATAGCGTTGCCCTTTGGGATTGTGAGCTGCGGTTGAGTACCCATGAGGCGACAAAGAGCAGCACGCCAACGATGGTCTGCTCCTTCCAGTCCAATGGAACGACCGCTAGGATCCCGAGCAGGCAAATAAAACCTACGGATAGCATGCCGCGCAGGACTCTGCCGGGAAGCTTTGGCTGCGCCTGGATCGACGAGGTGGGCGTCATGACATCCGTTTCTGCGGTCTAAGCGATCGTTCGTATCCACTCGGCCAAGCGGACGAAATCCTCCACGACTGGTGCCTCCGGGGCATAATCGAAAACTGTGCCCCCCGCAACCAGGGCTTCCGCAATATCGTCGCTGCGCTGGATGTAAATCGGGAGCAGGCGGTCTCCCAGTTGCTGGTGCAGTCGTCGCTGTATTTCGAGATGGAAGGAGCGCGCTGGGTTGAACTTGTTCAGAACGTAGTAGAAAGACACCTCGCTCTCACTGTCTTGTTGCTGCTGACTGCGGATCTCTTCCAGCTTCCCTGACCCAAGCACGGAGTGTAGATCGGGGACGATCACCACCAAGCACATGCGGGCGGCCTGGAACAGCGGCCAACGAGCATTGTGCGCTCCAGCCGGTATATCGAGAATGACACGATCGAAATTGTCACCCAGGGCCGACACTTGCGCCCCCAAGTGCCTCACCATGCTGTCGGCATTAGTCCATCCCATGGCGGTATCAGCGGCGCGATAGAGGTGGAGAGGCTTAATATCCTGCTGGTCGTCGCCCAAGAAAGTTTCAAGGGAACCGCTTCGGATGCGATTGGAACCGAAGTACAAGGGAAACATACTTTCGTCGGCGAAATCGGCAATGAGCAGGCTCTCGCCCATGGCTCGCAGATAGTGCGCGACGGAGGCGCACACAGTTGTCTTGCCGGTCCCCCCACCCAGCGAAAAAAAGGCAAACGATCCACGCGGGAGTTCTTGGGTGATTGCGGAAGGGGTAGCGGGACGGAAGGCAAGATTACGAGCTGCTTCCCATGCCGGCGCCACCACCATCTCTGCATGCGGGGTTGCTTCCGGTGTGCAACTTCCACCGATGGGTTTCCTCTGCAATCGGCTACTCCCTTGCTCCTCGTGAGGTATCTCCGGAAACACCTGATCGACGGGTGCACGGGGGGCTTGTGAAGTCGTCTGAGAAGTCAGGGTTGCTCTGACGCGTGCGGCTCGCCTGCGACGAGAGTGTCCCGGAAAGCCGAGTGGCGGCGCGTGCAGTGCAGCTTGGCTATGAGCGTTCTTACCTTGGTGGCCGTCGCGGCCTCTAACCGGTTCGAGCGCAATCGGTTCGTCGGGTATCGAATGATTCTTGTCTTCGGTTGCGCTGACCTCAACCGCTGCAACGGGATTTACGGTTGTCTCGGCAGGCAAGTCGGGTGCGGGGCCTTGTTCAACTCCCTTGGGTCGGCGGGCGGAAGAAAACTCGCGGTACTTTGACGAATCGAGCCCCACATGAGAAAAGAGTGCGTTGACGTCATCGGAAGGGTTTCCCATTGTTCCTCTTTGTTCTTAAGTGGCTGTCTTTTGGTATCGGGGGAACAGGCATTCCGCCCGCCGCCAACGGCTGCCAATAAACCCATCGGCTTGATACCCCGTTCGCAAATCCAACCCGGGAACTGCACTCTTCGTTTGCGAAGGCTCCTCATGAAACGTGACGATTCGGCCCAAGACTCGGCTCCGCCGAGTGTCAAGCTAACGCTTAGCTACTACAGTATGTGGGACACAAACGTAACAGGTCAATACAATTAAATGCCACTTTAGTATTGGAGCATCACTGCTGTCCGGTTGACTTGCATGGTGGCGGCTGCAAGTAGTAGTTGCGCAACAAGTTGAACCCATGTATGGCTTGCCGCGATTTGAACTGCCGGCAGTCGGTTTTGCCATTCGCAATCAAGTTCCTGCCGTGAGGGATGGGCCAGGATTCCAGGCTCTACTGAGAGGTAGTTTGGGAGGCCTTTTCCGGCTTCCGGAGTGTGGCGATGATCACCTGCCCCATCTGTCTTGTCGTAGCGCTCCCGCCGAGGTCGGGCGTGCGAACCTTTCCTGCAGCAATCACGCTTTCCACCGCCGCTAACACTACCGCAGCAAGTTCCGTTTCATCCAGATGGTCTAGCATCATCGCAACTGACCAGATTGTGGCGACAGGATCAGCGATGCCCTTGCCTGCGAGGCCGGGCGCCGAGCCGTGGATTGCCTGAAACAGGCTTGGGTAGTGGCCCTCGGGGTTGAGGTTCGCGCTCGGCGCCAGTCCCATGCTGCCCGCAATGGCCGCGCCCAGATCGGTGACGATGTCACCGAACAGGTTCGAGGCCACCACTACATCCAGACTCTCCGGCGCGGTGACAAAACGCGCACACAGCGAATCGATCAACTGCTGTTCGGGTTCGGGCTTCATCTTGGAGATCATCTGCATGATGAACAGCAAGGAGCCGTCGTTGATACATGGCAGGCCGGGTCCGAATCGCCCGTTGAACCCTTTCTCGTCGTGCTCCTTCTGGATGGCATCTGCCTGCGGCTTCCACTCGACGCCGAACGGCGGGTTCGCCAGTAGGTAATCGAACTTCCGATTGGGCAGGCCGTCCTGGGTGAAGCTGTCACCGAACTTGATGTTCTCGGGGTCTTGACCCTTGATCATCATGTCGGAACAGCAGATGGCGTAAGCCTCGTTGTTGTAATCCTGGCCGAAAACTTCCAGTCGAGCATCGGGATTCAACTCGCGCAGGTACTCCTCACTGACACTCAACATGCCGCCCGTGCCACACGCCGGGTCATACAGCGTCTTCACGATACCTTTGGTGCGCAGCATCTCGGAATCGGGCGTCAGCAGCAGGTTCACCATCAGCCGAATGACCTCGCGCGGAGTGAAGTGGTCACCGGCAGTCTCGTTGGAGGCTTCGTTAAATCGCCGGATGAGGTCCTCGAAGACCAGCCCCATCTCATGGTTCGGCACTTTGTCCGGGTGCAGGTCGATTTCAGCAAACTTCTGGACGACGAGGAAAAGTCGGTCGGCCTCCGCCAGCTTGGCGATCTCCTTCTCGAACTCAAAGAACTCGAAAATCTGCCTTGCCTTCGACGAGAAGCTCTTGATGTAGTGCGTCAGGTTCTGGGCGACCTTGTCGGGATCTCCCTTCAGTTTCTGAAAGTCGAGCTTGCTGGTGTTGTGGAACTTCAACCCCGCAGCGCGGTTCAGGATCGGCTCAACGTCCTTGATGCCGCTGCTTTTGAGTGCGGCGTGCTTCTCTAGGACCTTCTGCTTGGTGGGTTCGAGCACGCAATCGAGCCGCCGCAGGGCGGTGAGAGGCAGGATGACCCTGCCGTATTGGTGGGGCTTGTACGGGCCGCGGAGCAAGTCCGCGACCGACCAGATGAATGCAACTTTCTCAGAAAAGTTCGACAAAGTGGACTCCGACAACAGGGCGGCATGGGCCGAAAAGTGTGTTTGAGGAACAGAGGATTGTATTCCGGTTAGGAGTTGCGGCGAAAGGACTTAATGCCCAAACCTCGCGCCCCACATGACACTAAAGTGCGTATTGAGCGACCAGGTGGTCCTCTAAGCCTTCCGAATGCGGCGCTAGCCGATTGCCCGAAACCTTGTGTTTGTGGGCACGTGAACCGCTTGATCTATGGGCTCAGAATATCAGCCACTTAGCGGAACGGATTCGCGGGGGTAATTGGGCAAGCGGGAGAATGCAAGGAGCGCTACCTAACTAACACCACATAACACCACACTTCCTCCAAGAAGACTTCGGGACAGCGAGCAGAGACTGGATCTTCTGAATAAGCCGTATCCGGCCTAACTGAGCCAATCGGCGGCTACTAAGGACCTAGATTCTAATCGACGCGAGTGGCTTGAGTTCAAGGGTCGTAGCTCTTGATTTCCTGCTCCCAAGGTCTCTGGCGTACTTAATTGCCCCAGGAGTGTTGTACTTATCAAGGTAGGCACGATCGACGGCATCTCTGGTAGAAAAGGCCGACACCCAACCCAGGTTTTGGAGCAAGATCCTCAATGAGAAATGCCCTCGGGAACAGTTTTACAGCTTCGACCTGACGGACGGGCAGAGTGCGACTCAGGTAATCCGAAAGTAGGGAACCTGACGGCTGGCATCTGGTGGATTTCATGGAGAGCGCTCTGAAATCTCGGCTCGTCATGAAGCGCCATGAGTTCTTCATCGCAGGCGAGCCACTCTTCATCCCGCCAGCCCGTCCTGACTGCCTCATGGAGCAAATCCAAAGCCGCACTGTTGTCGCCGATTCTCAGCAGAGTTAGCGCGAGAGCGTGACAGAGGTTGGGAACAGCCATGAGAGAAATATAGCTCTGCGGACATCGAAATATGTTTTGTAAGTGCGCCAATGCCTGTTGCACTAACTCTCGCGAACGAGATTGTTGACCTTGCGCATGATAAGCCCCGGCCATACCAGCCAACACCTGGATCGTGAGTCGCTCATTGCCGAGCATCCGGGGGTACTCTTTCACAGTGCGCCATGCGTAGTGAAGATCCGCAAGGGCCAAATCTCCATGCCGTTGCCGCAGATGCACCTCCGCCCGCAGGCAGGCACTCAATGCAAGCATGGCTTCGCGATAGGCGTGATCGACAGTTGAAATCATCTTGAGAGCCTGGGTGTACATCTCGATCGCTTTGCTCAGGTTGCCGCGGCGCACCCAAACATTGCCCAAGATGATCTCCGTACCAAGGAAACGATTGAACATTCTGCCGCTTCGTTCAATTTCCACACTCTGCTGAACGTATTCTTCTGCGCGATCGTATTTGCCATTCAGAAGAGCAATTTCAGAGAGGATGATCCAGCTTGCTTGCCAGCCAGGTTCAACCTGGGCGGCGCGGAGCAAACAATCTACTGCTGTCTGGTAGTGACGGGGATCCAGTTCTGAGCTCACCGCGTGGGCTGCGGCGAGGAAGTAGTGGGCCTGCACGAGATCAGGTTGTATTTCTACGCCCCTCTCGCCGGCACTGACGGCCTGCTCGAGCCGGCCGCGCCGCATGTATACATAGCACAGAAATGGGTACGGTTCGCCCAACTCCGGATCCAACTCTCGGGCACGCTCCAAATGCCCCAGAGCTTGAGTAAGATCGTCGGGATCGGTCCGATGGATGTACCGCATGGCGTAGGTGGCACCGAGACCTGAGTGCGCAACCGCGTAATTTGGATCCAAAGTCAGTGCGCGCTCAAAATGGAGCCGGGCTTCCTCCAGCGACGTTTTGCCCATCTCATGAAACTTCTTGCGGGCGTAAGCATAGTGCTCGTAGGCTTCGAGCTCCAGAGTCTCCGGCGTGGCAATTCGGTGCTTGGCCGTGTCATCAATGGCGACCTGCAGTGACGCCATCAATTCATGAACCAGTTTGTCTTGAAGTTCAAAGATCTCCAGCCATGCACCGTCCACCTTCGCCGTGCAAACAACATCCCCGGTCGCAACCTCCAACATCCGCGACGTGATCCGCAGACGAGCCCCCGCACGCTGGTAGCTTCCTGTGATGATCCACTGCGCACCCAGCTGACTTCCTAGTTCCCCGAGTTGAAGCTCTTGACCGGCAGCACAGGCGTGGCGCTGGAGTGCGTGAATCCGTTCCGGGGTCACTACGCGAATCGACTTTACCTTCTGCAAGTCTGTCCGCAGCGTTTCGGCAATTCCAGTCTTCAGCCAATCATCGCTGGCATCGCCACCGACATTCTGGAATTCAAGAACAGCCAGAACCGGAGCGGCTGGACGATAACCAGGTCTTCCTCGTGCTCCGTGTCCTGATGCGAACTCCTGCAGAGCAACGGAGAGTTCCGACGCAGTGATTCGATCTGCTGGCTGCCTAGCGGTAGCGCGTTCAACGATCCGGCTCAGATCGACTGGAATTGCGGAGTTCTGGCGCGAGGGTGCAATGATCTGGCCCTGCATGATTGCCGCTACGAGCTGGGGACCTTCCAACGCTGCAAAGGGAGATTGGCCGCAGGCCATTTCATAGAGCACGACTCCGAGACTGTAGACGTCGCTTGCAAAGTCAGCGGGCCGCCCTGAGAGAACTTCGGGGGCGGCGTACTGCAGCGTGCCAACCCAGGTGCCGGGCGCCGTAAGTCCAGTCTCCGCCTTCGTATCAGCGTTCGTTTGCTGGAATTGCGCCAGTCCGAAGTCAAGGAGTTTGGGGGTGTCGTCCGTGGCCACGATCACATTGGCGGACTTTATATCGCGATGTAGAATCCCGTGCTCATGGGCATGTTGTAACGCCGATGCAAGACCAGTGGCGCATCTTAGCCACTTCGCTGTGCCGAATGGACCAGTGCCGAGTGACTCGCGAAGCGTGCTTCCCTCTACGTACTCCATGACCAAAAAAGGCTCGCCGCCTATCTCTCCGGTTTCATAGAGGACCGCAATGTTCGGATGGTTTAGAGCGGCAACAGCACGTGCCTCGCGCAAGAACCGAGCTTTGGCAGCGATATCCTCCAGAGGTGAGAGGCGAAGCACCTTGATGGCTACCTTGCGACAGAGTACTTCGTCCTCTGCAAGATAGACGATACCCATGCCACCGCTGCCCAACTGCTGCAGAACACGATAATGCCCAAAGCGCTGGCCAATCATCGGGGAAAGACCTGTGAGAATAATACGTTCAGAAGAAAATCCGGTCTGTGACCAAAGTTGGCATTCTATGTGATCTGAACCGGGGCCCCAGTACTGGGAGTGACCATTTGGGACGATCTAGTTCTTGCGTGTCATGCCAATCACTGCGTGGTTTGTTGGCAAGTAGGAAGTTGGCAAGAGACCGGCTTCGGAGAGATCACATCGGGTCGTGCGCCCTGATTGATACCTTTGGCATCATCTCCTCGAACAGGACTTCCTGGGAGTTTGGCACACCCTTCTACGGAATGGGCGTTTCTCGTCAAGTTGATCGCGGACGAAGGTAAACGCTGCGCGCGGCGTATCGATTGCTGTTCGCGCGCCGCTTCCCACAGCGGGCACTTTCAAGCAGGCGACGTGCCGTCCGCAAGCGCGTGACAAACAGATTTGCTCCGATTGCGACACTCGAATTTCCGTCTCACAAAGGGTCTTTTATGCAACATCGCCGTACTCTCGGCCCCGAGGAGGGGATATTAGCCGCGCCGAAGTTCTATAGTATTGTTCAATTGTTGTTTTCTACGGGAGACATCATGGTCCCGTTGAGAGTCCGGCGATTCGGGGAAATCAGGCGGCGGTATGCGGCTTGGATATTGGTGTGCTTCTGCATGCTCGCGTTCGTACCGGCTGGGTACGGTCATATCGATCAAGTCAGCCAACTCATCAGGCAACTAGAGAAAGGAAATTCTGATGTCCGACAGACTGCGGCTGAGGAGTTAGGCAAAATCAAGGACCCGCGCGCGGTCGAGCCCCTCATCTTCGCCCTTAAGGACATGGATTCCAACGTCAGAAATAAGGCGGCTCACGCGTTGGGCGAAATCAAGGACCCGCGCGCGGTCGAGCCCCTCATCACCGCACTCAAAGACACGGATGCTAACGTGCGAGGCAATGCGACTTGGGCGTTGTGCTACATCACGGACGCGCGTGCGGTCGAGCCCTTGATCGCCGCACTTAAGGACACGAATGCTAGAGTCCGAGGGAATGCGGGCCGGGCGCTGATCAATATCGGAGCGCCAGCGATCGGTCCCCTCATCGGCGCCCTGAAAGACACCGACCTTCAGATCCAACTGCTTGAGGGGTCGGTATTAGCCGAAATCGGAACACCCACGGTTGAACCCCTGATTGCCGCTCTGAAGGACAAGGACGACAGCGTCCGAGGGATTGCAGGGGCGGCATTAGCAAAAATCGGAACACCGGCAGTTGAACCGCTGATCGTTCGTCTGAAGGACAAGGACAGTAACGTTCGACAGATTGCAGGGGCGGTATTAGGCAAAATCAAGGACCCCCGTGCGGTCGAACCGCTGATCGCCGCCCTGAACGACGCCGACGCTGACGTCCGACTGGTCGCGGCCCAGGGATTAAGCAAAATCAAGGACCCTCGCGCGGTCGAACCGCTGATCGCCGCCCTGAAGGACACCAACGCTGACGTCCGACTGGTTGCGGCTCAGGGATTGGGCGAGATCAAGGACCCCCGCGCGGTCGAACCGCTGATCGCCGCCCTGAAGGACACCGACGCTGAAGTCCGAAAGGCTGCGGCCCTGGGGTTGGGCGAAATAAAGGACCCCCGCGCGGTCGAACCGCTGATCGCCGCTCTGAAGGATACCAACGCTGGAGTCCGAACGGATGCGGCCCATGGGTTGGGCGAAATCAAAGACTCGCGCGCGGTCGAGCCCCTCATCGCCGCACTCAATGACGCGGATGCTGGAGTCCGTGCAAACGCGGCTCTTGCGTTTTACTACATCCCAGACCCTCGCGCGCTCCAGCCCCTCATCGCCGCACTCAATGATCCGGATGCTAGAGTCCGTGCGAATGCGGCCGCAGCGCGGGGCGAAATCAAAGACCCCCGCGCCTCCACAACCGCTAAAGCACAGGCGTCTCGTGCGAATCAAGTCGCCGGCCAGTTTAACGCAGGGGTCGAGGACAATCTTATCGATGCGGCTGACAAAGGTAATTTGCCCCGTGTCAAGGCGCTACTCGCCGCCAATGCCGATATAAACGCAAAGGACAGCAACGGCGACACGGCATTGCACTTCGCGGCGTTGAACGGCCATAAAGACGTGGCAGAATTGCTGCTGGCCAGCAAGGCCGACGTCAATGCGAGGTCCAACAACGGCGGTACGCCTTTGCATAATGCGACGTATTCTGACCACAAGGAGGTGATCATATTGCTGCTGGCCAGCAAGGCCGACATCAATGACAAAAACAACGCCGGTGACACGCCGCTGCATGTTGCGGCGCAGCAGGGCCACAAGCACGGGGCGGAATTACTGCTGGCCAACAAGGCAGACGTTAATGCCAAGAACAACTTGGGCACGGCGCCTCTGCAGTTTGCGGCGCAGCAAGGCCACAAGGCCGTGGCGGAATTGTTGCTGGCAAACAAGGCCGAGGTCAATGCCAAGTCTAGCGACGGCACTACGCCATTGCACATGGCTGCGGCTAATGGACATGAGGACGTCGTGATTTTGCTATTGGCAAACAAGGCCCAGATCAATGCGAAGGAGAACCACGGCCTAACGCCATTGCACGACGCGGCGGGTTTTGGTCACCGCGCTCGGCAAAGCAGCGGCCGCCCAGATTCCACGAAATTGGTCGAGTTCCCTGATCTAGGTCACGCCCCGCAGATCCAGGCGCCGGAGCGTTTCCACAAGGCGCTGCTAGAAGGACTGCAAGCGCCCAGCACGTACTAGTTCGACGACTCTGAATGTGTGGGCCAGAGCAGAGTCCCGTCGTCGCGGGCCAGAAGTCTGGTTCTGGTCCATCACAGTATTCGGGAGATCCTGCGACGGCACATCTCCCCCAAGCCGGTTTGAACGAAGCCGCTTTGCGGCGGACGCTTTCGCGTG
>OCTA010001846.1_pt1 | contig 19368 bp, 20 predicted proteins | sample 1538991 | NCBI WGS metagenome assembly OCTA01 (sample SAMEA3539302, study PRJEB22396) | soil metagenome | biome: tundra; feature: field; material: soil | place: USA | collected 2010-05 | depth 0.15 m | reverse complement strand
GGTGGACGGCGGGGTGCTGCTCGAAGTCGACACGTACTGGGCCGCGGTCGGCGGGCAGGACGTCTCCGCGCTGCTGGGCCGGCTGGGCGACCGTGTGCGCTATCTCCATGTTAAGGACGGCCCCATGACCAGGGAGGACCCGCAGACCGCGGTCGGGGCGGGGCGGATGCCGGTCGCCGAGATCCTGGCCGCGGCCTCGTCCGCCGAGTGGCACGTCGTCGAACTGGACCAGTGCGCGACCGACATGATGACGGCCGTCGCGGAGAGCCTGGCCTGGCTGGCCGCCCACGGCCTGGCCCAGCCGGTCGCGCGCCGCCCCGGTGCCTGACGATGGCGGCTGGTGAGCCAGTCGGCGTGGCCGTGGTCGGCTGCGGCACCATCAGCAGTGCCTATCTGCGCAATATGACGTCGTTCCCCGACCTGAAGGTGCTCTTCTGCGCGGACCTCGACGCCGAGCGGGCCGAGGCGCAGGCCGCGAGGTACGGTGTGGCCGCGGCAGGCAGCACGGCCCAAGCACTCGAGCATCCGGGCGTGGAACTCGTCGTCAACCTGACCGTGCCCGCCGCGCACGCCGAGACGGCCGCGGCGGCGATAGCCGCGGGCAAGAGCGTCTGGATCGAGAAGCCACTCGCCCTTGACACCGAATCCGGACGCCGGCTGCTCACCGCTGCCGATGATGCTGGCGTCCGGATCGGCTGCGCGCCCGACACCGTGCTGGGCGCCGGACTCCAGACGGTGCGGCGGGTCATTGGCGCCGATGCCATCGGCGTGCCGCAGACCGCGCTGGCGCTGATGCAGAACCCGGGACCCGAGCGCTGGCACCCGGACCCGGAGTTCCTCTTCCAGCGCGGCGGCGGCCCGCTGTTCGACGTGGGGCCGTATTACCTGACCGCGCTGGCCATGCTGTTCGGCCCGGCTACGGCGGTCGCGGCCGTCGGCCGCCGCAGCCGCGACCGCCGGGTCATCGGCAGCGGGCCCCGGGCCGGAACCGAGTTCGATGTCGATGTGCCCACCCACGTGGCCGCGCTGGTCGGTTACGCGGGAGGCCAGGCCGCCTCGCTGGTCCTGAGCTTCGATTCGCCGCTGCGGCGGCACGGCTTCGTCGAGATCACCGGCACCGAGGCCACGCTCGCCCTGCCCGACCCCAACAACTTCGACGGCGACGTCCGTATCCGCGCGACGGGCGCCGACGACTGGACTGCGATACCAGCTAAGGGGACCACCGCCGGGCGCGGCATCGGGGTGCTGGATCTGGCCCGCGCCCTGCGCTGTGGAGGGCCGCATCGCGCGTCCGGCGAGATCGCGCTGCATGTCCTGGAGATCATGGAAGCCATCGAGCGGTCCATCTCCGGGGGGTCGTTCGAGCCGGTGCGGACGACCTTCCGCGCTCCGGACGCGCTGGAAGCGGACTGGGATCCGTACGCGCGGACCATGATGGCTTGAGCTTTCACCGGGAGGGCGTGTGGACCAGCAGGCGGCTCAGCCGACCCTGGGCGTGGGCATGATCGGCTACGCGTTCATGGGCGCGGCCCACTCGCAGGCCTGGCGCACCGCGCCGCGAGTGTTCGACCTGCCGCTGCAGCCCCGCATGGTGGCGCTGGCTGGCCGTGACGCGGCAGCGGTACGCAGCGCGGCCAGGCGGCACGGCTGGATGGCGGCGGAGACCGACTGGCACGACCTGATCAGCCGCCCCGACGTGCAGCTCGTCGACATATGTACACCAGGCGATCTGCACGCTGAGATCGCCATCGCCGCCCTCGACGCCGGCCAGCACGTGCTGTGCGAGAAACCGCTGGCCAACACGGTGGAAGAGGCGGAGGCCATGGTGGCCGCGGCCACCATGGCCTCCGCGCGCGGTGTCCGCTCGATGGTCGGCTTCAACTACCGCCGTGTCCCGGCGATCGCCCTGGGCCGCCAGGTAGTCGCCGACGGCCGGATCGGCGCCGTCCGTCATGTCCGCGCCAGCTACTTGCAAGACTGGCTGGTGGACCCGTCGTTCCCGCTGACCTGGCGGCTGCGGCGGGAACACGCGGGCTCAGGCGCGCTCGGCGATCTGGGCGCGCACATCGTGGACCTGGCCCAGTACCTGACCGGGGAACTGATCGTGGGCGTCTCGGGTGCCACCGCCACCTTCGTCGGCGAGCGCCCGCTGCCCGGCCCGGCCGGCCACGAGCAGCGCTCCGGGGCGGTCACCGTGGATGACGCGGCCCTGTTCACCGCGCGGCTCGGCTCCGGGGCACTGGCCTCATTCGAGGCGACACGGTTCGCGGCCGGCCGCAAGAACGCGCTCCGGATGGAAATCAACGGCGACCGTGGCAGCCTCACGTTCGATCTGGAGCGGCTCAACGAGCTGCAGTTCTACGACCACACCGATGACGCGATGACGGCCGGTTTCCGGCGCGTACTGGTGACCGAGCCCGGCCATCCGTACCTGTCCGGCTGGTGGCCGCCAGGTCACGTGCTCGGCTGGGATGTCGCGTTCACCCATCAGGTCCGGGATCTGGTCACTGCCATCGCCGAGGGCACCGATCCGCGGCCGTCCTTCGCCGACGGCCTGCAGGTGCAGCGGGTGCTGGCCGCCGTATGCCGCAGTGCCGCGAATGAGTCCAGATGGACACCGGTCCCGCCACCCGCGAGCTGATTTTCAGCCCCAACGAAAGGGAGCGCTCGATGTCCCGACCCTTCACTTTGTTCACCGGCCAGTGGGCCGACCTGCCCCTCGTTGAGGTCTGCCGGCTGGCCAGCGAGTGGGGCTATGACGGCCTCGAACTCGCCTGCTGGGGAGATCACTTCGATGTCAGCCGCGCGCTGGGCGAAGACGGCTACCTGTCCGGGCAGCGCGCGTTGCTGGCGAAACACGGCCTGCGATGCTGGGCCATCTCGAATCACCTCGTCGGGCAGGCCGTCTGCGACCATCCAATCGACGAGCGGCACCGCGGCATCCTGCCCGCCCGCATCTGGGCCGACGGTGAGCCCGAGGGAGTACGGCGCCGGGCGGCGGCGGAGATGGCCGACACCGCGCGGGCCGCCGCCGCGTTCGGGGTGGACACGGTGGTGGGATTCACCGGGTCGTCGATCTGGCACACGGTAGCGATGTTCCCGCCGGTCCCGGCCGCCATGATCGATCGTGGTTACGCCGACTTCGCCGAGCGCTGGAACCCGATCCTGGATGTCTTCGACACCGAAGGGGTGCGCTTCGCGCATGAGGTTCACCCCAGCGAGATCGCCTACGACTTCTGGACCACCCAGCGGGCCCTGGAAGCCGTGGCCCGCCGGCCCGCGTTCGGGCTGAACTTCGACCCGAGTCACTTCGTGTGGCAGGACCTCGATCCCGTCGCGTTCCTGGCCGCATACCCGGACCGGATCTACCACGTGGACTGCAAGGAAGCCCGTAAACGGCTCGACGGGCGCAACGGCCGCCTCGGCTCGCACCTGCCCTGGGGGGATCCGCGGCGCGGCTGGGACTTTGTGTCGGCAGGCCGCGGGGACATCCGTTGGGAAGATATCTTCCGGATGCTGAACGCGATCGGTTACCGCGGCCCCATCTCGGTCGAGTGGGAGGATGCGGGGATGGACCGGCTGGCCGGGGCGGCGGAGGCGGTCAGCTATCTGCGGCGGTTCGACTTCGAGCCGCCGCAGGCGTCCTTTGACGCGGCGTTCTCCAGCGACGCGCCGTGACCTACCGCTTCCGTGCCCCCACCGGCCGGCCGGAAGACCGCGGCGCGGCTCCGCCGCAATACCGGCGGACGGCTGCCGATGGCATGATCATCGAGCGGGATGTCGCGGTGCCGGTCCGTGGCGGGATAACGATCTTCGCCGATGTCTTCCGGCCTGCCGATGAGCGCCCTGCTCCCCCGCTCATCGCGTGGAGCCCGTACGGCAAGCACGCGGATGCGCCGGTGACCCGGCTGTATCCGGACAGTGGTGTCGCGCCCGGCCAGCTGTCTGAGTACACAGCGTTCGAGTCACCCGACCCGGTGTACTGGACGGCGCGGGGCTACGCCGTCGTCAGCGTCGACATCCCCGGGACGTGGCATTCGGGGGGTGACGCCACCTTCCTGTCCCCCGAGGAGGCAGCCTGCGGCTACGACCTGGTCGAATGGGCCGCGGCCCAGCCCTGGAGCAACGGCCGGGCGGGCCTGACCGGCGTCTCCTACCTGGCTTCCGCGCAGTGGTCTATCGCGGCCACCAATCCCCCGCATCTGGCCGCCATCAACCCGTGGGAGGGCTGGAGCGACACCTACCGGGAGGTGGTCAGGCACGGCGGGATCCCGGAAACGTACTTCTGGCCGTACATCGGGCAACGGTGGGGCTATGGCACGAACCTGGTCGAGGATCTCGCGGCCGAGACGGCCGAGCACCCGCTGCTCGACGACTTCTGGGCGGCCAAGGCCGCCGACCTGTCCCGGATCACCGCGCCGGCCTTCGTCGTGGCCAGCTGGTCCGACCAGGGACTGCACACGCGCGGGACGTTCGAGGGGTTCAAGAAGATCAGCTCAGCGCAGAAGTGGCTCGACGCCCACGGGGGCAAGAAGTGGGGTTACTACTACAGCCCGGAGAGCCTGCGGCGGCAGCAGGCGTTCTTCGACCACTTCCTCAAGGGCCTGGACACCGAGGTGACCCGGTGGTCGCGGGTGCGCTACGAGGTCCGTGACCGCGCCTTCACCGGCAGCAGGAAGTCCGCCACGGACTGGCCACTGCCCGGCACGGAGTATGAACGGCTGTTCCTGGACGCCGGGTCAGGGCTGCTCAGGCGGGAGGCCCCGGCGGCCGAGGCGACCGTGGCCTACGACAGCGAGCGGACCGGCCAGGCCCGCGGCCGGGCCACCTTCGATCTGCGCTTCGATGCCGCCGCCGAACTCGTCGGCAACGCCAAGCTCCGGGTCTGGATGTCCGCCCCCGAAGCCGACGACATGGACGTCTTCGTGGCCGTGCAGAAACTGGACCGCTACGGTGATCTGGTCGGTTTCCCCTATTACGCGGTGTTCACCGACGGGCCGGTCGCCCTGGGCTGGATCCGGGCTTCGCACCGTGAACTCGACGAGCAGCAGTCGACGCCGTGGCAGCCGGTTCTCGCGCACCAGCGGGAACGCAAGCCCGGGCGCGGCACGACCGTCCCGCTGGACATCGAGATCCTGCCCTCGGGGACCAGATTCGGTCCCGGCGAAACGCTGCGCCTCGTCGTCGCGGGCACCGATATCTACCGCCAGCCGCGGCCGCTCATGCAGACGTTCCACGACGACTCCGTCAACCACGGCCCGCATGTGATCCACACTGGCGGCCGTTTCGACTCCCACCTGCTCATCCCGCTGGCGCCCGCCTGACGCCTTCGCTGAATACTCTCGTCGCGGACCCGTCCGCCGTTTGGCATCATGGTAAGAGAGAGGAAGGCCGCAGATGCCCACCATCCATGTGCGCTACGAGATCTTGGACGACCCCAGCCGTCCGCATCCAGATTCCGAACCGGACGCCTGCCCTTGGGGCGTCCGCGCGGTCGGGCTTCCCGAGCACATCAGCGCTTACGGTATGGGTGACACCCTTGACGAGGCCCTCGGCGATCTCAACGAGGGCGTCCGCGCCGTGCTCGGAGACGGTCCTATCCCCGACGAGCTGACTAGGGAAATCGCCGTCACTATCGGTGACGCCGCCTGATGCCGATCCGGCTCTCAGGAAAGGAAATCGTCAAAGCGTTAGCCAAGAACGGCTGGGAGATCGAGCGGGTCAGCGGTAGCCATCACGTCATGCGGCACCCTGACGGCCACCACGTCAGCGTTCCGGTTCATGGTAACCGGCCTGTGCCAGCCGGAACGCTCGCCTCAATTTGCCGTTCTGTCGGCCTCACTGCCATTCAGTTGCGCGAACTGCTCTGAAGCGCCCAGGCCAGCTGACGCCGGATTATCCGGCGGCGGTGATCAATGCTTCGTCACCGATCGCGGCGCGAACCTTTAGGCGCGCTTGGTGCAGGCGGCTCTTGAACGCGGCCTCACTGACGCCGGCGATCTCCGCGGCCTCGTGGGTGGACAGGCCCTCGACGTCACGCAGCACGATCGCGGTCCGGTAGGGCGGCGGCAGGTCGGCCAGGGCCTTATCAAGGGCCGTGCGCAGCTCGTTGTTCTCCGCCTGCTGGGTGGGCTCATCGCGGGCGGAGGCGGGTAGCTGCGATGCCTCGGCATCGATCGGAAAGTCGGCCGACCTGCGGGACCTCTTCTCCAGTGCGCGATTGGCTTCGTTCACCGCGATCCGGTAGAGCCAGGTGAAGAAGTCGGACCGGCCCTCGAAGCGGCCAATGCCCTGCCAGGCGCGCAGCATTACCTCCTGGGCCACGTCTCCAGCCTCGCTCCGATCGCCGAGCATTCGCAGCAGGACAGCGAACAAGCGGTCGGCGTGTGCGCCGGCCAACTGCTCGAATGCCCCGACGTCCCCGGCCCTGGCCCGAGCGACCAGGCTGGCCTCAGTTTCCTGCACCGCTGGCACGGACCCGGTCGAAGACCCCCGCCGGAGCGCGAACTCCACCCAGTCCGTCAAGTCCCTGGATCATGCGCACGAGGGCCCGCATCGCGAGAATGCCGCGCCCGCAATCAGCACAATTCTGGGCGTGCCGGCTCAGACGCCGGTAAGCGCGGCGGCCCAGGTCCCCTTCGACGTAGTGGGAGAGATGCTGCTGCGACCACTGATGATCATCGGTTCGCCGCAGCAGGCTCATGACGTCCCCTATCGCTGCTCTAGCGTGACTACGGCATGCCGTAGTCACGCTAGTGGATCAGCCCTGGTCCGTGTTCGCCGTCGCGGGCTCGAAGGCCAGCGAGCAGGAGTTGACGCAGTACCGGTCACCGGTCGGGGCGGGCCCGTCGGGGAAGACATGGCCAAGATGGCCGCCGCAACGCCGGCACACCACCTCGGTACGGCGCATGAACAGGCTGTTGTCCGGCCGCAGCTCGACGGCCTGAGCAACAGCCGGCTCGTAGAAGCTCGGCCAGCCGGTACCCGAATCAAACTTGGCGTCGGACCGGAACAGCTCACTCCCGCAGCCTGCACAGCGGTAGGAACCGTCCTCGTGGTTACGGACGTACTCGCCGGTGAAGGGCCGCTCGGTGTGACCCTGGCGCAGCACGCTGTACTGCTGGGGAGTCAGCTCCTGGCGCCACTGCTCATCGGGCTTCTGGATATCTGCTGCTGAGCCCGCGTCAGTCCTGGCTCGTGCGTTGCGCATCGGTCTGGTCCTTTCTTTCGGATCCATCACCCCGTTAGACCCACCGGCCGGAAAAACGATTCATCCTGGTCATGCCAGGATCGGGAGGACGGTGACGGACCTTGATCACTCACAGCAGGCGGCCGGCCCAAGGTAGGTGTCGCGCGTGTTCAGGCTAGACCCGGCGGCGGAAAGCGCGGTGCGGCAGCGTCTCGGCCTGCAGGAGGCCGATGCGTTCCTGACCCGGCTCGAGCAGCTGTCGTTTGACATCGTCGAGCCACTCGAGCGGGTCTACGGCTCGCCGCGGTCCTCAGCATAGGTGCTCGGCCCCGGTCGCGGGGAGAGATGCCTCCGGCGCACCGCGTTCGGCAGCGACACGACGTAAGCCGGAGCCGCCTACGCGGCCAGCGCCACCGTGCGCCCGGCGCTGGCCGACTCCGCGACGGCGGCGGTCAGTTCGACGCTGCGCAACCCATCGCGCCCGGACGGGCTGGGCTCGCGGCCCTCCCGGACGGCCTCCTCGAAGGCGGCGACAGCCTTGCAGTAGGCGTCGTAACTGGATGTCTCGACCGTCGTCTCCCCCGCTTCGGTCAGGATGCTCAGCGTCCCGGTCATGTTCATCCGGGTGCAGGATCGTCCGACCACCCGGCCCTTCGTGCCGTAGATGGTGATGTCCGCCTGGGGGTAGGACACAGACTGGTTGACGTTGACGTAGGCGAGCGCCCCATTGTCATAACGGAGCAGCACGAGCGCGAGTGTCTCCGGGTCCAGGCCGGCTTCGTGCCCGACCATTGCCGTCACCTCGGTCACCTCGGCCCGGAGCAGGTAGCGGATCAGGTCGAAGGCGTGCACGCCGATGTTGTTGATGGTGCCAAGCCCGGCGAGCGCCGGGTCCGTGCGCCACCCCTTCAGCAAGGTCCGGCCTGAGCTCATCTCCACCTGCACCACCCGGATGTCTCCCAGCGAGCCACCCTGGATCGCCTCCCGGCACGGGATGAAGGCGTCGTGGAACCGCGTCTGGAAGGTGATCCCCAGCCGGACCCCGGCCGCCTCGCACGCGGCCACCGCCCGCCGGGCCTCGGCGGTACTGGTGGCCAGCGGCTTGTCGCACATAACGTGCTTGCCTGCCTGCGCGGCCTCCACCACCTGGTCGGCGTGCAGGGCGTTCGGGGTCGCGATGTAGACCGCGTCCACCTCCGGGTCAGCCAGCATCCCGCCGTAGCTGGTGAGCCCGTGCACCGCATGGTGGCGCTGCGCGAAGCTGTCCGCCCGCCCCTGATCGCGGCTGACCACTGCCTGCAGGACCCCGTGCTGGCTGGCGTTGATGGCCGGGGCGATCTCAGTGTCCGCGATCCGGCCCAGCCCGACAATTCCCCATCGCACCATGCTCGCCACCTGTGTTGTCGATTCTTGTTAAGCCATCGGACGGGTCTCTTCACCCAGCGAGCAGCGCGGCTTCGCCGGTTGAGCCGTCAATGGCGGCGATCCAGTCCCCGCCCGCGAGGCGCTGGCCCATCACCGGTTCGGGGTGGCAGCCGATCACCATCGGCACGCCGAGGCTGCGGGCCACCTCAGCCAGATGCGAGCCGGCCGCACCGGCCCGGGCCATGACGCCGCGCGCCGCGAACAGCAGCGGGGCCAGGGACGGCAGCGGGCGGTCCACCAGCAGGATGGCGTCCCGGCAGTCGCCGGGCGGCCGCTCATGCGGGCGGCAGGCCACGAGACGGCCCGCCGCCGTCCCGGGTACCGCGGGGCGGGCTGGCACGTGCTGCCCCTGGGCCAGCACCACAGCGGCGAGGAGCGGCATCCACCGGCGCGACCCGTCTCCGGTCAGCCCGGCCGCCACCGCCGGGAGTGGTGCCGGCTCCCCGCGCGCCACGTTCGCCGCGTCGTCCCGGGCTGAACGGGGGCTGGCTGCACGGGGGCTGGCTGCACGGGGGCTGGCTGCACGGGGGCTGGCTGAGCGCTGCGACTGGAGCAGCCAGGTTTCGCCGTCGCAGGCGGCCCACTCGATGGTGTCGTCGCCCAGTTCCCGGTAGGTGCGCGCGGCGAGCCGGGCGACCGCCACTACCGTCGAGCGTGCAACCAGGTTCGGCAGCGCCCCCTCGGCCGGGACGGGGGACGTCGTGTCAAGCAGGGAGGGGGCGCCTGCCGGGGAGAACGACAGCGGGACCCGCGCGGAGGCTCCGTCGGCCCAGCCGGACAGCAGGGCCCCGGGGTGGCCCGGCACGCTCTCCACGGTCACGTGGCCGCCGGTTCCCGAGGCCGTGACCCGGGCGACTCCGCCCGCCGTCATGCGGATCTCCGGCTGCAGGAGGATGCCTAGCCGCAGAGCCTCCAGAGGCAGCCCGCACAACGCGAGCCGCTCCAGCGGGTCCACCGCGAAAGCCGACGCCCAGCAACTGCGAACGGCCGTCCCGACATCGTCCGGGCCGACCTCGGTGACCGAGGAGAATGCGCCCGACCAGCGCCCGTCGCTCTCCAGCGGGCTCGACGAGCGGACGATCACCCGTCCGCCGAGCCGGATGACGGCTTCCCTCAGCTCACCGGCGAGGCCATCGTCGAGCGGGCGGCCGAGCACCGCCCGGCGCGCCGCCGCGGGCCTGCCCGCCCGCACGGCGGCCGCCCCCGCATCCAGCGCCGGGATGGCCTCGGCCACGGGCACCACCCAGCCCGGCAGGACCGGAAGCCCGGCGGCGCGGGCCTGTCCAAGCCGCGCTGCCTTCGCTCCCATCACATCATCGGCTCCCGGCGCCCGGCCGGGCTCCCCGGCCCGGCTGACCTCGCCGCCGAGCGGCAGAAGCCGCCGGGACGGCGTGCTCATTTGACCACGATGATCTCGTCGGACTTGTAGGTCGAGAGCAGGTCATGGCCGTCGTCGGTGACCAGCAGCATCTCTTCCAGGCGGACGCCGAACTCGTGTACTTTCCCGTGCTGGGTTTCCAGTGCGAACACCATGCCTGGCTTGATCTCTTCGGGGTAGTCCAGGGACCAGATCCGGGAGATCACCGGCCGGTCGTACTGGGCCAGGCCCAGCCCGTGCCCCCACAGGTTGGCGGCGGCCTGGTCCTCGTCCTCATATCCCCACGCCTCTTTGGCCGACGGCCATTTCAGGGCGATGTCGCGGGTGGTGACTCCGGGGCGGACGACCTCGATCGCGTCCCACAGCCAGCGGTGCGCGATGTCGTAGTACTGCTTCATCTCGTCGGTGGGGGTGCCGCCGACGCAGTACGTGCGGTACACGCAGGACTTGAACCCGTTCCAGGTCAGGGCGGCCAGATCGATGATGACCAGCTCGCCGGGCCGGATGATGCGATCGGAGAAATTACGCCAGTTCGGCCAGGCGTTCGGCCCTGAGGACACGATGATGTCCTCCACGTCCTCCATGCCCGCGATGTTGTAGAGGTACTCGAACCCGAACGCGGCCACCTCGTTCTCGGTCATCCCCGGCCGCAGGAACTGGGTGAACTCATAATGCAGCGCATCGCAGATGGCGCCGACGATACGGGACGCTTTCTGCTCATCCGGGCTCTTGATGGACCGCGCCTCCATCATCGCGGTCATCCCATCGGTCCAGGTCACACCGGCCCGCTGGAACGCCTGGATCATGTTGATGTCGATGAAATCCACACCCAGCGGCTTGTCCAGCACCCCCGCGTCCTCCAGGTCGTTCACCAGCGCGGTGGCGAACTTCGTCACCTGGCTCTGCGACGCCGGCCCCGCCGCGCCCTTGATCCAGCTAAAGGAATGGCGGATGTTCTCCGGCGGGATCCACGGGTTGTGCACCTTCAGATGCATCCCGATATCACCCTGCTCATAGACGATCGGCTCCTTGCCCTCACACAGCACCACATACCGCAGCCCCGGCTTCAGCCGGTTCCACCCCGGCGTATACGTCGAGGACACGTAGCGCATGTTCTCGTCATACATGAGCAGCAGCGCCCCGAGCCCATGCCGCGCCATGGCCTCCCGGGCCCGGCCCAGGCGCCACTGGCGGACCGAGGCCCAGTTGATGCCCTCTTTCCAGTCCGTGCTCAGGCCACCGAACGCTTCCTTCATTCCTGCCGTCCTTTTCCTATGGCTACGGCCGCACCGGATAATCCGGCTGGCCCCCGGTCAGCACCTTGATGATCTGAGTCGCGGCCTTCCGCTGTGATTCAGCGATCGATTCTTCCGAGTAATAGGCCATGTGCGGCGTGACCAGAAGGTTCGGGAGGTCCGCCGGGAGGCGGCCAGCGGGCGGCTCCCGGTCGAGCACGTCGAGTGCCGCGGCCCGGATCCGCCCGGCGCGCAACGCCCCGATGAGGGCATCGACATCCACCAGGCCACCGCGGGCGGTGTTGATCAGCACGGCGTCCTGCTTCATCGCGGCCAGTTCTGCCGCCCCGATCAGGCCCTGGGTGGCCGGGGTCAGTGGCGCGTGCAGGGACACCGCATCGCACCCGGCGAGCAGTTCGCCCAGCGTGACCAGTGGCGGGATGCCGGGGCCCGGCTGGATGAACGGGTCGTGCACCACGACCTCGCCACCGAGCGCGGTGAGGTAGCCAGCCAGCTGCCGGGCGATGCGGCCGAACCCGACCAGCCCGACCCGCTGGGTGGAAAGCCGCCGGATCGGCCGCAGCCCGTCCAGGCCCCAGCCGCCCCCGGCCACCAGCCTGCTCGCCTCGGGCAGCCGACGGACAAGGGAGAGCAGCAGGCCGAGGGTATGCACCGCCACTTCTTCGACGCTGTAGTCGGGAACGTTGGTGACGACCATACCGCGGCGTGCCGCCGCCGCCAGGTCCACGTTGTCGACCCCGATGCCGTACCGTGCGACGATCTTGCAGGCCGGCAGCTGGCCGAGGAGGTCATCAGTGATGGGCAGGTAGGTGTTCAGCAGGGCGTCCGCATCCCTCCCCCGGCGGGCGGCGTCTTCCGGCGTGCCATCCGCCACCTCGAGGCGGGCGCCGATCCCGGCCAGCAGCCGCGATTCGGTATCGATGCTCGGGAACACCTGGTCGGTGATGACCACCTTGAAGCGCTGGCTCATGTCAGAAGGTCACCACATTCTGCTGTGACATCACGGTCTCCGTACCGGCAATAGCAGGTAGGGCGGCCGTCTGGCTTCTGATGCCACAGCGTGTGCCCCTGGTTCGCGGAGGCTCGGTAGGCCTCCTTTAGTGACAATAAACGCATGCCGAACTCTCAGTCTTGACGATAGCAACACTAACCTACGGAGGAACTCCAGGCCAGGACGTCCAGTAGGACTTAACGTGCCATGACTGACACGAGTGTGACTACTGACGTGACTACAGCAGGCTCTCAGGCGGAACGGAACGGCCCGTCCGCTCGTGACCTAGACTGACCGTCCGAGAGAATCTGGCTGCCGCAGCGGCCCTGATCCCGGAGGCATCCGTTGCCGAGACTCGTCGATCTGTCACAGGACATCTACCAGGGAATGCTTGTCTACCCGGGACACCTCAAGACCGTGGTCTTCGACCATGCCAGTCACGAGGAAACCCGTGAGCGCTTCACGAGCGGCTTTTCCTTTCAGACCAAGGGCTTCATGCTCAACGACAACGGCCCGACCCACGTTGACTCGTTCAGTCACCTTGACCCTGACCCGGGCGCGCAGACCATCGATCAGATGAGCCTGGAGCTGTTCTACGGACCGGCGATCTGCCTCGACCTGTCCGACGTCCCTCCCCAGACCGACATCACGCCCCGCCATCTCGACCGCGCCCTGGCGTCGTCGCGGCAGGCACTGAACCGCGGTGACATCCTGCTGGTGCGCACCGGCGACTACGACCGGCACGCGGGCACGCCAGCGTATCTGCGGGAGTTTCCCGGATTCGGCGCCGAGGCCAGCCAGTGGCTGGTGGACAAGGGGGTGAAGACCTTCGGGGTCGATTCCCCGACCCCGGATAACCCGGTCAGCACGACGTACCCGTGCCACATGATGTGCCGCCGGGAGCACATCACCCACTACGAGAACCTGGCCAACCTCGCGCAGGTCCTGAACCGCCGGTTCACCTTCGTTGGTTTCCCGCTGAAGGTCCGGGAGGCGCATGGCGGTCCGACTCGCGCGGTGGCCCTGCTGGACGACTGAGTCGTCCGGGACCGGGATGTGACTCACCGGCCGGGCTGGCCCCAAGCTAGCCGAGCGGCTCGGCGCCCGGTACGTCCGGCTCAGGACGATCGGTCACCTGGCGTTTGATGCCGCTCCGGTGATGCGGGCTGGCAGGCGGCGGCGCGGCCGGCAGCCTGGGCGGGATGCCGTGAAGCAGCAAATCCGTCAGTCGCTTGGCCAGATCGGGCGTTATCGGCTCGCGGCTCACCAGGACCCGGTAAAAGACCGTTCCGGCCCAGACGTCCAGCAGGAGGCCGATATCGACGTCGGGCGGCAGATCACCGCGCGCTATGGCCTTCTTGAGCACCTTGCCGGACGCGGCCCGCCGCGGCTGAAGGAACTGGGCCTGGAATGCCCGGAGCAGCTCCGGGTCGTGTTCGAGCTCGGCGGCCAGGGCCGGGATCGCGGCTCCGGCGGCCGTCCCCGAGTAGTTCTCTATGGTGGTCTGGATGCTCGCCTGAAGATCGCCGTCAGTGGTTCCGGTGTCAGCGGCCGGCCCAGTGATGAGGTGCTTGGCGATTGCCTCGCCCACCAGCGCGCCCTTGGAGGGCCACCGGCGGTAGACCGTGGCCTTGCCTACCCCCGCGCGCGCCGCCACGCCCTCCATGGTGAGCCCGTGGTAGCCCACTTCAGGGAGCAGCTTCCACGCCGCCGACAGGATCCGCCACCGGACAGCAGAACTCCGGGAGTGCGGCGTCGGCTCCTCGGCCGGCTGCCGCACCGCGTCTCCGTCAGCTGTCAATTACCGCCCCCTCTATCACAGTGACTCTGCGTCACCAAGCATGGCCGGATCACGATACGTAGCGTATCCCGTCCGGGCATCCTGAGCCGCTGCCCTGGCCGGTGCCGGGGCCCATCGACTGGTGGCTGGAAGCCGTCCGAGACCATGACCGACACGATACGTTCCGTCTTGACGGGCCGCAACGGCCATGATTAACTCTGGCGCAACCCTCCCGCAACGGAGGCGCAACGCACTTGCTTGGCACATCCGGAAGCGGGCACATCGCGCGGACCCGGCCGTGCCCCACGGGGCCAGCATGCAGCCTGGCCTGGCCAGATAACTCCGACAGGCTGTGCCCCGTCAAGGAGGCGCGTTGGACATGAGACTCGGTCAGCCAGGCGACGCGCTCTGCTGCGGCGGACCGAGGGCAGCGGGACGCGGCGTTAGTGTCGGCCACCCTGAGTGCCGGGCGGTCAGCGGTGGGGGCGCGCCGTGAGCCTGTTCTTTATCGGGGTGGGCTCGGGCCTCGTCACGGCCGCGATCATCGCCCTGTCGACGGTGGGCATGTCGCTCCAGTACTCCGTGACCCGGACGATCAACTTCGCGCATGGCGAATTGATGACCATCGGCGCCTACGCCGCGTACGTGGTCGCCCGGCACAGCAGTAACGTGCTGCTGCAAGGCGCAGCAGCGGTTGCCGTCGGCGCGGCGCTGGCCTGGGCCTTCAATCGCCTGCTGTTCCGGCCTTTCACCCGTCGCGGGGCTGGCGCGCTCACCCTCTTCGTACTCACCATCGCCGCCTCGCTGATCGTGCAGAACGTGCTCGAGGCGATCTTCTCGGGCAACTTCGTCAACTATCCGAGCTCGGCCAGCGCCGCGTACCGGGTCGGCCCGTTCCGCTGGACCCTGACCGACATCCTGACCATGGCGGCGGCAGTGGTCGCGCTCCTGGCGCTGCACTTCACGATCCGCCGCACGAAGTTCGGCAAGGCTCAGCGCGCGGTCGCTGACGACGTGACGCTGGCCCGTACCACCGGGGTGCGGGCGCACCAGATCGTCGACCTCACCTGGGTCATCGACGGGGGCGTGGCCGGCCTGTCCGGCATGCTGCTCGCTCTGCAGGTCGGCAGCTTCACCCCGTCGCTCGGCTTCACGTTTTTGCTCGTCGTCTTCTCGGCCGCGATCGTCGGCGGCATCGGGCAGATGTACGGCGCGGTGGCCGGTGCACTGATCGTAGGGGTGGTCATGGAAGTGAGCGCCGTCTACATCCCGCCGGACTACAAGGAGACGATGGCCTTCCTCATCCTGATCGTCGTCCTCCTGCTGCGACCGCAGGGCATAGTCGCCGCGCTCTCAGAGAGGACGGTCCGGTGATCAACTACCTGGTCAGCGTGGCGATCATCGGCTCTATCGCGGCCATCTTCTCCCTTGGTGTCAACGTCTCGTGGGGATGGGTGGGCCAGCTCGATCTCGCGTTCTACGCCTACGTGGCCCTGGGCGCATACTTCGTCAGCGTGCTGGAGCTGCCCCCCGTCATCCGGCAGCAGAATCTGAACAGCAGCTACATCCTGGGGCTGAACTGGCCGTTCATTCCCGCCGTCCTCGGAGCCACGGTCCTGGGCGCCGCCGGCGCCTTCATCGTGGGTGCCATCGCCCTGCGGCGGCTGAGGGGCGATTACATCGCGATCATCACGGCGTCGACGGCACTCGCGCTGGCGGCTGTGCTGAGCCAGGACTCGTCGCTGTTCGGCGGCTACATCGGTCTCTACGGGCTGCCGCAGCCGTTCAACAGCTCCCTCCACCTGGGACCCCGGCCGTACTCGTACTTCTACCTGGGCCTGTGCCTGGCCTGCCTGGCGCTCGTCTACGTGATCCTCGAGACTCTCTACCGGAGCCCTTTCGGCCGGTCACTGCGGGCCATCCGGGAGGACGACACCGCCGCGGCCGCGTTCGGACGCAAGCTGTACTGGCTGCGCCTGCGGGCCTACGCGCTGGGCGGCGGGGTGGGGGCCTTCGGAGGCGCCCTGCTGGCCAACTACCTGGGCGCGTGGAACCCCTCCTCGTGGAACCTCATCGAGGTCACCCTGCTGCTTTCGGCGGTCGTCGTCGGCGGGCGCGCGAACAGCCGGGGGGTCATCATCGGGTCGGTCCTGGTCCTGTCCGCGATCCCCGAGGTGACCAGGCTCGTGCCCATCGTCGGCGGCAACGCCGACGTCGGTCCCGCGATTGGCAACATCCTCGCGGGGCTGCTCATCGTCGCGGTCCTGAGGTTCCGTCCCTCGGGGATCCTGCGGGAGCGCAGGACCGTGTATACCGGCCCGGCCGTGTCCGAGGGGCTCACCCCGGAGCCTCATCCGGATGGGACACAGGAGGGCGTCGGTGTGTAGCGCCACCCCGCCGTCCGACGACATTCTCATCGTCAGCGGCCTGGTCAAGCATTTCGGGGGCATCCATGCCGTGGACGGATGTGACTTCCGCATCCCGGCCGGCAGCCTGGTCGGCCTCATCGGGCCAAACGGTGCCGGGAAGTCCACCGTCCTGGAGCTGGTGTGCGGCAGCTACAAGCCGGACCAGGGCACGATCGTCTTCGCGGGCGAGGAGATCCAGGGCCTGAAACCGAACCAGGTGTTCGACCGGGGCATCGCCCGCTGTTTCCAGATCGCCCGTGAATGGCCGCAGCTTACCGTGCTGGAGAATCTCCTTATTGCCTCTCCGGTGGGTGGGCGGGACACCATCAGTTTCGGGCTCTTTCACCGCCGCCAGGCCCGGGCCCTGGAGCGCGAGCAGCGCGAGCGGGCGCTGGAGATCCTGGAGAAATACCGCCTCTATACGGTGCGCAACGACTTCGCCTTCACGCTCAGCGGCGGCCAGAAACGACTTCTCGAGTTCGCGCGCATCGCCATGGCCGGGCCGCGGCTCGCGCTGCTGGATGAGCCGATGGCGGGCGTCAACCCGGTTCTCCAGGCCGAGATCGAGCGCGGGATCGGCGAGCTGATGGCCGCCGGCGCCACCGTGCTGCTCATCGAGCACAACCTCGGGTTCGTCGAGCGGCTATGCCACCAGGTCATCATCATGGCGCAGGGCAAGGTCCTGGCCGATGGCCTGATGAAGGACCTCCGTGACAACGAGCAGGTCCAGGAAGCCTACCTGGGGAGCGTGCCCGGTGTCAGCTGAGGAAGCCGTCCTGGCGGCCGATGGCGTGACGGTTGGCTACGGCATGGCGCCAGTCGTCCGCGGCGTCTCTATCCGGGCCCGGGCGGGGCAGCTGACCGCGATCGTCGGCCCGAACGGTGCTGGCAAGTCCACCCTGCTCAAAGGACTGGCCGGCGTGCTGCGGTGCACCGAGGGCCACACATTTCTCGGTGGCCAGGAGATCACCAACCTGGCTCCCGAGCAAGTGATCCGGCTCGGCCTCGGCTACGTGCCGCAGGTTTCCAACGTCTTCCCGTCCCTGACCGTCCGGGAGAACCTGGAGCTGGGCTTCTACATCCGCCGCGGCGATATCAAACCTGATCTGGACCGCGTCTGCCAGCTGTTCCCGGACCTGGCGGAGGCCCTGCGCCGACCCGCCCGAACCCTGAGCGGCGGCCAGCGGATGATGCTGGCACTGGCCCGGGGCCTGATGATCAATCCCACCGTCCTCCTGCTGGACGAGCCCACCGCGGGCCTGGCTCCCCGGGTTGTCGACCTCGTGTGGCAGCACGTGCTCGCCATCAGGGAGTCCGGAGTGGCGGTGCTGGTCGTCGAGCAGAACACGCGGCGATCGTTGCGGGATGCGGACTGGGGCTACGTGATGACAAACGGCAGTAACCACTTGGAGGGGCCCGGCCCGGAGTTGCTCGAGAACCGGGATCTGGTGCGCCTGTACATCGGCGAATAACCGGCCAAACGACGCCGACGTTGTCGGCCACAGTAGGGAGGGCATCATGCTGACAGGGAAACATCGGGGCAGACAGGTCCTAGTCTGGCCCGCGATAGGCGCGCTCACGCTGACGCTGCTCGCAGCCTGCGGCAGTTCATCGTCCGGCGGGTCCGGCGGCTCCAGTTCCGGCGGAACAATACATTTCAGCGCGCTGGCCCCGCTGACGGGCAGCTTCGCCTCACTCGGGCAGCCGATCGTCGAAGGCACGAAGACGGCCGCCTCGGTGATCAACGCGGCCGGCGGGATCCTGGGCAAGAAACTGGTCATCGACCCGGTGGACACCAAGGGCGATCCGGCTGACGCGGTGACCGCGCTCAACCAGGAGGTCGCACTCAACTCGCCAGCCGCGCTGATCGGCCCGATCACGCTGGAGATCCACGGGGTCCAGCCCATCTTCGACCGCGACCAGATCCCCGATGGCTGGCAGGGCGGTTCAGCCGAGTACGACAACAACACCGATCCCTATCTGTGGCGCTGCAACCCGTCGGATTCCCAGGAGGGCGTGGCCATCGCCGCGTACGCCATCAGCAAGGGCTACAAGCGGGCGGCGATGATCTTCACCACCTCGGCCGCCACCCAGACCTTCGAGCCGATCATCCAGTCCACCTACAAGAAGCTGGGCGGCCAGGTCGTTTCCATCCAGTCCATCACGGCCGGGCTCTCGTCCTACCGGTCCGAGGTGCAGAACATCATCTCGTCCCATCCGCAGGTGATCTTCACTCAGATGGAGGCCGGCACCGCGGCCACCGCGTTCAAGAACTTCCAGCAGCTTGGCGGGCTTAACGTGCCGTTCGTCGGCACCGACCTGATGGCTGGCAGCGACGTCATCAAGGCCATCGGCCCCAGCATCTCGGCGGCGCACATGGTCGAGGTCCAGGGCAGCAACGCGCTGTCGGGAGCGGCGGCGTCGTTCAGCAAGGTGTACCAGAAGGTAAACGGGCACGCGCCGGACTCCGGGGCCAGCTTCGCCTACGACTGCACCATCGACTTCGCGCTGGCGATCACCAAGGCGGGCAGCACCAGCGGGCCGGCGGTCATCAAGCAGATGATCGCGGTGTCCAATCCCCCGGGAATCGCGGTAAACGACTACGCGACGGCGGTCAAGGACCTGAAGAGCGGAAAGAAGATCAACTACCAGGGCGTCAGCGGCCCGCTGGACTTCAACAAGTACCACAATGTCACCGGCGCCTGGGACGTCGTGCAGGGCACGGGCGACAGCGCTGGTGACGTGAAGGTGCTTGAGACAATTTCCGGCGCGCAGATCGAGAAGGACCTGTCGGGCTGACCTCGCGGAAAGACGCCGCCCGGCGGCGGGGGATCGCCCCTGGTCCCCCGCCGCCGGGCCCGTCAATCCGGCCACGTGATCTGCGTGGCCGCCTGAGCGTTATTCAAAACCGGCTGTCGAACCCGGGCCCGTAGGGTCCGGG
>OCTA010001845.1_pt1 | contig 19375 bp, 12 predicted proteins | sample 1538991 | NCBI WGS metagenome assembly OCTA01 (sample SAMEA3539302, study PRJEB22396) | soil metagenome | biome: tundra; feature: field; material: soil | place: USA | collected 2010-05 | depth 0.15 m | reverse complement strand
TAGGTAATCTTAAACGCGCTTGTAGCGGGTAATCTCCGGTTTGTCGGCAACCCTTCCCTAATCGGTAAGGTAAGGTTTGCCCGTCATCCGCGCGCGATCTTATCGGCCAAGTACTACAATCGGTCAGGAAGCTGCGCTTCGCGGTTTCGAGAAGTCATCAAGTCGCACTGCGCTAGGCTCGCGTTCCAATTCACTCAAAGAGGAGCGTAATTGATGGTTCGGCTTATAAATCTTGGTCTTCTCGGCCTTGTTATTGTTCTCCTGGTCGGCACAGCAGCAGCGTCTGCGAGAAAAGAAGTCGCCGATTCGGCCACCGTAGTACTTCGCGAGAATTGGCTCATCCAGCCTTCAGCCGAGGTTCATGCAGACGGGGCAGCGATCTCGACGGCTGGGTTTCCCACGAACGGCTGGTATCCCGCTGTGGCGCCCTCGACCGTCATGAGCGCACTGGTCGAGGACAAGGTGTACCCCGATCCCTACACCGGCATGAACCTGCGCTCCATCCCCGGCACGACGTACCCGATATTTGAGGACTTCTCGATTATCCCGATGCCGCCGACCAGTCCGTTCCGGCAGTCCTGGTGGTATCGCACCGAATTCAAACTCCCGCCGGATTACAACGGGAAAACAATATGGCTTGGTTTCGATGGCATCAACTACCGGGCGAATGTGTGGATGAACGGCGTACAGATCGCCTCCTCGGAAAAACTCGCCGGCATGTGGCGGCTGTTTCAGTTCGATGTGACGTCGGCCGCGAAGCCCGGCCAAACCAACTCACTCGCCGTCGAGATATTTCCCCCGCAGCCGCGCGATTTGGCCATCACGCTCGTCGACTGGGCCCCGATGCCTCCAGATAAAGAGATGGGCATCTGGCGTGACGTGCACATTACGACCACCGGGCCAATCGCGGTGCGTTACCCGGCTGTGCTGGCCAAGCTAGACCTGCCGTCCACCGACCGGGCCATGTTGACGATACGAGCGGAGCTGACCAACGCTACGGACCATTCGGTCGAAGGTGTGGTGAAGGGACAAATCGAAAAACTCTCCTTCGAGCAGCCAGTTCACCTCGGCCCCAAAGAGACCCAAGTGGTCCACTTCACGTCAGAGAGGTTTCCGCAGCTCACTCTTGTCAATCCCCGCCTGTGGTGGCCGGTGCAAGTTGGAAAGCAGGAGCTCTACCCACTCGACCTGACGGTCGAAGTGCAGCGACAGGTCTCCGATGCAGCGCATATCCGCTTCGGAGTCCGCCAAGTTACATCGAACATTGACGAGAAGGGGCACAGGATATTTCAAATCAATGGCAAGAATATTCTGATCCGAGGGGCTGGATACAGCTTCGACCTGCTGCTGCGATCCTCGCCGGAGAGGCAGCAGGCCGAGCTCAACTACGTCCGCGATCTCAACCTCAACGCGGTGCGCTTGGAAGGCAAACTGGAGAACGACCACTTCTTCGACCTCGCCGATCAGATGGGCATTCTCGTGATGCCGGGCTGGTGCTGCTGCGATCAATGGGAAAACTGGCCGGAGTGGGACAAGGAAACCGAAACGATCGCGGGGGATTCGCTGCGCGACCAGATTCGGCGGCTGGAGCGCCATCCTTCCGTGATCAGCTGGATGTATGGCAGTGACTTCGCGCCTCCGCCCAGAATCGAAAAGATGTACCTGGGCATCCTGCAGGAGTTGGAATGGCCGAACCCCTCGATCTCATCCGCCGCAGGCAGGACCACCACCGTCGGACCAAGCGGCGTGAAGATGACGGGACCTTACGAGTACGTCGCACCATCCTTCTGGTATCTCGATACGCGGCACGGTGGAGCGTTCGGCTTCAACACCGAGACCAGTCCCGGACCGGCCATCCCACCCGTGGCAAGCCTGCGCCGCATGCTGCCGGCGGACCATCTCTGGCCTATTGACTCGGTGTGGGAATACCACGCCGGTGGTATGTCCCGCACGCTGAACGTGTTCACCGAGGCCCTCAACGAACGCTATGGCCCCGCACATTCAGTGGAGGAGTATGCGCTCAAAGCCCAACTCCAGGCCTATGAGGCGCACCGGGCCATGATGGAAGCCTATGGTCGCAACAAGTACACCTCGACCGGGATCATTCAGTGGATGCTAAACAACGCTTGGCCCAGCATGATCTGGCACATGTACGACTGGTATCTCCGTCCCGGAGGATCGTATTTCGGTGTGAAGAAAGCATGTGAGCCACTGCACGTGCAGTACTCATACGACGATCGTTCGATCGTGGTGGTGAATTCTTATTACCAACCACTTGCCAACCTCAAAGTCACCGCCAAGGTGTTCAACCTCGACATGAGGGAGAAGTTCTCGAAAGAGGCCGAGATCAGCGTTGGTCCGGACAGTAGTACCCGCGTGTTTTCCTTGCCCGCGATCGACGGGCTCAGTACGACCTACTTCGTCAGCCTCAGCCTTGAAGCAGCTGATCAAATCAAGAGCAGAAATTTTTATTGGCTCTCGACAAAACCGGAAACGATCGATTGGAGCCGGCAGGAAGAAGATCCTACCGGCGAATATGACATCTCGACCTGGGCGCCCACCAAGACGTTCGCCGACTACACCGCGCTCAACACGCTGCCGAGAGTCGACCTGGACGTAACTGCCGAGAATCGAAAAGACGGCCAGGAGGGTTCGACAACGGTGACCGTCCACAACCCGACATCGACTCTTGCTCTCGCCGTGCACCTGATGGTCAACAAGTCATCGAACGGCCGCGTCAGCCGTGAAGGCGAGGAGGACAATGAAATCTTGCCCGTGCTATGGCAGGACAATTATTTCGCTTTGCTGCCCGGAGAGGCGCGCCAGGTGACTGCGACATATCGGCTCGGCGATAAGAGCAAGGCGACTCCAAGCGTCGAAATTGAAGGATGGAACGTCAACCGCAAGACTGCTGACGTTCAGCAATAGAGATTCAGCAACAAAAATCTGGAAGACAAAATCCAAGAACGGGAAACAAGCCCAATTCCATGATCTCTCGACCGCCTTCCGAAACGCACCGCCAGGACCTGGACAAAGTCCTTCGGGTATTGCAGGACACGCCCGCAATCGATCGCGAGTACATGGCGCCGCTGGAAGAATTCCAGGCGCGTGTTCAAAGCACCAACCAGGCATTGCAGCAACACGGCCACACCGTCGGCCTGGTTTTTTCCGACGAGCACTATGCCGGCGACGTCCCTTACCTCGGTGGAAACACAAATATTTCCATCGAGCAAGTGGCGGGCGTTATCGGGCCAAACGGATTTCACGTCGTGGCGGGCCTGGAGGGCGGCTATGTCGCCGAGCAACTCGCCGGCCGTGCCGGTGCCACGGTGCACAAGGTCGAATTGCTGCAATTAGCCGACGAGAAATATCCCATCCGCGCCGAGCGCCTGGAGGACGTCATCCAGGCCGCCGCCGGCAAGGACGTCGACCACATCGCCCTGCTGACGCCACGCCAGGTAATCCCCGCAGGCCTGGTCGAATACCTCGAAAACATGTATGGGAAAGACGGCGTAGTCGACGCCCAGGAACTGTACTACCGCGTGAAGTACGAGAAGAGCGCGATCGAGATGCGCCTCATTTCCGATGCATGCGTGATCGGGGATGCGATGTTGCGCGCCATGCTGGCGGTCCTCCGCCCCGGACGTCTCGAAACCGAAGTCGCCGCCTGGGGCGCGTGGGTCGGCCGCATGCTGGGTTCCGAGCGCGACGGGTTTCAAATCATGGTGGGCGCCAACACCGCCAACCGCACGCTGATCGGTCCAGCACTCAACCGGCAAGTTCGCGAGGGCGATTGGGTTCACCTGGGCGTCGCACCGAAACGCGATGGACTGACCGCCTGCATTCGCCGGTCCGTGATTGCGGTGGACTCGCCCATGAAAGTTACTCCGGAGCAAAAGTTCTGGTTCGATCTGGTTGAAGAAGGATACAGCGTCGGCGAGCACTGGTATCGCGAAGTCGCCGGCAAGCACCTACCCGCCCGCCTGCAAGAACAATCCCTCGTCGACTTCTTTGACGGCCATTCGCAAGAGATCTCGCGTCGCGTTGGGCGGGAGATTAATCTCGCGCAGCAGAAGCCCTACACTGGCACGCACAACTCCGGCTATACCGAATGCCAGGAATTCTTTGGCGCCATCACGCTCGACAGCCAGGAGCCGTTAGGCAATCAGATTGTTACCATGCTGGACGTAGCGCTGCGCGGAATCGGGGACCGCTGGAATGACGTCGTGATCCCCGGCTTCGATTTCTGCGTGGTCGAGAACACACTGGGTAAATACGGCACGCGCGTCGAAACGCTGACCAAGGTGCCGATCAACGTGCAAGAGTTGGTTGTTTCCTAGCAATCAAGCATGATCGCCGTGAGCGACCACAACAAAGAAACCTGCTGCAAAATCGACCGCGTGGAATTCATTGCGTCGCTCCCGGTTGGTCAGCAAACCGTAAGTAATCGATCGAATACGACCTCAGCGGATGGCGAATGAAATACGAGGTCCCAAACCGGGTTGGGGCAAGGATGAGTTTGCGGGTAAGTGGCAAAGAGCTCGTCGGACCGCCAGTTGACGCGACGCGCTCCTAGGCATTCTTCGACACCGCCTACGAGCACGCCAGCAGAGCATGAGAAGAGAGTGTATTAATAAGGAGCATACAGGTCGTCCGCAAGCCTTGTGTCGGTATTTGGCTACGCCGGAAGCCCCTCGAGCCCGCGAAGCGATTACATCAGTGAAAAGGCCTTGTGAACGGCCATTCTGCCCGGTTGTCAAAATATGGAAGTGACAAGCTCTCACTTATCTATCCTGTTATCAATGATTTGAACCCATCCGACCTGCCTACGTCATGCATTCGCCCCGAAAGATAAGCGAAAGTTACGAATTCGTGTATCAATAACGCAACCGGCGGATCCTTCGGTCCATGTCAGTCTCTGATCACTCTACTGTAAGTCGCATATTTGCAATGGGATAGGGGGTCACTGAGCAAGGACAGGGGCACGCCCCGGGAGTCCCCCTGGGGACCCGTTTTGCCAAGTCCGTTTGGCCACCCTAGACGTCCAAAACCGGGAGACTGAAAACAGCGCAGTATTTGTGCCTTTCGGAAGGACCAAAGCCTGGAATTGTATGGTGCAGATCGGCCAGTCAGTCATCGGGCGGCTACTTAGAAAGCCAGCTCTCCAGAATCCGGGCCGCTATCAAATTAGTAAACCGCGATAGCATGATACCGGTCTGGTGATACCTATCTCCCATCTAAGTCCTTTGTGCTCAGTGGTCGGCTTCGAGCGTCGGATTCTCCCGACTGCGCGACGCCTGGGAAGGGGACGCGCACGCAGTAAGAAGGGTCCCTGAATAGGGTGGTACGACTACCTCTGCTCGAGGGGGGTGCCAGGAGCCCCGCCGGGTCACGGTCTCCTCGGATGTTGGCCAAGCCGGGACGACGCGTATCTCCGATCACGGGTTATCAAGTCTTAACTCGCTGTTCGAAAGGGCGAAAAAGAGCCGACGATATGCGTGTAAAGATCAGGCAGATTCTGAGCCTTGACCTTGCCGCATCTCCTTTTGCACAGTCACCCCCGATTCTTAGATTTCAGATCCTCCAACAATTTTCATTCGCAGCAGTACCGCGTTCATGCGGTCTACGATCTCTTGACTCGCAGGCGCTCTGATTAGCTCTTCCCATTCAGCTTGAAGTTTCTTGTGAAGAACCTGTGCAACTTCCGACGCGGCTTCCGCCTGCAATCGCGCCAACGTGTCCGCCGATTGTTGCAGGACAACCTTTTCACTTTCTAGGCGCTCGACTTGCTGTATTAAAGAGCGAATCCTCGCATCCTGTTCAGCGATTTGATTAGTCAATGACTCAATGATCTTCGGCTCTTTGCGGGAAGCCAACAACTGAGCCCCTCTTTGCTGTCGGCGTTGATATTCGAGCCGCCTCAACTCGTTCGCTTCTTGCTGCAATTGGCTCTGCCTCTCCGATGCTGCTTGCTTTTCTGCATCCTCAAAGCTCTTGAGCAAGTTCTGTAGAGCGCGTAGTCGTCTAGGCTTCGCCTTTACTATTTCGCCTCCAATTAACAAGCGAACGTCAGCGGCATTCTTCGGTGGCACTGGGTTGCGCGGACGCCCGCCTTTATTTGGCGCGGTCGAAGGGGTTATTGCGTCTGACATTCCCTATGTACCCCTCTTCCGAATTCTTGACGCAATCTCTCCCGATTCGCCGCGCGCTCTTCACTTCGGGCCGACCTTCGTGATAGTGGTTTGGCGAACGATATCTGGTTAATGCAGTTCTTCCCGGATGACGAACGGTGGTTCGAGGCCATAGTGATCACCTATTCAGAAGCTTTCGCTTATGCTCTTCGTCGCGCTTTTCCCAATTGCCGCTGACAAAAATAAGCCACACAACAGCCATGCTGGACTCGAGTACAATATAGTAATTTAATGGTTCTTTAGGCTATAAATGGCAGTTATTAACAGGTTATAGTTAATGCATTATACATGTCGACAGTACAAGAAGTAATGTATAATCATGCGATTAGATATTTCCATCACCAGATTATCACCGTTGTGCCCCATAATTTATCCCTTTCGAATATGTTCTGTCTCGAGACGAGAAAGTCCTCTTGGCCAGCCCAAGGGGAAAGAAAATGGAGGGGTGGGCGGGGGCTCCTGCCCCCATGGGATGGAAGAAAAGTTGAGTTCTCCTCCCCGACACTCGGCTCTGGCCTGCCGTGCCCGTCTACCTTGTACACTCCGCCGTGACCCGTGGGGTTCCGAAGCCTCCCGTGCTTTGCATCGTCATCGGGGTGGGCCGAATTTGAAAAATGCTCCCGCTCTCACTCAGGGCAGAGATTCTGCACTCACTCACAGCGACGGCCAGCCCAAGGGGAAAGAAAATGGAGGGGTGGGCGGGGGCTCCTGCCCCCATGGGATGGAAGAAAAGTTGAGTTCTCCTCCCCGACACTCGGCTCTGGCCTGCCGTGCCCGTCTACCTTGTACACTCCGCCGTGACCCGTGGGGTTCCGAAGCCTCCCGTGTTCTGCATCGTCATCGGGGTGGGCCGAATTTGAAAATGTTCCCGCTCGCACTCAGGGCGTCCTCGTCCACTACAACATCATTGATCTATATATATATACAGATATTGTCACTCTGACTCCTAGATCTACCAAATAGACTGCCGCCCAAAGCCCTAGCAGGGATGATCCGACCGAGAATCTAGGCCCTGCTCAGTTAATGACTGACGGCCGATCAGTCGGCCAGCAGTTGCTTCCGAACAGCCGTCATGTGGAGGGACAACTGTCCTGCCCAGTTTGGCGGGAATCCGGAAGTGCGGAATCCACCCAAGACCTGACTACGTTGCACGTGTCATCGCTGGTTTGGGAGGAGGGAAACATTTATGAGTGCCAGCTGCGTTCCACCACCAAACCCGGTAAAACTCCTTCTTTGTCTCAGGGTCTCTCGGGAATATTTTATTGAGAGCCCTCACCACAGTCTTTGCCCCCGCAACGGACGGAGCAGCACCGCCAACTAAAGTGGCGAGGATGAAACTCGTAGCCGTATCTAATTCGAGTCGGTGCGCCGATCGAATCGGCCCGAACAACAGCTTCGGATTGCCGGTCCTCTTTGTCAAACTCCCTGGTGCTGAGGGCGAACCTCCCCAACATACGTCCATGATTACAACAACATTCAAAGGGCACACTCCGCGAAGCCCATTCAGCACGTCCCACCAATCGACAAGCTCGGCATGATTGTCCAAGCTAGTCGTGCTGAAAGCAGCTGACAAGCCGCGTACACCCACATGTAGTGGATGTGAGGGTTCTTCGCCATGCAGAGAGACCCAAAGCAACTTCGGTTCATCTCGGGGACGTTCTCCTGACCAACTGCCAAACTCGGTGATAGCCCGGACGACCGCGGCGCGATCAGGGCAGTTCAGGTGATCCTCGTTAGTATCTCCTGACTGATTGTGCAGGCTCAGATACGTTCGAACGAGTCGGTAAGTGGCCTGGATGGAATCACCTCCTAATAGGCTTTGCTTGACAGACTCAATAGGAAAGGTGTGCACTGCCATGTCTCTATTCTCCCCAGTTTGGAAAGTTGGCTCCAGTTTTCAGAGCGGTGTGTTGAAGGTAACACGCAAGCCACGCTGGAATCGGTGACCTCCGAGTTGACGCTGAATTTTGTTGCCCGTCCCGGATCGATGGTCGGCGACTTGGGAAATGGGAACGGTTAGATTGGGCACTAAGACGGAGCGATAAACGCCTATTGTGTCCATCCGGGCAACCTGATGCGGACTCATTGGTTCGGTCACTACAGCAGGTGTGCCAACATAGTTTGTCTCAAACGAGGGGTTCACCCCAGACCTGTGTGCCAGTTGTGTGCCGGTTTGATGTCACGACCTAGCTAAACTACTGCCGGCCGATCAGTCGGACGCTCTCTCGTCCGCACGCGAAATCTGATCATTCGAGTTGGCTGTGCGAATGTAGGAAAGCAAAGAGAACGACCACGGATAGCACCGCCACAATCACGAGGCCAATTGCGAAGTACCGACTCTCACGCCAGCCACGCATCGCGATTATTAGGAATAGCGGTGCGTACGAACTGAGGAACAGAATGAGCCTAGTGAAAGTATTCGGCATCACTTACTCGCATTGTGAAAATGCACGTGCACAGCCTACCATTGCGTAAACTCTAGGCCAATAACAAACTATTCTGGTTGCCAAGGCATGGAAGGGATAACATCATTGAAGAAAGTACAGTCGGGACATAAGTTACACTGATCGCCGCGGACCGACTCGCATAACTGAGGGATGGCACTATGGCTACTATCCAGGAGGAGATTCTCGAAGAGTTCTACCGGCGACTGGAAAAAGCTGGCGGCCTCACCGAAGCGAAGATGAAGCAGGTTCGCGATCTGTTCAGCGGCAGCAAGAAGCCGAAAGCCGCCGATCTGATGGCCGTGTTCTCCGCGAATCCGAAGGAGAACTTGCCATGATTCAGATCGAATCCATCCATATTCAAGAGCTGCGAGGCATTCGCGATCTGAAACTGACGATGAACCATGAGAATTTTGTCGTTTCCGGGCCGAATGGATCGGGCAAGAGCGGGGTCGTGGACGCGATTCAGTTCGCTCTGACCGGCGAGATAGGACGACTCAAAGGCTCCGGAACCGGGGACCTGACGCTTTCGGATCATGGTCCTCATGTTGAAAAACGAAGTGATCCGGACGCTGCGTCCGTTTGCCTCAACGTCTTCATTCCGCATCTAAGCAAATCGGCCACTATCGTTCGCACGATCAAAAAGGCAAAACATCCGCAAATCACCCCGAATGACGACGCCGTCAAGGCGGTCTTTGCCGAAGTTGCCGAACACCCGGAAATAACGCTTTCGCGACGGGAAATCATCAAATTCATTCTCACCGAGGCAACACAGCGATCTCGCGACGTGCAGACGCTCCTCAAGCTGGATGACATCGACCAGACTCGGGCAACGCTGAAAACTACTGAAAATAAGCTTCTAGCCGAGCAATTAACTGCGAAAACGCAATTCGACACTGCCCAGGACAGTCTGAAACGGCACCTTGATCTCGTGGCCCTGAAACCCGAAGATCTGCTGGCGGTGGTCAACAAGCGCCGTAAACTCCTCGGTCTCCCGGAGATTTCAGAACTCAAGAAAGACACTGATGTTTCTGAGGGCCTTGCGGAAGGCGGAATACCGGGAACCGGTGAACAAACCAAAGAATCGGCGCTGGCGGACCTGAAAGCCGTCTTGGATGTGGCAGAAAAAGGTTTGGAGTCATCAACGAAAGCGGCCGTGGTATCGCTCTTGCAAAACATCGCAATTGTGGAAGCCAACTCGGCCCTCCTGCCTTTGATCAAACGGCATTCATTTCTCCAGAACGGTCTCGACTTCGTAGATGGCCCGCATTGTCCTCTGTGCGACCGGGATTGGGATATCAAGGCGCTTCGCGCGCACCTGCGGGAAAAGCTGGAGAAATCGAAGGAGGCCGAGCTGGTACGCAACCGACTCATTGAATCGGGGCGCGTAGTTTCGGCAGCAGTGATCCGACTGCGAGGTCTGATTGACCCGCTGACGAGGTTCCCGGAAGTGGCAAAGGAGTTCTCCACACGCCTGGGGCAGTGGTCCGGCGGATTGCTCACTTTTTCGGAATCGCTGGCATCCTTGGAGGGAGTAATTGCAGCGAAGGACCGGCTCCAATCCGGATGGGCGGCGGCAAGTAATAACCTTGTCGGCGATCTGGAGGCCGTGCGGGAAAAGGTGAAAGCTCGTCCTGATAAGAGCGCCGCAGCAGAGGCCGGAAGCTTCTTGGTTGTCGCGCAGGAGCGCCTGAATAACGTTCGGACGGCGCGACGGAACGCGGAAGAAAAGAAGACGAACGCCTCGCTGGGAAAAACAGCCTACAAAACCTACTGTGATGTTTCCGAGGCAGCGCTCACGAAGCTTTACCAGGAAGTTGAACAGGAGTTCGGTTCATATTACCGGCTCATTAACCATGACGACGAAGGCGAGTTCAAAGCGAAGTTTGAAGCCGCCGAGGGGAAGCTGGGCCTGCTCGTGGACTTTCACGCGAAAGGAATGTTTCCGCTGGGAGCTTACCACAGCGAAGGCCACCAGGACGGAATGGGCGTCTGTCTTTATCTTGCACTCATGAAGCGAGTCCTCGCCGATCATTTCACAATCGCGGTGATGGATGATGTCGTGATGTCAGTCGATTCGCAACACCGAAAGCAGTTCTGCAAACTGCTGAAGGCGAATTTCCCGAAGACCCAGTTCATTATTACCACCCATGATCAGGTCTGGGCCAGACAACTACGCAGCGAGGGAGTAGTCGGCTCGAAAGCAGCGGTGGCCTTCCATACCTGGACGGTCGAGACCGGACCTGTTCTCGATGAGATTGCCGAAGTGTGGGTTCAGATCGACGCCGATCTCGCGAAGAACGAGGTCCCGACAGCTGCGGGCCGTTTGCGCAGACATCTGGAGTACCTGGCCGCCGAGCTCGCCGACGAACTCGGCGCAAAGGTCAAGTACCGAGGTGACGGTGGATACGACATGGGAGAGTTGCTCGGTGCCGTAATCGGTAGGCAGAGCGAGTTGTTGAAATCAGCGGCGAAGGCCGCAAAATCCTGGGGCGACACGGAGCAGTCGGAAAAGGTCCGAAAGCTTCAGGAAGCGCGCGACCAGATTCTTGCCGCGAGCAACGGCGAGCAGTGGGTAATCAATAAAGCCATTCACTACAACGAATGGGCTGATCTCTCGAAAAACGATTTCAAGCCCGTGGTGACAGCGTTCAAGGAACTTCTTCAACTGTTCCGATGCGATAAACCGAAGTGCAATTCATGGCTGTCCGTGACTCCGAGAAACGATCCGGTGGATCTGCGGTGCTCCTGTGGACATTTCCGACTGAACCTCAAAGAGAAGTGAGCCGGTTCCTCTTCAAGATGGGGTCACCACAGAATTTGGCGTACGGGCAGAAGGTGCTGGATGCACGCAATACGTACGCAAAGAAGAGTCAGGCCTGAGAATTACTCATCAACGTCGTCGAAGATTCCTCGGGTTTGTGCCGGCACGGGCGGATTGTCAGGCGACTCAACGTCGCCAAAAGAACGGGCGGGGCGTTCCTCTTTGGGATCATCTTCTGTTTGTTCGGCAATCCACGCCCGCCCAAGTTGGATTTCATTATCGATAATGCTAGTAACTGCGGGATCGTCAGCGAACTCTTCCTTTAGAGCGGAGAACGATTCAAGAAGCGGATCGATACACTCATCCGGACTTTGATCTGAATTTCGATTGCTCTGCCATGTGCGCCTGACATCTCCGAGGTTAGGTAGGAGCTCATCGCGAACTCTTTCGCGGAAAGCTGAAAGTTCGGCTGAAGTGAAAACGCTTTGTATCCGGAGACTTTCAATGGCATGAAGATCCTCGCCCCCTATGGCATAAGCGATGACTGTCGTAACAAAACGTTGGCGATGATTTTCGGGCAACAACCCCAACTCGTGTAATCGGATGGCTAAATCCACTTCTGAAACCGCATATAGGAAGAGTCCGGGGTCCGACACCCGGTCCAGAACGTCGGGGCGCTGTTGAATGTACTGAAGCAGAAAGTCTTTCGAACAGCGGGACGCCAAGAAGCCATCGATACGACCCTGGCCGTACCAACGCGCCAATGCCGGCGACTTATATAGGGTGCTTGAGGACACTTCGTTTAGCCGCTTAAGGACGAGCGGGAAGAGTCCTTTGGGAAGTACGACGGCCCTTTCAAGGCCGACATCTCCGCAGGTAACTTGTCCCAATAGTTTATCGATTGGACTGCCGTGAACATAGATGCCCAGCAATTCAGGACTTTGGAGCAGGAGGCCCGCGTACGCATCACCCACGGTCGGGTGCTTAAATCTCCACATGGCCACTTCATCGGTATGAATGTATTGCACGAGACTTCCGTTGAGGGATTCAAGGGCAGTAATGCACCCACCGAGACTGCTGCCAAGTCGCTCAATGGCTTCTCGTTCTGATTCTCCCAATTCAATCGGACTTTCGAGAGCGTCGTTTCGCATGTATATGAGAGCAAGCGCCGCCTTACTGTGTTCGTCCAGCCCCCGGAGTACTTCTTGCAGAAAGAGTTCTTGCTTCTCCACAAAATCATTCAGATCGTAACGATTGAGTTTCAATCCAGCAGTGAACAGTGGATCAGCGAGACGCCGCGCGGTTTCAGGCACGAATCGGGAATGGCTCGCTATGGCCGGTAGGTGGGGTTTGATGGCAGCCCGGAAGTCCTTGTCCTGCTTTCCGAGCTTAATATGGTTGTACAGGATCTGTTGCTTCTCTTCCGATGCAAGGTCGTGAACATCAATCACGACTTGACTCTCGCGGAGAAGCGGAAATGCACCCTCCTTGAGATCATTTCGCGACCGCTTGTAAATGTAGTCGCGTGATGTCATCACGATTTTCGCGCGCTTGCGGAGCATTGTCTTAATCATGGGTAGTGCATGATTCCAACCATGAACGAGAAAGGATTCGTACTGCGTCACACCGAAGGCATCATCAATCCAAAAAAACTGCGACGGCTCGTCCGGATTCCAGCGCTCGACAACCTTTTCCGCAGTGTCCAGCTTGAGGGTCGAGGCACCCCACTGGTCCAGCGCACCCATTGAAAGCATCGAAGCGATGGTCGTTTTTCCGGCCGCTGGCTCTCCAATCAGAAGTACAAATCCGTGCTGATCCAAGGCCTCCGCGGCCTTACGATACGCGTTCGTAAGAACAACCTTCGATAGATCCTCTCTCAAGGAAGCAAGGAGCGCTTTTGCCTGAGTGTATGCCTGCTCATCCAGAATCTGAGTCAGATCGCCCAAGCCATATATCCGGGGCACAAGCATCCGGAGACGCTTGTTCTCAGTAATCTGCTGACAGATCCATGTTGAACCAAACGCGCGAAACTGTTTGACGCCTGCGTCCTTAAAGAGGGTTTCCATCTCTTCGGCTGCAGAGCCAGAAAGACCAGCGTTCGTTATAAGGATGTAGCAGTCGCACCGGCCATTCTGTACAAGCCTTCTCGCCTTCTCAACGTCCTCGGCGAGATCTGCCCGGCTCAAGGTTTTGTCGCGCTTGCTCGTGAATTTGCACTGAATGACAAAGCGACCCCTGAGAGCCTCTCTCCTGGAAGGCTTCCAAATACCCGCAAAGGCACCGTCCTTCCCGGCGTCGGAGGAATCGAGAAATGACTCCACAGTTTGGCCGAAGATTTCACGGGTAATCGTCAGACACAATTGTTGGAAACTGTGCCAGCCGAGGATATGGAGGTCATACATCTCTTCACGCATCTCCCTTTTCCTGGATCGTCGCGTCGTTTTTCGGAAACTCCGCGGCAAGCCAGCTTTTCAATTCTGGCCACCAGATACCCGAAACATCTTCATCGGGGAGCAGACTAGCGCCGTGCTCTTCCCGGAGCCGCCTGTCAATTGGCATCTCTGTGATTGGCCCCCAATAAGGCGCTATCCTAACCGTCGTAGGGACTACAGGGTTTTCGGAAAGACAGTCAACGTTACCGTCGATTGCTTCACTACCGATACGCACCCAGGCATGTTTCCAACGAAAAAGTTCCTGACCGTCCGCTGCAAAATACATCGCCCAGCTAAGAGCGGGCCGGGCGGGGAGCTTCAGCTCGACAAGCGCACGAGATAAAAGATCTGTGAACTGTAAGCACATTTCAGAACGACCGAAAAGATTCTCATCAACAAACCCGGCAACAGCATCCAGAAGCTTCCCTCGGTGTGCCTTGGTCAAAAACGCAGACCGGCCCAAGAGCGTGCTGGACGGCCTAGGACGTTCGCCGGCTCGCTTCTGTCGCCTAATCTCCGTAACGAGCAGTTTCGCGCGAGAAGGACGTGTTTCCAGAAACTCATCGGCTGAAGCATTGGTAGCAGCGGATATTTCTCTCATTTGCTTACGCCTTATTGCGATGTGGACTCTGGGCGTTTCGAGGAGACAAGACGGCCTACCAATGGGCCTAATATTGGCGCAAGTTGCTCGTCCGAGCGCTGCCAAAGCTGGTCGACCGTTTGGATTCCTGCACCAAGTAGGGCCAAGTAGTCACCGCGAGTCAGGTCAGCGGGAATATCGACCAGGCCGAGCGCATGGACAGGCAGGCCGAGTTCGAGCCGTCGCAATAATTGGTCGATCGATTCCTCGGTGGGACCGCCGGCCACGAACAGGATGTTTGTTATCCGGTACGCGGCGCCTAAGTGAAACCTTGTCGCATCCGCGAACTTCCTGATGTCGCCGTATCCGATCTTGCCCTGAAAGGGGTTCGCCGTGTAGGTCTCCTCTATTGTTTCGACCGGAATCCCATTTATCCAATCCCAGAGAATCGACGCTCGCTTGCAGCGCGCATAGTAAGCAAATTGGTCATCCGCGAAGCGTTGTAGAGCCGTCACTATGGGTGCACCAAAGCGGCGGGCGGTTTCATTGGGGCGGACACTTTCCTTGGTTCCTCTCTTGAACATCGGCGTGTAATTGTTGTCCGATTCGGGTAGCGCTTGCACGAGAGCCATGAGTTGCTCTGCAGCAATGCCTTGTGCCCCTACGCTCCGCACAAGCTCAACGAGACGCATGGCCGAACGAAATGAAAGGGATGATTCTCCGCAGGCGCGGCCAAGTAGCGTCAACTGGACGTTGTCCAGCTCTTGTTCCATGAGCTGCAAGCGAATCATATCGGCCATGAGTTGTCGAAGGCGTTGCTCCATGTCGGCACGCCAGCCAGGATGCTCACGATTGGCGAGGTAACCTCCGAACGTGTTGAGAAGAAGTTGGAGAACCTGGTCTTTGTGGATTTGTTTCACCTGGGCCAACAACCGGACAATCCAAGTCTCTAGCTGGTCCACGTCGAATGAGGATTGAAGGGGCTCCAAGGTGCCACGTGTGTATCGGCGAAAGAGGAACTGTCGTTCGGAAGGATCGTTCGCAAGAACTATCGCCTTGCCCTGCTCGTTGTAGCCGAGGCGCCCTGCCCTCCCCGCCATGTTCTTGTATTCGGCAACCGTAAATGGTCGTCCGTCCTCGCCAATGAACTCCTGCTCAGCAATGATGACTGTGGAGGCAGGAGTGTTGATTCCTGCCGCCACCGTGGTGGTTGCGCCCAGAACTCGGAGGTTGCTGTTTGGGTCACGAAAGGCACGCTCGATCACCTGTTTCTCTTCGCGCGTCAAGTTTGTGTTGTGAAATGCCGTTCCACCAGCAAGGCATTGTCGAAGGTCAACCGACGTGCTCGATAGATCCCGTTCTGGCAATTGCGCCAGGGCCTCAGCAACTGGCTGAAGTCCAACGTCAATTGCAAGATAAGCCGCACATCCCTCCGCCGGTCCTTTGCGATTCCGGAAGACAATGATTTTTTCAGTAGTACCGCGCACTAGCTGCTTAACTAGGGGAACAATCACATCCTGGGCACTAGGTTTATCCCTTCGCACTTGTATTGCGTGATAGGGCACGAGTTGCGTCAGCTGTTCATTGCCATCAGCATCCACGAATTGATACTGGCCTGTTCGGTCGAGAACACCCTCAAGCAGAGGCACCGGTCGTACCGAAGTCACGAGACTCCTACAGCCAAGCCATTCGTCGAAATGGTTAATATGGCCGATGACGGCTGAGAGGGCGATTAGCTGAGGGGTTACGGCCCGCTCGCGAGCCGCAAGCAAATATGTGAGAAGCAACTCGACCACGATCCCGCGCCCTGGGTCGGTGATGAACTGCGCCTCATCGAGAACAACAAGGCCGATTTGATTCAATACACCTGCATTCCGCACCATGAGATTCAGAAACATCTCATATGTAAGCACGGCAATATCGTACTTGCCCCGGACGAACAGGCTCGTTTCGTCCGTATGGTCGCCGGTACAACGAATGACTCTCATCCCCAACTTGTCGCCGTAGACGCCGAGGAAAAGATCATATTTCTCATTTACAAGCGCCCGGTAAGGCAGGAGAAATACCGCCTTGCGGCCGTCGATGATGGCTTTTGTCGCGGCCATCTCTCCGATGAACGTTTTCCCTGAGCTCGTGGGTGCGACGACCAACAGGGAGTCCCCATAAAAAATCCGATAGTCGTTGACGGCCGACACCTGCAGGTCATTGAGTCCACCGCGAAATCTCGCCGTCCACTCGTCGAGAACCGCTTGCGGTATGCCGAACTGTCTGAGGTCGTCAATTTGGGCACCGACCCGAACCCCTGCGGCTTCGGGGAATGCCGCCAAATAATGCGCCCCTCGCATCAGTTTCGGAAGAGCGAGCCCTCCTTCGACGTGCCCCAGCATGACAGGAGTTTGAATGACTCCAAGCCTTCCGGCGGCGGCTCTGACCTTCTCCATTACAACGGCCATTGCCACAGTCAGGTCGATATGATCGCGCTCGCCAGCTTGGAGCACTGACATCAAGGCGAACGTAAGCAGGCCGTGTCTTTCCACCGGAGATTCATATGCCACCTCATTCACATTGCACGCGGAGATCAAGATTCGCCCCGCCCCGGCAATTTCTTCTAGGGGAACCCCTGGATCACGAGAAATCGGTGAGTCATCCAGAACACGCGCCGGAGCAGCTCCGCTGAAGCAGCAGTCAATGACGCAAAGAATGGCTTTGGCATTGGAACTCTTGAAAAGACCCGCAAGCTCGTCCATGCCAATCGTGGTGGCATCAAGGTCCCTGCGGGAGGTGTCATGCGTCACAAGCCGATGGCTTTGGGTTCCATGACCCGAAAACGTGACAATAACGGTGTCGTCCGGAGTGGCATCGGTGAGGGTTGCGCCGAGGGTGACGCGGATTCGGGCTGTCGTCGCCTCATGGTTAGCGAGAAGGCTTGCGCTCGCAGCCGGCAGGGAATCCGATACGAGTGCCCAGAGCGCTGTTGCATCGCGGGCGGCGCCCGTGAGTTCGCGGACTGTGCTGTCAGCGTACTTGTCGATGCCAATGAAAGCAGCTTTAAGCATGATGGTTCTGCGGCCACTATAGGCAAAGGGGGTAGTTGGCGCAACCTTGCTCCACGACACTGAATACGAGTTTGAGAATTTACTGGGAGGTTATGGGCACTACCGTGGTCATTGGACACCTGTCGGGACGGCCGCACTGCCCGCTGGGTCCGTTGGAATATCGAATGTCAGCACGGCGAGCGTAATCTCCCGATTTGCATCGTTCGGCTGCGCGAAGACATATCGGAACGTGCTCTCGCCGGATTTACCGAGGTCACGCTTGAAATTAGGGTGCTTCGGGGCCACTTCGGCGATCTTCGCCAGAACCGCACTAAAACCAGCGTTCCTGTTGAATACGAGCACAGCGGCCTTCGTGTCTCTCCAACTCAGGTACGACAGGAGCTGATCTATCGTGCCGAGGAATACCTTTTCGCCTTTCCAGAACTTACACTCCGCAATGAATACGTTCCGACCATCGACGCGGATCAGAATGTCAGTCTTACCCTGGTAATTGAAAGTTTCCCCGGTGGCCTGCCCCTTGAACGCACCATTTAACTGTACGAGAAAGTGGGATCGCAGATCCTCTTCCCCCATTCCGTGAAAGGCTTGTGGACTGAGTTCCATGACCTGCACCATGTTTTTCATGATGCGGAGGATCTCCTCGTAATCCTCGCCGGAGAGGGCGGGCTCCGGTTTGAACGGACCTTCGACCTTGATCTGATCGATCTTCGGGGTGCGCCTGGCAACCGGAACGGCGTAGGTAGTCGGCACGCCTTCGCGTTTTTTCATGGGCAGCCCAAGCGCGGCCGTCATACCGGCATCGGCGAGAAGCCGGTCCTTCCTCGCCTTGAGTTGCGATCTGGCGAGCCCTTCGAGCTGATTATTAAACTGCGCAGCTGACTCTGACAACGACCGAAGATAATCCTTAATGGAGTTGACGGTCCTCTGGTATTCGCCTTTGATGGCTTCCGCATTCTGATCCGTTCTCACATAGGTTAGGAGCAGTTCACCTTTCCCTATCTCGGCTCGGGGAGGACTTAGAGTGTAGGTTTGTGGCTGAATCCGGAAGAATTCGGCATCACCGACGAAAGGCACCGCAATAACCGTTTGGTTGCCTGGTATGTAGAACGGTTCTGAGCGATCATAGATCATCCGCATCGGATCGCGACTGACATCAACTTGGGTCTCGCCGGAATGCGCGATATAGATGTCTTCCTCCTTAATTACGGGGACATTGAGCCGGAGCTCCTCCACGAGAGCTTGTACAAGGTCATGTTCGCTCGCATTCAGAAGCGTATTAGGCGGAATCGACTGAACCCGCTTCTTAACAGCTTCGGTCTGCCCCTGAACAACCCCGAATATCTGGTACTTATTGAAAAGAAGCTCCTGACTCATGATCTTTGCTCCCCTTAGCACTATGCCCACAATAGTTCTTTATCGCGCTATGCGCTGAGTGCTTCAAGTGCTTCTTTCAAATCCTCGTGCTCAAAGGCGGAGGCCATCCGGTCGATCTCATTCTTGTTGATACCTTGCCGGGCGGCTTCATTGCGCCACTTCGAAACGGCCGTGCCGACCTGTTTGGCTATTTCACGGGCCGCGGCAGAGTCCAGCTCAAAATACTTGGCGACACTCATCGCCAGAGCCAAGGACGCGGTGCTGTCATCCTCACTGATCGCCGTGGTCAGGATACGCGGCTTTATGTCGGTCGGCGCGGGGTTGAGGTCATAGGCCGGGGACAGCCGCCACAAAATGCGATGTCTTGTATGACTTCCGCGTACTTTGGCAGTCCCCGCGGTTGTTATAAGTCGTTGTAGAGCCTGTCCGGGCTAGATTGACACGGTAGCACTCTCGGGGCTTGGTCGACTGACTGTCGGTGAGCCGTTCACCAGCCTTCTGAGATGACTTCCCAAATGCCGACTTCTGGCCCGG
>OCTA010001844.1_pt1 | contig 19389 bp, 33 predicted proteins | sample 1538991 | NCBI WGS metagenome assembly OCTA01 (sample SAMEA3539302, study PRJEB22396) | soil metagenome | biome: tundra; feature: field; material: soil | place: USA | collected 2010-05 | depth 0.15 m | reverse complement strand
GCATACGAGATTGGTCAGTGACTGGATTCAGACGTGTGCTCTTCCGATCTGCCGTGAGGACTTGCCGGCGCCCGAGTGGGTCAAGACGGGAGTCTCCCGATGACCGTCTCCCAGCTCCGCAAGCTCCTGGCGATCCTCCCGGACGACATGCCGGCGGCTCTCTATCTCTGGGGTGACCAGGACGAACCGCAGGAAGGAATTGGTGGCCAATGAACGCCCGAGACGACGTCGCTGAGCTTCGCGAGGCTCTCGCCGAAATTGCAGCCTATGATGACTGGTACGCCATCGCCTGGCAGGGGCGTGCGCGGAAGAACAGTCCTCACACATGGGGCGCGCTGAAGTACCTGCTTGCGGTCCGTCTCCCACGGCCTGACCCGGTGCTCGCGGACACCCATCGGCTCGTGGTCGCGCAGTACGAGAGGGCCATCGCGGCGGCCGAGGCGGCCGAGGCTGACGAGATCGCGATGATGACGCGAGCGCCATGGGTAAAATCGTGATCTCCGCTCTGCGCCCGAATGGCACCGTCGAGGTATCCTGTTTGGTCACTGGCTGCGGCTTGGCGTGGTGGGTGGACCCGCTCGACCAGAGGCTATTGAGCGGTCACCGGTGGGACTGCGGGCGTGACCATGGGGCGGCCAGGCGCATAGGCAGCCTGAACGCGTGGCTCCATTTGCGGCATGGGATTCAGGAGCGCGGCTCCGGAGGTGGCGGCGGCGGGTGCGGGGAGGGCGCCTGCAAGCCTTTCGCGTGGCACTTCTATCGAGACGTCAGGGACCTCTCGCGACCCAATGGTCTCCTATTGGACCGGGATGCTAAGGAGGTTCGGTCCTCCGCTGAGGCGCTCTCGCTCATCGAGTGGGATACTAGCGTATGGCCCGATGAGGCGAGGTCGAGCGGGATCCTCGAGTCTGGAGTACCACGGAAGCCAGCGCCTGGGATGATCCGCTGGGTCGGCTATCGCGACTGCGGCGCGGGCGGCAACACGATAGGGGGCCACCGTCGCTACACGTTCGCGACCTGCGCTCGGTGTGGGCATGACATCTACGTCGACGTGTACCAGCCAGGCCGCCAGGCCCGTGGGCACATCTCAGGCCTTGGCTGCGGGGAGATGCCAGAGCCGTCGTGGATGGCTGGGCACGCGCCTCTCTACTGCGAAGAAGTCCTCTCCACGTCCGTGTATGCCCCGCAGCCATGCGTGCTTGCGGCCGGGGAGGAGATGCGTAGGTTCGAGGAGACATTGGGCGCGCGCTGGACCTGGTGGACGTCGGGCTACATCGGCGAGCCAGCCTACGCTGTCTTCTGCGGGGAGGACGGCGTGTTTGGACTAGGAATTATCCGCGAGACGGCCGGGCGACTCGCCTGCAATCTGACATGGGGAACGCCACGAGGGCTCCTCGCCATGCTCCCAAGCGTTGACGGCCCGTGGGAACTGCGCGGAGCGCTGACGCTGCTTGCGGGTGCCTCATGAGTTTTGCCACCCAATTCTTGATCATGACGGTCATCTTCGTCTGGGCCTGGGCCATGATGCTAGACGTGGGCCTGGTCGCCGTGTTCGCTCCATGGTTTGCCGCGATTCACATCGCGTGGATCCGTATCGCCGGGGCCCCAGCGCGCCTATTTGCCATTATGTTCACCATCTCCATTCTCGGCTGCACCCGGCCGCTGCGGCTCGACGCGGACCTCTCCGGTGACGTCAGCGCATCATCGGTCGTCCACTGCCGCGAGATCGAGAGCGACTCGGGGCGAGGATTGGTAGAGTGCTCGGACGGTGTCGATGGCGGCTACATCGACGTGCTAACGTTCGACCGGCTCGACGCTGGGGCCGGCATCTTGGTCCCCGTCAGCGACTCGGGCGCGAGCGGTGGCACACTCTACACGTCCGGGCGACGTGGTGCGCCCGACGAGATGGCGAGACGGGCCGGCCACATGCTCTGCCGGCGCGCGAGCGGGGAGACCGTCGATATGGGTGCCATCCCTGACGACGGGCGGTTCGACTTCTGCCTCGGGGCGGCCGACAACATGCCGATGGCTTGCGACTTCTGCTGGCGCGGCGAAGGAGGCAAACCGTGACCGACCCCCGAGAGCCACGCATCGACATCCATGCGCTCGCGAAGGAGTACCTCAAAGCGACCGTCTTGGGCTTCATGCCCTCGGACGTCGAGAACCTCGTGACGCTTCTCGCTCTAGTGGAGTACGAGGCAAAGCTCGATGCCATCTGCCTTGCCGCCAGGGAGGCAGAGCAGGCTGCAGCGGACTCGCCGCTATACGATCTTTCGCGGCATCCGTCGCGAGACGCTTTCGTGTTCGGGGCGACCAGGGCGGCGACCCGAATTCGCAAGATCAAGCCGGTCCCGTTGAAGCGAGGTGGAACGTGAAGCCCGAGCACCATGAACGACTCGAAGCGATGGTCTCGCCAAATCAACAGACATGGGACCTGAGCCCGAACGACGTCGAGGCCATCAAGGCGGTTCTGAAGGCTGTCGACGAACTATTTCTGGCGCTGAGCTCCATCGTCACTTCGCTGCCAACCTGCGACCGATGCCGGGCGCCAGCAACGAAGGCTTTCTCGCGCGGCTCGGCACGATTCTGCGACGAGCACGGCGTCCGACAATTTCCGAACGGGGTCGGGCCCTATGTAGGTGACGCGCCCGACTACCCACGCGCAAAGGCGATTCGGGAGGCGGCCATCCTTTTGGCTCGGTTGCGTGGCGAGGAGTGGTGCAGGCCGAGCATGGCATGGGCTGGTGCTGCCTGGAATGGCCAGGCGCAGACCGACCCGGTCGCGCCCAAGCCAATGGAGCCAACCTTGTGCGACCGACAGGCCGCCGCGCTCGGTCAGATGTGTCTCCTCAGCGAGAGGCCCGAGGCGCCACCGAAGATGCAGGCGCTCGCGCACGCCGGAGTCTGCGCCGCCCCCATCCATCATGATGGCGTCACGACCTGGGTTGGCACCATCAAGACCCCCGACTGCCTCACCTGCATGGATCGCGGTCGCGTATGGGAGGGTGACGACGGAGAGACGCAGACCTGCCCGATCTGCACGAAGTGGGGTGTGTGGCTTGTCGCGCACGACGCCCACGAGTGGGGCGAACCTGTTCGATGCATGACTCGCCGTCAGGCTGATGGTCTAGCTGCCTCATACAACGCCGGCAGTGTCTGGCGCGCCGAAGTGCGGGCGCTTCCGACTTCGGAGAATCCATGACGCCCAGGCAACGAGAGGTGCTCGACGCCATCCGGGAGCTTACGGCCGCACGTGGGGCCGCCCCCACCCTGCGCGAACTCGGCGCGCGGCTCGGGATCACTTCGACCAACGCCGTCAGCGACCACCTGAAATATCTCCAGATCCAAGGACTCCTCACGTGGGAGCCAGGCAAGTCTCGAACGCTGCGTGTCCTGGATGGGGCCGGGCGGCTCGCTCAGCCGCCATCGACTTCGTGTGTGTCGCCGGCGACGCTTGACGCTCGTGGCCGACTCTTGCGTCGCCGGATGGCCGAGCGGACACGCAAATCAGAGGACATGGTCACCCAACGCATCGCGGCATGGCTCGATGGTGTCGCCCTCATTCGCTTCGCCGACAACGAGGAGTCCAGGGCCCAATGGACGCAGGTCCTCGCCAACGAGATCCGGAATGGCGCTTGGCGTGAGGATGGGTCGCCACCATGATCGGCGCAGCTGCCTACGAGCGCCAGCTTCAGTGCGCCGCCTGCGGTCGGTGGCGGAGCTTTGTGGAATATTGCCCGCTTTGCGGTATGCGTGGCTATATCGCCGAGCGCATTGCGCTTTCGCCTGGTGTCACGCTTGCGCCTCTCTCGAGTCTTGGGGTCCACAGCGCGAGCCTAGGCAGGCTTCGTGCCGCGTTCCGAGAACTCGTCGAGGCGAGCTATTCGCTGCCTGTTCAGGTAAGCGCATGAGCGCATCCGAATTTTCTTCGCTTTCATCTTCACTTTCACGAAGTGAAGGTGCTAAGGACGGACTCGTGATTCGAATGCTCGAGGCCATCAGCGTGAGCGGCCTGCTCGCGCTCATCGTGGCGAGTCTCGTGCATGGGCGATGGGACGCGGCTTTCTACGCGGCGCTGGCGCTTCACGTCCTTGGGCGCGCGCGCCGGCGCCGGGTGAGACGTCGATGACGGCCGCGATGGGCGCAAGTGAGAAGGAGGTGCGGAGCGCGAGGCTTCTTCAGGTGCGCACGCAGTGGGCATTCTCGGAGTGCCTGAGGCTCGTCCGGACAGAGACTCCGGCGGCCATCGAGATCCGTGTCGCGAGTTCGTTGGACCCAGCCCGCAGTGCGGCGATGAACCGGAAGCTCGTCTGATGAGCGAAGCTGTCCTGCGGTCCCCATATCCGTACTTCGGCGGCAAACGTAAGGTCGCGCCCATTGTGTGGCGTGCGTTCGGTGACGTTCCCAACTACGTGGAGCCGTTCTTCGGCTCCGGCGCCGTACTGCTGGGCCGACCGCAGATCGGTAAGATCGAGACGATCAACGACATCAACGCGCACGTGTCGAACTTCTGGCGCGCCGTACGGGCCGAACCGGACGCCGTGGCCCGCTACGCGGACGGCGCCGTCAACGAAGCCGACTTGCACGCCCGGCACGCGTGGCTCGTCGCCGGCGCTCCGGCGCATCGTGAGCGCATGCTGAGCGAGCCGGACTACTTCGACGCGAAGATCGCTGGCTGGTGGGTGTGGGGTCTCTGCGCGTGGATCGGTCACGGGTGGTGCGAACCTGGCCGCAAGGCGTCGCGGCAAATTCCTGTCCTCTCTGTCGTAAACAGCGGCGGTGGCAACGGCGTCCATGCGTCGAGTGCGCGCCTGCCCGCGCTCGGGCATTCGGGCCGTGGCTCCCACAGCCCTGAAGCCGGCCCTCTCGCCGACTGGTTCGGCGATCTCCAAACAAGGCTCTCGCGGGTCCGCGTCGCATGCGGGGACTGGACGAGGGTCATCTCGGGCGCGGTCACTGGTGCCACGAATACGCGCGAAAACATGGGTATGATCCCGTGCGGAGTCTTTCTCGATCCACCGTACGAGGGCGAAGAAGGTGTCTACGTCGACGGGGGCGCGGTCGCCGGCGCCGTCCGCGAGTGGGCTCTCGCAAACGGCGACAGCCCTCGCCTGCGCATCGCTCTTTGCGGGTACGAAGGGGCTTCTATGCCATCGACCTGGCGTGAGCACGCCTGGAAGGCGGCTGGTGGCTACGGGAACCGAAACGGCGGAGAGGCCAACGAGAACGCTCGGCGTGAGCGCGTCTGGCTCTCTCCGCACTGCCTGCCGCTCGAGGACGTCCAGGTCGGCCTCTTCGGAGCCTCCCGATGAGCGCACTCGGATCCATGTACGACCCGACCGCTCTTCTCGCGGCCAGAGGCTACCGCATGAGCGCGACGGTCCGGATGATCCGACGCATCACGACAAAGAATGGAGTTGTGCTCGAGGTCGGGGCCCACGCCCGGATCGTTTCTGTCCGCGATGATGGCTGCCTTACGCTCGAGGGCCTCCGGGCAAACTCCAAAGGGGAGTGGACGCTGGGGGACCGAAAGATCGTAGGCCCGGTCTCACCGGACGCCTGCGAAGTCGTGAGGGCCCGATGCTGAAGTTTCTTGTGACAGGACCCGGCAAGGACGCTGTCACTCATGTGGTGGACGCGCCGACCGAGGACAGCCTGATCACGTTCGCTCGTAGGAAGTTCGGGGCGATCTCGTGGTTCTGTGAGACGACTCCTGAGGCGATTGAGAATTTCCAGGTCGGCCCTCTCGGGGTGCGGGAGCGGCCTATCGGTAGCGGAAGGACGGGACCATGGTCGGAGTGGGCGAAGTGACACAACCGGACGTTGACGCATTCGTGAGCGATCTCGTCGCCAAGCAGCGCGAGATTGACGCAAATCGTCGCGCCATGGCGAAGGAGATCGTCGACGGGCAACGGCTCGAGAGTTTGGACGACGCCAAGCGGTTCGCTCAGGCATGGATCGAGTCGGCTGCGCAGTTCTCGGACAACGCGGCGTATGCCACTAGCGACTGGCGGGTCAGCGCGACGATCTCCGCTGCGCTCGACGGGTACCGTCTTCAGGGCGAGGACAACGTCTCGGCTGTCGCTCGACTTCTGCGCGAGCTCGACCAGCTCAACGAACAAGTCGGCCACGTCCAGGGCCGATGCACGGAGCTTCTCGATGAGGCGCGCGCACGAAGGTGGTTCGAGAAGGCGTCGCCGGGCCTCCGCCACATCCTCGGTCACGTCGTGCACGAACGCTCTCGCCAGGACGATCGCTGGGGCGACTGCTCGGCCCCCGGGCGCGTGCGGGTGAAGGACGGCACGGGCGGCCAAGAGATGGAGGTCCTTCGAGATTCGTTCCGTACCGTCGTCGACGACGCCGCGAAACAAGGCTCCGACACGTGGGCCATGATTCTCGCCGAGGAGGTCGCCGAGGTCATGGCGGAGACCGACCCGAAGAGGATCAGGGCCGAGCTCGTGCAGGTCGCAGCCGTTTCTGTTTTGTGGATCGAGATGATCGACCGGCGCGCGGCCTCCGAGACGCTCGCGCCACCCCCGATGCTACCGGGCTGGACGTGCGACGCCCCTGGCTGCCTCGTGTTCAATGGGGAAGCCAAGGAAACTCTGACGGCATGCCGATGCTGCGGTCTTCCGCGCCCGCCGGCAGAATGGATCTGCGACACGTGCCACGCACCGACCTCGCAAGCCAGCGAGACATGCCGCACATGTGGGGCTCCGAACGTGAGGCACCCATGAACCAAGTGCTCGAGACGATCTCGCGACCGGACCCCTACCGGCACCCGCTTTTGCGCGTCCAGTGCGGCAACTGCTCTCGCAAATACGTGACCACGAGCCCTGCATGGAACGTCTCTCGGATGGAGAGGTGTATCGCGTGCCGTCGAGGGGACGGATGGGATGCGAAGGCCGCGGAGCAACGCGTTTGCGCTGGGTTCGATGGGGCTTGCCAGAGGAACGCGGAGGCGCCGGCGTCGGCGTTTCGGAAGTCGGTCATCGCCACGCGACGCGGGCGGCCGTGGCGATGTGCGTGCTGCGCGACACGGCGGGCCAGGAGCCTGCCTAAGGAGAGAGCCGCATGACGACGATCAGAGAGCAGGTAATCGAGTTCCATAAGGCCTTCGATCAGCCGATCGTCGAGCGACCGAGCGTCCCGGGCGACGATCGCGTGCGCCTCCGCGCGCGCCTCGTCGCCGAGGAGTTCTTCGAGATGGTCGCGTCGATGTTCGATCAAGCGACGTCAACGACGAACATGCCGCTCAAGGGGCTTCTCCTGGAGTCCAAGGCTCGCGTCGACCTATTCATTCGTCACGCTCGCGTGCTGCTCGACCTCCCTGAGCTTGCCGACGCCTTCGCGGACCTCGACTACGTGGTCGAGGGTAGCCGGATCGAGTTCGGGATCGACGGCGCGCCCATCGCGGCCGAGGTGCACCGTTCGAACATGGCCAAGGTCGGCGGTGCGACGGCGCCGGACGGGAAAAAGATGAAACCTCCCGGGTGGGTTGGCCCCGACATCGAGGGGTGCCTGAAGGCACAAGGGTGGAAGCCATGAGCGACTACTACGACGATTGCGAGCCTGTCGCCGTCCAAGACGAAGATTGGCGGACGGCACGCAAATCTCACCGATGCAGCGCGTGCGGTGAGACCGTTGCGCCTGGCCATCGCTACCACCGGACGGCCATCCTGTTCGACGGTCGCTGGGAGGCCACTGTCCGCTGCGCCCGATGCGAGTCTATCCACGCGCACCTCAGCGCCAGGATTGGCCGTGAGGGTGCCGACGAGGAATTCTGTAACGCGACACTGAGTTGCGGTCACGAGTACCGCGAGCGCTGGGGCGAGGACCCGCCGCCGGAGATTTCAGCGCTGGCATTCTGGCGGCCTGGCGATCCGCTCCCGTCGGTGTAGCCATGAGGATTTACCTCGCAGGCTCAAGCCTCGAAGCGTGGACTGTCGAGCGCTACCTCATAGGACTCCGTGCCGCCAGGTTCGAGATCTGCCACGAGTGGCCGGCGTCCGTCATCGCCTCGTCGGTGCCTGATGGCAAGTTGCCAGAGGCCGATCGCGTCCGTATCGCTGGCGACTGCCTGCGAGGCGTACTTGCGTGCGACCTCTTCTGGCTGCTCGTGCCATCCACCCCATCGACCGGCGCATGGGTAGAGCTTGGGGCGGCCGCAATGCGGGCTCCGCGGCCATTCATGGTCTTCTCTGGCGAGTGGAGGCGGAGCCTTTTTACGTCGGTCGCTGACGAGCGCTTCGACACGCATGACGAGGCCTACGATCGAATCTGGCACGCGACGAGCGCTGGGCGCATCAATAGGTCGGCGTGATCCAGGAGGCCGCCATCGCGCTCGCCGTCGACGCGCTGCTCGAAGCCGATGGGGCCGAGATCTTCCATGAAGTCTCGCTCGAGTACCAGCTCCGCAGTCGCCATGTGATCGGCGATGGCCGGGCGGATCACGTTTTCATCCGCGACGGCGCGCGCCTTGGCGTCGTCGAATGCAAGACCACTCTCTCTTGGGAGCTCTTCGCGCAAGCCGCGCGGTGGCGCGACTACACGCACGAAACATGGATCGCCGTTCCGTTCGCACGAATGGGCGAGGGGAGGCACGAGGCCTTTCAGATCGCCTCGAAGCACTACGGATTCGGGGTCATCGAGGTGGACGACGGTGGCGCCAAGATCAAACGGCAGGCCGTCCTTCGTGACAGTATCGACCCGGCCCTCATGGTCTCACTGAGGCCCGAGCACAAGACGGCGGCCGCTGCGGGAACGAACCGCGGTGGCCAGTACACGACGTTCAAAGAGACCGGGGCCAAGCTCGCTGCTTACGTGATGGAGCACCCTGGCGCGAAGCTCGCCGAGGCGGTCGGCGCCATCACGCACCACTATGGATCGAAGGCGAGTGCGCAAGGGGCGATGCTGAAGATGATCAAGAAGGGCCTCGTGCCCGGCGTCCACATCGGATGGCGGCAAGGGCTCTACGCGACGAAGGCGATGGCTTTGCATGGGCATGCGCCGGTCGAGCCAGAACAAGGAGACGAGGTATGAGTTCAACCCGCGGAGGCGACCGACTTGACCCGTCTCACATGTTCACGACCCCCGCCTGGGCTGTCGACGCGGTCTTGCCACACCTGCCTCTCGCCGGCGTAGTCGTCGATGCTGGGTGCGGGGAGGGAGCGATCCTCTCGCGTGTCGCGGCCCGCGGGGCCTCCGGCTACCTCGTCGGCGTCGAGTGTGACGTGGGGCGCGCGGCTACGGCAGAGACGCGCGTTAGGGAGGCTGCCCGCAATCAGTCACCCGTGCGAATCTGTGATGGCGACTGGCTGACGTTCAAGAATATCGGGCGCGTCGACCTCTGTATTTTCAACCCTCCATTTGGTCTTGCCGAGGAGTTCATCGAGCACGCCTGCGAGCTCACGGCCCCAACCAACGGGACCGTGGCGGCTCTCCTCCGGTTCAATTGGGGCATCCCAGCCTGCCGTGAGGCGATCTCGAAAAGGCACCCGTTCGATCTCGGATTCCTTCGGCGGCGATGCGACTTCGTGGCCAGCCTGAAGTGCGGCGCGACACCGCGGTGCGCGTGGAAAACGATGCAGCCAATCGATGCGGCGAGGCCGAAAGGCTGCCCCGGCTGCGGCGGCAAGATCCTCGTCGTCACTACAGACTCTAGCGACTACGCTTGGCATTTGATTGGACCCGGTCGCGGCGGTCGATTCTTTGCGCTCGACATCCCCGAGCGCGCCGCCTCCGCCATCTCCATCACCGACGCAATGGGAGGACGGTGATGGGCTGCACAAGCGCTGGGGCGCGCAGGGAGCACTGGCGAGCCGTCAACGCGCGGCGCCGGAAGAGGGCCACATGAAAGAGCGCGGCATCATCATGACCGGCGAGAGTGTCCTTGGGATCCTCGCCGGACGGAAGACGCAGACGAGGCGCGTCGTTCAAGACCAGGCGCTCATCATATCCGGTGGGACCGTGCGCGGTTCGCGCTTCGGCGACGTTGGCGACCGCCTCTATGTGCGCGAGGCGTTTGCCGAGAACTACTTCGGTGACGCGCAGCCAGGGACACTGAAGCATGGGTACAAGGCAAACTACGACGAGGCGCGATCGAGGATCGCGGACGTGGTCCCTGAGCCGCGCTGGACGTCACCGCTCTTCATGCCTCGCGCGCTGAGCCGCGTCACGATCGAGATCGTCGCTGTCAGGATCGAGCGCCTCCGTGACATCACCGAGGCCGACGCGATCGCCGAAGGCGTCCGGAAGCAGGCCGACGCGATCGCCGAAGGCGTCTGGAAGCACTCGCTCGGGCAGTGGTGGTGCGGTGCGCCCCACAAGATCAAAGGCACGCCCATGGCGCTTCCGACCGCCATAGAGGCCTATGCGAGCCTCTGGGACCACATGAACGGCAAACGCGACGGAGGTATCCATGCCTGGGCGAAGTCGCCATGGGTATGGGTACTAACGTTCTCACGAATCACTGAAACAGCTTGAAAGGATTGATCGTCATGTCAGAAATCGAAGCAACGACCACGCACGAGACCCCGGCACCCATCACGAACGGCGTGGTGGAAGGCCAACCGCTTTCGAGGCTCAGGCGTCAGACCCGCGCGAGCGCACCGAATGGCGTCGCCACCACGGACCATGCCGAACGGCTTGCGACTCGTGAGCTCATCCAGCAAGTGGCGGATGGAGAGTCGATGCTGCGGGAGCGCCGGGCGGAGATTCAAGCGGAGTTGGAGGAGATCGACGCCAAGCTCCAGCCGACGGCCCAGGCCACTACGGCTCCTGTCGCCACCCGCGGCCGCGCCACGGCACTTCGTGGCCATCTCCAGACCCCCGAGCACGACGAGGACGGTGTGGTGACACAATCGCCGACGCGGGCCGGCAAGCCCGGCGTCCCCCGAGCCAGGAAGGCCTCCGCTCGTCTCCCACGCCGGTCGATCGAGCAGATCGACGAGGTCGTCGCCCAGGTCGTGGCGCTCGTGAAGACGTCGCCAAAAGGTCTCCGCGCCGAGGAGATCCGGGAGACCCTCAAGCTCCAGGCGAAGGAGCTACCGCGCGTTCTGAAGCAAGGCCTCGCGACGAAGGCCCTGAAGAAGACCGGCCAGAAGCGCGCCACGGTCTACCAAGCGCGAGCCGGTAAGTGATCGAGCTCGCGCAGGTGGCCTACGAGGCCTACAGCAGGTTCACCGGCGGCAAGACGTTCGACGGGCGCGACATGCCTATGTGGGCCGGCCTGACCGACACGATCCGGGACGCCTGGCGCGCCGCCATCTACGCGGTCATCGGTGACGACGGGAAGTAGCTCCGCCGGTCTGCCTCGCTCTCGGACGCGGGTCCGGAAGCGGGGCGGTTCGTCGGGACGCGCGGATTACTAGCGGGCACAATGTGAGAGCAAAGAGAAGCGGGGCAGCATTTTCACTTCGTAGAAGTGAATGGCGTGAAGTAATAGGATCCTCTTGTGGATCGCGACTACCTCGCGTGCCACGCCGGCAAGATAGGTCACTCGAGCATGACGGACCACCCGTCCTTGGTAGGTGCTCGGGTGACGCCTCTTGGCGGCTAGTAGAGCAGGCGGCATCGTCCGTCGAGAGTGGCGCAGAGCGATGAAGGAACGTCGAGGAAAGCCTTACGCGTGCGTAGACGTGGACGTCCCAACACACCGGCGGTTCCAGTCGAATTCGGACCCAGCCGGCGCGTTCGGCCTCTGGACGGCTATGCTCTGTTACGCCCGCGAGCAAGAGACGGACGGCCTTGTACCGAAGCGGTACGCGGAGTCGCTTTGGGGAGACCGGAGGAATCCAAAGAGGCTGAAGGAGATGTGCGCCAACGACCTACTGGCGGATCGTGGGGCGGACTACGAGATCCTTAGGTACGCGCCGCGCAATCAGACCAAGGCCATGATCACCCAGGCCAAGGGCCAGGCGCGGGATCGGATGGCTGAACTCCGGAAGAAAAGACCCCAGAGTTCGGGCGAAGTTCGGGCGAACAAGACGGCTTGTTCGGGCGAAGTTCGGGCGAACAAGACGGCTTGTTCGGGCGAACAAGCGGCGAACGAACGCAGAACAAACGCGTTTGTTCCTACCTCTATCTCTCCTCCCCTCTCCGGTCCCATCTCCTTGGTTACTGAGATCGAGAGTGATCCAGTGATCGCTGGGGCCGACAGCGGTCCCGACGAGGCCCCGTCGGAGGTCCGCCTCTCGGTTCGGCCCAAGACCTTCGCTGAGACCACGGACGACGGGCTGTCGTCGATGGGGATCGACAACTGGCGTTCCGGGATCCGGAGCGTGACGGGGGCCAGCTTTTTCCCGGACCCGCGCGGAGCGGACCGCCTTGAGTTGATCGCATGCCTGCGGGCCGTGAAGCCAGAGGGGGCCGATCCGAGCACGTGGCCGTTCGACGAAGGCGCGGCTTACGCGAGAGCCAAGGCGGGAGGGGCGCTCTCGGCGCACTGGTACTGCGAGTGGGTCGGCTCAGGTCGCGGAAGGCGCGGGCTCACAGGCTCGCTAGCGAAGGTCGTGTCCCAGTACGACGGCGAACAGAGGCTCTGGAACACGGAGGGACTCGCGAAATGAGCACAAGTGCGCACGCGGATGGCGAGACGGCGGCTCCGATCGGAGAGTCGATCGCCGAGATGATGGGTCGGCTTCGCCCGACCCCGGAGATGTTCGCCAGGGCGGAGGCGGAAGAACGGCGCGCGAAGGCCGACGTGGAGCGACGAGCGGATGCGGATCGCGCTCGGGCCGTGGCGGCGTCCATCGCGACCCTGCCAGGCCGCTACCGCGATCTGATGCTCGGCGGCCCGGAGCTCGCTGCGCGGATCGTCTCACGGACCGCCATTGCCGCCACGCACCGGGCGGTAGACGCCACTCAGGTCGTCTGGACGGGTCTAAGCGGGTCCGGGAAGACATCGCTTGCCTGCGCGGCAGCCAGGGCCCGTATCGAGGCGAACGGCGGCGGGTCGGTCATGTTCGTGCGCGCCGGTCAGTTGGCGACGGCGAGCCGGTACCACGCGCTCGGGCAAGGCGCCCCGAGGGTCATACAGGATGCCATTTCGGTCGACCTGCTGGTGCTCGACGAGCTCGGTGGCGACACGCGGGTCAGCCAGTGGCAGGACGTCGACGATGTCATCTTCGCTCGATACGAGCAGGGGCGCCCGCTGTGGATCACGACGTGGATGAGTCCGGACGAGATGGCGAAGAAGTACAGCGAGGGACTGGCGCGTCGCGTCTTCGAGCGTGCCGTGACCGTCGCCTGCGGTGGCACGAAGTGACGGCGGTCAACGGGGACATCGCGCCGACAGTGCGGCTGCTCAAGGGAACGACGAACGAGCCGCCACACGACCTCGGAGCCGAAGCGGCAGTCGTCTCGGCTGTCATTCTCGACAAGGGGGCGATCGACCTGGTCGAGGACATCTTGACGGCCGACCACTTTTTCTCGGAGTCGCACCAGCGGATCTACTTGGCCGTCCAGGCGGTCAGGGACGCGGGTCGGCCGGTCGATGTCGTGACCGTGGCGACGTGGCTACGCGATCGCGATCGGCTCGCCCAGGTCGGCGGCATGGCTTACATGACCGAGGTTCTGAATGCGGCTCCGGCCGTCGTGAACGTCAGGGCGTACGCCGAGATCGTGGTCGACAAGGCAATGGCGCGGAAGTTGATCGCGATGTGTCAGAAGTACGTCGCGATCGGATATGGCGACTACGGTTCGGCGGTAGAGTACGTTGGAGATGTGGCGCGAGACGTCAACGAGATCGCGATGTCCAGCGATCGGTCGACGTCGAGTCCGATAGGAGCCATCATCGCGGACAACGTTCGCGCCGCGCTGGCTGTTGCCAACAGCAGCACGGGGCTCATGGGTCTGTCGACGGGCCTCGACCGGTACGACCGAATGACGTCTGGCCTGCGCAAGGGGGAGCTCACGATCGTTGCGGCCCGCCCTGGCATGGGCAAAACGAGCCTTGTTTTGCAGATGGCGATCGCCGCAGCCAGGACCGAACCGGCTGATGGTCGTCGTAGCTACGTTGGCTTCTTCTCTCTCGAGATGCCGCGCGAGCAGATTGGTGCGCGCGCACTATGTTGTCTTGGAAAAGTAGACGTGAGCCGGTTCCGAACGGGTCTGCTTTCGCCGACCGATTGGACAAAGCTGAACGAGGCCGCGTCGATCCTCCACGACCTACCGCTCCACGTAGACGACCAGGCGTCCATGTCGATCGTGCAATTTCGCGCCAAGGCGCGACGCATGAAGACGGCGGCGGAGTTGGACGGAGACGAGCTAGCTCTTATCGCAGTGGACTACCTGCAACTCATGAACGGAAGCGGCGAGCAATCTCGTGAGCAGGAGATTAGCATGATCTCGCGCGGGCTGAAGCAACTAGCCAAAGAGCTAGAGATTCCGATCATTGCGTTGTCCCAATTGAATCGAGCAGTCGAAACGCGCGGCGAAAAGAAGAAGAGGCCTCTGCTGTCAGATCTACGCGAGTGCATCGCTGGCGATCAGATCGTCGTCGACGCCATGACCGGCGACCGAGTGACGATGCGCGAGATCGCCGCGGGCCGGCCGACGACCGTTTTCGGTCTCGGCACGGACCTCAAGATCCGGTGCGCGCCCGTCGCTGAGGCCTGGTCGACCGGCGTGAAACCGATCCTGAAAGTGACGACGGCGAGCGGCCGAACGCTTCGCTGCACAGCGAATCACCCGGTCCGGACGATCCACGGGTGGACGCGCATCGAGGACCTCGCGCCAGGCGATCGTCTCGCGGCTCCCAGAGAGACGGGCGGACCTATTGTCGCGGAGAACCCGCTTGCGCCCGACGAGCTTCGTTTGCTCGGATATCTCATCTGCGACGGGCACTACGGTCGGCACCGCTCCGTCGGCTACGTGAAGGGCGACTCAGTTCTCGTCGCGGATGTCCGACGAATCGCGTTCGAATTGTTCGGCATAAGCGCGAAGGAGCACCGATGCCAGGGCATCGCCGAGCAAGTGGAGCTGACCGCGCCGCGCACTGGGCCCGGAGGCAACCCACTGATCGAGTGGCTGAAGAAGCTCGGCATCCACGGGCAGATCAAGACGGCCAAGCGCTGCCCGCCCAGTGTGTTCCGGTGCGACAACCGCATGCTAGGCATCTTCCTCGGTCACCTATGGGCTGGTGACGGCTCTGTGGTCCCAAAGAGGGGCGGCGCTGGGTGGGTGCTCAAGTTCACGTCGACCAGTATGGGCCTCCTCGACGAGGTCCACGGGATGCTGACGCGGCTCGGCGTCGTCGCCGCCCGCGGCAAACGCGAGCGCAATTCGAAGTCGACGGTCGACATCAGCACGATCTCGATCGCCGAAGCGGACGCCATCCTTCGGTTCGCGGATGTCGTCGAGATGCCAGGCATCAAGGGCGAGAAGCTCAAGATGGCCGTCGTGTGGTGCATGCAAGCCGGCCGGAACGCGCGGCTCGACCGACTACCCATCGAGGTCACAAGCCAAGTAGAAGAAGCAAAGCAGGCCGCCGGGATGTCTTGGCGAGACCTAGGCTACCGGTGCCAAGGCAAAGAGATGTGCCGACAAGATCTGGACCGTGTGGCAGGGAGGCTTGCGCGCACAGACTTCGCGGAGCTCTCCGATAGCGATGTGCTCTGGGATGCCGTGGACACAATTATCCCCGATGGGGAGGCCGAGACATTCGACCTACGCGTCCCAGGGCTTGGGAACTTCGTCGTCGGGAACGTCTTTGCCCACAACAGCGGCGCCATCGAGCAGGACGCCGACAACATTTGTTTCATCTACCGCGACGACTACTACGACAAGGATTCATCGGACCGAGGTGTCGCCGAGCTCATCATCGCCAAACAGCGCAATGGCCCGACCGACACCGTCAAGGTCAGGTTCGACGCGCAGTACACGCGCTTCGACAATCTGCCTGACGGCGACGGATACGACAGCGAAAGCAGGTACCCTTGAGTTCCCGCCATACCCATCCCGAGGTCCTCGCGAAGCGGCTCCGGGCGATCCGTGCGCTCCTCCAGGCCTCCACCGTGAATCTCGATCACGTGGATCGCCATGGCTCGATCGAGCAGCATGTCTCCGCGGTTGCCGCGCTTCTCGAAGCCGCAACGATGCTCGAGGCGGTCATCTCGGTACATCCGAAAGAGGAACGGCTAGCGTGGGACCGGTTCTACGCGGCGTCGCTGACAGCCAAAGATCGAGACCCAGTCACGCTGCAGGTGACCGCGGAGGATGCGGCTGATCGAGCCATCGCGTCACGCCGCGAGCGGTTCGGTGGCGGTCCGCTCGAGACCGAGTCGGACAAGAAAGAGGCAGCAGAGTGACCTACCGACAGCGCCTCCTCGCCAATCGCCTCGCCACCGAGCACGCTCACGACGTCGCTTCGTTGAAGCGCGCCCAGCTCGACCTCATCGACAGTTTTATCGATGAGGACGCCGCGAGCTCGGCGGAGCAAGGATCGCCATCGCCATACGTCGTGCCGTGTTACGCATGCGGATGCGCGGCGCGGAGGCGTGACGGCGAGCCTTCGCTATGCGTGGACTGCCAGCCGAAACCGGAGGCCCACGGGGGACCGCAGGCGCCGGCTCCCGTCTTTGCTCCTGGATTCAACCTCGGCGCGATCACGCCGCCAGATGGGTGGCCGTACTGCGAAGATGTGCGACGGAACTTTGATCTCCGACTGAATTGCCTGGCATCGTCGTTCGCGATCATCAACGTGCGAACGAACGCGGTGATCGTGAACCCAGAACTGGCCGCGCGTGCTGGAAGGCCGGCCGGGACGCTGATCGAGACGCCGTACGGAAGCCACGTAGTTCAGACCGATATCAACTTGACTGGCGACGCAATGGCTCTGCACTGGACGCAGCTCGAATGAGGCCCATCGTCGTCGACATCCCAGGTCTACATCTAGTCTCCGAGGCCAACCGTGCGAGCCACGAGCACTGGCGCGTACGCCAGAAGCGGGCGAAGGCGCAGCGCGCGTGCGTCGGCCTTCATGTCCGTGCGTGCTTCGGCGGAAGCAACATCACGCTACCGCTAAAGGTCACGATTTTTAGAATCGGCCCGCGACGTCTGGACTGGGACAACGCCGTCGGGAGTGCAAAGCACACGATCGACGCGGTCGCCAAAGAGCTCGGCGTCAACGACAACGACCCGCGCATCTCGTGGGACGTACAGCAGGAAAAGGGGCCCTACGCGGTCAGGATTCGGATTGAGGCGGCGTAATGAGTAAGCGAACGATCGAGATCGGACGGACGCCACTGCCGGATCAGGGCCAGCAACGATTCCGAGTTTTCGTCGACGACGTGCTGGTCGGGGAGATCGATGGCGAGAATGGCGAGGCCGTATCATTGCCAGATCGACCGTGGAAGCACATGCGTCTTGTGCGAGTAAATCCGTGACCTGGAGCACAACGCTATACGCTCAGGTCAAGCAGGAGTTCCGGGACGCGCATCGCATGAGGGGCGCGCACGAGCCAAGAGACGAGGAAGAGCGGGAGCCACTCGGGCCTCGCGTGGAGACGGTCGAGACGACTGGACGACGCCGGCGGATCGTCGGCAGGAGGACGTAAGTGGCCATGAGCGCCATCCTAGGCATCCACCGTCGCGTCCGCGGCCGCACCGTCTACCAGGTGCAATGCTCCGGATGCTTGCGCAAGTACGTGACCGCGTCGCCTCGCGTCACCATCGTGAAGCGTGCCCACTGCATCGAGTGTAGGCCCGGAAACAACCAGTACACGGCGGCTTGCTACCCAGCCTCAGCGGGCCCGGCCTTCACTTCGTGGGAGTGAAATTCGCCACGGTGTGGCATTTTTCCGCTAGCTTCAGAGCGGGCTGGGCGCTAAATCCTCTGCTACGTGCGGGCGGGCCCCGCACCGGAAAGAATTGGCGTCATGGGTGATCCGCAAAGCGACGGTCGTCTGCGTCGCTGGTACACAAGTCCAGAGCTCGCGCTCTTGTGGGGCTGCTCCCCGAATACGGCGAGGGCAAGGCTCCGTGCCCTGAACCGCCAGCGCGGAGGGAGGCTCGTCGAGGAGCGGCCGGGGATGAAGCGGAGCCATCTGCGCGTGTGGGGCGGGGTGCTCGAGGAGGCGTTCCCAGGAAGCCTGACGCGGCGTGCGCCGGAGGGGCTTCGGGAGATCCGGCAGCTACGGGCGGAGCTTGACGAACTTCGGGCTCAGGTTGATCTGAACGACGAGTGGCGGGACCAGTTCTCGAAGGCTAGGACGGCGTGAATGAATTTCACTTCGCGCAAGTGAATTAGGCTTGCATTGCTATTATGATTGAGACAAGTATTCCGGAACAAGGATGATGGTGACCGGATGATTCGTGTCTACCGATACGGTGTGGCTTCACCACACGACGGGGCCGACCTTGTGTATGCCCAGATGCGCGGTGCGCACGCGTATCGCAATACTCTAATAGAGATCGAGCGAGGCAGGCGCGGCGCGCTACGCGATCTCGAGAGCGCAGAGGTGCGCGGCCTGACCGCGGAGGTTGCCGCCGCGGACGAGGCGTGTCAGGCGATCGGGTCGACCATCAAGGTCGCTCGCGCAGAGAGTCGCAAGCGAAGCGAGAGGAAGGTCGACCTGGAGCGCCTTGCCGAGGCTCGCTCCGTAAAGCGCGCCATAACCGGTCGCCTTTACGAGGCACGGCGCAACCATATGCTGGCGACGCGCAGCGCGGTAGACATCGTGAACGAGCTGGCAAAGTGCCTCCTGAAGAGCGCCCGCGAGCACTGTGGCGTCTACTGGGGCACATACCTCCTCGCCGAGGAGGCTATGGGCGCCTCGTCATCCGCTCCGCTTTTTGGCAAGGACGGAATCACCCAGAACGACCCGAAATTCATCCGATGGACCGGCGACGGCGCGGTGCGCGTGCAGATCCAGAAGGGTGCATCCGTGGCTGCTGTGCGCGCCGACGCGGAGCACTCGCAACTTCAGATCCGAGAGCCTACCGGAGCTTGGTCGCACCCGACCCGCTCCGAGCGGCGACGGCTGGCGAAGCGAGGCGAGGTCCGGATTCGCGTTGGGTCCGAGCCGAATGGTAAGCCGGTCTGGGCTGCATGGCGACTCGACATGCACAGGCCTCTACCAGAGGAAGCCAGGATCAAGGAGGCGACGATCCATGTACGCCAGCGCGGCGCTCACTCGGAGTGGTCACTCCTCGTGACCGTGGATGTTCCTCCAGCAGCCGTGGTGCCGTCGGAGTCGCGTGGCGAGGCTGTTGGCGTCGATGTCGGGTGGCGCCTCATCGACGGCTGCATTCGTGTCGCCGTGTGCATGGGCGCAGGCGGCGCGGTCACTGAGCTACGGCTCGATGCGCCTACGATCCGCCTACTCCGTTCGAGCGAAGCGCTTCGTAGCAAGCGTGACGAGCGGTTCAACGCAGCGAAGGCAGATCG
>OCTA010001841.1_pt1 | contig 19403 bp, 22 predicted proteins | sample 1538991 | NCBI WGS metagenome assembly OCTA01 (sample SAMEA3539302, study PRJEB22396) | soil metagenome | biome: tundra; feature: field; material: soil | place: USA | collected 2010-05 | depth 0.15 m | reverse complement strand
TGCGCAACGCCAGCCCTTCCACAATGGCGGTCTTGCCCACGCCGGGCTCGCCGATCAACACGGGGTTGTTTTTGGTGCGGCGCGAGAGCACCTGGATCACCCGGCGGATCTCCTCGTCGCGGCCGATCACCGGGTCGAGCTTGCCCTGCGCCGCCAGCTTCGTCAGGTCGCGGCCGTAACGCTCCAGCGATTCGTAAGTGGCTTCGGGATTCTGCGACGTGACGCGCTGGCTGCTGCGCACCTCGCGCAACGCCTGCATGAAGCGTTCGTGCGTCAGCCCGAATTCCTTCAACAGGCGGCCGGAAGTCCCCGCATCGTCGATGGCGGCGAGCAGAACATGCTCCACCGAAATGTATTCGTCCTTGAGTTTGCCGGCTTCGTCTTCGGCGGCGGTGAGCAGCCGGTTCAGCCGCGCCGTGACGTACAACTGGTCGATCCCGCCGGAGGGCCCGGAGACCTTGGGCATCCGGTCCAGTTCGGAATCGAGGCGCCTCGCGAACCCTTCCAGGTTGATGCCGGACCTGAGCAGGATGGAAGGCGCAAGCCCGCCCTCTTGCTCCAGCAGCGCGGCCAGAAGATGTTCGACGTCGATCTGCTGGTGGCCGTAACGGACCGCCTTGTTCTGGGCGGCCTTGATGGCCTCCTGGAGCTTCTCCGTGCAGCGATTGAGCTCCATGCTCCTATTGTGGCGCCAAGGGTCGCCGCTCCCTCGCCCGCTTCACCGCGGATACCAGGCCAGGATATGGGTCAACGGCCTTCCCCTTCCACCACAGCCTTTCCGGCCCCAACTCGAAGATCGCAAAATGCAAGTGCGGCGTAAGCGGATCCGCATTTCCCGTCGATCCCACAAAACCGATGACGTCTCCACGCTCGACCCGCATTCCCTCGCGCAACCCTTCCACGTACCCGTCCAAGTGCGCGTAGTAGTAGCAATACGCTCCCATTTCGTCGAACTGGTATATCGTGTTGCCGCCCGGTTTGCTGAGGAACAGTTTGCGGACGGTTCCGGATACCACCGCATGCACGGGTGTCCCTCTCGGCTCCGGAATGTCGATCGCCTCATGCGGATGTCCGTTGTGAACTTCTTCGAACGTATCCCGCAGATTCGCGAGGGCGAGTCCGCCGATGGGCGGAGTCATCTCGAGAATGGAAGAGGTCGCACCAACGGCAAGAAACACTGGGAAAAGCCCGGCAATGCAAACGCAGAGCCTCAAAGCTATTCCTCCAGGACGATCGGTGTGCCCCGTCGAACCATGTGCGACAGATCGTCCACATCCCAGTTCGTCATCCGGATGCATCCCGCTGATTCGCCGTGCCGGATATGCCCCGGATCCGGCGTCCCATGGATCCCATAATGTTCTTTCGAGAGGCCGATCCACGCTGCGCCGGCTGGACTGTTGGGGCCCGGCGGGAGTACTGCTTTCGCTTGTTTCGGGTTCGGGTTCCAGAAGTGCTCCGGGTCATAATTGAACCACGGATAGTGCAGAACGCTCGTGATGGTCCAATGACCAATCGGCAGCGGATCGTGCATGCCGCCAATCGTGGCGGGATACTGCACCAGTTCCTTGTCGCCAGCGCCGTACGCGATTACCGTGCGTTTTGATTTCGACACCACCACGCGTAACGCCAGGCGCACAGCGGCGCGCCGCACATTCGGTACGGTGATCCGCTCCCCCGCCGTGTCCAGTTTCTTGCCGGGATTCAACTCGGCCAGCAGCTTCGGCGAGCTATGGAACCTCTCGCCCAGTTCCTCTTCCGGCGTTTCGAAGCCAAGCCACTTCATCTTCGCCTTTTCCTGGACGTCGGCCGGTGCTGGTTGGAACGGGCCTTTCTCATCCGCTTTGGTAATCGTGTAGGTCAACAGAAGAGGGCCGGCATCGCTATCGAGCAGGCGCCACATCTCCGCATCGATTGTGCCGGTCGGCTTCAGACTGTGGTTTTCCCGATATCCCTTGACCGCAATCCCGAAATCGTCGCCGTAGACGCCGTCAATTTCGCCCGGCGAGAACCTGGCACGGTCTAGAAGAATCTGCGCCCGCACCACCCGTGGCCCCGTCGCTGCCGGCCCCACCTCGCCAGTCTTCGTTGAGTCCTCTATTTCGTTCGCAACAAGGCTCCGGGCGACCGGCGCGCCAGCGGGCCTTCTCGCCGGTCTGGCTGCGCCCGCGCCGGCCAGCGCCAGAATCGAGGCAGTCACTGCTAGTAGATAAGTTAGGCGCATACGGAACATTAGGCACTTTACGGGCCGTTCCCAAGCCATTGCTGCTCTCGCCCCCGTGCCTGCTTGTGCATCGTCAAAAGCATAACCTCCGAAGGAGTGATTTACAGAGGCAACCCGTCTGATCTGCAGCACTTCTTGCTTTCTGGACGGCAGGACTTGCACATAACAACTTGCGGGAGCCTCGGTTTTTACCTTGTGTTCGCATACATTCAGCTTTGGTCCCCAATCTGCGCTTTATAGGATGGAGAAAGAGGTGAGAAATGTCGACCATAGTGATTGTTCTTCTAGTGTTGTTTCTACTCGGTGGTGGGGGGTGGGGATATTCCCGTTGGCGCAGGTAGCGCCGGCTGGCGATTCGACTTGGTCCGCGAAGTGAAACCAGGACACGGGCCGGGCTGAGTCGCGTCGCCCCTGTGTGATTTGGCCCGGCGAGAGGCAGATGTCACTGGCTTAGTGCCGTTGGCGCCGTCCGTCGGGGCAGTGGCCGCGCATTTCCGTGTATATTACTGTCTATGGCCATCATCGCCGTGGCGGGCCGGAAGGGCGGGGTGGGAAAGTCCACCATTGCCGGGAATCTGGCGGCGGAGTTTGTCGCCATGGGGCGGAGCGTGGCGGTGCTCGATGCCGATCCGCAACACAGCTTGGTGTCTTGGGCGGGGCAGGGCGACGGGATGCTGGCGCGTTGCGTCCAGAAAGTGGCCGGCGGCGCCGACACGCTGCGGTCGCAAGCGCGCAAGGCCGAGAAAGACGCCGATATCGTACTGATTGACACGCCGCCGGGCATGCCGGAGGTGGGCTACCAGGCGGCGCTTGCAGCGGATCTCCTGCTGCTGCCATGCGGGCCGTCGCCGCTCGATCTGTTCGCGCTGAAGGAAGCACTGTCTTTGGGGCTCAAGGCGCGCGGCGAGCGGCGATCGAAAAAGCCGCGCATCCGGTTCGTGCCTTCGAAGGTTGTCATGACGACCAACCTCGGGCGGGGGTTGGCATCCTCGCTAAAGGATATGGGAAGGAAGGTTCTGCCTCCCATCGGGCAGCGCGTGGTGGTGGCGGAGGCGGTGGCCCGCGGACTCACGGTGGCGGAGTACGCGCCAGATTCGTCAGCCCACGAGGAGTTCCGCGAACTGGCCAAGGCGGTGGACAAGCTTCTGAGGCGGTGAGTTGTAGGTCCTGTCGACTCCGCGCTCACCGTGGCATGGAGGTTTCGCGCCTGGCACGCAGGTTCTGGCTCGAATGGGCCGCTTCCGCTCGAATGTGCCGCGTGCTTCCGGGGCGCGAATCTGGTATTATCGCATTGCACGGGCTCGTTCTGCCCGGCTTGAGACTGACTATGCCTTGCTTCCTCCTACTCGTCATCCTGTTGTTTCCGCGCGTCGCGCTCGTGTTGATGTGGATCTTCTCGACCTACCTGCAGCGCGCATTCCACGGTGGTCTGGTGCTGCCGGTACTCGGCTTCATTTTCCTGCCGCTCACCACGATCGTATACGCATGGGAACTGAACAGCGGCATGCCGACGGCGGGAATCAATCTTTTGTGGCTGCTGATCGCGGTGATCATTGATCTGGGCGGGCTGGGCGGCGGCGCGCATCGCCAATCGCGGCGCTGAGTCGCGCAGCCGCCGGCATCGGTCGATGGACGGGGTGCAGTCCGTTCACTATCGGTGACGAGGCGAAGGGCAAAGAGCCCTTGGTACGTGCCCGGTGAAGTTGCCTTTCGGTCGCCAATCCACAATTGACAAGCGGTAGACCGTTCCTTCATGGCCAAGCCAACAGCCGCATTGGCGCCGCGGGAGTGCCCGTACAAAACGACATGGGTTCACCTTCCCGCCGATCTTTGGGAGCTTCCAAACCGAGTCGCTTTTGAACCCGCAAGGACGAAGGGCAGTCGAGCCCCGGTATCGGCTCTCCTTGTCGAGATGATCGAGAACCGGAAGCAACTCGAACTGGACCCCTGGCCCCCGGCCCCCGTCAAGCTCGATTAGCATGAAAGTAGTGCCCCGTTACGCGGCCATCGATATCGGCAGCAACTCCATCCGTATGGAAGCGGCGGAAGTCGCCACGGGGCAACCCACGCGCGTGCTGGCCTCGGACCGCGAAGTCACGCGGCTGGGCGAGAGTGTTTTCCGCGCCGGCGCCGTCAGCGAGGAAGCCATGGCGGCCAGTTGCGCGGTGCTGGCCCGCATGGCTGGGCTGTATCGCAAACTGGATGTCGTGGGCGTGCGCGCCGTGGCCACCAGCGCGATCCGCGATACGAAAAACCAGAAGGACTTTCTGGAACGCGCATCGGCGGCCGCCGGGTCCCCCGTGGAGATCATCTCCGGGCGCGAGGAGGCGAGGCTCATTCACCTGGGCGTACAAGGCGGCTGGCCGCAGACGGGCAAGCGCGTCCTCATCGTCGATATCGGCGGCGGCAGCGCGGAAATCGTCGCCGCCGAGGATGGCCGGTTGAAGGAGGCGTTTTCCCGGCCTCTGGGCGCCGTACGGCTCCGCGAGATCTTTCTGAAAAACGATCCCCCGTCCGCCCGCGAGCTGCACCAGATGCACGAATATATCCGGGAGAAGCTGGCCCCCGCCGTGCGCCGCCTGCGGGGCCGGAAGTGGGACCGCGCGATCGCCACCTCCGCCACCGCCTCGGCAGTGGCGAGCGCGGTGGCCCGCGTGGCGCGATCCAAGCGGGAGGAAATCGACCGCCTGCGCGTTCCCACCGCGGAAGTGCGCAGACTTCACGCCAAGCTGTCGGAATTGGGCCTGGCCGGCCGCCGCAAGGTCACCGGTATCGGGCCGCGCCGCGCCGAGATCATCGTGCCAGGGGTGGCCGTGCTGCTCGAGTTTCTGCAGGAGTTCCACCTGCCGGCGGCGTATTACTCGCGGGCGGGCGTCCGCGACGGCATCATCGCCGATCTGGCGGCGCGCAACGTGGGCGCCGAGCTTTCGCGCCTGAGCCGCGACCAACGCCTGGAAGTGGAGCGTCTGGGACGCAGGTACGGCGTCCCTCTGGAGCACGCCCGCCAGGTGGCCAGCATCGCCAACGCGCTGTTCACGGGGCTGGCGCCGCTGCACCAGCTTCCTCCCGCCTCCGGCAAACTCCTGGAAGCCGCGGCGTATCTGCTGGACGTCGGGCATTTCGTCAGCAGCACGGGCCATCACAAACACTCGTTCTACGTGGTGGCGAACTCGGATCTCGCCGGGTTCACCGAGCGGGAACGGCTGCTCGTCGCCAACCTGTGCCGCTATCACCGCAAGTCGCTGCCGAGCCCGGTTCACGGCGCGTACCAGTCGCTGGCGCCGGAGGAGCGGCGTATGCTGCTGATGACCATCCCCCTGCTTCGCCTGGCGGACAATCTGGACCGCGGCCACGAACAGCGCGTCAGCGGCGTGGAATGCCGGCTGCGCGACGGCGAAGTCACCGTGGAGGTTCGCGCGCGTGGCGATATCGACCTGGAGCAATGGGGCGCGGAGCGCGCGGGCGATGCGTTCCGTCAGGTTTATAATCGCACTATCCGGGTAGTGCGGCAGTTGGATTGATATGCGGGAATACGTGCGTCTTCAAACCGCGATGCTGTTGCGGCAGATGGCATTTCAGGTGAGCCGCACCGCAAGATCCGGCAAGGACGCCGATGCCATCCACGATCTGCGCGTGGCCATCCGGCGCCTGAGCCGCTGCCTGCGCGCCTTTTCGGAATTCTACCCCGGCGATTCCTGGAAGAAGATCCGCAAGGAACTCGGGGAGCTCATGCAGTCGGCTGGCCGGGTGCGCGACCGGGATATCGCCCTGGCTCTCCTCGCCGAGGCCGGCGTGGGGCGGCGCGGCGCGATCGCAGCCAAGCTGGAGGCGGAACGTAAACAGGCGGTCCGCGATCTGCTGCTGGAAGCGCGCCGCTGGAAGAGGAGCAGTTTCTCGCGGAAGTGGCGGAGCAGGCTGGAACTGTAGCATGAGCAAACGGAAGCACGCAACGTGGGACGCGGGGACTGGCGCGGCTGCTAATGCGCGCCGCGAGATGCCGAAGATGGCGGCGGATTACTTCGCCGAGGTCCGGAAGACGCTCGCGAAAGATCCGACGCTCCCGGAATTGCATCGCGTGCGCCTCGCCACCAAGCGTCTGCGCTACACGCTGGAGTTGTTCCGCCCCTGCTACGGTCCGGGTCTGGAAACCAGACTGGCGGCCTTGCGCGTCATTCAGCAGCTGTTGGGAGAGGTGAACGACAGCGTCGCGGCCGCGAAGCTGCTGCCGAAATCGATGCGTGCGAGAGAGTATATAGAACGGCGCGGCGAAGCCAAGGCCAAGGAGTTTCGGAAGCACTGGGCCGAGGTATTCGACGCCCCGCGCCAGGAGCGGCTTTGGACGGGCTTTCTGGCGCGTAGCGCGCGCAAGCGGTAACGCGGCCGGAGAACGTAATGGAAGAGAACCCCACTTTCATGGCACCACTCTTTCCGAGTGCCTTGCCAGCCGCCCATAGCCTTGTGTCTTCCTCTTGAGCCGCATGATCTTAGTACTAATGTTTTAGTATTATGAGCCAAGAAATGTGGACGAACCTGATACTCAGTGCGTGTGCGACGCTCTTTACCGCTGCTGGGGCGCCGGCCCAAGCTCCGCAGTCCGGCCAAGCTGCCCCTAAGCCCGAATTCGAGGTGGCCTCGGTCAAACCGGCGGGCCCTTATGTGCCTGGATCGAATCTCAAGGTATGCGGCGGTCCAGGGACGGATGATCCGGGGCAGTTTACTTATCCGCGCGCCTCGCTGTTGGACCTGTTGCCGATGGCCTACGGAGTAGGTGTCGATCAAGTCTCGGGCCCCGACTGGCTCACGACCGAGCAGTACAGCATCGCCGCCAGGATTCCGCCGAATACTACCAAAGATCAGTTCAATCTGATGCTGCAAAATTTGCTGGCGGAACGCTTCCACCTAGCCCTTCATCATGAGACGAGAGATTTCCCGGTTTACGAGTTGGTCGTGGCGAGTGGCGGGCCAAAGATGAAACCATCGCCCCCGGACCCGGATGCCGCGACCGCCGCGCCGGCTGGCGCCGGTCCGCGGTTTGACAAGGACCGCTTTCCGGTGTTGCCGCCAGGCTCCCCAGAAGTCCACGCGATTGCCAATGGGATGATGCGTTCGACACACAGAATGACGATGGCTCAGTTTGCCGCAGAGCTGGGAGGCATGGTGAGTTTGTCGAATGGCGATAGCACTATGGGCGTGGGCAAGGGCGCCACCGTACCCCGGGTGGTAGATAAGACCGGCCTGACGGGGAAGTTCGATTTCACGCTGGAGTTTACAGGCTCGTTCCGGATTCCCGCAAGCGTCGTAGCAGAGACGGCAGCGCGAGGCGGCGAACAGCAGCCTGAGGCAATCGCCGCCAGCGATCCGGGCGGGGGTCTCAGCATTTTCACGGCCCTCGAAAAGCAACTGGGCCTGAAGTTGGAGAAGGGGAAGAAGGCCAGCCTGGATCTGCTGGTAATCGACCACGCGGACAGAGTCCCCACTGAGAATTAACAGCTTCAGTTTCCATCCAGCCGCTGCGCTCGGCGAGGTGCAGAATCATCACCGGAGAGGGAGTCTGCGGAAACGCACTGCAACGCCGTCGGTGGACACTGCCGCGCCCTCAGCGATGGCTTCGCCACAGGCTTCCCAAACGGCCTTGATGAGAGCGACCTGCCCTTCGGCGCTCAGTCCCTCGATGCGAACCATAATGACCGAAGGGCTCGCCGAGAGCGCCAGTGCGAGATGCGTGTGGAAATCGTGATCGAGGGTGACGCACGCCATCCCGCGCTGCCGTGCAAACTCAAGAATGTCGGAATCGTCGGCACGGTCCAGATGCGCTTCGCCGACATGTAGCGCTTCCCACCCTTCCGCCCGCAACAGCATCGCCGCCCTTGGCGCAAGGCCTTGGTCGAGCAGGACCTTCCTCATGCCACCCGGTTCAGCTCGATCTGCTTCTCATCGATGGAGGCGGCTGCGTAGCGGAGCGCCTGCTGGAGGTCCTCCTCTTCGAGGAAAGGATACTCGCGGAAGAGATCTTGCGGGTCGCGATGGACGGCCAGGATCTCCAACACCCGGCGCACGGTGATCCGCATGCCGCGAATGCACGGTTTACCGCCGCACTTGCCCGGTTCTACCGTAATGCGATCAAACGCCGGATTCGCCGCCATATGCATTCAGTCTAACGCTTCAGGAGACAGGCCGGCACGAGACGGCCCGGTAGGCCTGTTGGGATATGTTATCGCTTGCGAACAGGCATTGTGGCCGAAAGACGGGATTATCGGAAAAGACCACTGGTAGCGTGGCGGCGGCGACTGCCCAAACTCCACCACGACGACTTGGGTATCCTTTCGGCTCCAGTTCAGCCCACTTCGTCGCCAGCTACGGGAGGGTTTCCGCGGCCGGCGCGTTTCAGAAGTCGCTTGGCCCTCGCCACATCGCCACGTTGTCCGCGCTCGCGGAAGTAACCTTCGGTCCGCAGGGCAGACAACTTCTCGGCCACCGCGACATTGATGAACTGGTTGAGAGCCACGCCTTCGGTTTCGGAAACGCGGCGCGCCTCTTCCAGTAATGACTCCTGCAGACGCAAAGCAACGTTACTTCTTCTCATATCTTCGAATCTCCATCCACGCATCGCATGGCCGCATCACTCGAATCCCGAACTCGCGAGCGGCGTCGGCGAGGTGACGCACATTGAAAGTGACCAGCCAATCGGCCTCACCGTTGACCGCCGTTTCCAGTACCATCTCGTCGGCTGGATCCTTCAATCGCGGGCGCCACAGAAACCAGAGGTGAACCGGAATCGATACCCTCACCAGAGCATCGAGAACCTCATTCATCTGCCGCAACGTCAGGCCACCGGCGTCAAGGTGCTCCGGCCGTGTCAGGACCGCTTCGTACTCGATAATCAAGGGGAACGAAGCAAGAACCTCAAATGCGCAATCCAGAGCGCCGATCAGCAATCGTCTGGAGGCTCCCCGGTCGCTTCGCAGAGAAGCTACAACCACATCGGTATCGAGAACCAACCGCAGGAAAAATCTCCGCCTAATAATATCACATGCGATAGTACAATTGCTCGCGCCAATCCATCACGGTCGTGAAACGGGCTTTTATCCAACTTGGCGCCGGACGCCAGTCTGGCTCATCGGACCCTGCAAGGCCCCACGATTCGGCGGGGGTTACCGCACGCCGCGGGTCTGGTCGCGCGCGGCTTGGGAGGCCAGTTCGTCGCAGCGGTTGTTGCCGGCGTGCGAGGCGTGGCCCTTGGTCCAGACCCAGGTTGTGGTATGGCGGGCGGCCTGCTCGTCCAGGTCCTGCCAAAGGTCCTGGTTCACCACCGGCTTCTTGGCGGCCGTCATCCAACCGTTGCGCTTCCAACCCTTAATCCACGTGGTGATGCCGTTCTTCACATACTCGGAATCGGTCACCACCTCCACCTCGCAATCCTCGCTCAGAGCGCTCAGCGCCTCGATGGCGGCCCGCAGTTCCATGCGGTTATTGGTGGTGTACGGTTCGGATCCCCACATTTCCTTCTCGTGTTCGTTGCAGCGCAGAATAGCGGCCCAACCGCCGCGGCCGGGGTTGCCCAGGCATGCGCCATCGGTAATGACCTGAACTTTCTTCATCGAGCCGGCGCCAATTCCGCCTGGAAGAAGCCGTCCACCAAACCGAGGATGGCCGCCGCCTCCCGCGCGTGGTAAATGGAGGCTCGAAGCTGCGCCCCGTGCGGCACGCCGTGCGTGAAATACGTGGCAAACTGTTTCATTTTTCCGACCGTGTCCCTCTCCGCGCGCTCGATGAGCATATCGTAATAGCGCCGCATAATCGCATAGCGGTCCTGTTGCGTGGGCTCGTCGTAAGCCCCAGTTTCCAGGTACTGCCCGATCTGCCGGAAGATCCACGGATTGTACGACGCCGCGCGCCCGATCATGACGGCGTCGCAATGGGTTTCGCGCACCATGCGGACCGCGTCCTCGGGGGTGACGATGTCGCCGTTTCCAATCACCGGTATCTTGACGGCGGCCTTGACCTCGGCGATGAGCCGCCAATCGGCTTGCCCGCTGTAGCCCTGTGCGCGCGTGCGCGGATGCAGCGCCACGGCCTGCAGTCCGCAGTCTTCCGCCAGGCGGGCCATGCCCGCGGCCACAATCTCGCCCCCGTCCCACCCCGCGCGGCACTTCATGGTGAGCGGAATGGAGATGGCCTGGCGTACGGAGCGCAACAGGCGCTCCACCAGGGGCAGATCGCGCAGCAAACCAGACCCGCCGTTGCACTTCACCACCTTGTTCACCGGGCAGCCGAAGTTTATGTCGACGATGTCGAATCCCAAATCCTCGCAGACTCGCGCGGCATCCGCCATCACCGCGGGATCGGCGCCGAAGAGCTGCGCCGAGATGGGGCGCTCTTCGGGCTCGAATTCCAGGTAGCGCAACGTCCTGGTGGGTTTCCGCGCGCCCAGCGATGCGCTGACCCCGTGCGAACTGGTGAACTCGGTCATGAGCAGGCCGCATCCGCCCAGATTGCGGATGAAGCGCCGGAATACCGTGTCCGTCACGCCCGCCATTGGCGCCAACACCGAGGCGGGGGCGACCTCGACCGGCCCGATCGCGAAACTGGCGGGGAATACCTGCATATCCATCTAAGGGCTTCTTCCGAAATAACCGTGCCAACCGCTCCGTTCCCAATTCCGAGCCGGGCTCAGAGGGCGCCCCGTAAGCGAGCGGTCTTCCTTAATTCTAGCGGCTTGGACGCGCGAAACGGAGGGGCGCCGCCGGGCGTCAGACGATTGTAGGAGTGGAACGCATGAAACCGCTGCATATCGTGCTTCTGGTAGCCGCCGGCGCTATCGGCGGCGCCGTGCTGACGAACATCGCGCAGAGGTCCCACCGGGCCGCGCCGGCTCCCGTCGTGGCGCAGGTTCCGGCCCCGGCGCCGCAGAGCGTTCCCGCGGCCATGCCAGCGCCGGTGACGGAACCGGAGAATCACTCGCCGTTGTTGACCCGAAAAGACGCGCCCCGGCAGAGGCTGTTAGGCGCCGCGGACTCGGGTGGCAACCCGCCACCGGTGGAGATTACGCAACTGCCGGCCGTGGTCGGGCTGCCTCCTCCCGCGCCCGCGCCGTACGTCACTCCCGCGCGCCCCGAGCCGGAGCCTGCGACTCCGGCCGCTCCGTTTCCACCTCCTCCGCCGAACAAGGTCACGCTGAACGCCGGAACTCCGATTCCGGTGCGCCTGATCGACGGTCTCTCCTCGGAGCGGAACAAGCCCGGCGACGCCTTCACCGCCACGCTCGACAAAGAGTTAGTGGTGGACGGTTTCGTGATCGCCGAGCGGGGTGCGCGGGTCGAGGGCCGCGTCGTGGCGGCCGACCGTGGCGGCAAGGTGAAGGGCGTGGCGGCGCTGGCGGTGGAACTGACCCGCATCCACATGTCGGACGGCCAGATTGTTGCGGTCGCAACCGATAGTTTTGAAAAGCACGCCGCGCAAACGCAGCGCCAGGACGCCGAGAAAGTTGGCGCCGACGCCGCGATCGGCGCGGTGATCGGCGCCATCGCCGGCGGCGGCAAAGGCGCGGCCATCGGGGCCGGCGTGGGCGGCGGCGCGGGAGCGGGCGACGTGCTGCTCACCCGTGGCGCCCCGGCCACATTGCCTTCGGAAACCCGCATTACGTTCCGCCTTCGTGCGCCCGTTACGATTACCGAGCGGAGAGGGTCGTTCGGCGCGGGCACTGGCGCCCCGGCCGCGGAGTAACCGTAGGAGCCGGGTCGGGCATGCCCGACCCCTACAACGCGCCGAGCACTTCCGCGGCGTGGCCTTGGGCCTTCACTTTGGCATAGACCTTCTCGATCTTGCCATCCGGCCCGATGACAAAGGTGCTGCGCTCGATGCCCATCGCCATCTTGCCGTACATGTTCTTCTCTTTCCACACGCCGTAGGCCTGGGCCGCAGCTTTTTCCTCATCGGCCAGCAGCGTGAACGGCAGATCGTACTTCTGCTTGAACTTCGCCTGGGCCGCGGGCGTGTCGGGGGAAACGCCCACCACCGCGACGCCCTTCTTGGCGAAGGCCTTGATGCCGTCGCGAAACTCGCACGACTCCGTGGTGCAGCCTGGCGTGCCGGCGCGCGGGTAGAAGTACAGCGCCACGCGCTTGCCTTTCCAATCCGAGAGCTTGAACTCCGCGCCGGTATCCGTGCGCAACCGGATCTCGGGCGCCTGATCGCCTGCCTTCAACATGGATCACCCCAGCTTCTGTTTGAATAATTCGGTCACCACCGCCACGTTGGCCTGGCCGCGGGTGGCTCGCATGGCCTGGCCCACCAGGAAATTGAGGACGGTCGTCTTGCCGCCCCGGTACTGCTCTACCTGTTTGGGGTTGTTCGCGATCACGTCCGCGATGGTTTTCTCCAGCGCGCCGGCGTCGCTGATCTGCTTCAGCCCGTCGCGCTCCATGATGGCGCCGGGGGCTTCGCCGCTCGCGAACATTTTGGCGAAGATCTCCTTGGCCAGCTTGCCGGAGACCTCGCCTTTGGCCACGAGGCCCACCAGTTCGCCCAACTGCCGCGCGCTCACCGGCGATTCGGAGATCTCCTTGCCTTCGGCCTTGAGCAGGCCCATGAGGTCGCCCATGACCCAGTTCGCCGCGGTCTTGGGATCGCCCGAAACGGTGGCTACCGTCTCGAAGTATTCGCCGATGGCGCGGCTGGCCGTCAGCACTTCGACGTCGTATTCGCGGAGTCCATACTCCGCCGTGAACCGCGCGCGCTTGCGGGCGGGCAGCTCCGGCATGGAGTCCCGGACGCCGGCCAGCCATCGCTCGTCGAGGCGCAGCGGCAGCAGGTCCGGCTCGGGGAAATAGCGGTAGTCGTGCGCGTGTTCCTTGCTGCGCATGCCAGCGGTTTCGCCCGTATCGGGGTTGTAGAGACGCGTTTCCTGCTCCACGCGGCCGCCGCTTTCCACCAGCGCCACCTGGCGCGCGATTTCGTACTCCAGCGCCAGCTTCAGAAAGCGGAACGAGTTCAGGTTCTTTACCTCGGCGCGCGTGCCGAATTTCTCCGCGCCCTTGAGCCGCACCGAGACGTTGGCGTCGCAGCGCAGGTGGCCCTTTTCCATGTCGCAGGTGGAAACCTCGATGAACTGCAGCGTCTGCTTGACTTCGGTCAGGTAGGCGTAGGCTTCGGCGGAGCTGCGCATATCGGGCTCGCTGACGATCTCGATCAACGGCGTGCCGGAACGGTTCAAGTCCACGTAGGAATAGCGGTCGGAATCGCGGAAGCCATCGTGGACGCTCTTGCCCGCGTCGTCTTCCATGTGAACGCGCGTCACGCCGATGCGCTTGGGGGCGCCCTCCACCACGATATCGACATAGCCGTTTTCGGCCAGCGGCTCGTCGTACATCGAGATCTGGTAGCCCTTGGGCAGGTCCGGATAGAAGTAGTTCTTGCGGGCGAAGCGGGATTGCGGACGGATGCCGCAGTTGAGGGCCAGCGCGGCTTTGACGGCCAGATCGACGGCTTCGCGGCTGAGCACCGGCAGCGCGCCGGGCAAGCCCAGGCAGACGGGGCACACGTTGGTGTTGGGTGGCGCGCCGAAGCTGGTGAGGCAACCGCAAAAGATTTTGGTGGCGGTGGCAAGCTGCACGTGCACTTCGAGCCCAATCACGGGCTCGTAGCGCGCAATGGCCTCGGGGCTCGCCAGGGATGGCGCGGAAAGGGACATGAGCGTTCTTCCATTATAGTGGGGCGGACCTCCAGGTCTGCCCTCCGGCCGAAGGCCGTTTAGGAAGCCGGCGGCAGCCGCTTCTCCAATTCCCGAACGAATTCCTGTAACGCCTTACGGTCGGCCGACTGCCACTTGACCACCATGAAATACTGCCCGCGGCTGAAGAAGATGGTATCCGCCGAGGGCTGCCAGCGTTGCGCCAGCGTCACTCCCACACCGGCGGAGTTCAGCTCGTACGCCCGCGCTTCGAGCTTTCCCGGCCCTTCGTAGGCGGCGGTCCGCAGGCGCTTCACGGCTGTGCGCGGTACGGGGTCGGGCGATTCGGAAACGGGCGTATCCCGCAGCGCGGTGCGGCGCCAGACATTGGCGACGGTCGGCGGGAACAGGTCGAGCGGCGGCGCGTTCTCCCGGCATGCGCCTAAAACGAAGGCGATCGAAACCCACTTGCGGCGCGTCATCAACCTCGATTGTGGCATGCCGCCGCGAACCGGGATGCTACCATCGGATTTATGGCGAAGTTCAAGCTCGCGAAGGGAAAAGGCAAACGTCCGCCCATGCCAAAGGCGGGGCTGCCGTGCGTCGTCCTGGCGCTCCTCGGCTTCGTGCTGGTGATGCTTTTCCTGTACTTCGCGATGCGCGGATTTTCTCCGGGGTGAAACCGTGCGAGGGGATAATCGGCAGCTCGGGCAAATGCGCCCGGTGGAGATCGTGACCGGATACCTGATGACCGCGGAAGGCTCCGCGTTGATCAAGGTGGGAAACACGCAGGTGCTGTGCGCCGCCAGCGTCGAGGACGGAGTGCCGCCGTTCCTGCGCAATTCGGGCAAGGGGTGGGTGACCGCCGAGTACTCCATGCTGCCGAGGGCCACCGCCAAACGCACGCCGCGCGAAGTCGCCAGGGGCCGCGTCTCGGGAAGAACGCACGAAATCCAGCGCCTGATCGGCCGTTCCATGCGCGCGGTGGTGGATACCGCCGCGCTGGGCGAACGCACCGTGGTGCTCGATTGCGACGTGCTGCAGGCGGACGGCGGGACGCGCACCGCCGCCGTCACCGGGGCGTTCGTGGCGCTGACGCTGGCATTGCGCCAGCTTGTTCAGTTCCGGGCGGTAAAGACCCTGCCGCTGCGCGATTACGTCGCCGCGACCAGCGTCGGGATCGTGGGCGGGACCCCCATGCTGGACCTCTGCTACGAGGAAGATTCGCAAGCCGACGTGGATATGAACGTGGTGATGACCGGCTCCGGAAAGTTCGTGGAGGTGCAGGCGACCGCGGAGCACACGCCCTTCGAAGACTCCCAGATGGCCAGCCTGATCGCACTGGCGCGCCGTGGAATCGCGGAGCTGATCGAAGTGCAGAAGCGGGCGGTTCGGATTTGATCCGGATCTACTGCGCCACCGGGAGCCCCGGCAAGCTGCGGGAATTCCGGTTGGCGGCCGGGAATGCGCCGGTGGAGATCGACCTGCTGCCGGGGTTCGGAGATATCCTATCCTGCGTGGAGGATGGCGCCACGTTCGAAGAGAACGCCATCATTAAGGCGCGGCATTACGCGCGGCTGGCATGGGTCGGGCATGCCCGACCCCTACTGTTCGCGGACGATTCCGGGCTGGAAGTGGACGCGCTGGGAGGCGCGCCGGGCGTCCAGTCGGCGCGGTTCTCGGGCCGGCACGGAGACGACCAAGCCAACAATCGCCTGCTGATCGAAAAACTGCGCGGCGTGGAGAACCGGACGGCGCGCTTCGTCTGCGCCATCGCGCTGGTGGAAGGCGAGCGGCTGTGCGGCGTGTATCGGGGCGCGGTGGAAGGCGTCATCATCGATGCACCGCGCGGCGCCGGCGGCTTCGGCTACGACCCGCACTTTTATTACCCGCCGTTCGGCTGCACCTTCGGCGAAGCCGGCGCGGAAGAGAAGTTCTCCGTGAGCCACCGCGGCCAAGCCCTGCGCGCCATGTTGGCGGCGCTGTAAAGAACCGCCCCCTGACGGTCGCGGCTCTGTAACGCACTGAGTCTACCGAGCCGCGCACGTCAGTAAGCGGTGTTTTGAGACTTGCGCGCAAACGCGTATCGGAAGCCGTTTTCCGCGATGTGCCGCAATTCCGCCTCGCTGAAGCCGAACTGCCGCGCGGCCAGTTGGTATTCGCCCAGCAGGGTGCAGCCGAACATGGCGGGGTCGTCCGTGTTCAGGGTGATGGGCACGCCAGCGTCGTAAAGGCGGCGGATGGGGTGGTCTTCCAGGCTTCTTACTACTCCGGTCACCAGGTTGCTGGTGATGCAGATCTCAAGCGGGATATTGTTTTCGCGGAGGTGACGCATCAGCGCCGGGTCTTGCGCCGCGGCGATGCCGTGGCCGATGCGTTCGGCGCCCAGGCGTAGCGCGGCCCAGACCGATTCTGGCCCCGCGCTCTCGCCGGCGTGCGCGGTGAGCCGCAAGCCCGCGCGCCCGGCGAAGGCGAAGACCTCGGAAAACCACTCGGCCGGTCCGCGCTCTTCGCTGCCGCCGATGCCGAACGCCACGACGCCGCAGCCGGCGCGCTCCGCCGCGAGCTCCGCCACCTGCATGGCCTGCCCCGCCCCGAACTGTCGCACCGCGTCCAGAATCCAGCGGACCTCCACACGCGCCCCGGCCGCCGCCTGGCGGACCGCATCGAAAATCGGCCCAAACTCCCGACCCTTCCACAAGACCACACCCGCGGCCAGGATGATCTCCGCGTAGCGGACGTTCTGCGATTCCAGGCGCGCGAGCAGGCGGCGGGTGACGAGGGCGTAGTCCTCCGGCGTCCGCAGCCGCTTCCCCACCGCGCCGAAGGCCTTCAGAAAGCCGTCGAAATCGGCGTAGTCGTACAGCGCGCGCAGTTCCTCCAGGGGCGTGGCGGGGTCCAGTTCGTGCAGCGTCTCGGGCTCCACGGCGCCTTCCAGATGCAAATGCAGCTCCGCTTTGGGCATTTCCAGCAGGAAATCGTCCATACTGATAGCCAGGATACTTGAAATTTTAAGGACGCAAGCTGAAAGCCGATAGCTGAAAGCTGACAGCTCTACACCATGACCGGCGAAGATATCGATGCCATAGTTGGCGGCTACCACGGCGACGCGTTTCGCGTTCTGGGGCCGCACAGCATCAGAAAGAAGCAGTCGCAAGGCCGCTGGGAGGTGCGGGCGTTTCTCCCGCAAGCGGAATCGGCCGACGTGCTGATCGGCGAGCAGCCTTACGCGATGTCCAAGCAGAACGAGCAGGGCTTCTTCTGCGCCGTGCTGAACGGCAGCCCGCAACGCTACCGGATTCGGGCGCTGTTGTGGGACGGCCGGCGAATCGAGATGGAGGACCCGTACCGCTTCGGCCCGCTCATCTCCGATTCCGACCTCTATCTCCATACCGAAGGCACGCTCCACGAAGCTTACGTCTCGCTGGGCGCGCACATCGTGGATGTGGATGGCATGCGTGGCGTGCGCTTCGCCGTCTGGGCCCCGAACGCCGAGTGCGCCACCGTGACCGGCGAGTTCAACGATTGGGACACCCGCCGCCACCCCATGCGCCGACGGAACGCCGGCATCTGGGAACTTTTCCTGCCCGGCCTGGCAGCGGGAACGACCTACAAATACCACATTCGTTCGCGCTTGAATGGATACCAGCAGCTCAAAGCGGACCCGTACGCGTTTTACTGCGAGATGCCGCCGAAATCCGCCTCGGTGGTCTGGGACATCGCCAAATACCAGTGGGGCGATGCCGCCTGGCTGGAAACGCGCGCCAAGACCGACTGGCTGAAATCGCCGGTGGCCGTCTATGAGGTCCACCTGGAATCCTGGCTGCGCGGTCCGCGCGGCGAGCCGCTTACCTATCGTGAGATGGCGGTCAAGCTGGTGGAATACGTCAAGGGGATGGGCTACACCCATATCGAGCTGCTGCCCATCATGGAGCACCCGTTCTCCGGCTCGTGGGGATACCAGGTGATCGGCTATTTCGCACCGACATCGCGCTTCGGCACGCCCGACGATTTCAAGTACTTCGTGGATTGCTGCCACCAGGCGGGGATCGGCGTGATCGTCGATTGGGTGCCCGCGCATTTTCCCAAGGACGCCCACGGACTGGTGTTCTTCGACGGCACCGCGCTTTACGAGCATGCCGACCCGCGCAAGGGCGAGCACCGCGAATGGGGCACCCTGGTCTTCAATTACGGCCGCAACGAAGTGCGCACGTTCCTCATTTCCAACGGGCTCTTCTGGCTGAAGGAGTACCATATCGACAGCCTGCGCGTGGACGCCGTGGCTTCCATGCTCTACCTGGATTACTCGCGCAAGCCGGGCGAGTGGGTTCCCAACCAGTTCGGCGGGAACGAGAACCTGGAGGCCATCGATTTCCTGCGGCGCTTCAACGAGCTGGCGCACAAGGTCCCGGGCGCGTTCACGGTGGCCGAGGAATCCACCGCGTTTCCCGGAGTCTCCAAGCCCGTGTATCTCAATGGCCTGGGTTTCACCATGAAGTGGAACATGGGTTGGATGCACGACATGCTGGATTACTTCGCGAACGATCCGGTCTATCGCAAGTTCCACCACAACAACATCACCTTCAGCCTGCTCTACGCCTTCACCGAGAATTTCGTGCTGCCCATTTCGCACGACGAGGTGGTTCACGGCAAGGGCTCGCTCATCAATAAGATGCCCGGCGACGAATGGCGCCAGTTCGCCAACGTGCGCGCGTTCCTGGCGTACATGTGGGGCCATCCGGGCAAGAAGCTGCTCTTCATGGGCCAGGAGATCGGCCAGCGCGAGGAGTGGAACTCGGCGACCGGAATCCGCTGGGACCTGCTGGAATTCGACCTCCACCGCAAGCTGCAAACGCTGGCGCGCGAGCTGAACCGTTTCTACCGCGCCAACCCGGCGCTCTATCAGGTGGATTTCCACCAGGAGGGGTTCGAGTGGCTGGACTTCCACGACTGGGAGAACTCGATCATCGCGTTCATCCGCCGCGCCGAGGACCCGGCCGATTTCCTGATCTTCTGCTGCAACTTCACCCCCGTGCCGCGGCAAGGCTACGAGTTCGGCGTGCCGGAAGAGGGCTTTTATGAAGAAGTCCTGAACACGGATTCGGAGCTATTCGGCGGATCGAACATGGGCAACGGCGGGTTAGTTTCTTCGCGGCCCATTCCGAGGCACAACCGGCCCAACAGCATCTCCGTGACGCTGCCTCCGCTGGCGGTGGTGGTGTTCAAGAAGAGGTAGGGGAGGCGCGGGTGTCAGAGACGTTTGAGCAGCGGTTGAAACGCTACACGGATCAACCCGTTGACGATACCCTTGGGTGGATGACGATGTTGATTCAGAACGAGCATGTCGTTGAGCTTCGACGCGCCCGTGAGAGCAAACTGTATTACTGCGTCTCACTAGTGTCCGGTAAAGGACTTTGCAGAACCTGATAAGGTATTGGCCATCAGTAGTTTGCGACGAGTTTTGCCTTGCCGCGATTTGAACGGCGCCGCACTCCAAGGACCAGTTTTGCGGCG
>OCTA010001840.1_pt1 | contig 19410 bp, 15 predicted proteins | sample 1538991 | NCBI WGS metagenome assembly OCTA01 (sample SAMEA3539302, study PRJEB22396) | soil metagenome | biome: tundra; feature: field; material: soil | place: USA | collected 2010-05 | depth 0.15 m | reverse complement strand
GGTGGGCGCAACTGGGATCGAACCAGTGACCCCTCGCTTGTAAGGCGAGTGCTCTACCGCTGAGCTATGCACCCCTGCGCCGGCCCTGACGGCCGCTAGCTGACGGACCAGGGTACCGCTTCCCGCCGTCAGGCGATCCCGCCACCATGGCCGATAAAAAGCGAGGCGCAAAGAGAAGCAGCTGCACAACCAGCCTGAGCCAGACGCCGCCGCGTCGGCCGCGGAGGAGGGTCCCTTAGTTAGGCCGGCGGCGGAGCGAGGTACGGCCGGGGCGTGCTCGGCCACGGAGCCATTGATCACCAGGCGGTCCGCAGCCGGGCCGGCCGCGCGTCCATGGACGGGCCGCTCGCCACCGCCGGCCGGCGCCGCCTCGAAATGAATCGCTCCGACGAACGCGACGCCAAATCGGACAGCATCTGCCAGGAACGCCCGCACCAACGCAGGGCGGCTCGCCCGCTGGGCGTTACGTGGTACCCGACGCTGGTGCCGCGCACCGATCCGCCCAGCCGCCGGACGCCGGCTGGCCGCAGCGCGCGCACACGGTACTCGCACAGGATGCGCCCCAGCACCACGGCATCGCTTACGGCGCTGCCAGCCTCCCCGCCGATGGGCTGCACGGCCCCAGCACCACTGCATCGCCAGAGCCCGGCGACTCAGCTGCTGGCGGCACTGCCCCCTGTTCGGCCCAGCACCCGGGCCAGCGCCAACTCGACCTCCTGCGCCAGGCCCTGCGCGGCGGTCTCGGTGCCAGCAGCGAGCGCGCCGAGGTGGCCGGGCGGGGATGAGCTCACCGGCTGGCGGACGGCGCCGCAGTCCCGGCACTCGACTTCGCCAAGCCGCCGGACCAGATGGATGCTTGTGCAGACGGGGCACCGGTCAAGTTCGGCCATCCAGTCGAAGGAGGACTGGCAGCCAGGGCACACGAGCACCTGGCGGTCATTCCGGACGCCACGCTTCCAGGGACTCTCCCCGCGGTCCGGATCGACCTGCCGCGTGCCACAGCGATAGCAGGGCATTCAGCCTGTTCCGATTTCTGCCGTCGTGCCAGAACCAGACTCCTGCGCTAGTCCAGCGCCGCAAGCGCCTTCTGGTACTCGGCGATCTCACGCGCCTGCGGGATCGGGTTAACGACCTTCCACCGCACGACGCCGTTCTTGTCGATGACGAAAGTGCCGCGCGTCGCAACGCCCATCGTTTCGTCGAAGACACCGTAGGACCTAGCCACCTCGCCGTGCGGCCAGAAATCCGACAGCAGGGAGAAGTTGTAATGTTCGGCGTCAGCCCAGGCCCGGTGCGCGAGCCCCGAATCCACTGAAACCGTCAGAAGCTCGACGTCATCGCGGCCGACTTCGGGGAACTCGTCGTGCATCGCGCTCAGCTCGCCGGTACACACGCCGCTGAACGCCCACGGGTAGAAGACGAGCACGACGTTCTTGCCGCGCAGGCCCGACAGGCTTACCGGCGTGCCGTGCTGATCCTTCAGCTCGAAGTCCGGGGCCTGGTCGCCAACTTCTACCGCCATGACTGGTCCTCCCGACGTGGGTAAGTTGCGCGGGCCGCATCGGCACCGCAAGGAATGAAGGCCGACGCAGCAGATCCTGCGCACCGGACAGACTCAGTGTGCCACTCGGGCCGGCCAGCCGGACACCCTGACCGCCCCGGCATCAGGCGCGCGCTTCAGAGCGACATCGCCTTACCGGCCCGCCATCAGCATGCGGCTGTTAATGGCGTGGCACTGGCGCGCCTTCGGCGCACTGCGTCACCGGCGCGCCTTCGGCGCGACAAGCCTCGTGCCAGACCAGTTCCGCCCGGCGCTCACCGTGAAGGTCTGGGACAGGCCCGCAGTCGGCGCTGACTCCCCGATCTCGCTCGGCTCGACGTGGCCGTCCCGGCCGGACTTGGGCGTGAGCAGCAAGATGTAGCCGCCATCGGCGAGCGGCGTCAGCGCATCTACCAGCGCGTCGACCAGATCGCCGTCCCCGTCCCGCCACCACAGCAGGACACCGTCCACGACATCGTCGTAGTCCTCGTCGACAAGCTCGACGCCCTGCAAGTTCACGACCGACTCGCGCAGCTGCTCATCGCAGTCGTCGTCATAGCCGATCTCCTGCACCACGTGGCCCGGCTTGATGCCGAGCCGCTCGGCCAGGTCACGCTGATCCTGCGCCTGGCCCGCGGTCGCGCTCACTGAAATCCTCCCGGATCCTCTCTGGCCTCACGCTGCTGCCTGTCCGGCGCCGCGCCACACGACGGGGAGCTGGACGGCCGCTGCGCGCGGCGTGGGCTTCTCTTGATCGGACAGTCCACACTGGGTCGGCCCGGCGCGCAAGTCACAATTCGCACAGAGATTGAAATCCATGCTGATGCTGACGCCGCTGCGCGGCCTGCCGGCCGGCGACTGTCCCGTGTCATACACTTTTGTCGCTTGTCTCCGGCTGCTGCGACGGCGAGAACGGTCCCGTTCCCCCGTCGGCGCTCAGCCAGAACTGCACCCCCGTCTGCATGGTCCTGGTGTACCCACATTGACCGGGGGAAGCATCCCCGCCAGCGCCGCATTCTGCCCGGCCGCCCGACGAACCGGGCAAAACGTTCGCCAGCGGCGCCAGCCGCCCGGCCCAGACCGCCGGTTACCAGCCGGTAGAGATGCGTCCGGAGCAGGCGCGTACGAGGATGGAAAGTAAGAGCACGACACGACGCGGCAGGGCTGCCGCGAAAACCCTGATAGCGCGGCGGCAGGCCGCAATCTGCTGCCGTGGAAGGCGAGGAAAACCCCGTGGCCTCCGGACGCCAGCGCTTCTCCATTATCAGCGACGGTCTGCCCACTCAGCTGCCGGATATCGACTCTGACGAGACCAGGGAATGGGTTGAGTCCTTCGACAGCGTCGTCCGCAGCAGGGGCCGGGCCCGCGCCCGGTACATCATGCTCCGGCTGCTGGAACGGGCCAGGGAGCAGCAGGTCGGCGTGCCGGGCCTGCGCAGCACGGACTACATCAACACCATCCCGCCCGAGCGGGAGCCGTGGTTCCCCGGTGACGAGTACGCCGAGCGGCGGATCCGCGCCTACATTCGCTGGAACGCCGCCGTCATGGTGTCGCGGGCCAACCGGCCGGGCCTCGGGGTCGGCGGGCACATCGCCACCTACGCCTCGGCGGCCAGCCTCTACGAGGTCGGCTTCAACCATTTCTTCCGCGGCAAGGATCACGAGTCGGGCGACCAGGTTTTCATCCAGGGTCACGCGGCTCCCGGCATCTACGCCAGGGCCTTCCTGGAGGGCCGCCTGACAGAAAATCAGCTCAACGGGTTTCGCCAGGAACTGTCGCACCCGGGCGGCGGCCTCCCCTCCTATCCGCACCCCCGGCTGATGCCGGACTTCTGGGAATTCCCGACCGTGTCGATGGGGCTTGGCGCCATCAACGCGGTCTATCAGGCCAGGTTCAACAGGTACCTGCTGGCCAGGGAGATCAGGGACACCAGCCGCTCGCATGTCTGGGGGTTCCTCGGCGACGGCGAGACCGACGAGCCCGAGGTGCTCGGCGCGATCGGCGTGGCCGCCCGGGAGGAACTCGACAACCTTACCTTCGTGATCAACTGCAACCTGCAGCGGCTGGACGGCCCGGTCCGGGGCAACGGCAAGATCATCCAGGAACTCGAGGCGCAGTTCCGCGGCGCCGGCTGGAACGTTATCAAGGTGATCTGGGGCCGCGACTGGGACCCGCTGCTGGCCCAGGACACCGACGGCGTGCTGGTCAACAAGATGAACACCACCCCGGACGGCCAGTCCCAGACCTACGCCGTCGAGTCCGGTGCCTACATCAGGGAGCACTTCTTCGGCACCGACCCGCGGCTGCGCGCGATGGTCTCGCATCTGTCCGACGACGAGCTGCGCAGCTTGTCCCGTGGCGGGCACGACTACCGCAAGGTCTACGCGGCGTTCAAGGCCGCGCAGGAGCACGTCGGCCAGCCAACTGTGATTCTGGCGCACACGATCAAGGGCTGGACGCTCGGTCCTGACTTCGAGGCCCGCAACGCCACCCACCAGATGAAGAAGCTTACCGTCACCGAGCTGAAGGACTTCCGCGACCGGCTCTACCTGGAGATCCCCGACGCCGCGCTCGAGGCAGAACTGCCGCCGTACTATCACCCCGGCGAGAAGTCGGACGAGATCCAGTACATGCGGGAGCGGCGGGCCGCCCTCGGCGGCTACCTGCCGCGCCGCGTCGTGCGGGCCAGGCCACTCGAGCTGCCGGGCGACCAGGCGTACGGCGAGCTGCGGCACGGATCGGGCAAGCAGGCCGTGGCCACCACGATGGCCTTCGTCCGGCTGCTCAAGGATCTGATGAAGGACCCGCAGATCGGGTCCCGCTTCGTGCCGATCATCCCGGACGAGGCACGCACCTTCGGAATGGACTCGCTGTTCCCGACCGCGAAGATCTACTCGCCCTTCGGACAGACCTACGAGGGGGTCGACCGCAACCTGCTGCTGTCGTACAAGGAATCGGTCAAGGGCCAGATCCTGCACGAGGGCATCAGCGAGGCGGGTGCGATGGCCTCGGTGGCCGCCGCCGGCACGGCGTATGCCACCCACGGCACGCCAATGATCCCGATCTACATCTTCTACTCGATGTTCGGCTTCCAGCGGACCGGCGACCAGATGTGGTCGCTGGGCGACCAGCTCGGCCGGGGCTTCCTGCTCGGCGCGACGGCCGGCCGCACGACGCTGGCCGGCGAGGGCCTGCAGCACAACGACGGGCAGTCGATGCTGCTGTCCTCGGTGAGCCCCGCCTGCGTGAGTTATGACTGCGCCTGGGCCTACGAGCTCTCGCATGTCGTGCGGGACGGGCTGCGGCGGATGTACGGGTCCACGCCCGAGCATCCTGGCGGCGAGGACATCTTCTACTATCTGGCCCTTTACAACGAGCCCTACGTGCAGCCCGGCGAGCCCGAGGACTACGAGGGCGGTTCCGACGCGCTGGACGAGGCGATCCTGCGCGGGCTGTACCGGTACGCAGCGGCGCCGCAGCCGCCCGAGGACGGCGAGGCCGGCGAGGCGGACGGCCGCGAGCGGCCACGGGCGCGGATCTTCGCCTCCGGCGTGGCACTGCGGTGGGCGCTGGAGGCGCAGCGGCTGCTGGCCGAGGACTGGAACGTGTCGGCCGAGGCGTGGTCGGCCACCTCGTGGACGCAGCTGCGGCGCGACGCGCTGGCGTGCGAGGAATGGAACATGCTGCACCCCGACGACGAGGACCGGGTGCCCTACGTCACCCGGGCGCTGGCGGGCCGGCCGGACCCGGTCGTGGCCGTCAGCGACTGGCTCCGCGCGGTGCCCGACCAGATTGCCCGCTGGGTCCCGGCCTCGTTCACCTCGCTCGGCACCGACGGCTGGGGCTTCTCCGACACCAGGCCGGCCGCCCGCCGGTTCTTCCACGTGGATGCCGAGTCGATCACGGTCGCAGTGCTCAGCCAGCTGGCCCGCCTCGGCGAGGTCAAGCCCGAGGTAGTCGGCCAGGCGATCGCCAGGTACCGGCTGGACCTCGACGTCAGCGAGGCCCTCTGACGATGCCCACCATCCTGATCACCGGAGCCGCCGGGCAGATCGGCGGCATGCTCCGCACCAGGCTGGCCCGCCCAGGCCGTACGCTGCGGCTGCTCGACGTGGCGCCATTCGAAGCCGGGACCGGAGAGGAGGTCATCAAGGCCTCTGTCACGGACCTGACGGCCATGACGCTGGCGTGCGCCGGCGCGGATGCGGTGATTCATCTGGGCGGGCTGTCGGGCGAGGAGCCGTGGGACCGGATCGCCGATGTCAATATCCGCGGTAGCTACGTCGTGTTCGAGGCGGCCCGCCGCGCGGGCGTCAGCCGGGTGCTGTACGCGTCGTCGAACCACGCGGTCGGCTTCACCCCGGCCGCGGCCTTCCCGGCGGCCGACTATGCCTTCCCGGCGCCTGACACCTACTACGGCGTGTCCAAGGTGGCCGGCGAGGCACTCGCCGGCCTGTACCACTACCGGTACCAGATGGACGCGATCTGCCTGCGGATCCTGACCTGCACCGAGCGGCCGCGGAACATCAGAGCGCTGTCCACCTGGCTGTCGCCCGATGACGCCGGGCGGCTGTTCGAGGCGTGCCTGGCCGCCGGCAAGCCCGGGTTCCGCGTCGTCTACGGAGTGTCGGCCAACACCCGTGGCGGCTGGGTCAGCCTGGACGAGGCGCGGACGCTCGGCTACGAGCCCCGCGATGACGCGGAGCGATTCGCCGCCGAAGTGATCGCCAGCCGCGGCGAGCCCGATCCTGACGACCCCGTACTGGCCCATCTGGGCGGCGAGTTCTGCCTGCCGGACCTCGACGCCGGCCGCCTGACGTGAGCGCGCAGATCACCCGGGTAACCACCAGGACCTTCCGGCTGCCCATGCCCCGGCCCTGGGGGCCGGCTGTGACCTGCCAGTACCTGATTGCCAGCACGGTCGAGAGCAGCGACGGCAATACCGGGCAGGGCTTCAGCTGGGCTGTCCAGGCCGGGGCGCAGGCCATCCAGGCCATGATCGACGCGGACTGCCGCCCGGTCGCCGAAGGCGGCCCGGTGGTGCCCGCGGCTGCCTGGGACCGGCTCTGGTGGCACCTGCGCGAGGCAGGCGGGGGCGTCACCACGCTGGCGATGGCGGCAATTGACATCGGCCTGTGGGACCTGCAGGCCAAGGCCGCCGGGCTCAGCCTGGCCGACCTCATCGGCCGGCAGCGCGACGCCGTGCCCGTCTACGCCAGCGGAGTCAACCGGCACCTGACGCTGGACGAGCTGAAGGAGCAGGTGAGCCGGTGGATCGCGGCCGGCCATACCAGGGTCAAGATCAAGGTCGGGCTGCCCCGCCTGGACGAGGACCTTGAGCGGGTGGCCGCGGTCCGGCAGATCATCGGGCCGCGGCGGCTGCTGATGGTCGATGCGAACCAGCTCTGGGACCTGCCGGCTGCCCGCCGGGCCGCGAAGGCGCTCGCGGCCTTCGACATCTTCTGGCTGGAGGAGCCGCTCCCGGCTGAGGACATCGGCGCCTACGAACGGCTGCGGGCCGCCATCGACATCCCGCTGGCGGCAGGCGAGAGCCTCTACACCGAAGCGCAGTTCCGCGACCTGCTGCTCGCCGGCGCCGTCGACTTCGTCCAGCCGAACGTCTGCCGGGTCGGCGGCATCACCCCGTTCCTGCGCATCGCCCGGCTCGCCCGGCTCTTCGACATCCCGGTCATGCCGCACCTGCTGCCGGATATTTCCGGCCAGCTGGCCCTGTGCCTGCCGCTGCCAGCCATGATCGAGGACATCGACGAAGGGTCCTTCGCGGCGCTCGGCGCGCTGGCCCGCCCGAGCGGCGTTCGCATCAGCGGGGACAGCCTGAGCGTGCAGACAGTGCCAGGGCACGGGCTGGCCTTCGCCACCGATGTCCTGGAGCAGGTCGCCGGCTAAGCGGACAGCCCGGCCGGGAGGCGGCGGCGGTCCGCGGCTGCGGGGACCGTGGCAGGCTGGTCGCATGACGGCAGGCCAGGACACCGAGGACGCGGGACACGCTGGCGGGCGGCGGGTCCGGGCCGGGACCATCCGCCGGCTGGAGCAGTCGATGGGCCCGCTCGGAACCGCGGCCATGTCCTCGATGGACCGCCGGCTGCCCTGGTTCCGGAAGATGTCGGCCGAGCACCGGTCCTGGCTCGGCCTGGTCGCCCAGGCCGGCGTGGCTGCCTTCGTGGACTGGGTCAAGCATCCCGAGCGCGGCCGGCCCGCGGTGGCCGGCGAGGTCTTCGGCACCGCGCCGCGCGAGCTCGCCAGGGCGGTCAGCCTGCAGCAGGCCGTCGAGATGGTCCGCGTCATCATCGACGTCGTCGAAGCGCAGGTGGACGAGCTGGCCGAGCCGGGCGGCGAAGCCGAGCTGCGCGAGGCCGTGCTCCGCTATACCCGCGAGATCGCGTTCGGCGCCGCGCAGGTCTACGCCCGTACGGCCGAGGCCCGCGGCGCGTGGGATGCCCGCCTCGAGGCGCTCGTCGTGGACTCGCTGGTCCGGGGCGAGGTGGACGAGGACCTGCAGTCGTGGGCGTCCGCGCTGAACTGGTCATCGGCGCCGGTCGCCGTCATCGCCGGTAACGCCGACGGCAGCGAGCCCGAGGGCCTGATCGACGAGCTGCGCATGCTGGTCCGCAGATCCCGGCTCGACCTCATGGCGGGCGTGCACGGCCACCGGCTCGTGGTCGTGCTCGGCGGCACCTCGGACCCGCTGCGGGCCGCCAGCCAGATCGCCGGGCGCTTCGGCGCGGGACCGGTCGTGGTCGGCCACGCGGTCGACGACCTGCAGTCGGCGGCCTTGTCCGCAAGCGCCGCCCTCGCCGGGCTGCGGGCGGCGCCGGCCTGGCCAGATGCACCGCGGCCGGTGCTTGCCGCCGACCTGCTGCCCGAGCGGGCCCTGGACGGTGACGAGGCCGCTCGCGCGGAGCTGATCGCGGACGTCCACGAGCCGCTGGTGCGCGCTGGCACCGCGCTGCTGGACACCGTCATGACTTACCTGGAGCAGGGCAACTCGCTGGAGGCAACGGCCCGGCTCCTTTTTGTGCATCCCAATACAGTCCGCTACCGGCTGCGGCGCGTCAGTGAGCTCACCGGCATCGCGCCCGGCGACGGCCGCGGCGGATTCTCACTCTGGGTAGCCGTGGTGTACGGGCGGCTGGCGCAGAAGTCAGGATGACTTGTAGATTTCCCACATAGCCTGACCGGAAAAATTCGTGCGCTTCGGCATGGGTATGGCGGAGTTCTACAGTGCAGGCTTAGGGGATGCTCCTCATCGCGGCACCTGGGCAGGGCGCCCAGGTTCCCGGCTTTCTCTCCCCCTGGCTGGACCTGCCAGGATTTGGCGACCGCCTCGCCGAGTGGTCGGCGCTGGCCGGATGCGATCTGGTCAAATACGGAACCGCTGCCGACGCCGAGGAGATCAGGGACACCGCCATCGCGCAGCCGCTGCTGGTAGCTGCCGGGCTGGCCGCCGCGGAAGTGCTCCTGGGCGGCTTGGGCCAGGCCAGCCGGCTCGCCGCCGCGACCGCCGGGCACAGCGTCGGGGAGCTCGCGGCCGGCCCGATAGCCGGCGTCATCACGCCCGAGGATGCGCTGCGGCTGGTCAGCGTGCGCGGCCGGGCGATGGCCAGCGCGGCGGCGGCCGAGCCGACCGGCATGACCGCGGTCCTCGGCGGTGACGAGCGCGGCGTGCTGAAGTCGATCGAGGCGCACGGGCTCACGCCTGCCAATGTCAACGGCGCCGGGCAGATCGTCGCCGCGGGCACGCTGGCCCAGCTCGCGGCCTTCGCGGCCGATCCGCCGACCGGGGCACGGCTTCGCCCGCTCTCGGTCGCCGGGGCATTCCACACCCGGCACATGGCGCCCGCGGTGGACGCGCTGCGCTCTGCGGCCGCGGCGGTGACAGCGGCCGACCCGGCCCTGGCCATGCTGTCCAACCGGGACGGCGCCGTCGTGCGCAGCGGCGCGGACTGGCTGGAGCGCATTATCACGCAGGTAGGCGCCCCGGTCCGGTGGGACATGTGCATGAAGACGATGTCCGGGCTCGGCGTCACCGCGCTGATCGAGCTGCCGCCCGCCGGGACTCTTACCGGACTGGCCCGCCGTGGCCTGCCCGGTGTCCAGCTGCTCGCGCTCAAGACCCCCGGCGACCTGGACGCGGCCCGCGCCATCATCACCGAGCACGCGGACAGCCCGGCTGACAGCGACGCACCTGAGTGGCGGCTGCTCGTCGCTCCGCTGGCCGGGACGTTCCGGGTCGCGGCGGCCCGCGGCCCGGCTGCGGCGCCGGGCACCGAGGTCAGCACCGGAGCCGAGCTCGGCCGCGTCGAGATGCGCGGCGGCAGCCATCTGGTGGCCCCGCCGTTCCCGGCGACAATCATCGAGTGGCTCGTCGAGGACGGCGACCCAGTCAGCGCGGGCCAGCCGCTCGTGCGGCTCCAGCCCGGCGGCAGCGAGTGAAAGGCGAAATCAGCATGCGACTCACCGAAGGCTCACCGGCCACGCGGATCCTCGCGTTCGGCGGTTATCAGCCTGCCAGGGTGGTCACCAACGAGGAGCTCGCCGCCAGTGTCGACACCACCGACGAGTGGATCCGCAGCCGGGTCGGAATCGCCAGCCGCCGGATAGCCGGACCCGACGAGAGCGTCGCTGACATGGCCGTCGCGGCGGGCGGTAAGGCCCTGGCCGGAAGCGGGCTGTCCCCGGCCGATATCGACCTGGTCATCGTCGCGACCTGCACGCCGGAGGTGATGATTCCCAACGTCGCCGCAACGGTCGCGCGCAGGCTGGGCATTGTCGCGCCCGGCGCCTACGACCTGAATGCCGCATGCGCCGGCTTCTGCTACGCGCTGGCGAACGCCAGCGATGCGGTCCGCACGGGCTCAGCGCGGCATGTGCTCGTCGTCGGGGCCGAGAAGCTCTCCCAGTGGATTGACTGGACCGACCGCTCGACCTGCATCATCTTCGCTGACGGCGCGGGCGCTGCGGTGGTCGGCCCGGTCACCGAGCCGGACGCCGCGCCCGGCATCGGCCCGGTGGTCTGGGGCAGCATCGGCGAGATGGCAGACAAGATCTTCATCAAGGACCGCGACTCGTTCATCTTCCAGGAGGGCCAGGCCGTCTTCCGGTGGGCGACGACGTCGCTGCACCCGGTTGCGCTGCGGGCCTGCGAGCGGGCCGGGGTCGATCCCACCGAGCTGGCAGTCTTCGTGCCGCATCAGGCAAACCTGAGGATCATCGAGGCCATTGCCCGCAAGCTCGGCGCCCCGCAGGCCAGGGTGGCCGACGATATCGTCACCGCGGGCAATACGTCGTCCGCGTCGATTCCGCTGGCACTGTCCCGGATGATCGAGCACGGCGAGATACCGTCGGGCGCCCCGGCGCTGCTGATCGGCTTCGGCGCGGGCATCTGCTACGCGGCGCAGGTGATCACGCTACCCTGACCGCGGCCCGTCTGCCGGGCCGCCTCATCCCGAACACGCCCGAGCACGAAGGAGAGTGCGAACCACATGGCTCTGACGGAACAGGAGATCCTGACCGGCCTCGGCGAGATCATCGACGAGGTTGCGGGCGTTCCCGCCGACCAGGTCACCCCCGAGAAGACGTTCGTCGACGACCTGGACATCGACTCGCTGTCGATGGTCGAGATCGCCGTGGCCGCGCAGGACAAGTTCGGGGTTGAGATCCCCGACGACCAGCTCAAGGATCTCAAGACCGTCCAGGACGTGATCGACTACGTCCGGCGCTCCGCCGTAACGGCCTGACCAGGCACGCTCGACGACGCGACGCCGCCCTGCGGGTGCAGGGGCGGCGCCGCGTGACCCAAGCTGAGGAGCACGAGCACAGTGGGCACAGACCGGACGCGCGTCGTCGTCACCGGCCTCGGCACGATCTCGCCGGTCGGCGCTGACGTCGCCGCCACCTGGGAGTCGCTGCTGGCCGGTCGCAGCGGCGTGGTCCGCCTGACCGACGCCTGGGCGCAGGAGCTGCCAGCGCGGATTGCCGCCTGGGCGGCCGTCGACCCGGCTTCGCTCCTGGACCGGGTGCAGGCCAGGCGGCTGGACCGCTGCGAGCAGTTCGCCATCGTCGCCGCCCGCGAGGCCTGGGCGGATGCCGGGGCGCCGGACGTCGATCCGGAGCGGCTCGGGGTGGTCGTCTCCAGCGGTATCGGCGGTGTCGCATCGACCCTGTCGGCCTACGACACGCTGCGCGAGAAGGGCTGGCAGCGGCTATCCCCGTTCACCGTCCCGATGCTCATGCCGAATGGTTCCGCGGGCTGGATCAGCCTTGAGCTCGGCGCCCGCGCCGGGGTGCACACCACCGTCAGCGCGTGCGCGTCGGGCGCCGAGGCGATCGGCTACGGCCTGGACATGATCAGGTCCGGGCGTGCGGACGTGGTGCTGGCCGGCGGCACCGAGGCCGCGATCATCCAGCTGAACATCGCCGCCTTCGCCGCGATGCGGGCGCTGTCCACGCGCAACGACGAGCCCGAGCGTGCCTCCCGCCCGTTCGACAAGGGCCGGGACGGCTTCGTGCTTGGCGAGGGCGCCGGAATGGTCGTCCTGGAGTCCGCGGAGCATGCGGCGCGCCGCGGCGCGACAGTCCACTCGGTTGCGGCCGGCGTCGGCTACTCGGCCGACGCCCACCACATCGCGCAGCCGGACCCCGACGGCACCGGGGCGGTGCTCGCCATCCGCCGGGCGCTCGCTGACGGCGGCGTCGAACCCGACCAGATCGTGCATGTCAACGCGCACGCCACATCGACCCCGGCCGGTGATGTCGTCGAGGGCCAGGCGATCGCCACGGCCCTCGGCGCGGCAGCGAGCGGCGTGGTGGTCTCGGCTACCAAGTCGATGACCGGACACCTGCTCGGCGGGGCCGGCGCGGTGGAGTCTGTCGCGGCGATCCTCGCGCTGCGCGACCGGGTCGCACCGCCGACGATCAATCTCGACGACCCCGACGACGAGGCAGGAATTGACATAGCGACGGAGCCAAGGGAACTGCACGCGCGCGGGAACGCGCCGATGGCCGTGCTCAACAACTCGTTCGGATTCGGCGGGCACAATGTCGCGCTTGTCTTCACTGCCGCCTGACCGGGCCACGCTTGCTGACCGGGCCACGCTTGCTGACCGGGCCACGCTTGCTGACCCGAGCCCGCTCGCTCACCCGAGCCCGCCCCGCCCCGCCCCAGGAGCCTGAAGTGACCGTCGTGGAGAACCGCATCTCAGCCGTCCGTTCGTCAGCTGCGGCCCGGCCGCAGGCTGCTCGCCCAGCCGCGCCACGCCGGGATTCCGGATTGTCACGGGACCCGGTTGCCCGGCTCGAATCGCTGTTCGATGCCGGCACCCTGCGACTGCTGCTGCCCGCCGACGACAGCGGCGTCGCCACTGGCACCGGGAATATCGACGGCATGACGGCCGTCGCCTTCGCCAGCGACCCGCGCATCCAGGGCGGCGCGATGGGCAGCATCGGGTGCGCGGCCATCGTCGCTGCCTACGACCATGCGATCGAAATCGGCGTACCGGTCATCGGCCTGTGGCACTCGGGCGGCGCGCGGCTGCAGGAGGGCGTCGAGAGCCTGCACGCTGTCGGCACCGTGTTCGCGGCAATGACCAGAGCCTCCGGCAAGGTGCCGCAGATCTCGGTGGTCCTGGGCGCCGCGGCCGGCGGCGCGGCCTACGGGCCCGCCCTGACCGACCTGGTGATCCTCTCCGACCGCGGCCGCATTTTCGTCACCGGGCCAGACGTCGTCCGCAGCGTCACCGGCGAAGACGTCGACTCCGAGCGGCTCGGCGGCCCCGAGCCGCACAGCCGCCGCTCGGGCGTCGTGCACGTGGTCACCGCGACCGACGCCGAGGCCCTGGGCCGGGCGCGCGAGCTCGCGCTGCTGCTGGGCCGACCGGGACCAGGCAGCGAGTCCGCCCATGCCGTGCCCGACGTCGACCTGGCGTCACTGCTGCCCGAATCGCCGCGCCGCGCCTACGACGTGCACCCGCTGATCAGCGGGCTGCTGGATGCTCCCGGCGTCGAGCTGCACCCGCGCTGGGCCCCCAACGTCGTCACCACGCTCGGCCGGCTGGCCGGCCAGGCCGTCGGCGTGATCGCCAATAACCCGCTGCGGCTGGGCGGCTGCCTGGACGCGACGTCAGCGGAGAAGGCTGCCCGTTTCGTGCGAATGTGCGATTCCTTCGGAGTGCCGCTGGTCGTCCTGGTGGATGTGCCCGGTTACCTGCCTGGCGTGGGCCAGGAATGGGATGGCGTCGTCCGCCGCGGCGCCAAGCTGTTGCACGCGTTCGCCGAGGCCACGGTTCCGCGGGTGACTCTGGTGACCCGGAAGGCCTATGGCGGCGCCTATATCGCGATGAACTCGCGGGCGCTCGGCGCGACCAGGGTCTTCGCCTGGCCCGGCGCCGAGGTCGCCGTGATGGGCGCGGTCGCTGCGGTCCGGATCCTGCACCGGCGCACCCTCGCCGAGGCGCCAGCCGAACAGCGCCAGGAGGTCGAGGCCGAGCTCGCCGCCCAGCACGAGCGTGCGGCGGGAGGCCTGCCCCGGGCCGTCGCCCTCGGCGTCATCGACGAGGTCGTCGAGCCGCCGAAGACCCGCCAGGCGCTGGCCAGCGCGATCGCGGCCGCGCCCGGCAGGCGCGGGCAGCACGGCAACATCCCGCTCTGATCGGCGCACTGTCCCCGCGCAGGGCCGCGCTCGGCTTGCTGGCGCTCACCGCCGGATCGGCACTGCCGGCCACAACCTTGCTGGCGGGCACCGCCAGCGCCACGCCGAGTCCCGCACCCTCGCTGACCCGCTGGCCACTGATCTGCCGCTAGCTGACCAGCTGCTCACGTTCAGCACCCTCTCCAGCAACCTGTGCACATCCAGCACCGACAGCGGCGCTGGTGCGTGCTGAGCGCCGCCCAGACCGCGCTCGTCAGGGAGCACGCAAACCAGTTCACGGCGACCTTCGCCGACCAGGGCGACTACCTGCCGTCGCGGCCATACGGAACTGCGCCAGCCGGCTGACCGCGGCCGAGCGTGCTGGCCGCCTCCCGGCGCCGGGCAAGTGGGCCAGTGCGCGTTCCGGCCGGCCGGAACGCTCCAGCCGGCCTGTGCGGTCCGGGCTATCACGGCGGTCCGGACCGCTTCTGCGGCGAGATGCCGCCGGCCGCGCCGGCGCCAGCCAGCCTTTCTGCACGCGTGGCCAGCGCCTCGCGGAGCTTTCTGCGGCCACGGTGCAGCCGCGACATGACGGTGCCGATCGGAGTTCCCAGCATCTGGGCGATCTCCCGGTAGGGGTAGCCCTCCACGTCGGCCAGGTAGATGGCCGCGCTGAACTCGGCAGGCAAGCCGCGCAGCGCCCGCATCACCTCGGAGTCCGTCAGCTGCTCCAGTGCCTCGTCTTCAGCGGACCTGGCCAGCCGAAGCCCGCTCAGCGTGACCGGCAGGTCCATCGAATCGCCCCAGGGCGCCTGAAGCGGCTCGCGCGTGCGCTTCCGGCAGGCATTGATAAAGGCATTCGTCAAGATCCGGTGCAGCCAGGCGCGCAGGTTAGTACCCGGCGTGAACTGGCCGAAGGCCGCGTACGCTCGGGTGAAGGTTTCCTGCACCAGATCCTCGGCGTCGGCCCGGTTTCGCGTCATCCGCAAAGCCGCAGGGTAAAGCTGGCTTCTATACGGAATTACCTCCTGCTCGAACGACAAATGCCGATCCAGGACATCCGCGGCAATATTCATTTGTTGATCACCATCCTCCTCCCGTGCCCCCTGCGAGTACATTTGTCTTCGCTCCGCGCAATTCGCCCACAATCGATTGCAAACTGCTTCATGAACCGCCTGCGGCTGCTATGCCAGCTCGGCTCTACAGCAAGTTCCCTGGTCGGGACCCCGCCAGCCGTGCCGCGGCTTCCGTCCGGAAAACCAGGCCCGCTAGGTAGCAGGCAAGCTCACAAACACCCGGCTGCCCGGTAAAGCTATGCCTACTGGCCTTGACGTCACCGGGAGCCATCGACCGCGACTCACCCAGGGGACGGCGCCGCATCGCGATGTCATGCGCGTTCTCCTCCGACTTCATGGCAGTTCTTACTGCTCATAACCAGGAGACTGAACCGTAATTCAAAAGGTTAAACAGCGATTCGAACGCATGTCAAGCTCGGCTGTAAGGTGCATAAGAGAACTTATTCGGACGAATTAGACAGCCGCCTGGCACTGTCAAGGAGGCGAGTAGCGCTCAGCCGGTCGCGTTCAGCCAGCGCACCGGAGCCCCCGCGCCCGCATGGCGGAAAGGCTCAAGCTCGTCGTCCCACGGCTGGCCGAGGAGCAGGGCCAGTTCCGCCTCCAGGGAGCCGCCAAGGGCCGGATGGCGCGGGCCGTGCAGCTCGCGCATCCCGCCCATGCCGTCGTCCGCGCCGGCCGCGCCGGGATCGGCGGCCCCCTCCTGGCGCTGCCGCGATGCCGTCGCCAGGGTCATGGCGGCGCGCAGCCGGCCCTCGGGAATGAGGATGTCCCCGTTGGCGGACGTGACCGCTGAGAACGTGCCCAGCGCCGGGGTGTAGCTGTACCGCACGGCATCGCAGCCGGGGCTCGCTTCCTCGGTCGCCTCGAACCGAAGGCGGTTCCAGCCAGCCAGCGCGGAGGTGATCGCTCCCGCCGTGCCAGGGCGGCACTGCCAGACGAGCTCAGCCCGCAGCGATCCGGGCGAGGCCGACTGGTCGACCCAGGGCAGCGTTACGGGCATGCCGAGCACACCGGCGACTGCCCATTCGAGATGCGGGCTTAGCGCCGGGGGCGCGGAGTGGACGTGCAGCACGCCACGAACGGTCACCAGACCTCCCTGCAAGCGGATGAGATTCGCCTTCCCCGACGGACCTCGTACCTGCGGGAGCCCGGCGCGCTGCACGTGCCGCAGCGTTCCGCGTCACATTGTGCCCCACGGCACTTGGCAATACCAGCACTGCCTCCCTCCGCCGCGCCGTGTCCGCCGCAGATCACTGTGGCAACAAGCCATCAGCGTGATGTGATGAAGGGGTGATCCAGGCAGATGGGACATCGCCCGGCGCGGCCGCGGCCGGTGGCGAGCCCGAGCCCGCCAGGCAGCAGCCCGGTGCCGCCCGGACTGATGCCCGGCAGCCCGGTGGCGCGGCCCGGCCGATTGCTGCCCGGGCCGCCGCGACACGCCCGAATGGCGCCCGGCTGGACGTGTCCGGGCGCGATGTGGCCGGGCTGGTGTTCACCGGCGAGATGTACGGCCTGCAGCTCGACCAGCTGGCCGTCGTTCTCGGGGTATCCGACTCGCGCGCACGCGCCGTCGCTGCCCGGTGGCGCGCCCGGCAATTCGCCGAGTCTGCCCGGCTGGGCCCCGGCGTCCCGTGGATCTGGCTGGCTAAGCCGGGCCTGGCCAGCTGCGGCCTCCCCTACGCCGCGGCTCCGCCCGCGTTAGCCAGGCTCGCGCACATCCGGGCGGTCGTCGCGGTCCGCCTCGCGCTGGAAGCCGCATCGGCCTATTCGGCCGCGGGCGCCCACTGGCGCAGCGAACGGCGGCTGCGGGCACGAATCGGCGGCCGGGTGGGCCTGCGCGAGCACTTTCCCGACGGGGAGGTGCACTGGCCGGACACCGCGCCGGTCGCCTGGGCCGGCGAGTGCTGGGCCATCGAGGCGGAGCTGACGCCCAAGACAGTCGGGCGGACAGCCGCGATCATGCGCGAGCTGCTGAGCCGGACCGGGGACTATGGCTGCCCCGTCGCGCAGGCGCGGGTACCGGGCCTGCCGCCACGGCACGCTCGCGTTCTGTACGTCTGCGCGCCAGCCGCTCGCACCACGGTGGCCAGGGCACGCGAGACACTCGGCGGCGATGCGGCCAGAATCGAGATCCGCAGCCTGCCGCTGGCCGCCTATTTGACCACGGCCGCGCAGCGAACGACCACGGGGCGGAAAAGCGCCCTGGGAACAACCGGACAGCAAACGGCAGGCCAGCAGGCAGCTGATCACCAAACGGCAGACAAGAAAACGGCGAAACAGGCTACCGCGGCTCAGCCAGGGACGCCTGCGTGATCGGCCGCTGGGCCAGCCTGGCCGCGGCCAGGACGGCGGGCCGCGTCGTGGTCCGCATCATCGCGGCCGTCGCCGGGGCGGTGCTGGTCGTGGCCGCGCTGCCGGTCTCGGTGGTCGCGGCGGCCGCCGCGACAGTGGCCTGGCTGCGGGGCTGGCCGCCGCGCCGACTCTATGCCGCCGCGTTGTGGTGCGCGCCCATGGTCGCCGTATGGCTCGCAGCCACCGCCGTCGAGGGCACCGGCGGCTGGCGGGTGGCGCAGGCTCCATACCGCGCCTGGCTGGCCATGTGGCATCTCGGCGCGGCCGGATCTGTCCCGGCGGCGGCCGCGGTCATCGCGCCCGCGGCGATCCCGCTCGGCCTCGCCGCGGGTGGCCTGGCCTGGTCGTACCGCATCCGTTCGATGGAGACCGGAGCCGGCGGGCTGTCTCCCGACGCCGCCGTTTCTTTCGACCTGCGTCGGTGGCGCCATCAGGTCCGCAGCGCGCAGGCTAGGATCGCGGCGCCCGGATCGCTGCCGCTGACGATGCGCGACGGATGGCTCGTGACCGGTGCCGTGATCAGGACAGTCGGTCACCCGGCGCGGCAGATCGCCCTGATCCCCTATCCGCGGATGCGCTCCCATCAGGTAGTAATCGGGACCACCGGCACAGGGAAAACCACATTGCTGCTGCGGTTGTGGGCTGGTTTCATGGCGACTGCGCTGGAGCGGCATGCTGCGGGGCTTGGCGCGCCGCCGCTGCTGGTGGTGCTGGATTGCAAGGGCGGCGCAGATGCCCGGCGGGTGGCCGACCGGGTCCGCCGGGTGCTGCGCGCCGCCGGGGCGCGCTCTACCGCGATCTGGCCCGATGAGGCCAGCCTCTCGCTCTGGTCGCTGCCCGCGCGCCAGCTCACCACGACGCTGCTCGACCTCATTGAGCACGGAACCGGCGCAGCGGCCTACTACGCCGACCTGATGGAAGCTGTCGTCATGCTGGCGGTGCAGGCGCCGTGCGGGCCGCCGGCTAATACCGAGGATTTCCTCGCCCGCCTCGATGCCAGCTGGCTCAGCCGGGCGTATGCGGCCGGCCAGCGCGACACCGAGCGGGCACTGATCCGGGCCGCGGCGCGGCATGTCGGCGACATCGCCCTGCGGTACCGGACACTGTTCCGCCGGCTCGGCGCCGGGCTGGACGGGCCGGGCAGCCTCGGCGACGCCGACGCCTGGTACTGCATCCTGGAGGGAACCGCCGAGATCGCGGTCGCCGAGGGCCAGGCCCGAGCCCTGGTCGACCTGCTCGCGAGCGCTGCCGCCGCCGGGCCGGGCGGGCCGGGACCGGACGGGGCCGGCGCCGCCGGGCCGGCCGGCTGCGGCCGGGAGATCCTGCTGGCGGTCGACGAGTTCAGCGCGGTGTCGCGAAGGCTGCCGATCTGGCAGCTGTACGAGCGCGCCCGGTCGCTCGGCCTGGCGGTACAGGTGTCCGCGCAGTCCTGGCAGGGCCTGGCCGCACACGACGATGAGCGCTACCGGATCGCGGCGTCCGCTGACGGCGGCATCTGGCTGCTGCGAACCCCGCATCCCGAGCCCGCGGCAGCCCTGGCCGGAACGCGGCAGGTCACCGAGACAACCCGGCGGCTGCTTGGCGTGCCGCTGTGGAGTCACCAGGGTTCCTCCCGGCTGCGGCCGGCCCCGGTCGTCGACCCAGCGCTGATCCGCAACCTCGACGTCGGCCAGGCCGCCTACATCTACCGGGGAGGCGTCACCTATGTCCAGGTCAAGCGCATGATCGCAGCCCCGGCAGCGCTGGCGCGGACGGCCGTCGCGGGCGGCCGGGCAGCTTGGCGTGCAGCCGCCGG
>OCTA010001839.1_pt1 | contig 19416 bp, 15 predicted proteins | sample 1538991 | NCBI WGS metagenome assembly OCTA01 (sample SAMEA3539302, study PRJEB22396) | soil metagenome | biome: tundra; feature: field; material: soil | place: USA | collected 2010-05 | depth 0.15 m | reverse complement strand
TCGCGCCCTTCTCCCCCGAGCGAAAGGCGCAGGAGCCGGGCGACTTCTACTCGGACGTCTCGAAGATCCGACGCATTCTCGGCTGGCGGCCCGTCATTCCTCTGCGCGATGGCCTGAAGAGGACGCTCGACTTCTACCGCGCGAACAAGCCGCGCTACTGGTAGTGCGAATGCCCGGGCTCAGCGCCGCCGCGCGGATCGGGGAGTTCATCACCGCGCCGATGCGGGTGTGACCGTCACCTGCATCGAGGCCATCGGCGAGCCGTTCTCGCTGAAACGGGCCACGTGGTCGGTGACGACGTCGAGATAGAGAAGCCACAGCCCGGGCTCGGCAGGCGCCGTCACCTCGCCCCGGATCGTCGCGCGCGCTCCTGAGTCGACCCGCTCCGGAAGCCAGAGGCGATCTCCTCGGTCGTCTCCGGTGCCGGTGGCCGGGTCGATCCAGTACGCCGCCACGCCCGTGGCGTAGGCGGTGGGCGCTTCTGCACGGGAGAAGAAGACCGCCTCGGAGAGGTTTCCGATCTCGACGGCGAGCGGCATGCGCGAGGAGGCCGGCACGAGAACCGGGGCCTCGACGATCTGCACCTCCGCGCGGAAGAGAACGGGAGGGGGGCCGCCGTCCGCGCCGGGCCGGATGGCGTCGGCTGGAGGGAGCCCGCGCGCGCGGGAGAGGCGAAGCCACCCGTCGGCCGCGTCCTCGATCCGATAGGCGCCGTGGGCGAGAAGCCGCTGAACGTACTCGTAGTAGCTGGCCTCCGGGGACTGTCCGCGAAGCGGAAAGAGCGAAGCCGGGAAGATCCCCGCCGAAAGATCGAGAAGGACGACGTCGGCGCTGCGCACCTGCGGGAACCACCAGATCACGGGACGGTTCAGATGCGGCACGATCGCGTCCTGCGCCGAGACGCTCGCCCCCGGCGGGACCGCGTCCAGAAAACGGGGCGCCATCCGATGATGGTCCGTTACCCGGTAGGACGCCCTGTAGGGATCCGCGAGGATCCGGAGAGTGCTCCATCGGACGATTTGAAACCCGATCGTGCAGGCCAGGATGAGCCCGGCGACGATCGTGGCGGCCACCCGGGGATCGAGGCGGAGTCGGGGGCCGATGCGCCGCGAGATCGCCCTCGTTCCCCACGGCGCCGCGAGCGCCGCCGCGGCCAGGAGGATGGCCGTGTACTGGAAGTCGATCGTCCGCTGGGGCGGGAAGGACGAGAGAAGGTTGAGGAACAGCTCGCTCGCTCCGAGGACGAGGATCTGCGGCGCCAGGAGCGGGACGAAGCCGAACGGCGCGAAGAGGGAAAAGAGCCAGTCGCGTGTCCCGGGCTCGAGGAGGCGCGAGACGAGGCGGGACGGGTCGCGAAGGAGACCGAAAATGACGGCGCCGGGGGTGGCGCCGAACTCGCGATAGCGCGAAACATAGATGGAGCCGACTCCCGGGTTGAAATGCGGGAGGAGGACGTAGAAGCAGAAGGCAAACCACGCGACTCCGGCTGCGGCCACGGCGACGCCCGCACGACGCCGCCCCAGGAGGAAAACGCTAATGCCGAGGCCAACCACGGCGAGCGCGACGTTCTCCTGACAGAGAAGGGCGAGAGCCACGGCGACGGCGAGGCTCCAGGTGCCGCCTGCCTGCGCCCGGAAGAGGGCCCAGACGAGGAACGCAGCCGCGGGGACGATCGCGTGGAAGTCGAACAGGTTCGCCGCGTGAAGTGCCGGGTTGAGAAGATAGACGGCGACGAGAAGCAGCGCCGCCGCCGCGCCGCCCGTCACCTCGCGGGCAACCCGGAAAAGGGGGAACGCCGCGCTCCCCACCACGACGGCCTGGAGGACGAGCAGTGTCCCGGCTCCCTCGAAAAGCCGGTAGAACGGAAGCGCGAGAAGGAGGATGAGATTGACGTGGTCGCCGAGGAGGATCGGCAGGTCGTAGCTATCGGTCGCGTGAAGGGTGTACTGGAAGAACCGCCCGTGAAGGGTGTTCCACGTTGCCTGATGGTGAAGGCCGAGGTCGAACGTGTGCGTCTCGAACGCCGCGTGGCGGAGCAGCGACAGGACGCTGAAAACAACCGCGTAGAAGAGGGCAAGGGCGAGGGCGCCGAGATCGCTCCGATCGAGATTCGAAAGTCGCGTCGGCACCGGACGAGGTGTCCGCATCCCTGTCTACCGCCGGCTGGCCGACTTGATCGCCGCGCGCGCTTCGCGGTCGGCCTCGCGGCGGCGGATCGTCTCGCGCTTGTCGTGCAGCTTCTTGCCGGTCACGAGCGCGATCTCGACTTTGACCCGCGGGCCCTTGAAGTAGAGGTTGAGCGGCACGCACGTGGCGCCCGACCGTTTGATCTTCGACGCGAGGCGGACGATCTCGCGCTTGTGAAGGAGGAGCTTGCGGTTCCGCTTCGCGTCGACGTTGTTGTAGCTGCCCGCCCCGTAAGGCGGGATGTGGACGTTCCACAGCCAGGCTTCGCCGCCGGTCACCGCCACGTAGCCGTCCTGCAGGCTGGCCCTGCCTTCGCGCAGGGACTTCACCTCGGTGCCCGTCAGCGCGACGCCGGCCTCGAGCTTCTCCTCGACGTTGTATTCGTGGAACGCGCGCCGGTTCGACGCGATCGGGCGGTTCCCGGCGTTCTTCTGGGCCGCGCGCGCGGCCGCCTTCTCGCCCTGCCTCTCGATCCGGGACTTCACGCGCGGTCCCTCGTCAGTCCGACGCGTCCGCGACCATCCGCTTGAACTCGGGCGTGAGCTCGGGATCGAACTGCGTGCCCGCCTTCGAATCGAGGATGTCGATGGCCTGGTAGTCCGACAGGACGGCGCGGTACGAGCTCGGAGACGTCATGGCGTCGAACGCTTCGCACAAATGGATGAGGCGCGAGCCGAGCGGGATCTCGTCGCCCTTCAGGCCGTCGGGATAGCCGCCGCCGTCCCACCGCTCGTGGTGGTGCCGGATGAGCGGGGCTATCGGGTACGGCCACGGAATGTCCTCGACGAGAAACGCCCCGACGCGCGGATGCTGGCGCACGAGGGCCATCTCCTCGTCGGTCAGGGTGCGCTTGGCGTAGATCGTGTCGTAGCTGAGCTCGCGCATGCCGACGTCGTGGAGGATGCCGGCGACCGTGATCTGCTCGACCTCCATCGGCGTCACGCCGAGCTGGGCCGCGAGCTTGCGGGCCATGCGGCCCACGTTGAAACAGTGCGTCCTCAGGGCGGTGCGTTTCTTCAGGCCCGGCTCGAGCAGCTTGTTGACGAGCCCCCGGTACGCCTCGCGGAAGCGGGCCTCGCTGCGGTTGCCGGCGAGGACGTTTCTGAGGACCACGTGCGCCGCGCGCAGCGCCTCGCGGACTTCGGGGTTCGGGCCGTGCCGGAACAGAAGGGAGAACAGGACGACGCCTTCCGCCGAGCTGTCGAGCACGCTCGACTGGATGGAGACGATCTCGGCCCGGCGCATCGCGGGCGCCTCCGCGTGGAGCGTGTCGAGAGGCCGCCAGGACGGATCGGACGTGAACGGGAACGGGACGGCCGTCTTCGCGAAGATCTTCTCGAGGTTCTCGAGAAGCGCGGGCGCGATATCCGGATCGAGCCGGCGCCTCGCCACGATCGTGACGGTCGCTCCCCCTGGCACGAAGGAGGACACGGCGGCCACCTCGACCTCCTCGTAGCTGAGGCAGGTGGGAAGGTAGAGGGCGATGAACTCGGCCTCGCGCGGCGTGAGCCCGCCCCCCACCGCCGTGGCGACCTTCACGGGTGCGCTGCGCGAGAGGGTCTCCTCGACGAGACGGTTTGCCCGCGCGACCGCGCTCATGAGCTGGTTCGCGGCGTCGTTCTCGGGCTCGCCCACGGGCGCCGCGGGCCGTCGATGGACGCCCGACGTGTTGAACTGCGCCGTCGAAAAGCCCGACGTGCGCTCGAACGAGGAGGGAGGCGCCGTCACGGTTGGCGTGCGGTCGAGCGGACGCTCGATCTGGGGCGCCGGCCCGGAAAAGATCACGTTGCCTCCGCCGCGTGCGTCCGCGATGCGGCGCAGCTCGATCGCGAAGCGGCGCAGGAGGTCGGAAATCTCGAGCACGTCGTCCTGGGAAAAGCCCTGGCGGGCCGCCTTCTCGCGCACGTCGACGAGCCCCATGATCCGCCCGTCGAGGTAGAGGGGGGCGAGGAGCAGGCGCGTGGACGTAGCCTGAACCATCACGTCCGTCAGCTTTCCCGCGAGGTTCACGTTGTTGACGAAGGTCGGCTCGCGGTGCTCGTAGAGGTGATTGACGAGCGCGTCATTGCGGCCGAGGCGCTCGGCGAGGTGGTCCGTGCGGCCAAAGCCGAACTGCGCCTTCAGGCGAAACGTGCCGCTCGCGGGATCGAGCGTGTAGAAAGCCGCTTTGGCCGGCCGCCATTTCTGGCCGAGCACGGCGAGAAAGTCCTGATAGTACTTCTCGTCAACGGGCGCGAGCACGGCAGCCTCCGGACGCGAAGAGGATATCAGCCGTCATTTTGCACGAACGCCCCCGAGGCCGGCGGTGTGACGGAAAAGCCGCAGGTGAGGGGTTTTTGCCACACACCATGTCTCTGGAGGAGGCCGCGATCCGCGAAATCCCGCGAAAAAGAGCGTCTCCTCCGTGGCATCCGCTGTGCAAATCCCGGCCTGAATGCGCGCCCAGAGCACTCTCGTCCGGCGCGTCCGGCTGTCCGGAATCGGCCTGCACACGGGTCGTCACGTCCGGGTCGTCCTGCATCCCGCCCGCGCGGACCACGGGGTCGTCTTCTACCGGTCCGACGTCGATGCGTTTCTCCCGGCCGTCGCCGAGGCAGCGGGGCGCTTCGACCACGCGACGTCGCTCGGCGAGCGCGGCCACGACGTGGCCACGGTAGAGCACCTTCTTTCCGCGACCGTGGGCGCGGGCCTCGACAACCTCCTCGTGGAGCTCGACGGCCCCGAAGTACCCATCCTCGACGGCAGCGCGCTTCCCTGGCTCGACGCGTTCGAAACCGCCGGCCTCGTTGCGCTGAACGCGCGCGCCGTCCCGTTCGTCCCGTCGCGCGTCCTCGCCGTCTCCGCGTCGGGCGGCAGGAAGCTCGAGATCCGCCCCGCGCGCGACCTGCGCGTGACGTACACGATCGACTTTTCGAACGCGGTCGTCGGACGGCAGTCGATCACCGTGGTCGTCACGCCCGAGTCCTACGCCGCGCACATCGCGCCGGCTCGCACGTTCGGGTTTCTCGCCGAGTACGAGATGCTCAAGGCGCACGGACTCGCCCGAGGAGCCCGCGAGGACAACTGCATCGTGGTCGGCGACGACCGCGTCGAGAACGGCGACCTGCGCTTCGCGGACGAGTTCGTGCGCCACAAGGCCCTCGACCTCCTCGGAGACCTCGCGCTCGTCGGACGCCCGGTGCTCGGCCACGTGGTCGCGCACAAGGCCGGCCACGCGATGCACGCGACCCTCGCGCGCCTTCTGCGCGAGGAGAGCCGCGCGGCCTTCGCGGCTCCCGTACCGGCGCACACCGCGGCTCGAACCTCGCGAATCTGAACGGAACCCCGCCGACCCGCTAAAGTCGGGGGGTGCGCACCACGACCGCTACCGTCCTTCTGGCCGCCCTTCTCGCCGGAGCGAGCCCGGCTCGGGCGATCATCGAAGGCGACGGTCCGGTGATCCCCGGCGTCTCGACGTGGGTCGCGGGACATGACCTCCACGTCGACACGCGCCTCTCGCCCGCCTTGCCCGCGGACGTCCTGCAGCGCCTCGCCTCGGGGCTTCCCACGACCGTCACGTGGGAGCTGCGCCTCTTTTCGTTCCACAATCTCTGGTTCGACGGCCTCAAGGACGAGAGGCGCTACGCCGTGACGGCCACCTACCGGCCCGTCACGTCCGACTACGCGGTCGAGCGCCGTCTCGACGCGCGCCTGCTCGACACGAAGGTCGTGCCGACGCGCGACGAGGCGGCGGCCGCGCTCGCGAAGGTGACTGGGCTGCCCTTCTTCACGCTGGGCGACCACCTGCTCGGTAAGAGGCTCCTGGTCCGCGTGCGCTGCCTCTACGCGAGCGGCGTGGCCCTCGGATTTGTGCCCACGAGCGCCGAGACCGCCTGGGTGCGGTCGGGGATCTTCGAGTGGACGGCGAGCGGCGCGCGCTGAACGACTCGTCTCCGCCGGTTTTGCCGGGGAGGCGCTGGGCGCGGGACAACCGGATCCTCGTCGCGATCGCGCTCGCCCTCGGCGCGGCGCTCGCCGGCGGCTACGCGCTCGTCCTGCGCACGCGCAACCTCGCGCCCGTCGCCGCGACGAACCGCGTCCTTCTCTTCGTCCTCTTCTACATCGTCGTCGTCCTCATCCTCGCGCTCCTCTTCGTACTCGTGAGAAGTGCGGCGAAGCTCGTCGTCGAGTCCCGCCGCGGCGTCTTCGGATCGCGCTTCCGCGTGCGCGTGGTCGCGTCGTACGTGGGCCTCGCCCTTCTGCCGATCACGCTTCTCGTCCTGCCCACCACCGGCCTCCTGCAGAAAAGCGTCGAACGCTGGTTCGCGCCGCCGGTCGAGGAGACGGTGCGCGCCGGGCGGGAGGTCGCCGACCTCGTCCGCGCGCGGGCGGCGGCCCTCGAGCGCCGCACGGCCGAGCGCCTCGCGCCCCGGCTCGCGGCGGCCTCCGAGGGCGGCCTCGTCGCGCTCCTGTCTTTCGCGCGCGAAGAATCAGGTGTCGACCTCATCGAGTGGAGGCGCCCCGGCCGGCCGGCGGTGGCCGTCAGCGCCCCGAGGTGGCCTCTGCGCGACGTGAACGACCCCGGCGCCGATTGGCTGGCGGACGCGAGGGCGCGGGGCCTTTCGCGGCGCCTCGAGCCCACGCGTGACGGCGGGCAGGCCGGACGCACGGTCGTCGCCCTGCCCTCCGGCTTCCTCGTCGTCGGCACGTTCGACCCGCCCGCCGAGGCCGAGCCGCTGCGCCAGCTCTCGCTCGCGACCTCGGCCTACGCGATGCTGAAGGCCGAGCGCGCTCAGCTCGAGGCCGTGCAGGTGCTGTTCTTCCTCCTCCTCGCGTTCCTGGTTCTCCTCGCGGCCGTGTGGGTCGGGCTCCTCCTCGCGCGCCGCGTGACGCGCCCCATCGCGGCGCTCGCCGCCTCGGCGCGACGCGTCGGCGCGGGCGATTTCGACGCGCTCGTCGAGGTGGAGGGTGGCGACGAGATCTCCGCGCTCTCGCGCGCCTTCAACGCGATGACGTCCGAGCTGCGCAAGAGCCGGGCCGAGCTCGTCGCCGCGAACGCGGAGCTCGCTGCGACGAACGAGCGCGTCGACGAGGAGCGTCGCCGCGTGCGCACGATCCTCGCGCGGCTCGACGCCGGCGTCGTCGCATTCGGCGACGACGACACGCTGTATTTCCTCAACGAGACCGCGCGGCGCCTGCTCGGCCGCGACGAAAACGCCCGCTTCCCCCGCGCGCAGGACCTCCTCGCGTCCGAGGCCCTCGCGCCGCTCAACGAGTTCCTCGCGCGCGCGCGAACGGCGGGCGCCCCGCGCGAGGCGACGCTGAAAATCGGCCCCCGCGTGCTCGAGGCTCGCGTGACCCGGATTCCCGCCGGGGCCGCCGACGCGGGGGCCTGGGTCGTGACGCTCGAGGACACGACCGCCCTCGTCGCGGCCGAGCGCGCGACGGCGTGGGAGGAAGCCGCGCGCCGCATGGCGCACGAGATCAAGAATCCGCTCACGCCGATCCGCCTCGCCGCCGAACGCATGCGGAGGCACGCTCTCGGCAAGGACGCCAGTCCCCACAGTCTCGCCTCCGTCGTGCGCGAGGGAGCCTCCACCATCATCGAGGAGGTCACGACGCTCGCCTCGCTCGTCGACACGTTCGGGCGCTTCGCCCGCCTTCCGGCCGCGGACCTCGCCCCGACGGACCTCGGCGCGGTCGTCCAACAGGTCACGAACCTGTATGCGAACGTGAAGCGGGGCGTGACGGTGTCGGCCGACATCCCGGAAGCTCTTCCGCTCGTCAACGCGGACGCCGAGCAGGTGAAGCGCGCCCTCATCAACCTCGTGGACAACGCCGTGGCGGCGACTCCGGGCGGCGGCCACGTGCGGATCGTGGCGGGCGTGGAGGAGGGACGCGCGCGCCTCGCCGTGGAAGACGACGGGGCCGGCATTCCCGAAGCGGAGCGGGAGCGTGTCTTCGACCCGGCCTACTCGACGAAGGCGCGGGGCTCGGGCCTCGGCCTCGCCATCGTCGCGCGCATCGCCGCCGAGCACGCGGGGCGCGTCCGCGTGGAGGAGAATGTCCCTCACGGATGCCGCTTCCTCCTCGAATGGCCGGCCGCGTGAGCGCCGCATGCGCATGAGAGCCCGCATGCGAATGAGAGCCGCATGACGGACGGCCCGCGCATCCTCGTCTGCGACGACGAGCCGGGTATCCGCAAGACGCTCTCGCAGATCCTCGGCGACGAGGGTTACACCGTGGACGCGGTCGGCCTCGGGCAGGACGCTCTCGCACGCGCCTTCGGCGACGAGGCAAAGCGCCCCGAGGCGATCCTTCTCGACGTCTGGCTGCCGGATCTCGACGGCCTCGCCGTGCTCGATCAACTGCGGGCCGCCGGCCTCACGATGCCCGTCGTCATGATCTCCGGGCACGGCGGGGTGGACACGGCCGTGCAGGCCGTCAAGCGCGGCGCGGACGACTTTCTCGAGAAGCCGCTGTCGCTCGAGCGCGTCCTCCTGACGCTGGACAAGGCGCTCGAGCTGTACCGCCTCGCGCGCGAGCGCGACGACCTCAGACGCGAGCTCATGAGCCGCACGGACGAGGATGCGGCCAAAGAGACGCTGCTCGGCACCAGCCCCGCGATGATGCGTCTTCTCGACGAGATCCGGCGCGCGGGAGCCTCGGAAGCGCGCGTCCTCATCATGGGTGAGAGCGGCGTGGGCAAGGAGCTCGTCGCGCGTGCTCTCCACCGCGCGTCTCCGCGCTCGACGGGCCCCTTCATCGAGGTCAACGGCGCGGCGATTCCGGAAGAGCTCATCGAGAGCGAGCTGTTCGGGCACGTGAAGGGCTCGTTCACGGGCGCGATCGACGACCGCAAGGGGAAGTGGGAGCAGGCCGACTCAGGCACGCTCTTCCTCGACGAGATCGGCGACATGTCGCCGAGGACGCAGGCCAAGATCCTGCGCGCCATCCAGGACGGGCGTATCACGCGCGTTGGCGGCGCCAAGGCGTTCGCCACGGACGTGCGCATCGTCGCCGCGACGAATCGGGATCTGCCCGCGATGATCCGCGCGGGGACGTTCCGCGAAGATCTCTATTTCCGGCTGGCCGTCGTCCCGCTTCGCGTGGCGCCCCTGTCCGAGCGGCCCGAGGACATTCCCCTCCTCGTGGCGCACTTCGCCGAGAGTCTTGCGCGCCAGCGCGGGCGGCGCCCGAAGGCGTTCGAAAAGGAGGCGCTCGAGGCCCTCGCGAAAAGGCGATGGCCGGGCAACGTGCGCGAGCTGCAGAACCTCGTCGAACGCGTCCTCCTCATGTCGCCGGGGCCGGCTGTCAGGGCCGCGGATCTCCCGCCCGAGGACGGCCCAGCCGCCGGGCGCGGCTCCTCCCGTCCGGCCTCGGACGAGGTTCCGGCGCACGCGACGCTCGCCGACGCGCGCGAGGCGTTCGAGAAGCGCTACCTCTCGCGTGTCCTCGCGGAAACGAAGGGGAACGTGTCGCGCGCCGCCGAGCGCCTCGGCCTCGACCGCACCACTCTCCATCGCAAGATGAAGGCGCTCGGGCTGGACGGGGAGTAGGTCCCCCTCTCCTAACGCTCGCGGCGCACGATGCGGTCTGCCTCGGGAATGCGCTCGAGAGGCGCCTCGGAGTCGGCGAGCGCGTACGCGAGCGCCGCCATCGCCGCGACTCCGGTGTTCAGCTCCTCGCGGTCGATCTTGTCGAACGTATCGTCGGCTGAATGGTGGACGTCGAAGTACCGTGAGGAGTCCTGGATCGGCGAGAAGAGCGGCACGCCGGCGGCGCGCAGCGCGCCCACGTCCGCGCCTCCGCCGCCCTTCTTCATGTCTCCGACGCCGAACGGCTTCAGGATCTCCGCGACGCTCGCGAGGGTGCGCTCCGCCGAGAGACCGGCGGTCCATCCGAATCCGGACACGCGCCCCGCGCCGTCGTCGCACTCGATCGCGGCGACGTGGAAGGGCAGCTCGGCCGCATGCACCTTCGCGTAGGCGCGCGATCCCGCGAGGCCGTTCTCCTCGTTCGCGAAAGCGATCACGCGGAGGGTGCGGCGCGGCCGTATCGGGAGCTGCCCGATGAGGCGCGCCGCCTCGATCGCGATGCCGAGTCCCGCCGCGTCGTCCACGGCGCCCTGACCGAGGTCCCACGAATCGAGGTGGCCCGAGAGGACGACGATCTCCTCCGGCTTCTCGCGGCCCGGAATCTCGCCGAGCACGTTCGCCGAGACCGCGTCAGGAAGCGTCCGGGCTCCGAGCGCGAAACGCACGCGCACGGTCTTCCCGTCGGCGAGGAGGCGATGAATGAGGTCCGCGTCGGGATTCGCGAGGGCCGCGGCGGGGATCTTCGGGACTCCCTCTTCGTAGCGCAGCGAGCCCGTATGCGGAAGTCGCGCGTTCGACGTCCCCACGGAGCGGATGAGGGCGCCCACGGCGCCCACCTTCGCGGCGCGCGAGGCCGCGGCCCCGCGAATCGGAACGGTCGCGCCGTAGCCCGACCCGTCCGAGCGGCGCTCCATGACCTTCCAGACGAAGACGATCTTGCCCTTCGCCTTCCCGCCGAGCGCGTCCACGCCCTCGAGCGACTGCGCCTCGACGACCTCGGCCTCGACCCCGCCCGCGGGCGTTCCCACGCTGCCGCCGAGCGCGCACAGCGACAGCCGGAACGGCACGGGCGAGACGATCTCGGCGCTCTCCTCGCCACGCTCCCAATGCGGCACGGTCACGGTTTCGGCATGAACGTTCGAAAAGCCCCGCGCCGTCAGCGCGGCCTCGGCCCACGCGACCGCGCGCGCATCGGCCGGCGAGCCGGAGAGCCGCGGGCCGACGGTGTCCGTGAGGCCGCGGATCGTGTCGTACGCGCCGTTCGTCACGCGGGCGGCGCGCACGAGGCGCTCGAGCGCCACGCGGAGATCGGAGGACGCTTCGGGACTCGCCGCGGAAAGAGCGAGCGTCGCGGCGCCGAGGAGCGCCGCCGCGGGAACGAGACGAGCGTTCTTCACGAGAGCCTTTCGAGCAGCTTGTTCTCGAGCACCTGGGGGCTGGGGTCGGCCTCGAGCCTCAGGTAGTGCTCCGCCGCCGCCAAAAGCGCGGCCTGCGGAACGAGGCCCACGATCTCCGAGCCCACGACCGCGACACCGTGGCGAGAGGCCTCGGATTTCACGGTCTCGAAGACGCGGTGGAGCGGGGTCTTCTCGAAGTTCGTCATGTTGATCGAAACCTGCACCTGGCCGCGCGCGTCGAGCTTCACGCCCATAGCCTTCACGAAGCGATAGCCGCCCGAGAGGTGGCGGATGGCCCTCGCGATGCGGTCGGCGATCGCGAGATCCGACGTCCCGAGGTTGATGTTGTACGCGACGAGCGGGGCGCGGGCGCCCACGACGGTGGCGCCGCCCGTCGGGTGCGGGGTCCGAGGGCCGAAGTCCGGGATCCACGCCGGCTCCGCCATTTTCGCCGCGAGGCCCTCGAACTCTCCCTTGCGGATGTTCGCGAGGTTCTGGCGGTCCGGTGAGGTCGCCGCGTCCTCGTAAAGGTAGACGGGCAGGCCGTAGCGGTCGGCGAGCGCTTTTCCAAGCGTCTTCGCGAAGGCCACGCAGTCAGCCGCGGTGGCGCCGCGCAGGGGCACGAACGGGATCACGTCCACGGCCCCGACGCGCGGATGGGCGCCCCTGTGCGTCCTGAGGTCGATCGCCCCGAGCGCGGCGCCAACGAGCGCCGTCATCGACGCCACGAGGGCGTCCCCATCTCCGAGGAACGTGAGCACCGAGCGGTTGTGGTCGGCGTCCGAGGTGCGATCGAGAAGGACGACTCCCTCTCCGGCCTCCACCGCCGCATTCGCCAGAGCCGACACGACATCCTGCCGGCGCCCCTCGCTCACGTTCGGAATGCACTCGATCAATGCGGCCATCGCGCCTCCGGCGGGTGATCGTATCCGACGGCGCGCCGCGCCGCGCTGTTCTTGCTAGCATTCCGTCCAATGAGCTCCTATGCCGGCAGCCCCGCCCTCGCCCCCGAGGCGCGGGAGAAGGTTCTCCAGACGTTTCGGCACACGCTCGTGCTCGCGCAGGAAGGCAAGAACGAGGAGGCCCTCCTCGGCTGCGACTTCCTGCTCAAGATGGACGCGCGCTTTGCGCCCGCGCGCAGCCTTCTCGAGGCGCTACGCGGCGTCACGCCGGGCACGCCGGTCAACGTCGAGAGATTCGCCGACTACCTCGGCGTCGAAAGCGCGGGCGAGGCGCTTCCGGATTCGGCCCACGACCTGCCGGATGCGTTCCCGGGCGGCCCGGCCACGCCGGTGCCTCCGGCGCAGCCCGCGAGCGGGCTCGACGACCTCGTCTTCGGCGACGAGGCCGGCGGCGCGTCCGCCTCCGGACTTCCCGAGGCTCCTCCGTCGGTGATCGCCCCCAGAGCCGTCGCGCCCGTCGTGCAGGGAGGCGACCCGTTCGGGCTCGGGCTCGACGACCTGCGCATGAGCATGCCCCCCGGGGGGCCGCGCGCCGTGGGTACGATTCCCGCTCCTGTCTCGGCTCCCCCGCTGGCTTCCCCTCCTTCGGGACCGCCGCTCGCGCAGCCCGCGCCCGCCCAGGTGGCGCCGCGCCCCGCGTCCGGCGTCCAGGCCGATCCGCGCATCACGCAGTTCCTCAAGCAGGGAGACGAGGCCCTCGCGCGCGGCAACGCGCAGGAGGCCATCGACCTCTGGAGCCGGGTCTTCCTCATCGACCTCTCGAACGAGGAGGCGAGCCGCCGCATCGACGCCGCGCGCGAGTCGCAGGCGGATGCGGCGCGCAAGATCGACGTGCTTCTCACCGAGGGAGTGACCCAGTACGAAAGCGGCGACCTCGTGGGCGCCCGCAACAAGTTTCTCGACGTCCTCGCCGTCTCCGAGCACGACGCCACGGCCCGCGGCTATCTCAACCAGATCGAGGCGGCCCTTGCGTCCGCGGAAAGCGCCGCGCCGGTCTCCGCCAGCACCGGCGATTCCGATTTCATGAAGCACGAGATCGAGGCGCCGGCGCCTCCCTCGTTCGCGGACGACTCGGGTGTGGGGCGCGGCTTCACGGGGGACGCGGGCGGCCCCGGCCTCGAGCCCGCGGCGACGAGCGCCGAGAAGGCCGCCCGGCCGGGAGGCAAGGGCCGGATCGACGTGCGCATCCTCCTCGCGGCGGCGGCCTTTCTTCTCGTGGCGATCGCCGGCGGCGCGTACTGGTTCCTGCGCGTCAGGCCCGCCGCTCGCCCCGCGATTGCGGGCGGACCTTCCTCGAAAGGGGGCGCGCCGGGCGGACGCGTGACGCCCTCCGAGGACCCGTTCCAGAAAGCCCAGGCCCTCTTCGACGCCGGAAAGATCGACGAGGCGATCGCCGTCCTCGCGAAGCTTCCCGACTCGGATCCGCGCCACAACGAGGCGCTCGTTCGGATCGAGAAGATGAAGTCTTCGGCGGCGCCGACACCGGGGCCCGCCGCTCCGAGCGCCGCACAGCTCGACGAGATGCGCGTCACCGGCCTCGCCGCGATGTCCTCGAGCCGGTACATCGACGCGCTGAAGAACCTGGATCCCGTCGTCAAGGCCCGCCCCCAGGACGCCGAGGCGGCGGCGGCGGCGCAGCGCGCGCACGAGCAGGTCGAGACCTTGAGGAGCGCCTCGAAGTCGTACAACGAGAACGACTACGAAAGCGCGATCAAGCTCCTCTGGGAGCTCCGCAAGGGCGACGCGAAGAATCAGGACGTCGAGGAGTACCTCGTCAACGCGTACTACAACTCCGCGGTGCAGAGCCTGCAGGCGGGCAACATCGCGAAGGCCACGACCGCCGTCAAGGAGGCCACGGACCTGCGGCCGGGCGACGCCGAAGCGCAGCGTCTCCTGCGCTTCGCGCGAAAATACCCGCGAGGCGCGAACGACCTGCTCTCACGCATCCTCATCAAGCACCTCACCCTCAGGCCCTGAGGCCGGACGCACAATGTCCGAGCCCCCGCGCGACCCGCTCGCCGAACATCCGCTCGCTCCCGATCCCCGGCGGCGGCGATCCTCGCCGCATACGACTCTCGAGCTCTTTCCGAACGTCTCCGAGAAACCCTTCGGCCCCAAGAAAGAAGGCGCCTCGCCAGAGCCCGCCGAAGAGCCGGCTCCCGCCGGGGCCGCGCCGGCGCTGGCGGCTCACGAACCGTCCAGGCCCGCCGCGCCGATGTTTTCCGAGCCCGCGCCCGCCGGTGCCGAGTCCGATGGGCCGCGCGCGGTGGCGTTCGCACGGCGTGTGGCGGCGGGTCTCGCCGATCTCCTCATCCTCGCGCTGGTCGGCGCGGTCGAGCTCGCCGCCGGCGCGCTGCTCCTCAACCTGCGCTTTCCGCCTCCCGCGTTCCTTCCGCTCGCGGCCTTCCTCCTGCTCGCCGCTCTCGTCCTCCTCGTTCTCGCGCCTTTCGTCTGGGGCACGACGCCCGGCATGGCGCTCGCCGACCTGAAAATTTGCGCCGAGGACGGCCGCTCTCCCACGCTGTCCGCCGCGCTGCTGCGTTTCGCCGGCTTCTTCCTGACCGGCGCGCTGGCGGGCGTGCCTCTGCTCGTCGCCGCGTTCGACCGCCGCGGCCGAACGCTCGCGGACCTCGTGTCGCGGACGACGATCGAGCCCGTGGAGGCCGCCGAGCCCTCCGGCCTCTCGTAGGGAGCGCCGTGCGGCTCGCACTTTGCCAGATCGACACGACCGTCGGGGACTTCGCGGGCAACACTGCCCGGATTCTCGAGGGCCTGACCCGGGCCGAAGAGGCTGGGGCGGATCTGGCCGTGTTTCCCGAGCTCGCGGTCTGCGGTTATCCGCCGCGGGACCTCCTCGAGCGCCCGTCGTTCGTGCGCGAGGCCGCGCGCGCTCTTTCGTCCCTCGCGCGACGCGCGCGCCGGACCGCGCTCCTCGTCGGAACGTTCGTGCCGAACCGGAGCCGCGTCGGCAAGCCGTTCCACAACGTCTCCGCCTTGCTCGAGGGCGGCCGCGTGCGGGTCCTCGCGAAGAAGACGCTCCTGCCGACGTACGACGTTTTCGACGAAGGGCGCTGGTTCGAGCCGGGCAACGGCTGCGTCGTCTTGCCGTTCCGCGGGGAACGGCTGGGGCTGCCCGTCTGCGAGGACCTCTGGAATGACAAGGACTTCTGGCGGCAGAGGCGCCTGTATCACGACGACCCGGGGGAAGCGCTGGTCGAGCGCGGCGCGACGCTCGTGGTCGTGATCTCCGCGTCGCCGTTCTCGGAAGGCAAGCCGCGCCTGAGGCGCCGGATGCTGGCCCGCTACGCGCGCGACGGGCGCGTGCCCGTGGCGTCTCTCAACCTCGTGGGAGGGAACGACGAGCTCGTCTTCGACGGCGACTCGATGGTGCTCGACGGCCGCGGGCGCGTCGTCCAACGCGCCGCGCAGTTCGAGGAGGACTTCGTGGTCGTGGACGTCGTGCGCCACGGCCCGGGGCTCGCGCGAGTCATCCCGGTTTCGGAAAGGAAGGCGCGTGACTTTCCCGACGATGCCGGCGGCGATCCTCTCGAGTCGCTCCGGCGCGCGCTCGTCCTCGGCATCCGCGATTACGCCGGCAAGTGCGGCTTTTCGACCGCGGTTCTCGGCCTATCGGGGGGAATCGATTCGGCGCTCGTCGCGGCCCTCGCGGTCGAGGCGCTCGGAAGAGAGAACGTGACGGGACTCGCGATGCCGTCGCCGTATTCCTCCGAGGGGTCGATCGCGGATGCGCGCGCTCTCGCGCAGAACCTCGGCATCCGTTTCGAGATCCTGCCGATCGATACGCTCTTCGAAGATGCGCGCCGGACGCTCGCGCCGCTGTTTCTCGGCCTGACAGAGGATGTCACCGAGGAGAACATTCAGTCGCGCCTCCGCGGCCTCCTCGTCATGGCGGTCTCGAACAAGAGGGGGCCGCTCGTTCTCACGACCGGCAACAAGAGCGAGATCGCCGTGGGCTACTCCACGCTCTACGGCGACATGTGCGGCGGCCTCGCCCCGATCTCGGACCTCCCGAAGATGCGCGTTTATGCGCTCGCGCGACACCTCAACGCGCACGGGAGAGGCGAACTCATCCCGGAGGCCTCGCTCGCGAAGGCGCCCTCGGCCGAGCTTCGGCCGGAACAGACCGACCAGGACTCTCTGCCGCCGTATCCGCTCCTCGACGCGATTCTCGAGGGTCTCGTGGAGCGGAATCTCTCCGTCGAGGCCACCGCGCGGCGAGCGCATGCTCCGCTCGCGCTCGTGAAGAAGATCGCGCGCCAGGTGGACCGCGCCGAGTACAAGCGCAACCAAATGGCGCCCGGCCTGAAGGTATCCGCGAAGGCGTTCGGCAGCGGCCGCCGGATTCCGATCGCGCAGAGGGCGCCGCTCTGAAGTACACCGCATCCCTCGAGGCGCAGCGCTATCCCTGGAAGGAGATCCCGGGCTCTTCGCATGTGCTGCTCCTCGAGAAAGTCCTCGCGCGCGGAAAGGACCTCGCCGTTCTCGACCTCGGCTTTGGCGCCGGGCTCCTCGCGCGGCGCATCCGTCCGGCGTGCCGGTACCTGGCCGGCGTCGAGCTCGACCCCGAGGCGGCGAAGGAGGGCGCTCCGTTCTTCGACGAGCCCGTGACCGGCGATCTCCTCGAAGGAATCTCCGGGCCGTGGAGGGAGCTCTTCGACGTGATCGTGGCCGGCGACGTCCTGGAGCATCTGCCGCGTCCCGAAGTCCTGCTGGGCTCTCTGAGGCACCTCCTGAAGCCGGAGGGAGTTCTCCTGCTCTCGCTGCCGAACGTCGCGAACGTCACCGTGCGGCTCGGCCTTATCTTCGGCCGTTTCCATTACGCGCCCCGCGGCATCCTCGACCGCACGCATCTGCGCTTCTTCACGCGGGCCACCGGTCGCGCTCTCCTCGAGGAGAGCGGGTATCGGGTCCTGTCGATCGACGCGACCGCGATACCGCTCGAGCTCGCTTTTCCGGCGCTTTCACGCCCGCCTCTTGCCGGGATCGTGCGCGCGGCCGCGCTCGCCGCGACGCGCCTCTCGCCCACGCTCTTCGGCTACCAGTTCGTCTACGAGGCGCGGCCGTCGTGATGGCGACACGCGAAAGTCCCGCGTTCGGGACGCAAACCGCGCCCGCACGCACGGAGCCGGCGCGTGGCGTCGACCTGTCGATCGTCATCCCCGCCTTCAACGAGGAGGAGCGGCTGCCCGCGTCCCTCGGGGCGGTCTCGGCCTATCTCGCCGCCCGGCCGTCGGCACCCCGCGTCGAGGTCCTCGTCGTGGACGACGGCTCCTCCGATGCGACGGCCTCGCGCGCCGAGGACGCTGGGCGCCGCCACGGCCTCGACCTCCGCGTCCTCCGCCTCCCGAAGAACCGCGGCAAGGGCTTCGCGGTCCGCACCGGCTGCCTCGAGGCCGCGGGCCGCCTCATCCTCGTGTCGGACGCGGACTTTTCGACGCCCATCTACGAGTGGGAGAAGCTCGCGTCGGCGAACGCACCGGTTGCGATCGGCTCGCGCGCCCTGGACGAATCGCTCGTGAAGGAGCGCCAGTCGCTCGGCCGAAGAGCGATGGGCAAGCTCTTCAACCAGATAGCGCGCCTGCTTCTCGTGCCGGGCATCCGCGACACGCAGTGCGGCTTCAAGCTCTTCACGCGGGAGGCCGCACGGGCGATCTTCTCTCGCGCCCGCGTCGACCGCTTCGCCTTCGACGTCGAGGCGCTCGCCCTCGCACGCGAGCTCGGCTATCCGATCGCCGAGGTACCCGTCCTCTGGTTCAACTCTCCCGACTCGCGCGTCACGCTTTTCGGCGGCGCCCAGGCCTACCTCGAGCTCTTCCGCATCCGGCTGCGGCTGCGCGACGGAATTCCTCAGAGCGCCGAGGGAACCCGTCAGTAGAGCGGGAATGCCGCCGTCAGCTCCTTGACCTTACCGCGAACGCGCGCCTGGACGGCCGCGTCCTCGGGCTCGGCGAGGACCTCGGCGATGAGCGCCGCGATCGTCTTCATTTCCGCCTCGCCCATGCCGCGCGTCGTGGCGGCAGGCGTTCCGATGCGCAGGCCCGACGTGACCATCGGCGGGTTCGGGTCGAACGGAATCGCGTTCTTGTTCACGGTGATGCCGGCGGCGTCGAGCGCCTTCTCCGCGACTTTTCCGGTAAGGTTCCTCTTCCCCACGTCCACGAGGAAGAGGTGCGTGTCCGTGCCGCCCGAGACAAGGCGGAAGCCGTGCGACGCGACGGCCGCAGCAAGCACCTTCGCGTTCGCGACGACCTGCTTCTGGTACCGGGCGAAGTCCGGCTCCATCGCTTCCTTCAGAGCCACGGCCTTGCCCGCGATGACGTGCTCGAGCGGGCCGCCCTGGATCCCGGGGAAGACGGCCCTGTCGACTTCCTTCGCCCACTCGGGCGTGCAGAGGATGAGGCCCGCACGCGGGCCCCGGAGAGTCTTGTGCGTCGTCGTCGTGACGAAGTGCGCGTGGCCCACGGGAGAGGGATGAACGCCCGCCGCCACGAGGCCCGCGATGTGCGCCATGTCGACCATGAGGAGCGCGCCGACCGAGTCCGCGATCTTCCGGAAGCGCGGGAAGTCGAGCGTGCGCGGGTACGCGGACGCACCCGCGATGATGAGCTTCGGCTTCTCGGCCTCGGCCGTCGCCTGGAAGGCGTCCCAGTCGATCGTCTCGGTCTCCTTCGAGACGCCGTACGAGACGACGCGGTAGAGCTTCCCCGAGATCGAAAGCGGATGGCCGTGCGTGAGGTGCCCGCCGTGCGCGAGAGACATGCCGAGAAGCGTGTCGCCGGGCTTCAGGCAGGCGAGGTACACGGCCGTGTTCGCCTGCGAGCCCGCGTGCGGCTGGACGTTCGCGTGGATCGCGTCGGGGTTGCCCGGGGAAAAGAGCGCCTTCGCGCGCGCGATCGCGAGGGACTCGGCCTCGTCCACGTGGACGCAGCCGCCGTAGTAGCGCTTGCCGGGGTAGCCCTCGGCGTACTTGTTCGTGAGCGTGGACCCGACGGCCTCCATGACGGCGCGCGACGTGAAGTTCTCGGACGCGATCAGCTCGATTCCGTCGTTCTGCCGGGCTGTCTCGGCGGCGACGATGCGCGCGATCTCGGGATCGACCTCGGCGAGCGACCGGTTCAGGAGCGCGGCGGGTCGGACGGCGGCCTCTGGCATGGATCCTCCGGGAAGCGGATCGTATCGCGGCGGCCGGTATGGCGCGTCAACGGCCTTCGGGTGCGTGCCGCGGATAGGCGGACACCATCGAGTCGTACTCGGCGAGGGCGTAGCTGTCGG
>OCTA010001838.1_pt1 | contig 19420 bp, 17 predicted proteins | sample 1538991 | NCBI WGS metagenome assembly OCTA01 (sample SAMEA3539302, study PRJEB22396) | soil metagenome | biome: tundra; feature: field; material: soil | place: USA | collected 2010-05 | depth 0.15 m | reverse complement strand
GCTGACCCGAGGAGAGGCCGCCAGCTGACCCGTTGGGCCCCGCTCGGTGTCCCACGTGACGGACGCGGGCGGAAATCGGCACCGGGCAGGCTTACGGGACACCACCTCTGGGCCGCCCCGGTCTGGTCACACTTCGAACGACTGGCCCGTTGCCAGGCGCCGCTTCAAGGGCGTGAATCTCTATTTGTCTGCAAGTAGTCTCGGGCGGGTCAGTTCCTCCAGCAGCTCGAGCACGTGTCGGTAGGACTCACCGGCCGCTCGGGTCATCCCCAGCTCGCACGTGCGGTTGCACGAGGCGTGCGCCGTGGCACCCATGGCCGCCACGTCGGCGGCCTCGGCCTCGGTCGCGGACGCGGTGAGCTCGGGGTGCAGCATCCCGCGGTCGCCGGCAAAGGCGCAGCAGCCCGTGTTCTCGGGGATCAGCACGCGTTCGGCCACCCCGCGGGCGACCTCCGTCAGGCTGGCGTTGATGCCGAGCCGGGTGGACGAGCAAGTGGGGTGCAGGGCCAGGGACTCGAGCTTGGTGTATTCCGGTAGGGACGGCAGGATGTGCGTCAGCGCGAACTCGATCGAGTCGATGATCGTCATCGGCTTGTCGCTGGGGTCGGTCTCGATCGTGTGTCGCAGACCTTCGGTGCACGACGAGGCGTCGCACACAATGGGCAGCTCGCCGTTGCGGGTCGCCTTGCGAAGTGCCGCCAGTGTCTTCGCATGCATGGTGGCCTCACCGGCCTCGAGCCCCTTGGAGGACCACGGCGTGCCACAGCACAGCTTGTCGATCCCCGGCGGCACGAGCAGCGTGATGCCCGCACGTGCGCAGAGCATCTCGAAGCTCTTCTGGATGCCCAGCGAAGAATCGACGGCCGGTCCGAACATCGTCCCGACGCACGCCGGGAAGTAGACCGCATGCGGCTTGCCCGTCGGCGCCGGGCGCCTGCGGGCACTGCCGCCGCCCGGAAGCTCGGCCGAGTAGAGCGGCAGGATGTCGGGCCCGAGCACCATGCGCCCGAGCTTGTTCGGGGCGAGCACGACGCTGATCGGAACCTTGCGGACCCCGGTGAGCGCGAGGCTGGCGCCCTTGGTGACGACGCTCCAGTGCTTCGCCGCGGTGCCCCAGACCCCGTTGACCGCCGGGCCGGCGTTGCCCTTTCGGAACCGCTTGACCAGGGTTGCGGTGTTGATGTCCACCGGGCAGGCCAGCTGGCACAGGCCGTCGACCGCGCAGGTGTCAACCGAGCCGTACTCGTAGTCCTTCTCGAGCTCGGCCACAAGGGCGTCGTCGCCGTCCAGCTTGGCCTGTTCGAGGGAGCGCAGCGTGACGATCCGCTGGCGCGGGGTGAGGGTGAGATTTCGGCTGGGGCAGACGGGTTCGCAGTACCCGCACGAGACGCAGCGGTCCACCTCCTCTGCCACCGGCAGCGCGGTCTTGATGTGACGCAGGTGCGCCTTCGGGTCGTCGTCCATCAGCACACCGGGATTGAGCATCCCGACGGGATCGAAGAGCCGCTTGACCTCGCGCATGACGTCATACAGCTCGTCGCCGTACTGACGGCGCACATACGGGGCCATCACCCGTCCCGTCCCGTGCTCGGCCTTCAGAGAGCCGCCCTCGCCCAGGACCACGTCCACCATGTCCTCGGTGAACGCGCTGTAGCGGTCCAGCTGCTCCGTGCCGGTGAAGCTATCCGTGAGCATGAAGTGGATGTTGCCGTCCTTGGCGTGACCGAAGATCACGCTGTTGCTGTACTTGTAGCTGTCGAAGAGCTTGATCAGCTCGATGCAGGTCCGGCCGAGTACGGGCACTGGCACGACGACGTCCTCGAGCAACGCCGTGGTGCCCTGCCTGCGCGCTCCGGCCACCGCGGCATACAGACCCTTGCGCAGGTGCCACAGCTGGGCCCGCGCAGCGGCATCGGCGCTGAAGGCAGCCGGTGCGCTGAGCGGCAGGCTGTCGCCCAGCTTGACCCCGACGCGCTCCAGCTCGGTCAGCCGATTCGCGCTGTCCGCGTGGTACTCGACCAGGAGGGCGGCGTGGTCCCGCACCGCGAGGTCGAGGATGAGCTGTGGAGTGCCCGGGAGTGCCTGGCCCACCTTCAGGGACAGTGCGTCCATCAGCTCCAGGGTGGCCGCTCCCGTCTCCACGAGAGCCGGAAGTGCGGTGTTGGCCGCCTCCAGGTCCGCGAAGATGAGCAGACCGGTCGTCACGTGGGTGAGCAGCGGGATCGTCCGGAATACTGCCTCCGCCACGAAGCCGAGCGTGCCCTCGCTGCCCACGATCAGGTGGGCCAGGATGTCCGACGGCCGCTCGAAGTCCAGCAAGGAGTTGATGCCATACCCCATGGTGTTCTTCATGGAGAACTGGTGCTCGATGGTCGCCACCGAGGCGGGATTGCCACGGACGCGGCGGGAGAGCCGCAGCAGGCCCTCGTGCAGCTCGGGCGCGAGGGTCCGCAGGCGCTCATCGGCGTCAGGCGCCCCGGTGTCGATCACGGTGCCGCTGGGCAGCACGGCGGTCAGGGACTCCAGCGTCTTGTAGGTGTTGTCCACGGTGCCGCAGGCCATGCCGGACGAGTTGTTGGCCACCACCCCACCAATGGTGCAGGCACCCTCGCTGGCCGGGTCCGGTCCAAACTTGCGGCCGTAGGGAGCGAGCCGCGCGTTCAGCGCGCGCACCGTGACGCCGGGCTGGACCCGGACGCGGGCGCCGTGGTCGAGCACTTCGATGCTCTTGAAGTTACGGCGAACGTCCACCAGGACCCCGTCCGTGAGGGCCTGGCCGCTGAGGCTGGTGCCGCCCGCGCGGAACGTGAGCGGCACCCCCTGAGTGGCGCTGGCGCGCAGCAGCTGGCCCACCTCGTCGGCATTGCCCGCGACCACCACTGCCTGCGGGATCAGGAGGAAGTGCGAGGCGTCATGGGCATTGGCGTGGATGTCCAGAGCACGGGTCTTGACCTGTGCCGGGTCCGCCACTGCGGCACGCAGCGCGCCGAGCATGCTGGCGGGCGAGGACATCACGTCCAAACGATGACTGAGCACACGATCGAATGGGTGAGTGGCTTGAACACAAGGTCTCCCGTCGGGCGTTTCTGTTGCGTTGTTCGTTTCTGTTGCGTTGTTGTGACAGCGCGCCGAGCACCTCACCCGCGTGTTGTCAATTCCAGGTCCGGCTGAAGTCCACATTGTGCTGATGCGCCGTCGTCAGGTCGTTGCCGAGAAACGTGGACAATTTGGGACTTCTTCCACTATCGTCCCCTCAACAATGTGGCAGACCATATACCGGAGAGGCAATAAGTACCACCCCATTCCTTCCACAGAAGGTGTCCCATGTATCGCCCAGTTCTTGATTCCGTAGGCGGATCGCTGGCACTCACAGCGCTCGTGGCCATGTTGCCGTTGCTCACGCTGTTCGTCCTGCTCGGGGTGCTGCGGATGGCAGCCTGGAAGGCGGCGGTTGTGTCGCTTGTGATCTCCCTGCTGGTGGCCGTCGTCGCGTACTCGATGCCGGTTGGTCAAGCCATCATGGCGGGCGTCGAGGGTGCCGCCTTCGGGGTCTTCCCGATCATGTGGATCGTCATCAATGGGATCTGGGTCTACAACATGACCGTGGTGACGGGGCACTCCGACGTCCTGCGGCGGTCATTTGCCAAGGTGAGTGACGACCAACGGATCCAGGCGATCATCGTCGCCTTCTGCTTCGGTGCACTACTCGAGGCGCTGGCCGGCTTCGGCACCCCTGTGGCCATCACCAGCGTCATGCTCATTGCCTTGGGATTCAAGCCGGTCAAGGCCGCGGTGGTCGCCTTGGTCGCGAACACCGCGCCGGTGGCCTTCGGTACCCTCGCGGTGCCAATCACCACGCTCGCCACGGTGACCGGCCTGCCCGAGCACGACCTGGCGCAGATCGTCGGACGGCAGACCCCGTTCCTTGCGCTCTTCGTCCCGATGGCCCTGGTCTTCGTGATCGACAAGGGGAGGGGAGTGCGCCAGACGCTCCCCGCGACGCTTACCTGTGGCATCACCTTCGCTGTCGCCCAGTTTGTCTGCTCCAACTTCGTGTCGACCCAGCTGACCGACATCGTCGCCTCGCTGGCGGCCGGGGCCTCTTTGGTCCTGTTGCTGCGGGTATGGCACCCGGCACTCGCCTACGTGGAGACGCCGGAGGCCGGCACCGTCGCGAGCTCTGGGGGAACGCCAGCCCTCGCTGGCGCTCGAGTCGGCGCTTCGGGTTCGGGTTCGGGTTCGACCGGACAGGGCAGCAGCCTGGCTGCCGGTGACAAGGGCCACCATGACAGCAGGGGTGAGGTCCTCAGGGCCTACGCGCCATACATCATCATCATCGCGGTTTTCAGCCTCGCCGCCCTGGTCACGCCCCTGAAGGACTTCCTGGCGGAACGCACGGTCGCCTTCCAGTGGCCGGGCCTGGACCTGCTGACCGCGAAGGGCAAGCCTTCGGCCCTGCCGACGTTCAACTTCAACTGGCTCGCTGCAGCGGGCACACTCCTGGTCATCTCCGGGCTGCTCTCGATCCCGTTCACAGGTATCTCCGGGGCCAAGGCGTTCAAGGCCTATCTCGGCACCTATAACCAGCTCAAGTTCGCGATCGTCACGGTCATGGCTGTCCTTGGACTGGCGTACGTCATGAACTCCTCGGGTCAGACGGCGACACTGGGCATCTGGATGGCCAGCATCGGCAGTGCCTTCGCGATCCTCTCCCCGGTCCTGGGTTGGTTGGGCGTGGCGGTTACCGGCTCGGACACCTCGTCGAACTCCCTGTTCGGTGCTTTGCAGGTCTCGGCAGCCAATCAGGTCGGGCTCAGCCCGACCCTGATGGCGGCAGCCAACTCCTCCGGAGGCGTGCTCGGCAAGATGGTTTCGCCGCAGAACCTCGCGATCGCTGCCGCTGCGGTGGGCATGTCCGGCAAGGAGGGCGAGATCTTCCGCAAGGTCATCGGATGGAGTCTGGGCCTTCTTCTCGTGATGTGCGTTCTGGTCTTCCTGCAGTCAACACCCGTCCTTTCCTGGATGCTGCCCTAACGACCCATGGCTGGCTATCGGGCAAACACTGCGACCCGGCTCGCCGGGTGAGCATGGAGTGCAATCTTATGGTCTGATCAGAGCAATGGATTGACCGTTTTGTAGAGTTTTCAACTGTCGAGTTCTCAGCAAATACATCTTCTGATGGACCTTGGGGGTCACATGGCCGATCCGACCAGGAATCTGCCAGACGTGGCTGCCTCTGAGTCCATCCACGGCAGGCGGACCGATGAATGGGTGCCTGTGTCGCGCGTTCGGACCTACGAACTGGTGTTGGAATGCATAAGAGACACGGATCGTCACCGGCGCACTGCGCGCCGGCGAACGACTGTCGCCAGAGCGAGAGCTCGCGGAGCTGCTCGGGGTGAGCCGCCCGGCCGTGCGGGAAGCACTGCGCGTCCTTGAAGCACAGGGAGCCGTGCGGTCACAGGTCGGCAAAGGTCCCGACTCCGGTACGACGATCGATCGCGTGCCCAGCGACGCCCTGGCTCGACTCCTGCGCCTGCACGTGGCCCTGGGGTCGTTCCCGATCGAGGACCTCGTCGACACGCGGGTGGCGCTCGAGAGAGCCAGCGTGGTCCTCGCCTGTCGCAACGCCCAGCCGCAGGACCTTGCGCGTATGCGGGAAAGGCTCATGGCGATGGACGAACCGGAGATCGACCGGGAGACGTTCGACCAGCTCGATACGGGCTTCCACGTGGCGCTCGCCGGTGCAGGCGGCAACCACCTGATGTCGGATGTAACCCGCGCCATACGTGAGTCGGTGCGGATGCCAATCCTGGCCGCCATGACAGCCATGCCGGAGGCCGGGAAACAAGGCTGGCCCCGCATACGGGACGGCCTGCGAGCCGACCACCACGCAATCTTCAACGCCGTCGAAGCCAGTCAGGCCGACCACGCCGCCGACCGAACGGAGGCCCATATCCGCGCCTTCTCCGTCCGCATGACCACGGCAACATGACGGGTCCTTGGCGTCAGGGCATCCGCTCGTATGCCGGGAGGGTGAGAAACTCGGCGAAGTCGTCGGCGGTCGCGACGTCCACGAAGGTGGCGCGCGCCTGCGCGTAGTCACCCGGCTGCCCGGGCAGCTTGGCGATCTCCTCGTCAACGATGCGCTCGACCAGCTCGCGGCTCACCACCTGGGCGGTGTCGGCGAGGACGATGTCGATGTGCAGCCACTGCCACACCTGCCAGCGCGAGATCTCCGCTGTGGCCGTGTCCTCCATGAGGTTGAAGATGGCCACCGCCGGTTCCGTGCAACCAGGACGCAAGGTACTGGATACCGACGCTGACGTTGTTGCGAAGCCCGGCCTCGGTCACCTCGCCGGGCGTCGCGGCGACGTCCAGCAGCTGTTCGGCGGTGACGTGAACGTCCTCGCGAAGCTTGTCGAGCTGGTTGGTTCGCCTTTCGAACACCGCGGTGAACGCCGCCTTTGCACACCTCAACCATGCCGGGGTGCGCGACCCACGATCCGTCGAACCCCGCACCGGCCTCGCGGGCCTTGTCCTCCTCGACCTTGCCGAAGGCAGCCTCGTTGACCACTGGGTCCCTGCTGGGAATCAAGGCGGCCATGCCACCGATGGCAAGTGCGCCACGCTTGTGGCAGGAGGCCACGAGCAGCTCGGAGTAGGCGTGCATGAAAGGCACCGTCATCGTGACCTGGGCGCGGTCCGGCAGCAGGAACTCCCGCCCGCGGGTCTGGAATTTCTTGATGACGCTGAAGATGTAGTCCCTGCGACCGGCGTTGAGCCCCGAGGAGTGCTCCCGCAGCTCGTAGAGGATCTCTTCCATCTCGAACGCGGCCGGGTAGGTCTCGATCAGGACCGTGGCAGGAATGGTGCCAGCAGGGATGCCGAGGGCTTCCTGGGCATAGACGAACACGTCGTTCCAGAGCCGCGCCCCAAGATGGCTTTCCAGCTTGGCCAGATAGAAGTACGGGCCCCTTTAGCCGCGTCGATCTGTCGCTGGGCGCAGTGGAAGAAGTAGAGACCGAAGGCGACCAGGGCACCCGACATCGGCGCTCCGTCCACGACGATGTGTTTCTCGGGCAGGTGCCAGCCGCGCGGCCGCACGACGATCGTGGCGAGGTCCTCGCCGAGCGCATAGGACTTGCCCTCGGGCGAGGCGAAGTCGATGGTGCCGTCGAGGGAGTCGCGCAGGTTGAGCTGACCCACGACGACGTTGGCCCGCGCGGGGGTGGACGCGTCCTCCATGTCGGCCAACCAGACCTTGGCGCCGCTGTTGAGGGCGTTGATGGTCATCTTGCGGTCGGTCGGTCCGGTGATCTCGACGCGACGGTCGACCAGGCCGGGCGCCGGTGAGGCAACCTGCCAGTCGGCGTCGCGGATCTTCTGTGTCTCGGGCAGGAAGTCGAGCGTGCCTCTGGCTGCCAGCTCCTGGTATCGGTCCTGGCGGGTCTGGAGCGGCTCCAGCCGACGAAGGTCAAAGGTCCGATGGAGATCAGCGAGGAGGCCGGTGCGGTGAGCACTTCGTCGAACCGCTGGCCGCTTCCGCCGGTGATCTGCACACCGTCGGGGCTCGTCATTAATGCTCCTCGCGTATTTGTTCCCGCACTCGAAAAGGGGGCTCCGCCGTCCCAGCGAGACTAGGGCAGGCGAGATGGACGAGGTCATTGGGGTTCTTCAGCAACGGTCATTTCTCCTCCGGTCAAGCCACGGGGCCACTTCGTTTGGCGGGATGGGGTGGATGTTGCCTGCGCCAGGTCGATGCCGATGGCTGCTGCGAGGCGAGGGTGCCCGAACGAGTAGAATAATCGGGGTGAGTGACGTAAATAGAGTCAAGCTGTCCACCCCCGCCGTGCAGCCGGTACGTCTGGCCTATGGCGAGACCGGGCTGATCATCGAGGTCGACCCGGAGTGCACCACCGTTGTGACACCGGTGCACCGCGCCGGTGCCCCGGACGTCGCGGTGACGCTGCGCGGGGCACTTCAACACCCGGTTGCCGGTCCGCCATTGCGTGACGTCGTCCGCACAGGCCAGCAGATCGCGGTGTCGATGTGCGATGTGACCCGTCCGCAGCCGCGCGAGGCGATGATCCGGGCATTGCTGGCCGAGCTCGAGGGCATCTCCAGCCGCGACGACTTCACGGTGCTGGTTGCCACCGGCACCCACCGCGTCAACACCGACGCTGAGTTGCGCGCCATGCTGGGTGACGAGCTCGTCGACACGATACGGATCATCAATCACGATGCCCGTGACCCGTCGATGCTCACTTGGTGTGGGAAGCTCGGCAACGGCGTTCCCGTCTGGCTGAACCGGCACTGGGTCGAGGCGGACGTGCGGATCACGACGGGATTCGTCGAGCCGCACTTCTTCGCCGGCTTCTCCGGCGGCCCGAAGTTGGTTGCCCCGGGCCTGGCCGGCCTGGAGACCGTGCTGACCCTGCACGACGCGACGCGGATCGGTAGCGACCGGGCAACGTGGGCGGTCTGCGAGGGCAATCCTGTGCATGATGACGTGCGGGCGATCGCCACCGGAACGGGCGTCGATTTCGCCTTCGACGTCCTGCTCAACGCCGAGCAACAGGTGGTTTCGGCATTCGGCGGCGAGATTCTCGCGATGCACGCCGCTGCCCGTGACGAGGCGCGTGCGATATCCATGCGTCCGGTTGATCAGCTCTTCGATGTGGTGGTCACCAGCAACTCCGGCTATCCGCTGGACCAGAACCTCTACCAAGCGGTCAAGGGCATGTCGGCTGCAGCCACGATCGTCAAGCCCGGCGGGCTGATCATCTGCGCAGCCGAGTGCCGCGATGGGTTCCCCGACTACGGCTCGTTCCGTGAGGTGCTGTCTTCAGCCGACACCCCGCAGGCGCTGCTCGATTCGATCTCCGCCCGCGAGCACACCGTGCCCGACCAGTGGGAGGTTCAGGTGCTGGCTAGGGTGCAGACGCTCGCCCGGGTCGGGGTCCACAGTGACTACCTCGACGATGCCGCACTGCGCTCTGCCAACCTGTTCGCGGTGCTGGATATCTCGGCGGCGATTGCGGCAGAACTTGCCGCCGTGGGACCCGATGCCAGGGTCTGCGTGCTGCCCGAAGGTCCGCAGACGATTCCCTACGTCACGAGCGACGTCCTTGCGTGATACGCGTTCTGGCTGTCCCCGACAGGTTCCACGGTACCGCAACCGCTGAACAGGTCTGCGCTGCGATCGCGGTGGCGCCCGGGCGCCTGGCGACACTGGCCCAGGGAGGATACTGAACGCATGAGCGTTGAACTGGACCGGCTGCTCGGCCGGCTGGCCGACGAGAAGCGGTTGCTGACCGGCTACTCGGGAGGCGCCGATTCGGCGCTACTCGCCTACGCCGCGCACCAGGTCCTCGGCTCGCGGGCCATCGCAGTGACCGCGGTGTCGGCCAGCCTACCCTCACGCGAACGCCGGTCCGCCCGCGACTTCGCCCGCGAGCACGGCATGGCACAGGTCGAGGTCTGTACCGACGAACTCGACCGAGACGAGTACGTCGCCAACACTGACAACCGCTGCTTTCACTGTAAGTCCGCACTCTTCGACGTCCTCGGTCCGCTTGCGGCGATGATGAACGCATCCATGGCCCTCGGTACCAACCTCGACGACCTCGGCGACCATCGTCCGGGCCAAGCGGCGGCCACCTCGCGGGGCGCGGTATTCCCGCTGCTCGACGCCGGCCTGAGCAAGGCCGACGTGCGGGCGATCAGCGCCGAGCTCGGACTGCGCACCGCCGACAAGCCGGCGGCGGCCTGCCTGTCGTCCCGGATCGCCTATGGCGACAGGGTGACCCCTGAGCTGCTCTCACGTATCGAACGCGCTGAGGTCGTTCTCGCCGACCTTGGATTCGCCCCGGCTCGGGTGCGTGCCCATGCAGACGGGACGGTGGCCCGGATCGAGCTCGACGCCACTCAGCTGGACGAGGCCATCCTGCGGCGCGCCGAGCTGGTCGCGGCGGTTTGCGCCACGGGGTTCACGTTCTGCGCGCTCGACCTCGCCGGCTTTCGCAGCGGAAGTATGAATGCCTTGCTGCAGCTGACAGTGCTGCGCTCGTGACTGAGTCCGCGGAGTCGGTCAGGCTCGGGTTCGCAACCGTCGATGTCGACCGCGAGCATCGCCAGGGGCTGCCGGAGGTGGCGTACGGTTCCGGCAAATCCGCAGTCGAGATCGCGGCGATCGTGTCGGTGCTGTTGGAGCTGTCGGCCGGTCCCGTGCTGGTGACCCGCGTTGATCCTGGCGAGGCTGCCGTCGTTCAGGCGTCGGTCGGCTCGGGTTCCTACGACGAGGCCGCCCGGTTGCTTGTGTGGCGGCCGTCCACTGACCTTGGTTTTCGGGCCGCGGTGGTGACCGCCGGCACATCGGACGGTGCGGTTGCGGACGAGGCATCAGCGATCGCTCGCGCGATCGGGCTCGAGGTCACTGACATCCGAGATGTAGGCGTCGCCGGGCTGCACCGGCTGCTCGAGCGTGTCGAGGAGCTGCGGGCGGTTGACGTCGTCGTGGTGGTAGCCGGCATGGAGGGCGCGCTGGCCAGCGTCGTAGGCGGTTTGGTCGCGGTGCCCGTCATCGCCGTCCCCACCTCGACCGGATACGGTGCCGCATTTGAAGGCGTCACGGCACTGTTGGCTATGTTGTCCTCGTGCGCCGCGGGCGTCACCGTCGTCAACATCGACTCGGGCTTCGGTGCGGCGATGGCGGCCTACCGGCTCACCCGCACCCGGACCGCCCGGTGATTGTCTGGCTGAACCCGACCGCGGGACTGTCGGGCGACATGCTGCTCGGTGCGTTGCTCGATCTCGGTGCGCCGCTGGATGCTGTGCGAGCAGCGATTGCGAGCACCGGCGTGCAGGGGTGGTCCGTGGAACCGATCCGTGTGCAGCGGAAGGGTATTCGCGCGCTGCACGCTCAGGTTGCGGTGACCGACTCGGCCAGTGAGCGTTCTGCCGCCGAACTGATTGAGCTGGTCTCCGGAGCGCAACCTGAGCCGGTGGGCGCCGTCGCGAGGGCCGCCGTGCTCTCCCTGGCGGAGGTCGAAGCAGACATCCACGGCATGTCGATCGACGAGGTGCACCTGCACGAGCTCGGCGGCATCGACACCGTCGTCGACACGGTGGGCGTGGCTGCTGCCGCCCATGCGCTGGGTCTCAGCTCGGTGTGGTCAACGCCGCTGCGGCTTGGTCACGGGCAGACAATATCGGCGCATGGCATGTTGCCGGTGCCTGCTCCTGCCACGCTCGCGCTGCTGGTCGGTGTTCCCATCGTGGGGGTGCCCGGGGGATCGGAGACGGTGACACCCACCGGTGCCGCCCTGTTGGCTGCGTTGGGATGCCGCTATGGCGAGATTCCGGCGATGACGCTCGCGCGGACCGGCTACGGGGCGGGCACGCGTGACACGCCCGAGCGCCCGAACGTGCTAACGGCGTTGCTCGGGTTGCCGACCGTGACTTCGTCAGGCCGTGAACCCCTGACTGTGCTCGAGACGACCGTCGACGACGTGACCGGTGAGGTACTTGGCCAGCTCATCGATCGGCTGCTTTCCGCAGGCGCGGTCGATGCCTGGATCGCGTCGGTGACTGGAAAGAAGAACCGGCCCACGCAGGTCATCACGGCCCTGTGCCAGCCGTCCGATGACGCAGCCGTCACGGCTGTGCTGATGGCCGAGACCGGGACTCTGGGCGTCCGCCGGATCGATGCCCAGCGCGACGTCCTGCCGCGAAGCGAGGGTCGCGTCATCGTGGCCGGTCACGAGGTGCGCGTGAAGGTCGGCCCGCACCGCGCGAAACCTGAGTACGACGATCTGGTCGAGATCGCGCGCGCCACGGGCGCGCCAGTACGAGTGATTGCCGATCGGGCCCAGGCTGCCTGGCTGGCGAAGTCCTCGCCGCCTGCCCCTGATATCTACGTTGACCTATAACTCAATCCCCCTATCAAAGTCCGCTCAGCCGTTCCTGCCGATTCATTGGGGACCCGATAGTCCGTTAAACCCTCGACGAACTCTGAGCCGGGTGACCCGCGGACCGCTGGTTACTGCAGGTAGGCGCGGGCGACCTCGCCCGCCATCGAGGTGAGGAGCGGCCCGGCCTGCGCCATGCAGATCTCCGGGTCCGGCTCGAGGTCGGTGAGCGCGAATACCCGCTCGATGCCGGCCGCGCGGGCGCGATCGGCCGCCAGGCTGGACTGGCCGCACACCGCCACGACGCGCACCTCACCTGCTTTGGCGGCGCGTGCTACCCCCGCCGGCGTCTTGCCCCGGAGCGTCTGCTCGTCCAGCGAGCCCTCCCCGGTAATGACAAGCTGCGCCCCGCGCAGCTTCTCCTCGAACCCCACCGTGTCCAGGAGCAACTCGATGCCCGGTCGCATTCGCGCGCGCAGGAACGCGAGTGCGGCGAACCCGACTCCGCCCGCGGCGCCTGCCCCGGGGCGCCCGGCATAGTCGCCGCCGGTTACGGTCAGTACCAGCTCCGCCCACCGCCGTAGACCATCCTCCAGCCGGTCCGCGGTCGCGTCCGTGGCGCCCTTCTGCGGCCCGTAGACGGCCACCGCACCGTGGGAGCCCAGGAGCGGGTTGTCGACGTCACATGCGAGCACGATATGCGCGTCCGCCAACGCCGGGTGGATGGCACTGAGGTCGAGCGTCTCGAGGTCGGTGAGCGCACCGCCGCCGGGGGGCAGCTCGCGCCCGTCGCGGTCGCGCAGAACAGCCCCGAGCGCGCTCATCATCCCCGCGCCGCCGTCGCTGCTAGCGCTGCCGCCGACGGCCAGGACGATATCGCGGTAGCCGGCAGACAGTGCCGCGGCGAGCACCTGCCCCACCCCGCGGCTTGACGCATCGAGCGGCGCGAGTCGGCCACCGGGCAGGCGCACCAGCCCGCATGCGTCCGCCAGTTCGACGACGGCCACCCCCTCGCGCGCGGCATAGCGCGTGACCACCGCCTCCCCGGTCGGCCCGTCAACCGTGACAGGGACGACATCGAAGCCGGCCTCCTCGACGGCGATGAGCGTGCCGTCGCCACCATCGGCGACGGGAACGGCGACGACCGAAACCCCTGGCGTGACTGCGCGCAAACCATCGGCGATACATGTCGCGACTTCGCGGGCGCTCAGCGTTCCCTTGAACTTGTCGCACGCGACAAGCACGTGCCCCGTCCTCGAGCCGGCGCCCGTCTCGTCACCGAATGCGGTGCCGGTCATCGGTTCATTGTCACGGCGCGCCGCCCGCGAACCAGAGGCGGGGGATGGCGCTCCGGGGACTGTCGTACTCATGTCGAGCCACCACCTGAGCTTCGGGGACAGTCGCGTCGGCTCATTCTTTCGGAAACGCGCAACTGGCAATGTTGAGGCACCGTACACCCGCGTGGCTGTGTGCTGAGAACGTCGCAGGTCAAGGCTTTATTGCCAGAGGTCGTATGACGTTCCGCTGTCGGGACTCACTCGATAGCCGATGAGCGGGCTTCTCCTGACTGCACAGGGCTCGTGCGTGTGCATAATCAACCGCTTTCGTGCGACTACCCGGTCTCCTTCTCGGGTCACCCTCGGGCACGGTCCGCCGGGGCATCGGAACACCAACGCAAGCCCAAGGACCGGACATCCCGTGCGATTTCTATCCATAAGAAGTCTGTCGCGCCCCTGTCATGAGCGACCAACCGCGAGTACCGTCTTGACCGGTGACCACTGAGGGTCGCCCACGAGTAGCACCTAACCACGGGCGGGCAGTGGTCGTGCGTACCTATCCATATGCGTTCCACGTGGCTCTCGACGGGAATGGCCTCAATGGCCTCGAGGGCAGGGCTGGGGTGTGCCTGTTCCACTATGACCCAGCGACCGGCGACCACGCGTACAAGATCACGTACTTTGATGGTGCGTCTGGCGGTCACGCACCGAACGTCGACCCCTCGAGGCGTGTCGGGTTCCTGGGCAACACCGGCCAGCATCTACTGTTCTACGACCTGGACACCCTCGAGGAAGCAGACCGGGTCTCGACGCTGCGCTTCGAAGTACCCGATACCACGATCAAGGGCAGTACGCACCTGGTCTGGCTCGACGACACGCAGTTCGTCACCTCGATCGGCGAACACCTTTGGAAGTTCGACGTCAACCGGCTGAACAAGGCCGAGAAGGTCGCGCCTCACCAGCTCAAAGTGCCACACGCCATGAAGACCACCGCGTCCGGGCGCTACATCGTCTACGGCGGCATGGACCACCCGTCACGAGGCGAGGCGCGGGAGGTCGGCATCCTGGACACGGTGACCGGCACCGTGAGACGGGTCGAGCTGCCGACGACGTGCTGGCACCTGGTCGCTCACCCTGTGCTCGACGTGTTCTATGCGGTGTCGTTCCGCGTGCATCCCGGCGACGGGCGCGACTGGCAGCACTGGGGGATGGCGTGGCTGCGCCAGTACGCTTTCGAGATCGACGCCGAGGACGGCCGCATCCTGCGACACTGGGCCGGCGACCGGGACCTGCCTGCACACATCAACTCGGACATCACCATCTCCGACTCGGAGCTCATCTTCTGCACCGGCGGCAGTCACACGGTGGTCTTCCTCGACCTGGCGACGCTGAGCCATCACCGGATCATTGACGAGCACCCCGGTGTCCTCGAAGGCCTGAGCCGTTCGCGCGAGTCTGCGACCACGGTGATCGACACGTTCGCGCGGGCCAATGTGTTCAGCAACTCCAACCTGTATGCCGACTCGCTGCGGATCAGCAGGGGGGCTCTGATCGACGGGATCTACGCCACGCAGTTGTCAGCGGATCAGAGCCTGCTGTTCACCGCAAACCGTGGGCAGAACCACATCACCGTCTACGACTACCCATCCTTGGAACTGCGGCACCGGGTGGTCATGCCCGAGTTGCAGGAGCTCGACTCACGGGTCGGTCCGTTGAGCGATCCGCGGCTCGGCTTCCACCATTCCTACCTCGTCAGTCCCACCCCCCCGAGTACCCGCAGCACAGGAGGAGATACCTGATGGCCGACTTCTCTGTCGACGGCAACGTCCACGGCGGTCCGATCGGCCCCGTCACCGGAAGCGTCCTGGCCGACGTCACCTCGGAGCTGACCGGGGTGGACAACATGAAGCTCACCCTCGCCGGGGGCACCCAGACCACGTTGGCCGGCGAGAACACCGTGCACTCCGACGCCACTCTGACACTGGCGCCGGTCACCACCACCTCCACGATCGACCTCAAACCTGTGACTACGGCGGCAACGGTAGAAACCACGTCCAGCGTTGACCTGAAACCGGTGGCCGTCGACTCCTGCGTGCGGCTCGAGCTCGCACCACTACCGCCCACGGAGGTCTCCATGCCGTACGACACCACATGGAGCTGGTCCCTGCTGGGGCTCGAGCTGTTCGCGCTCCACGTCTCGGGCCGGACGAGCACCCACCTGCGGCCCGAGCGCCGCGAACCTCGCGTGATCGACCTCTAGGCGGCCGGTGATGACCACCGCACGCCGCAAAGCACCGGTACCGGCGCGAGCTCCGGGCACAGACACCGGTGAGCAACGCGATCCACTCATCTTCACGGGACCTCCCGGACGCATGTGCGCAGATGTGACCATCGCCAACACCGGTGGGCATCGTCTCGCCGTCCGCGGGCTGACGGTCAGCCGTGATGGGTCTGCCGATGTCGACGTCCAGACGGCAGCCCTTGTCGCACCAGGCACCACGGCATCGGTGCTGGTGACGGTGCCGATGGACCCGTCGACGAGTCCGGGCGACTACCCCGCAGAGGTGCAGGTGGCGGGCATCCGACGGGCTGCACTGCTGCGCGTCGACGCCGAGATGGCCATGCACATCATCCCGCGGCGCGTCCTGGCCGAACCCGGCACACAGAACGTCTCGTTCGTCGCGGTCAACGAGGGAAATGTCGACCTGCCGCTGGCCATGGTGACCAGAGGGCGAACCTCCGACGGGGGCGAGGAGCCTGGTCCTGACGTGACCCTCACCCTCCGCGAGCCTGTCGTCCTGGCTGCGGCAAGTACCCTCAGCGTCCACGGCCGGCTGAAGGTGCCGCAGTCCCTGGAACCGACCCGGCGTCATACGGCGTCCGTCCCGGTCGGTCTGGCCGACCTCGAAGTCATCATCTTGGCCCGCACTGCCGAAACGGAGGCAAAACTATGAGTCCGACCAGCGCCGCACCAGATCTGCTCACCTCCCTCAAGACCGGCTGGAACGAGGCCATGCAGCAGTGGTGGGACCAGTCACAGACAGCCTTCGAGCCCTGGAAACAGGCGTGGGAGACCGTCATGCCTGGCGTCCCCGGGCGGACCGCGGGTATGGCGTCCCACCACCACATCCATGGCTCGCGGTCGCATCGTGGTCACGAGTCGTGCGGGTGCCAGTCCTGCGAGTGCGAGTCACACGAGTGCGAGTCACATGAGTTCGGAAACCACTGCCATTGCTGCGTTCCCGACGCTGACGTACTACTGCACGCACGAGCGGGCGAGAGGCGCGTCGTACCATTTCTGCTGCGTAACCCCTGGCGGCGTGAGCTTGAGGTCTCCCTCGCCGTTGGGCCGTGGCAGGTGTGCAACGGCGGCCGACTCGAGGTGCAGTCATCGTTCGACGCAGGCGAGTCATTGATGTTGCAGCCCTGCGAGAAGCGCGTGGTGCGACTCAACGTCGGCCTGCGCGCCATCAGCGATGACGGCAACGAGCTCAAGAAGACCCCAGACAGCAAGAATGACCAGAGGGGCGGGCCGTCCAGCTGTGATGTCGAGTCCTGCGTCAGCGCCTACGCGGACGTACGTTTCGAGGGCTGCGCCCGAGCACAGAGGCTGGGCATCGTGGTCCATCCGGCCATCTGTGACGCAGTCGAACTGCCCTGCGAATGCAGTTGTTCCAGCGAGTGCGACTGCTGCTGAGAACATCTTCCGCCGAGACCACCTACCGCCAAGAACCAATGCCACCAGGAAGCAATAATCCGCGTTACGTAAGTTCTGGAAAGGACGATCGATGACCGAAGACCAACGGACCACGGGTCACCAAGGCCACGCGGGCACCCCGTCCGCAGCAACGGCGGCCGCGCAGGTCCTGACCCGGCTGGCCGACCTCGCACGGACCTCGCTGCAGACGGAGGCGAGTCTGGCCAAGCAAACGGTGGACCTCACCTGGGCGACATTGGTCGGAGACCTGGACCGCACGAGCGCAAACAAGGCGTATGTCGAGTCGGTGACCCGGGAAAGTGCACGATACTGGCGCACCGTAGGGGAGCTGGGCGTCGACTACGCCAGTGACCTGGTCACCCTGGGCAAGAGCGTGTCCACAGCCGTCCTGCGAGAAGTGGCGGCAGCCGGCCGCAAGCCCGGCACCCGGCATACAACCGGTGGCACCGCGGGCTCCACGGAGTCCACGCCCCACCAGGTGACACCCGAGGGAGGTGGCCCGCAGACAACGCATTCGCGGACGAGCGACGAGCCTTCGGCAGGCGCCCCCAACCCCGAAGGCGGGCGTCGGGTCTCGGTGCAGCTTCGGGGATCACTCGGCGAGCGAGCCGAAGGGACGATCACGGTCGCCAACCAGCACCCTCGCCCGCGTCGGATCCAACTCAGCGCCGGCAACCTTCTGGACTCGACTGGTGCCGCCGTTGGCGCCGCCCTGGACTTCTCGCCGACCACGGTCACCGTGCCGAGCGGACAGGAGCGATCGGTCAATCTCGGAGTCGACCTGGACGGCACACATTTCTCGGCAGGGAAGCAGTACTCCGGCACCGTCGAGGTCAGCGGCGGCGACGAAGCCACCATCGAGGTGTCAATCGAGGTTAGCCCCTGAACTCGACGTCCGCCGGCTCGATCGGCTGGCTGAGAATCGAGGGGATCAGCGGGCGGGCGGCCCGAACCTCAGGGGTCAGCCGCAGACCCTCGCGCACGAAACGCGGAACGTGCTCGCTGATGACCAGCCAGGCCAGCGACGCAGCCACCGCATCGCGGGCGGGTCGGGGCTGGTAGCCCAGACGAACGGCCCGGGCGCTGGAGTACCAGTAGTACCGCCCGACCGTCAGCGCCTCCTCGCGAGTGGACAGCGGCGTTCCACCGGTCAGCTTCGCCCACCCTTCCGCCGCGGCCGAGGCGACCCAGGCCACCGGGGCCGGGACCTCAACATACGGGCCGGGCAGGCCTGCCAGCTCGGCGACCAGCGTGTGCAGCATTCGCCAGGTCACATCCTGCCCACCGAGCAGATAACGTTGTCCGGCCTCGCCACGCTCGAGCAGCAGGAGGTGACCCCGCGCCACGTCTCGGACGTCGACCGCGTTGCAGCCACCCGGATACGTGCTGCGTGTCGCGTCGAGCAGATACCGCAACACGATCGCGTTGCTGGGCGCCAACCTGCCGAAGGGCCCGCCAAGGACCACAGTCGGCAGGGCGAGCACCACGGGTATGCCGGATGTCTCCCCAGCGGCCAACGCCGCCTGCTCCTGTGCCACCTTGCTGGCGAAGTATGTGGATGTCGGCTCCGGACCGAGACGGGCCGACTCGTCCCGGGCCGAGGGGGTCTGGCTTGATCCGCACGTCACCGACGAGCTCGTGACAACCACGCGCCCGACCCCAGCCGCGGCGGCCGCCTCGATGACCGCCCGGGTCCCCTCCGCATTCACCCGCTCCACCTCGGCGGCCCGGTCCGAGCCGAAGGCGTAGACGGCCGCGCAGTGGACCAGACCCTCGACTCCCTGCAGGGCCTTGCCCATCCGCCGCCTGTCCATGAGCCCGGCCCGGACCTGCCTGATGTCCAGGCCACGCAGCTGAGCCGAGCCGGTCGAGCGCACGATGGCGGTGACCTCGTGGCCATCGGCCAGCGCCGCCCGAACCACCTGACCTCCCACCAGCCCGGAGGCTCCGGTGACGGCGATCTTCATCGGGCACCGGTGAAATGGCTGAACCCGCGCAGGTCGACCTCGTCCGGCTGCTCCCGCGCGGGTCCTGCGAAGAGGCTCGTGTCACCTGCTGATCGCTCTTCCAGCCACGACTTCGCCAGCCCAATCAGCTGATACAGCATCTCCGTCGCCAGTGGCTCGTCGCCGCTCACACCAGTGCGCCCGATCCGGAACGGGCGACCCTCGAAACACGCCTCAAGGTTGTCGAACGTTGCCGTGAAGAAGCGACGGTAGGCGTGCTCGACCAGCGGCGTCTTGAGCTCAGGCAACAGGTCCAGGTCGATGCCGGACCAGGCACGCGGCAGGGTGAACAGCTGGCGCCCCCGCACGGTGGCCCGAGTTCCGTCGGCGCCGAGATCGGTGAAGGTCAGGCTGCCGTCATCCCAGGTGGCTGATCCGTTGAGGCTGCTGACGGTGCGCCACAGCAGTCGGTGCTCGTCGATGCTGCGCTGCACGAGCTCGATCTTGCAGACGTCGATCGGCTCGCCACCCCAGATGGCAAGGTAGTTTGGCTGCGGCAGGTACAGG
>OCTA010001837.1_pt1 | contig 19424 bp, 14 predicted proteins | sample 1538991 | NCBI WGS metagenome assembly OCTA01 (sample SAMEA3539302, study PRJEB22396) | soil metagenome | biome: tundra; feature: field; material: soil | place: USA | collected 2010-05 | depth 0.15 m | reverse complement strand
GCGCGCTCGAAGGCTTTGGGTTGCGGGACGGCATTGCGGCTCATGCTGCCCTGCATCTGCTTGATGGAATCGTATTCGTGCTCGCCCATCCAAACCAGCAGTTCGGTCGAGAGGGTGTCCAGGTAGCTGATGCCGCGCTTCAGCAGCGCGGAAGTCATCATCGCCACTTTGGCGCCGGCCATCATCGCCTTGATCACGTCGGTGGCGCTGTGTACGCCGCCGGTGAGCGCCATGTCGGCTTTGATACTGCCGTACAACACCGCGATCCAGTGTAGCCGGAGCAGCAGCTCATGCGAGTTGCTGAGGATCAGGTTCGGCACCACCTCCAGCGCCTCCAGATCGTAATCCGGTTGGTAAAAGCGATTGAACAGCACCAGCCCGTCGGCGCCCGCCGCGTCCAACTTGCGGCCCATGTTCGCCATCGAGCTGAAATACGGTCCCAGCTTGACGGCGAGCGGAATGCGCACTTCGGCCCGGATGGCCTCGACCAGCTCGATGTACCGCTGCTCCACCTGCTCGCCAGTGACGTTGGCGTCGGTGGGGATGTAGTAGATATTCAGCTCGAGCGCATCCGCGCCGGCCTGCTGGATCTCGTTGGCATAGCGCAGCCAGCCGCCCTTGGTGGTGCCGTTGAGGCTGGCGATCACCGGAATCCTGACCGCCTGTTTGCACTTGGCAACGTGCTCCAGGTAGCCCTCGGTGCTGCGCACCGGCTTGGTCAGCTCGGGAAAGTTAGTTTGCGCTTCCGACGAGATGGACGAAGTTTCCGTGATGAAGCGGTCGAGCTCGTCGCTTTCGATTTCGATCTGCTCCTCGAACAGCGAGTGCAGCACCACGGCCGCCGCGCCCGCGTCCTCCATGCGGCGAACGTTGCCCACGTCCTCGCACATCGGCGAGGAAGAGGCCACTAGCGGATTCTTCAGCTTCAACCCAAGATAGGTTGTCGATAGGTCGATGGTCTTGCTCAGGTCGATCATTTCGTCACCTCCGCGGTGGCCGGTTCGTGCGCCATATAGTCGTACAGCTTCCATTGCTCGTTGACATCCTGTTGCGCCAGGGTCAGCAGCTTCTTGGCTTCTTCGGGATTGCTCTTCACCAGCATGGTGTAGCGCGTTTCGTTGTAAATGAAATCCTTGAGTGCGGCGGCGGGTGCCTTGGAATCGAGCTGGAACGGGTTCTTGCCCTGCGCCACCAGGTCGGGGTTGTAGCGGAACAGCGGCCAGTAGCCGGTATTGACCGCCAGCTTCTGCTGGTCCATGCCGTGCGCCAGGTCATAGCCGTGGGCGATGCACTGGCTGTAGGCGATGATGATGGACGGCCCGTGGTAGGCTTCCGCCTCCAGGAACGCCTTGACGGTGTGCATGTCGCCGGCGCCCATGGCGACCTTCGCCACGTAGACGCTGCCGTAGCTCACCGCCATCATGGCCAGGTCCTTCTTACGGACCGGCTTGCCGCCAGCGGCGAATTTGGCCACCGCACCGCGCGGCGTGGCTTTGGAGGCCTGGCCGCCGGTGTTCGAGTAAACTTCGGTATCGAGCACCAGAACATTCACATTGCGGCCGCTGGCCAGCACGTGGTCCAGGCCACCGTAACCGATGTCATAAGCCCAACCGTCGCCGCCCAGGATCCACACGCTTTTCTTGACCAGCGCGTCGGCCACCGCCAGCAGATCGCTGGCTTCGCGGCTGCCATCGCCGGCCAGCTTTTCGCGCAGAATCTTCACCCGGTCGCGTTGCGCGAAGATACCGGGCTCGGTGGTCTGATCGGCGTTCAAGAGGCTCGCGACCAGCTCGTCGCCCAGCGTTCCACCGAGGCGCGTCACCAGCTCGCGGGCGTATTGGTTCTGCGCGTCGACGGCCAGCCGCATGCCCAAGCCGAATTCGGCATTATCTTCGAACAGCGAATTCGACCATGTGGGACCGCGGCCCTCCGCGTTGATGCAGTACGGCGTGGTGGGCAGGTTGCCGCCGTAAATCGAGGAACATCCGGTAGCGTTGCCGATGTACATGCGGTCGCCGAACAGTTGCGTCATCAGCTTGATGTACGGTGTTTCGCCGCAACCGGAGCAGGCGCCGGAGAATTCGAAGAGCGGGCGCAGAAGCTGCACGTCCTTCACCTGCTTCACGGAGAGCGCGGCACGATCGGTCTCGGGGATGCCCAGGAAGAAGTCCCAATTGGCGGCCTCGGTTTCGCGGATGGGCGGTTGCGGCACCATATTGATGGCGCGGCGCTTCACCTGGCTCTTGTCCTTCACCGGGCAGAACTCGACGCACAGCGTGCAGCCGGTGCAATCCTCCGGCGCCACTTGCAGCGTGTACTTCCGGTCCCTCATGTCTTTCCAGGCCGCCGGAGCCGCTTTGAAGGTGGCCGGCGCGCCTGCCAGGTGCTTTTCGTCGTACACCTTGGCGCGGATCACCCCATGCGGGCAGACCAGCACGCATTTGCCGCACTGGATGCACAACTTCTGATCCCATTCCGGAATCTCGAGAGCGATGTTGCGCTTTTCCCACTGCGACGTCGCGGTGGGGAAAGTGCCGTCGATGGGCATGGCGCTGACCGGCAGATCGTCGCCTTCGCCGGCAATGATCCGCCCGAGTACCTTCTGCACGAATTCGGGCGCGGCGGCGGGGACGGCCGGCCGGATGTCGAACTGAGCCGTCACTGCGTCCGGAACTTTCACCTGATGCAGGTGAGCCAGAGCTTCGTCCACTGCTGCGAAGTTCTTCTTCACCACGCTTTCGCCGCGCTTGCCGTAAGTCTTCTCGATGGTATGCTTGATGGCGGCGATGGCTTCGTCGGGCGGCAGCACACCGCTAATCGCGAAGAAGCAGGTCTGCATGATGGTGTTGATGCGCCCACCCATGCCGGTATCGTTGCCCACCCGGTAACCGTCGATCACGTAAAACTTGAGCTTCTTATCGATGATCTGCCGCTGCACGGTGCGCGGCAGGTGGTCCCAGACTTCGTCCGGCCCGTAGATGCTGTTGAGTAGGAAGGTGGCGCCCGGCGCGGCCGCCTTTAGCATGTCGATCCGCTCCAGGAACGAGAACTGGTGGCAGGCCACGAAGCTGGCCTTGGCGATCAGGTAGCTGGAGCGCAGCGGAGTGGGCCCGAAGCGCAGGTGGGAAACGGTAATGGCGCCGGATTTTTTCGAATCGTAAACGAAATAGCCTTGCGCGTAGTTGTCGGTTTCCTCGCCAATGATCTTGATCGAATTCTTGTTGGCGCCGACGGTTCCGTCCGCGCCCAGTCCGAAGAAGAGCGCGCGCACCGTGCTGGGGACTTCGGTCGAAAACTCGGGATCGTAATCCAGGCTAGTATGAGTGACGTCGTCGTTAATGCCAATTGTAAAGTGATTCTTTACGTTCGGCTGCGCGAGCTGGTCGAAAACACCCTTCACCATCGCCGGCGTAAACTCTTTCGATGCAAGTCCGTAGCGCCCGCCGATCACCTTCTTCTTTACATCCATTTCGACTAACGCGGTGAGCACTTCGGTGTACAGCGGCTCGCCGGTTGCGCCGGGCTCTTTGGTGCGGTCGAGCACGGCGATCGACTGGACGGAAGCCGGCAGCGCTGCGATGAACTTCTCGATCGCGAACGGCCGGAACAGCCGCACTTTCAAGAGGCCGACCTTTTCGCCCTTGGCGGTCAGCGCTTCCACGCATTCCTGCGCCACTTCGGCGCCCGATCCCATGATTACCAGCACGCGCTCGGCATCGGGCGCGCCGACGTAATCGAACAGGTGATACTGCCGGCCCACCAGCGCCGCGAACTTGTCCATCGTATTCTGCACGATGGTTGGGGTGGCGAGATAGAAGGGGTTGATGGCTTCCCGCGCCTGGAAGTAGACGTCCGGGTTCTGCGCCGTGCCGCGGAGCACCGGGCGGTCGGGCGAAAGCGCCCGTGCGCGATGGGCGTGCACCAGGTTGTCGTCGATCATGGCGCGCAGATCGTCGTCGGTCAACTGTTCGATCTTGGCGACCTCGTGCGAGGTGCGGAAGCCGTCGAAAAAGTGCAGGAACGGCACGCGGGATTCGAGCGTGGCCGCGTGCGCGATCAACGCCATATCCATTACTTCCTGCACCGAATTGGAACTCAGCATGGCAAACCCGGCCGACCGCGCCGCCATCACGTCGCTGTGATCGCCGAAAATCGAAAGCGCCTGCGCCGCCAGCGCCCGCGCCGCGATGTGAAACACGGTGGAAGTCAGCTCACCCGAAATCTTGTACATGTTCGGGATCATCAGCAGCAGACCTTGCGAGGCGGTAAAGGTTGTGGCTAGTGACCCAGCCTGCAACGCCCCATGCAGTGCCCCGGCGGCGCCGCCCTCGCTTTGCATTTCGATCACCGTGGGCACGGTTCCCCAGATATTCGGCCGGTTTTCGCTCGACCACTGGTCCGCCCATTCGCCCATATTCGACGAGGGGGTGATAGGGTATATAGCTATGACTTCGCTGACTTTATGAGCAACGTATGCGGCGGCTTCGTTGCCGTCGACGAGTACTTTTGGCCGGTTGGCGGGTGTACTGGACAACTTTCCCTCCTGCGGGGTTTTAGGATTTGGAATTAGGTGCCTTAAGCCATATTATAAGACCTGTTTGTCGTAAAAATCTACAACAATTTTGGAGTTCACAAGGGTGAACTGGGGGGGGTGAGCCGACGCCCTGGACTGGAGCGAACGCCCTCGCCGGCCTTGCTTTCGGCATTCGAATATGATCCGCAGAGAGCCGGACCAGGGGGTCCAGCGCGGACGAGGGCGTCCGGCCCACGGCCGCTATTTCTTTTTTTCCCGGTTCCAGAGTTCGCGCGATAACACGCGGCCGCAGAACGGGCAGTAATTGACGCCGGCGAAACGGCGCGGCTCCTCGCCGAAGACCAGGAAATACTCGGTGTCGATCTCGGTGATGATGGTGCCGCCGCTGAGTTGGTGCGGCTGCGCGTGCTCGGCCAGTCCGCGCTCCATCAGCCGTTCGAATTCAGGGCAGCAGGTCATCGCGCCGCTACTGAATCGTGCTGGCGCCTTCCACGCCCAGATCCGACGCCACCACGTTGCGGTTGATGTGGCGGTCGAGGTCGATCACGTAGGTCTCCGGCGCCTCGATCAGCACCGGCGAATGGGTGGCGCAGACCACGCGGAATTTCTTCCGCTCCACCAGTTCCAGCAGCATTTTCAAAATGCGCCGCTGGTTGGATACGGAAAGAGCCATTTCCGGCTCGTCCAAGAGCAGCACGGAGCCGTCCGGCAGCTTGGGGAAGCTGTCCTTGAATAGCGACAGCATGACCTGGCCGTGGCTCGCCATTCGCAGGAACTCCAGCATCTCCGGCTGGTCGCGGAAGAACTCGAGTTGCGTGCGCGGGTTATGCTGTTCGGCGTCGAACAGCACCACGTTGGCCGGCTCCGGCGCCTGCGGTTCCCAACGGTAGATGTACCCCTCCGCCTTTTCGCCGCGCATGGCGATGGCAATCGACTGCAGCAGCGTGGATTTGCCGGACCCGTTTTCGCCTTTGAGCACGATCAGCGGCGCCGCAAGGTCCACCAGCATCGGCATGTGGAAGTTCAGATTGGGAAAAACCGGATGGCCCAGAATCTTCAAGTACATTGGCCATCAGGATAGCAGGGGCGGAGGGTGGATTGGAAACGCTGGCTTACGCGTCCGCGCCTGGCACCGTGGCGCACGCACTCATGCGAGCCGTCTCGGCATTCGTGCCGACGCCCGGCGGCTTCCACCGTGACGACCACCGGTAGTCTTCGGCGCGTGCAACCAACCCCGCTTTCACTGGATTGTTCTCGATGTAGAACTCAATTCGACCCCACTCCCGCTCATCCCTGACCCAATGGTCGTACGATTCTCGCTGCCAAAATGGTTCGCCGCATCTGCCCAACAGACGATTCGCTTCATGAGCGGTGCAACCTTTCAGGGCTTTCAGCAACCGGCTGGGCGGAACCTTCGGCAGCAGCAACACATGAACATGGTTCGCCATCACCACGAACGAGGCCAGTTCATAATGCCCGAGTTCCGCACCACGATGCAACGACTCGACCACCAGGCTCGCGATGGCGTCCTGGCGAAGGAACATCGGGCCATCGCGAGCCGTGTCCAACTGGCGGTCCAGCCAGGCGAAAGCCTGACCGGCTGACACTTTGTGCGGTGGCCGGAATTGTCGCGGCTGAACGACGCCGTGAAGACCCCAGGTAAGGAATAGCCAGCGATTCTGGGGATAGATGTGTGGCAGGCGTCGAACGGAGATCATACGGAGCGGTAGTGGACCTGAGTGGCGAGGTTTCTCACCCGCCTTGCGTCGACAGGAATGTCGACGCGGCACGCATGAGTGCGTGCGCCACGTCAGATCACGCGCAGGTCGCCTTTGCCCCATACCGTCTGGCGGCCAACGCCGGTCCAGCGGGCGGCGCGCAGCCAGGGCAGGAACTCGCCCAGTTCGCCTGCGTATTCGACAACGCCGGTGAAGCCTCCCAGCGGGTGCGATTGGCCGGTGCGGCTGGAACGGCGGCGGGCGCCGATCCACTCGAGGTCGCTCGAAACCAGCTCCACGGCGCGCGCGCGTTCGCCGAGGCTGCGGAAATCGATATCGAGCGGCCCAGCGCCGTAAAGCGCCCGTAGCGTCGAGATGCGATCCCGCAGCCGGGCAAAGAGCACGCCGAACTCCGGCCCGGCGTTCGGACCAACGTCCGGGCCACCCTTCAACTCCGTGGGCGTCAGGAAGCGCAAACGTGCCTGGCGCACCGCTCGCTCGGCTGGCTCGGAGTCGAGGCTGATCACTGATGGCGGGCCGGGCCGCAACGCCATCTCACACGCCGATTCATCCACGCCGATCTGCTCGACGCGGGTCAGCGCGGCGCGGCCCCGGCCGGGCCCCAGGCCGGTTTCGCCCAGTTGCTCGAAGGTTGCAAGGATCGCCCCCATCAACTCCGGCCGGCAATCGAACACGTGCATGTCGATGTGGAAAGCGTCGCCAGGCGCGATCTCCCGGCCGTCCACCGCGGCCGTGCGGAAGACGAACGGGCGCGGCCAGTCTTTGAAGCCGCTCGGCGAAGGGCCGTCCGCGCGCCCGGGTTCGAACAGGCGCGCATACACATCGATCGAGGCTGTCTGCCGCAGCAGCAGGCCGAACGCGCCGCGCACCACGTTGCCACTTTCGCCCGCTGGAAAATGCAGTGTGCCGAGCGCCTGGAAGCTGGAGCGAAGCCGGTAGAACTCGAATGTATTCACGCAATTGAAACCGCTGCGGAAGGTCCGCCTGTTGTATAATGGTAGGGCATTTGGCTCTTGATTTCCGCTCTGAGACACAAGAAGGGGTTGCGTGAGTCCATCCGCATGCCCCTTTTTTTGTTGTAGGGGGGCCGTCGGCGGCCAAATGGAATTTGAGTTGAAGTTAAAGAAGGAAAAGGCACGATGAAAGAAAAAGGCACAGTGAAGTGGTTCAACGCAGCCAAGGGCTACGGCTTTATCCAGAGGGAGAACGGAGAGGACGTGTTCGTACACTTCTCCGCCATCCAGTCGCAAGGGTATCGCTCGCTGGATGAAGGCGCGAAAGTGGAGTTTGAAGTAACCAAGGGCCCGAAGGGGCTGCAGGCGACCAACGTCGCTTTGACCTAACGGAAGCGGGCCAACCGGCCGCCCCGCAGCGGCCGGTTCCGTCTCCGATCCCAAGCCTGGAGGTTTATGAGCAAGGAAGACTGTATCGAGGTCACCGGCACGGTATTGGAAAAGTTCCCAAGCGGGCTGTTCAGCGTCCAACTCGAACATCAACGCGTTGTACTGGCGCACCTGGCCGGCAGGCTGCGGCGGAATCGCATCCGCGTCCTGGCCGGCGACAAGGTCACTCTGGAGTTGTCCCCCTACGACCTGACTAAGGGACGGATCACATTCCGTCACCGCTAAATTCTATTGGCCATCCCCCCACCCGTTCCTACGAAAAACTGCTTTCCGTGCAAAACGGTACATACAGCGCACGATGAGGCGTGGTAAAAGTCGAGTGGTATCCTTTCGATCACTGCCTTGGGATAATTCTTTCGTGAGTTGGGAGGGGCCGGTAACTCACTAGATCAGCAGCTCAATGGACCAGAATGAAAGATCCGAACGAGTCCGGAGAACGCCGGCGGAACCGGGTAGCTAGATCCGCCGCCGCTACAATCAAGGCGGAGGGTGCCGTGGACAAGCCAAAAGGCGCGCAAGCCCGTTCCCGCAAGCAGGCTGCCGAGGTGGCCGGAGACCTCGCCGCCGTGCTGTCCCGCAAGGTGGTCGGCCAACCCGACGCCACCAGGCTGATCGTTCCCTACGTGCAGATGTTCCAGGCCGGATTGGCGCCGGAAGGGCGTCCGGTGGGCGTTTTCCTGTTGCTCGGCCCCACTGGCACGGGCAAGACCAAAACCGTCGAAGCGTTGGCCGACACGCTGCACGGCTCGGAAAAAAACATGCTCAAGATCGACTGCGGCGAGTTCCAACTCGAGCATGAAGTCGCCAAGCTGATCGGCGCGCCGCCCGGCTACCTGGGACATCGCGAGACGCAGCCCATGCTCACCCAGCAACGGCTCAACGCCAGCACCAGTGAGCAGTGCGAGCTTTCGCTGGTCTTATTCGACGAAATCGAAAAGGCCGCCCCGTCGCTCACGCGCCTGCTGCTGGGCGTGCTCGATAAAGGTGTTCTCAGGCTGGGCGACAATACTTCGGTCAATTTCGAAAAAAGCCTGCTCTTCCTCACCAGTAACCTTGGCTCGCGCGAAATGCTGCGCGAGATCCACCCCGATTTCGGCTTCCAGTCGGCCGGCGCCGGCCCCCGGCCCGATCTCACCGGCAAGCTGCGCAGCATCGGAATGGTAGCCGTCCGCAAGCGCTTTTCGCCCGAATTCATCAACCGCGTGGATTGCATCATCACTTATCAGCCGCTCTCGCTGGAGGCGCTCTCGGCGATCCTCGATCAACAAATCGCGGACCTGCAGAACCACGTCAACACGCGGCTGGGGGAACGCTCGTTCGCGCTCGAGGTACCGCTCGAAACCCGCCAGTTTCTGCTCGAAAGAGGCACCAGCGCGGAGTACGGCGCGCGCGAACTGAAACGAACCATACATCGATATCTCACGCAGCCGCTGGCCACCCTGGTCGCCACTAACCAGGTCCCGCCCCGGGCGCGCGTGCTGGCTGGGGTTGCCGAAAGCCGCGAGGCGCTGGATATCTCCGTCCTGCGCGCCGCCGGCGTGGCGGTTCCGGCCACGCAGCCCACCGTTCTTCTGGTCGACGACAACCGCGACCTGCTGCGCTTCCTCGAGCGGTTGATGGCCGACGCGGGCTGGAACCTGGTCACCGCCGAAAGCGCCGCCGAAGCCAAGCGCGCCTTCGATGAGCATAGGCCCGACGCCGTATTGCTCGACTACATGCTCCCGGATGGAAACGGCGTGGAGCTGGGCGTCGAGTTTCTGCGCGCGGTCCCGCACATGCTCGCCATCGTCATGACCGGCACCATTCTGCCGCAGGAAGAAGAGGCGCTGTGTGAGGAACACAATTTCCCCGTCCTCCGCAAGCCGTTCCTGGCGTCGGATTTGATGACCCTGATCCGCAGCCGCCTGTCGGCCGCCGGCGGGGCCTCCCTCAGCGCTTGAGCAGCGCGAAATAACCGTGACGCACGCATTCGTGCATGCCGCGCCGGGATTCTTCTCGACGTTTCTTCGCCGCTAAAGAAACATCGGCACGAATGCCGACGTTGCACGCGGGAGTGCGTGCGCCAGATTGTTCGGGAAACGCCGAAACGCTTGCGGGCCCTTTTCCCCTCAGTCTCGATATCGCAGGCTGGCGCCGACCCCGCCAACATTGGCTAGTAGGGTTGCATCCGCGATGAGTCTGCACCGCGCCCCGGTCTGGCTGGCCTGCGCCATGATGGCTTCCGACGTGGTGTCACCCTCACCGGAGTAGGCCGCGCCCTCAACCCATGGGCCAGGCTTTTCTTCTTCGTCTCCCCGGAGATGCTGGAATGACTCGCTCAGGAGCACTTCCTCCACTTGACCTTTGGCGAGCGCGGCGAGCACATCGGGAACGCCCACCACCGCCAGGCCGCCCGAGCGGTAGTCTCCGATCAGGTGCTCTACCTTTTCGGAATCGTCTTTGGCGTCTTGACGGTCGATTGCCGCCAAAGTTTTTTCCAGCACTTCGCGCTCGGGCGCTCGGATGTCCAGCCGCACTACATCGATCACCTTGGCCGCGAGAAAAGGCGAAAGTTGCTTCTCGAGGAGTGGAATCACCACCTGGTCGCCGGCAAACACAATGTACTGAATCTCTTCCTTGCGCACCACCCGGTCGAGAACTTCCAGGACCTCTTTGGCGTGGTGCTGGTGATAGTTCTCCATATGCCGCTGATAGCGCGCCTGCGCCCAGCCGCCCATCTGTGTGCGGCTCATCTTGGCGCTATCCACATGTTCTTCGGAGATAGGGCCGCTCAGACCGAAGACGAACAGCCGAGCGGAATTCGTATCCGTGACGACGGCCGCATAGCGCGGGAACTGTTTGTTGACGAGGGCCAAGGTGTAAAGATGCGGCACGTGATCGACGTAGATCTCGTGGCGTTCGAGCGGAGCGTTCAACTGCACCGTCTCGAAAAAGTTGTCAGCGCCGGCGCAGGCAAACAGCGCGAGACCGTGCGTGGAGGGCCGCAACTCCGTCGCCAGGTACTTCTCGATCCGTTCGACGTCTTGAACGAAACTGGCGTGTGCCGCCGACTGCGGTGCAAACGTCTTGGCTCTGGTGTGAAGCTCCTTCCTTATGAAGGACGCAAAGTGGTCCCGGCCATGGTCGTCGGATTGTGTGTTCAGATACAGGCTGATTACCGGCAGTGTGGTGGGAGTGAAAGCCGCCAGAGTATCGATTTGTTCGGCAAGCAAGTTGGGCATAGTGTGAAGACCGTTCTTGGATATAGAGCACGAGACGTACCAAGTGCGCAAGGGCGGCCACTGAACGCATCCCCGCTAACCCGCGACTCCGCCAGGGGCAAAGCCCCACGCGGTGCGGGAATGAGAAGCCTTGGGGCAAAAGCAAGTACCGCACTTCCGTGTGCAGCTTCTGCACTCTTCGTCGCTACATTCCCGCTATATCACGCCGTGGGCCAGGCCAATGGCCGCGCCGGGGTCTTTTGTTTCAGGCGCGCCAACCCCCTGCGGAACGGCAATCAAAGTGCCTGTCACCTCAGCGAGAACCGTGACGGGCGGGTGCCCTGAACGTACGAAGGAGATTTCCATGTTTCTAGCGGTGTTTTTTGTTTTGCTCGTATTGTGGCTGATGGGATTTTTCGCGTTCCATATTGCCGGTGGGTTCATTCACCTTCTGCTGATCATCGCGGTGATTGCTTTGATCGTGCACCTTTTCAGAGGTCGTAGCATGGCGTGACGGCAAGGCGGCGTTTGGCCGTTGGCATGCAAGTTTGAAACAGTTCGCAATAGCAGGTAGGCTGTCCCGGCGGTGACCATTTTTGCTGCTTCCGGAACATCCTCGGTCACGCCGAAGAAGAGCAGCGTCAGGCGGGGCACGGGACAGTCTAGCGAACGCCTGATTGGAATAACAGCCCGTTAGTGGTCTCTGATCGGTCGTGATCGGACCACTGAAAACCTGCGCCCGTCCTCACCCGGTGGCGGTTCGTTGAGCCCCTGCGACTTTTTACGGCGAGCGGACCCACATAACCCCACTTCCATGCGGGTGCGCGACGTGAATGCGGGAACCGGCCGGCTGGCTTTGTATCAGGGCGCGGCTTCAGCCGGGCCGCAACACATAGGTAGCCTAAGGCTTTAGCCCCTGGGGCTTTCCTGAGTCCACAGGGGCTGAAGCCCAAACCTCTCTCCCAATCCCCTGGCACAGCTGAAGCCGTGCCCTGATACAACGCCTCTCGAAAGAGCAACGCGTTGTGTACCCCTAATACTCAGACTCATGCGAATTCACAAGGAATGGAGAGTTTCGCCATTTCTGCGTCGCACACCGCTTCCATGCATGGCGAGCGGCGATGATCCAGCAGTGGCGTATCATAATAGGGTTGTAGCAGAAGCAGACACACCCTATACGACATCCCCGCTAATGGAACTTTCCAGCACCGCAAGATGGACTTCATGGCTCGCCGCCGCCCTGGTTGCCGTATTCCTGGCGGTTAACTTTGCCGAGAGCCGTGTGCAGAGCCCTACCTTGGATGAGCCGTGGCATGTGGCCGCTGGACTCTCCTACTTCGTCACACACGAAATCTATCGTGCGAATCCACAACATCCGCCACTGCTGAAAGAGCTAAGCGCGCTGTCTCTGATGGCGGCCGGCATCCGTTGGCCGCACAATAAGCAAGCGGATTACCTGGTCCATGGCGACGATCCGGCGCGCGTTTTCGAATCGGAATGGCCGATTGGGAACGCCCTCATCCGGGACGATGGCCCCGACCGGGTGATGTTTTGGGCCAGGCTTCCGTTGATTCTGATTGCAGCATCGCTGGCGGCGCTGCTTTACGTGTGGGGCCGCCAGATACTGGGTCCACTGGCTGCCGTGGGCGCCGTTTTTGTTTATGTTTTGGATCCCACCATCCTGGCCCACTCGCACCTGGTAACCACAGACGTCGGGCTGGCGGCGTTCACCGTCCTGTCGATGTTCGCGCTTTGGAACTACATGAGCGATCCGAGTTGGAAGCGGCTCGTGTTCTGCGGGCTCGCCCTGGGGGGCGCGTTGACGGCGAAGTTCTCGGGCGTATTTTTATTACCGGTGGTAGGACTGTTGCTGCTGGCCGGCCTGCGTTGGCGGCCGAATCCGAATTCCGGAAGCGGGCCGGCCTTCCTGAAGCCACGCGTTTCGTCCGCGCCGCTCCCGGATTGGGAAGCCGCCGCCGCCGGGGCACGATCGATCAAACGGGGCACGGCAGCCGTTGAACCTCGCCGGAAGGACCTGTGCCCGTGCGGAAGCGGTAAGAAGTACAAAAACTGCCATGCATTGCAGGAAAGCATCCAGGAGCGCCACCTGGGCCGCAACGTCCTGCTGGTCTGCGGCGTTTTTACGGCCATCTGCCTGGTGGCTTTTCTGGTAATCGAAGCGACCTATTTTTTCCCCGGCGATCTCCTGATGTATGTCAAGTGCGCACGAACGGTCAACGCGGATCACCGTTCGGATTACGTGGCATACCTGGCGGGGCAGTTGAGTCCTCGCTTTATGAGTTACTTCGCGATCGCCTATCTCCTGAAGGAACCGATCGCCAGCATCATTCTGGCTGGCATTGGTTTGGTAGCGCTGCTGAAGAGTCACTCGATTCCGGTCGCGGCCAAGTTATTTCTTCTGGTGCCACCGGCGGCCCTATTCGTTCCCGTAACACTGCTGGCGGATGACATCGGGATTCGCTACATTATGCCAGTTTTGCCGTTCGTCTACCTGCTGGCTGGGCTGGGGCTTGCGACGCTCGTCAATGCCGCGCGCAAAGTACGCTGGGCTCCCTATGCGGCCGCCGTCCTGTGCGGCTGGCTCGTGCTCGCGGCGGTTGGGGTCTATCCGGATCACCTGTCGTACTTCAACGAAGCAGCATGTCTGCTCGACAAGCCGGGCGAAATCGGGCTTGACGGAGGCACCCGATGCGGACCTGCGTGGCTCGACGACAGCAATGTCGAATGGGGCGGAGGATTGAAGCAATTGAGACTCTGGCTCGGCCGCCATGCCGCTGGCCGGACCCCGACGTTGGCGACCTTCACTTCGTTTCCTCCCGAGGCTTACGGCATCCATTACCAGCGTCTCGAGGGATATGAACTGGCCGTGGAACCGACGCCTGGTCTGTACGTTGTGAGCGCTCATCTTGTGGCGCGGATTCCGGCGTTTCCCCGCGCCAGCGATTGGCTGCGCCGCATCCAGCCGATTGCTATCGTGGGTCACTCGTTGTATGTCTACGACATTCCGCCGACAGCGTCACCCGGCCTGCTGAATTAGCCGAGAAGTCGAGCCACGCGCAGTCTGCTGGCACCGTCTCAATGCATGGTGGCGGCGATGATCCAGCACAGGCCTAGCGCCACGGCGCCGGCCAGAATCGCGGCGGCGATGTTGCGCTGCTCGACAACCTCCTTCCACAGATGGAAGGGCGCCAGCTTAATCACGATAGCGAAGGCCACCACGAAGGCCGCCACGCCGAGCGCCGTGTAGAGGATGGCATTCAGAAAACCGGATTCGGTCATACGCGCCTTTCTTACTGTAGGCGGAGCGCGTGGCGCCGGGCAACTGCGGCCGCGGCGCGGATGAACGCGATCGCGCTCGCGATCACCGTGGCTGGCGCGGCGGCGCAGCTTCGGCGGTGAGTTGGCGCAAAAGCATGCCGAATAGCAGCAGCGCCGCAATAGGAGTCACCGAGGTCCAGATGTAGAGCGTGGCAGGCGAGGCGGCCGACCAGCCCGCGTACCGCGCGTGGTAATCGAACAGGACTTCCGCCGGAATCCGATAGAGCAGCGCACCCAGCACCACCGTGCAGGCTCCGAGCAGCCACCGGCGACGCTTCACCGCATGGCACAACAGCAGGGCCAGTCCGGGGTATTGCAGGAGCTGGTAATGGCTCCACGAAACCGGCGACGCCGCCACGCTGAGCGAGATCAACGCCGCCGAGGCCCATGGCGCCTGAGCCGCGTTGAGTTTGCCGCGGGACACCGCCAGAAGCGCGGCCAGCCCCGCCAGCAGCAGCCCTGCGCCAATGCCGGCCGACAACCACCGTTGGCCCCGCGGCAGATGCAGACGCCGGGTTAGATTGCCGGACTCCCAGTTGACGGGTACCCTGGCCGGCGAGACGGGCGGATCGGCCACGCGCAGCGCAATCGCCGGGAGCGACCAGTTCAGCAGCGCGGGCGAACCCATCCAATAGTCGGCGTGGCCGGGAAAAGCCGGTCCCGTTTTCCAGTGTGCGATCACGGCGGCAGGAACCAGCACAAGTACGATCGTCACCGTGATCAGCGCCGCGATGGCCCGCCAGTCACGGCGCAGAAGCGGCACAATCGCGAGGACGCCGGGAAGCAACTTCAAAGAGAAGCCCGCCGCCACTGCCGCGCCCTGCGTCGCCGCCGCGCGCCAGTACACCAGAACCAGCAACAGCACCAATAGCGGTCCCAGTTGTCCCAGAACAAAGTTCTCCGCGGCCGGGCCAGTCAACGCCCAAACGCAAGCCACCGAGCACGCCGCGGCCGGGCCGCGGCCAAGCGCGCGCCAGGTCAGGAACGCCGCCAGCAGCAGGAACGCTTGGGAGCCCCAGAACCAGAGCCACCGCGCCGTCATGTAGTCGGTCAACGCCACCGGCGTGAGCAGGAACGCGAGCGTGGGAGGGTAGATGTGTTCCGGGTCCGTATAGGGACTCTGCGCCGCAATAACGCAACGCGAGACCCGATAGTAGTGCGTGAAATCGCAGGGCGAATCCGTGATGCTGGGCAGTAGATCCGCGACATTCACTTTGACATAGTAGACCGCACAGTAGGCCAGGCACAGCAGCATCGCGGACCGTTTCAGACGCGCCACTCCAAGATTATAAGGCAGCGACGCGGCCGGTTCGGGCAATGATACCGAAATCGGGAATCGGTTCTAAGACAAGAACGCGGCGCTCCCGGTCACCGGGGCCGGTGCGGCGTCGCAGCTTCGGCGGTGAGTTGGCGCAGCAGCAGGCCGAACAGCAGCAGCGCCGCCACGGGTGTCACCGAAGTCCAGATATAGAGCGTGGCAGGCGAGGCCGCCGACCAGCCCGAGTGCTGCACGTAGTAAGCGCGCAGAACCTCCCTCGGAATCTGATAGAGAAGCGCGCCCAACACCACCGTGCGGGCGCCGAGCAGCCATCTGCGCCGCCTCACCGCACTGCACAACAGCAGTGCCAGTCCCGGGTATTGCAGGATCTGGTAGTGGTTCCACGAAATCGGCGACGCCGCCACGCTGAGCGAGATCAGCGCCGCTGCGGCCCATGGCGCCTGAGCCCCGTTGAGTCTCCCGCGGCACACCGTCACCAGCGCTGCAAGTCCCGCCAGCAAGACTCCTGCGGCAATGCCGGCCGACAACCATTGTTGGCCGCGCGGCAGATGAAGACCCTCCGGTCCGTTGCCAAACTCCCAGTTGCGGGGCAGCTTGGCCCCCAACACGGGCGGATCGGCAATGCGTAGCGCAACCGCGGGGAGCGACCAGTTCAGCACCGCCGGCGTACCCATCCAATAGTCGGCGCGGACGGGAAAAGCCGGTCCGGACTTCCAATGTGAGATCACGGCGAACGGAACAACAACGCCCGAGATCCCGAGCGCGGCCAGCACGGCAAGGGCGCGCCAATCGCGGCGCAGCAGCGGCACAATCGAGACTACGCCGGGAATGAACTTCAGAGAGAACCCCGCCGCCACCGCCGCGCCCTGCGCCGCGGCCTCTCGCCAGTATGCCAAAACGAGTAAAAGCACCAGCAGCGGTCCCAGTTGTCCCAGAGCCAAGCCCTCCCAGGCCGCGCCGCCCAGCGCCCAGACCGAAGCCACGCAGCACGCCGCCGCCCGGTCGCGGCCGAGCGCGCGCCAGGTCAGGAACGCCGCCAGCAACAGGAACCCTTGGGAACACCAGAACCAGATTCGCCGCGCAGTCACGTAATCGGTAAACGCCAGCGGCGTGACCAGGAACGCTACGGCTGGCGGGTAGTCGAAGTCCACGTCCGTATAGGGGCTCTGGGCCTGGAGGACGCAGAACGCAGCCCGATAGTAGTGGCTAAGATCGCTGGGCGAGTCGGTGATCCCGGGCAGTAGATCCCCGACATTCACTTTGACATAGTAAGCCACACAGCACACCAGAAACAGGATCATCGCGGGCAGTTTCAGACGCGCCACTCCCAAATTATAAGGCCGTGACGCGGCATTCTCCAATGAGGATCCCGAAATGGGTGTGCGACACAGAAATGGCGAAACTCTCGATTCCTGGTGAGTTCGCACGAATCCGAACGTAGGGGTACGCACGGCTTCTCTCTTTCAGGAGGCCTTGTATCAGGGCACGGCTTCAGCCGTGCCGAAGGATCGCGAGAAAGGTTTGGGCTTCAGCCCCTGCGCCCGCAGAAAACCCTCAGAGGCTAAAGCCTTTGGCTACCGATGTGTTGCGGCACGGCTGAAGCCGGTGCCCTGATACAAAGCCAGCCGCCGAGTTCCAACTCTCCAGAAACTCACCTGCAAGCTGTTGATTCCACTTGCAGCCGCTCAAGTGAGTTTCTGGCTCTATGGACCCGGCGGCCGCCTGCTCTAGGCTTCCATGTCGCACACCCTCCCGAAATCGGTACACCTGGCTGCCGCGGCGCGCCGCCTCCCGAGCAAACTCCGGCGCGGCGAGCGAGAATAGCTTTGTGGCCGCCGAATCCCACCCTCCGCAACCGCGCGCGAAGCGCATTGCCGCGCTCGTCTATGCGTCGCTTCTGGCGGACGTGGCCCTCTTCTTCCATAAGCCTCTGTTCAGCGCCGCCTATCTTTTTCCCTGGGACTTCCGCGGCGTCCAACTGCCCATGCTCACGTTCCTGATGGACCAACTCCATCAGGGCCACTTCCCGCTTTGGAACCCGTTCAGCTATTGCGGCTACCCTGTCTTCGCCAACATCGAGGCATGCTTCTTCCAGCCACTGATTCTCGCCGCCGCATTCATCGCCAGCCGCACCTCGGCTGACAGCCTGCCCATGCTCCTCGAATGGGCCGTAGTCTTGCAGGTGTGGGCGGCGGGCATTGTTGCGTACCACCTCTTCCGGAACTTCGGCGCCGGCAAGATCCCCGCCTGGACCGGCGCCGTCATGTTTCAAACCGGCGGATATTTCGCTTCGCGCGCCGAACACATCGGAACTATGATGGCGGTGGCGTGGATGCCGCTCGCCTGGCTGGCCGTTGTCAAGCTGCGCCAGGAATTCCGGCCGGCGTGGCTGGCGGCACTGGCGGCCGCGCTGGGTATGTCCGTCCTGGGGGGCGCCCCTGCGGCTACGTTTGCCGTCTTCGCATCCACGGCAGCGCTGGCTGCGGTTCTCATCCTGATGCGGTTGGCGCGGCCCCGGCTATTGATCGGCGCGGCGTGCGGCTGCTTGCTGGGCCTTGCACTAGCTGCGGTCGAATTCCTGCCCGCCGCGCAACTTACCGAACATAGCGTCGCCAGGTACCGGGCGGACTGGCTCGGAAAAGGCGGCGGCCTGCATTGGGAAAGCCTGGTTTCGTTGGTCTCACCCGATCATTATCATATCTTCGAGATGAGCCGATTTCACGGCCCAGGCGACCCGACTTTCCTCTATCTTTATGTCAGTCTTGCCGGGTTAGCGCTGGCTATCTACGGTCTGACTCAATGGCGCAATCGATACGCAATGTCGCTCGGATTGATAGTTCTGTTCGGCATCCTCTTTATGTTGGGAGAACACACTGCCATCTGGAGATTGATTTATCCTATCCTGCCCGAGAAAGTCAGACTCGGCATCCACCCGGAATACACATACGGCATTGTAAGTCTGGGCCTCGCCGGGTTAGCGGCGATTGGCCTGGATTCGCTTCGGGTCGCCAACGCCGCCCGCCTGGCGATTGGAGCCGTGATTGCCGTCGACCTGTTTCTGGTTGGATCGGGCCGCCCCATGAACTGCGCTTCGGTCAAGGATGAACCGGGCGTGACGAGCACGGCCTTCGAAGGCAGCCCCGAACTGCTCAACGAGGTTCGGCGCTATGCCAATCGCGACTATCCGCCGACACGAATCGATGCCGTGGATGGCGGCGCCGACTGGGCCACCAGCGGGCCTGTGATCGAGGTGCCGACCGCTAACGGCTCGAGCCCCATGGCATTGGAGCACATCATCCAGTTGCGCCTGTTTCTCCATCCGGGTGACCGCTGGGGCTGGTATTATCCAATCGAAAACCTCGATTCGCCGGCGCTCGATCCGATGAATGTGAAGTATCTGATCGCCAGTCAAAAAGCTGCCGAGCGCCTGCGCACGCTGCCCCGGTTCCGCAGCGTGGAAAGCCTGCCGCTGGGCCTGGAGCTGTTTGAGAACCTGTCGGTGATGCCACGGTTCTTCCTGGTGAACAAGGTCCAGCGCGTAACATCGGACCTGGAAGTCAGGGAGTTAGTGGGGCGCCAGTTGGTAAGTTTCCGCGATACTGCCGTGACCAGCCAGCCGGTAACTGGCCTAAGTGCGGCTGCCGGCGGAGACGCCGGGGTAGTCCAGGTAATCGATTACCAGGCGGACTCGCTCCGCCTTTCGGTTCGGACTCCACAAGCGGCGTTTCTGGTGCTGGCGGAGAGCTTCTATCCGGGATGGCGCGCCTGGGTTGACGGCGCTCCCGTCGAGATTGTTCGAACCGACATTGCGTTCCGCGGCCTGGTGGTCCCGGCCGGCGCTCACGAAGTCGCGATGCGGTTTCAACCGGCGATTCTGCCCCTATCGCTCGCTATCTCGCTGGCGGCCGCGCTTCTGTTGTGCGCGCTGGC
>OCTA010001834.1_pt1 | contig 19435 bp, 16 predicted proteins | sample 1538991 | NCBI WGS metagenome assembly OCTA01 (sample SAMEA3539302, study PRJEB22396) | soil metagenome | biome: tundra; feature: field; material: soil | place: USA | collected 2010-05 | depth 0.15 m | reverse complement strand
ACCTTCAGCGTGCTCGGGTCGCCCACCACCAGCACCGAGTCGCCTAGCCGCTCCAGCGGGCCGATGAAGCGGGATGCGCTCAGCGCGCGTCCCGTGACGGCGAAGTTGGTGCAGAAGCGATAGGTGCCCGAGCTGTGCTGGGGGTGGGTGATGCGTGCCGGCTCGTAGTGGTCCAGCTGCGGCGGGTCTTCCCCGCGCAGCGCCGCCACCACGCCGGCGAAGATGATCGTCAGCCCGTAGCCGCCCGCGTCCACCACGCCGGCGTCGCGCAGCGCCGCCAGCAGCTCCGGCCCGCGCTTGACAGAGTCCTGGCCCGCGTGGACCGCGCTCTCGAGCGCCGCGGCGATCGCCGTGTCCTGCGTGCGCGGCTCGGTGGCGGGCCCCAGGCGCGGGTTCTCCGAGCTGTGGGCCACATCGGTCACGATCCTGTGTGCCATCTCGCGCGCGACCGTCAGGATCGTTCCCTCGGCGGGCTCGCGTACCGAGGAGTACGCGCGATCCGCCGCGTTGGCCAGCGCAGCGCCGATCAGCGGCGCATCGATCAGCTGCCCCGGGCGGCTCACCAGCTCCTCGGCCGCGCCGCGGATCAGCTGCGAGAGGATCACGCCGGAGTTGCCCCGTGCCCCCAGCAGCGCCGAGCGCGCCACCGACTGCACGATCTCCTCGCGGCCGATCTCATCGATCGTGCGCCGCTCGTCGCTGCCCTGCAGGCGGTCGAGCTCGTCGAGCACCGCGCGCAGCGTCAGCGCCATGTTGTCACCCGTGTCGCCGTCGGCCACAGGAAACACGTTCAGGTCGTTGACCTCCTGACGGCGCGATTCCAGATGAGCCAGCGCGCCCGCCACGGCGGCGCGAAAGCGGACCAGATTGGTAGCGGTCACGGCGACACGTCTATCACCTTCGCCGGGCGCCGCGCTGCCGGCCGTGGCCGAATGTCCTCGCGGCGATGCTCCGGGCACCGAGGCATCCCTCAGGCGGAGCGCCGCTGCGCCCGGTGCGTCCTGCGGGCTCAGAGAGCCTTTGTGACCTTGCCGGCTTTCAGGCAGCGCGTGCAGACATACACGCGCTTGGGCGCCTTGCCCACCAGGATCCGGACCTTCTGCAGGTTGGGATCGAAGCGCCGCTTGGTGGCGACCATCGAGTGGCTTCTGCTCTGACCGAACGCCGGGCCCTTCCCGCAGCTGTGACACACCTTGGCCATGCGCCGCAGTCTAGCCGCTCGAAAGCCGCTCGCGCAACGCCGCCATCCGCATGACCGCCTCGGCGGCGTGGCGACCCTGGTCGCGCTCCTCACCGCCCGCACGCGCCAGCGCCTGCTCCATCGTCTCGCAGGTGAGAACGCCGAAGGCGCACGGCACACCCGTGTCGAGCTGCACGCGCATGATCCCCGCGGCGCTCTGCGCGCACACGAAGTCGTAGTGGTCGGTCTCGCCGCGGATCACCGCCCCCAGGCACGCCACGCCCGCGAAGCGCCCTGAGCGCGCCGCATAGCCGGCGCCCAGCGGCAGCTCGAACGCGCCGGGCACGTCGAACACGTCCACCTCGGCGTCCCCGGCCTCTGGCAAGGCCGCGCGCGCGCCCGCCACCAGGCGCTCGGCCAGCTCCGCGTAGAAGCGGCCCACCACGACCGCGTAGGAGCCGCTCAACGCTCGTCCCGCTCGGCTGGGGAGCCGGGCTCGGCGCCCGACTGCTCGCGCGTCTGGCCACCGCCACGATCGTCCCCCGCCCCACCCCGCTCGGCGCGCAGCAGCTGCTCGTCGAGGTTCAGCCCCTGGTGGTGCAATGTGTGCCCCATCCGCTGCGCCTTGGTGCGCAGATACGCCTCGTTGTGCTCATTGGGCGCGTGCTCGATCGGGATCTGCCCGCTGACCGATAGCCCATAGCCCTCCAGGCCCCTGATCTTCTTCGGGTTGTTCGTCAGGATCCGGATCGAGCCGAGGCCCAGATCGACCAGGATCTGGGCGCCGATCCCGTAGTCGCGCAGGTCCGCCGGCAACCCCAGGCGCTCGTTGGCTTCCACCGTGTCCAGGCCGTCCTCCTGCAGGCGGTAGGCGCGCAGCTTGTTCAGCAACCCGATCCCGCGTCCCTCCTGGGAGAGGTACAGCAGCACGCCCCGGCCCTCGCGCTCGATCATCGACAGGGCCGATTCGAGCTGCTCGCCGCAGTCGCAGCGCAGCGAGTGAAAGACGTCGCCCGTGAGGCACTCCGAGTGCACCCTGACGAGCACGTCAGGGTGCCCGGCAACCTCGCCCTTGACCAGCGCCACATGGTGTTTCTCGTCCACCAGCGAGCGATAGCCGACCGCCTCGAAGTCACCGAAGGTGGTCGGCAGCCGCGTGGCCACCACCCGTTCCACGAGCTTGTCGTGGCGGCGGCGATAGGCGATCAGGTCGGCCACCGTGATCATGCTCAGCCGGTGGCGCGCGCAGTAGTCGACCAGGTCCGGGACGCGCGCCATCGTGCCGTCGTCGTTCATCACCTCGCAGATCACGCCCGCCGGGTTCAGGCCCGCCAGGCGCGCCAGGTCCACCGCCGCCTCCGTCTGCCCGGCCCGCTCGAGCACCCCGCCCGCGCGGCTCTTCAGCGGGAACACGTGTCCCGGCTGGACCAGGTCGCGCGAGCGGCTCTCCGGGTCGATCGCCACCTGGATCGTGTGCGCGCGGTCGTGCGCAGAGATCCCCGTGGTAACGCCCTCGCGCGCCTCCACGGAGACCGTGAACGGCGTTTCGAAGGACGACTCGTTCTTGGCCGCCATCAGGTCCAGGCCCAGCTCGTCGCAGCGCTCGGAGGTCAGCGACAGGCAGATCAGCCCGCGGCCCTCCTTGGCCATGAAGTTGATCGCCTCCGGCGTGACGAACTGCGCCGCGAGCGTGAGGTCGCCCTCGTTCTCGCGGTCCTCGTCGTCGCAGACCACCACCATCTTGCCCTCGCGGATCTCTTCGATCGCCTGCTCGATCGTGGCGAACGGCGTAGCGGTGGTGCGCTGGTCGATCTTCGATCGGCCGCTCATGTGCGTGCCTCCAGCAGCCGCTCGACGTGCTTTGCCAGGATGTCCACCTCGACGTTCACCAGCGCACCCTCTCCGATGCGCCCCAGGCTCGTCCGCTTCAGCGTCTCCGGGATCAGCGAGACCGCGAAGCCGTCGGGCTCCAGCGAGCTGACCGTCAGGCTCACCCCGTCCACCGCCACCGAGCCCTTCTCCACCAGGTAGCGCGCCAGCCCCGGGTCCGTCTCGATCTCGAGGATCAGCGCGAAGCCCTCCTCGCGGGTGCCGCGAACGGTGCCCGTCCCGTCCACGTGGCCCTGGACCACGTGCCCGCCCAGGCGATCCCCGGCGCGCAGCGCCAGCTCGAGGTTCACCCGCGCGCCCACCCGCAATCCGCCCAGCGAGGAGCGCTTGAGCGTCTCGTTCATGGCCTGCGCGCGGAAGCTCTCGCCGCTCACCTGTGCGGCGGTCAGGCAGACGCCGTTGACCGCGATCGAGTCGCCCTCGCGCAGCGCCCCCGCCAGCGGGCTCGCGATCGTCAGGGTCGCCCCCTCGCCGTCCAGCTCCAGCGCGCTCACGCTGCCCAGCTCCGCGATCAGTCCGGTGAACATCAGCTCATCTCCGCGCGCGCCGCCCGCTCACCACTCGCGCAGGCGCGCCGAGATCAGCAGGTCCTCGCCGACGGTCTCGCAGCTCATGCTCAGCGCGCGCATCGCCTCGGAGATGCGCTCCACTCCTTCGCCCTCCAACGGGTCGCGCGCGGCGCTGCCGCCGAGCAGCAGCGGCGCCAGGAACAGGCGGATTTCATCGATCTCGCCCGCGTCCAGGAAAGCGCCCGCCAGATGCGGACCGCCCTCCAGCAGCACCGAGGCCACCCCCAGCGCCCCCAGCTGATCGAGCCCCGAGCGGACCCGCGCCGGCTCGTTTTCGCCCGTCGCCACCAGCACCTGCACGCCGGCCGCTTCCAGCGCGTCCGTATCCGCCCGGGCGGCCGCCCGCGAGACGACCACCGTCAGCGGTATCTCCGCTGCCGCCGCCACCAGCTGCGAGCTGGGTGGAACGCGCGCCAGCGAGTCGAAGACCACCCGCCGCGGCTGGTTCTCCGCCTCGGTCGGCAGGCCCTCCGGGCGCGCCGTCAGCTGCGGGTCGTCCGCGAGCGCCGTGCCGATGCCGACCACGACCGCGTCCACCGACGCGCGCCACCGGTGCGCCAGCCCGCGGCTGTCCTCGCCGCTGATCCACTTGGAGTCCCCCGTGCGCGTCGCCACCTTGCCGTCCAGCGTCATCGCCGACTTGAACAGCACCCACGGGCGCCCCACTCGCGCGTGCTTGCGGAACGCCTGGTTGAGCAGCCGCGCGCTGGCCGCCAGCTCGCCGCCGGCCAGCACCACCTCGACGCCCTCGTCGCGCAGGATCCCGAGCCCGCGCCCGGACGCCTTCTCGGTGGGATCGTCGGAGGCCACCACCACGCGCCTGATCCCCGCCTGCACGATCGCATCGGTACACGGCGGCGTCTTGCCCTCGTGGCAGCAGGGCTCGAGCGAGACGTACAGCGTCGCTGCGCTCAGGTCCTCCATCCCGCACGCCTCGATCGCGTTGACCTCAGCGTGCGCTGCGCCGTATTCCCGATGCCACCCCTCGCCGAGGATCTCCCCGTCGCGCGCCACCACCGCCCCGACCACTGGATTGGGCTTCACCGCGCCCACGCCCCTGCCCGCGAGCTCGATCGCGCGCGCCAGGTGCAGCTTGTCGGTGTCCGTCGTGTTCGGCATCTCAACCTCCAGGATAACCCTGCCCAGGGCTCAGGCCCGCTCTTGCCGCACAGCGCCCGCCGCGCAGCCGGTAGACCGTCATCTCCGGGCCGGGCCGGCGGTAGGCGAGCGGGTAGTAGTCAAAGCTCCAGTCGAAGCTGAACGCCACCGCGTGCCGCCCGCCGGCGTAGGGCGATGAGCGGTAGACCACTTCGCCCTGCCGCGCCAGCGCCCGGTAGTAGGCGATCGCATGCGGGACCGCGCGCGGGTCCGCGAACGCCCGCGCCGACTGGGTGGAGCCGCTCACCACCCAGCAGAAGCCGTGGCGCTCGTAGTAGCCGATCAACGCCGGGGCCAGCGTGCGCACATAGCTCTCGATGCTGATCTGCCTGGTGGCCGTCTCAAGCGCTCCGGAGGCCGAGATCCGCGAGAGGAAGGACGGATACTTGTTCCAGCGCTCGGGGTTGACCGCCGTGGAGGTGCCCGGGTGCGTTTCACGCGCCCATTCATCCGGTGAGACGGGCTCGGCGACGATCCGCGCGCCCCGCGGCACGTGGGCGAGCATCCAGCTCCGCGTCAGATTGCGCGTGTCGGGACGCGAGAGCACCAGCCCGGAATGCACGCTGTAGAGCAGGCCCTGAGCCAGCAGCGCCGCGACGATCAGCGCCGCGAGCGCGGCAAGCAGTAGGGAAGCGGCTCTGCTCCCCGCCGTCGGGGTGCCGGCTGGGACCGTGGCATCCGGACCAGCCCCGGCCGCGTGCCGGCGCCGGCCCACCGGGCGCGCTGCGCCCTGCGCGAGCTGCACGGCGAAGAACGCCGCGAGCAGGCACACGAGCGGGAAGATCGGCAGCAGCCAGCGCCCGAAGTAGCGGCCCTGCAGGCCCATGAACGCTAGGAACAGCAGCGGCGCCGGCACAAGCATCCAGCCAAGGGCAGGCCGCGAGCGCCACACGGTGAGGGCGCCCGCGAGCGCCGCGAGCGCCGGCACCCAGCCCAACCCCCAGGTGAGCGACCACAGGTAGTACACCAGGCCGCCCTGCCTGGGCGCGCCGAGCTTGCCCTGGGCTTCGGCGGAGAGCTTGGACTGGTGGACGAGTCCGCCGTGGAAGCTGGCGTAGTCGAGCAGCGCGTAGGGATTGGCGATCAGGAACGCGGCGAGCGCCGCCGCCCCAGCGACGGCCAGCCCCGCGAGCGTGCGCCCGGGGCCGGCCGGGCCGCGATCGAGGTAGCGCACTGCGACAGCCGCGCCCAGCGGCAGGACGGCGATGCCCGCGGTGTACTTGCTGGCACACGCAAGCCCCAGCCCGAGGCCCGCCAGCAGGTAGTCGCGCGTGCGCCCCTTGCGAAGGACGCCCGCCGCGCCGAGCAGCGACAGCGACAGCGGCGCGAGCGTCGGCACGTCGTTGAGCGCCAGGTGGGCGTAGAAGACGGGTAGGAAGGCGACCGCCTCGATCGCCGCCGCGAGCAGCCCGACAGCCCGCCCAAACAACCGCGCGCCCGTCGCGTAGAGCAGCCACAGCGCGGCTGTGCCGAGCACCGCCGCGGCGACGCGGGCGAGCGTGTAGACATCGGCCGGGTGCAGCCTGAGCGCCGTGACCGCGCCGCTGCCTCCGCCATAGGAGGCGGCGAGGAGGTAGTGCAGCAGATACGTGAAGGCCGGCGGGTTGGCGAAGTAGCGCGGGTTGAGGCTGCCGGTCGCGAACATCTTGACCGCGACCGGCACGAAGTGCTGGGCCTCGTCGGTGTTGTAGACGTAAGGCAGCCCCTGCCCGACGCCCCACAGGCGCAGCCCCAGGCCGCCGCCCAGCACGACCGCCAGCGCCGGCCACGCCCACAGGCGGGCGCGCCTGGACTCCTCGCCCGGCGGCTGGCCGATCTTCGATTCCTCAGCAGTTCGCATACACCGCGTAGTAGCGGCTCGTGTAGATGCGCTTGAAGCCCGCCATCGGCACCTGGTCGCGGGGATCGTCGCCAACGTCCACGATCGCCTCGATGAACACGGCGCTGCCGAGCGGGTAGACGGCGACGCTGCCGCGGCTGATGCGGTGCTCGAGCACGTGTGAGCCCTTGCCCACGTCCGCGCGCGCCTGGCTGCGGGCCACGATGTCGTGCTGGCCCACGCTGTCCAGTATCCAGCGGGCGTCGGGGATCAGCTTGTTGTTGGGCAGCGACAGCAGCGGGCAGCGGCGCAGCTGCGCCTTCACCTTCGGGTCCCCCAGCGCGAGCACGAGGCCCTTGTGGAAGTCCTCGTGGTAGGCCAGCGTGGTGCGCAGGCTGGTGAGGCTCAGCGTGGTGGCGGCGGAGATCGAGCCATAGGCGACCAGCGCCGCCGCCCCGAGGATCCACACCTGGCGCAGTCGGGAGCCCGGCTGGAGCATCGCCCAGCCGCCGAGGAAGACCGCGCAGAACACCAGCAGCACGGTCGCCACCCCGAGCAGGTAGCGGTCGATCACCGACGCGCCCACCGCGCCCTCGGCGAGGAACACGCCGAGCAGCAGGACGAGCGCCGACAGCGGGACCAGCACGCGCCGTGGCGCCATCCAGACAGCCAGTGGCAGCCCCACCAGCGCGCCGAGGATCACCGGGAGCTTGTCGATCCGGTCGGTGAACGTCCACACCGAGCCCACCACGCTGGCGAGCCCCTGGGTGCGTTCCAGTTCCTGCGCCAGGCCCGCCGTGGCGGTGAGCGAGTACAGCGGGTTGCCCGTCACGATCGCATCGAGCCCGGCCCACACCACCGGGGCGATCGCCGCCAGCGCCAGGTACTTCAGGCGGGTGCGGGACGATCTCCGATTGTTCGATCTTTGATCGTTCGAGCGCTGGTCGGTCTTCCCCGGCCAGCTGCACCACAGCCAGTAGATGCCGCTCAGGACCCACGCATCGGGGCGCAGCAGGCCGGCGGCCGCGAGCACCAGGAAGACGGGCGACCGATCAGAGATCGGCCCGCGGCGGCGCTTTTCGACCTCCATCACGATCGCCCAGACGATCAGCGCCAGGTAGGAGATGTCGAGGTATCCCTGGGCGGCCAGGTTCTCGACGAAGAAGCGGCTCAGCAGCAGCAGCGCCGCGATCAGCCCGACGACCGGGCCGAAGCACAGGCGCCCCAGCCGGTACATGCCGGCGACGGCCGCCACGAACGAGGCGATCGAGCCGAACACCATCAGGCGGGCCCCACCCTGGCCGAAGATCGAGCAGAACATGCCGAAGGCGATCGCCAGCGGGTGCTCGGTCGGCCCGCGATAGACCCTGAAGTCGGGGAGGTGCAGGTGCAGCAGGTCGCGTCCCCACAGCAGGGCATAGAACGAGTCGTAGGTGGGATAGGTCGGAAAGGCGAAGTAGCCCGCCAGCGCGCCGAGGCACATCGCCGCGAAGCCGACGCGCGCCCACTTCGAGGCGGGCACGGCACGCAGCCGCGCCAGCCGGGTCGAGCCCGGGCTCAGCCGGGTGAGCGTCGCGCTTTCCATCTAGCCTTGGCGGTCTTGGACCCCACCCGCCCCGGAACCGGCGCCGGGTGGCTGGGTCCGAACCCTTGGCGCCAAGACCGTGACCTGCGCTTTGGGATACTGCCGGAAGCCAAGTCTAGGCAATTGACGGCCATGAAGCTCATCATCCAGATCCCCTGCTTCAACGAGGCGGCACAGCTGCCGCAGACGCTCGCCGACCTGCCGCGCGAGGTCGAGGGCTTCGACGTGGTGGAGTGGCTGGTGATCGACGACGGCTCGACCGACGAGACGATCGCCGTGGCGCGCCAGCTGGGCGTGCACCATCTCGTGCGCCTGACCAACAACAAGGGGCTGGCAGCCGGCTTTCAGGCGGGGATCGACACCGCGCTGAAGCTCGGCGCTGACGTGATCGTCAATACCGACGCGGACAACCAGTACTACGGAGGAGACATCGCAAAGCTGGTGCGCCCGATCCTGGACGGACGCGCGGACATGGTCATCGGCGACCGCGAGGTCAGCGGCATCGAGCACTTCTCGCCGCTGAAGAAGACGCTCCAGCGGCTCGGCTCCTGGGTCGTGCGCCAGGCGTCTTCGACCTCCGTGCCCGACACCACCTCGGGCTTCCGCGCCTACAACCGCGAGGCCGCCATTCAGATCATGGTCGTCTCGCGCTTCACCTACACGCTGGAGACCATCATCCAGGCGGGCAAGCTGCTGGTCGCCATCGACCACGTCGCAATCCGCACCAACCCCCAGACGCGCGAGTCGCGCCTGTTCCCCTCGATGGGCGCCTACGTTCGCCGCAACGCCGTCTCGATCTTCCGCATATACGCCCAGTACGAGCCGCTGCGCGTGTTCTGGAGCCTCGCCCTGCTCGTCGGCCTGGTCTCAGTCGGGGTGTGGATCCGCTTCGTGTTCGCCTACCTCGAAGGCAGCGGCAAGGGCCACGTCCAGTCGCTGATCCTGGGAGCTGTCCTGTTCATCGCCGCGGTCGTGCTGTGGGCGCTGGGCGTCATCGGCGACCTGCTGGCCGCCCAGCGCGTGATGACCCAGCGGACGTTCGAGCGAATGCGCCGGATCGAGCTGCAGCTCGGCGTCGCGCCGTCGCACTACGAACCGGGCGCGCAGCCCGGGGCGGGCGGGGACCTTCACGCCACGGGCGAGCGCCCGAGCGCCGCTGCTGCGACGAGCGTGGCGACGCCGGAGCCCCGCGAGGCGGCGCCCGAGTCCGGTCGAGCAGGCGAGGCGGTCCGACTGTGAGCGGCCTCACCGTCTCCAAGGACGGGGTGGTCACGGGCAACACCTACGACAAGTACGGCTCGGGCAACCCGGTGGTGCGCCGGTTGATGGGCGGCTTCGAGCGCGCCCTGGACGAGCTCTTCCAGCTGGCCGCGCCGAGCTCGCTGCTGGACGTCGGCTGCGGCGAGGGCGTGCTCGTTCACCGTTGGGCCGAGGCCCTTCCCGGCGCGCGTGTGGTGGGCATCGATCTGGAGGAGGAGTCGATCCAGGCCGGCTGGTCCGAGCGTCAGGCGCCGAACCTCGAATACCGCGTGATGGAGGCCGAGAACCTGCCCTTCGCGGACGGCGAGTTCGACATGGCGAGCGCGATCGAGGTGCTGGAGCACGTGCCCGACCCCGAGCACAGTCTCAGCGAGATGGCGCGCTGCGCCGAGCGCCATCTGCTCGTGTCCGTTCCCCGCGAGCCGCTGTGGCGGATGGTGAACATGGCGCGCGGCGCCTACATCTCGGCTCTGGGCAACACCCCCGGGCACCTCAACCACTGGTCCCGGCGGTCATTCGTGGCGCTGCTCTCGCGCCACGGCGAGGTCGTGGAGGTCCGCTCGCCGTTCCCCTGGACGATGTTGCTTGTCCGCATCTAGGGTCTCCCCCGCCCGCCCGACGCGCTCATACGGCAGCGGCGCCCGCATCCTCTCGATCGGGATCGCCTCGACCGGCCTGCTGACGTTCGCGTACTTCTCGCTGAGCAGCCACGTGCTCAACCCGCTGCAGGCCAAGCGCATCGATCTGCTGTGGTCGGTCATGTTCGTGACCATCTCGGTGATCTACCGGCCGATCGAACAGCTGCTCTCGCGCACGATCGCCGAGCGCCGGGCGCGCGGGCACACCGAGCACTCGCTGCGCGTGCCGATCTCCATCCAGCTCGGCTTCGCGCTCGCGTTCCTGATCGCCGCGCTGCTGCTGCGGGGCGAGCTGGTGGACCACGTCTTCGACCACTTCGCCGGCCTCTACTTCGTGTTGGTCGTCGGCACCATCGCCTACGCCGCCAGCTACTTCGCACGCGGCTGGCTGGCCGGGCACCAATACTTCGCGCTGTACGGCGGACTGGTCCTGATGGAGGCCGTCTCGCGCATCTGCTTCGTGCTGGCCGTGGTGGTGGGGGTGACGCACGGCCAGCTCGCCGTCGCACTCGGGATCGCCGCCGCGCCATTCGTCTCGCTCGTGGTCGTGCCGTGGGCGTTCGCGCGGCGCAGCAGCGAGCGGAGCGCCAGCGCCGCCGAGCAGCCCCACGGCGCCAGGGAGATCGAAGACGTGGACGCCGCGCTGGCCGGTCCGGGCGCCGAGGGCGTCCAGGAGGCGGTGGCGGCGGAGGAGCTCTCGCTGCAGCGCGGCTCGCACTTCGCGCTGGTGGTCTCCGGGATCATGGTCGCCGAGCAGGTTCTGCTCAACGCGGCCGTGCTGACAGTCGATGCCACCTCCACCAACAGGGCGCTCGCCGGCGTGGTCTTCAACGTGCTGCTGATCGCACGCGCGCCGCTGCAGCTCTTTCAGGCGATCCAGACCTCGCTGTTGCCGCACCTGACCGGGCTGGAGACGACCGAGGGCCACGACGCGTTCGCCCGCGCGATCCGCCTGACCGTGCTCGCGATCGCCGCCTTCGCGATCGCCGTGTCGCTCGGGCTGCTGGCGGTCGGCCCGTTCGTGATGAGCCACCTGTTCGGACAGGCCTTCCCCTACAACCGCTTCGGGCTCGCCCTGATCGGTCTCGGCATGGGCTTCCACCTCATCGCCGGCGCGCTCAATCAGGCGGCGCTGGCGCGCGACCACGCACGCGCGGCGGCCGCCTGCTGGCTGCTGGCCGCGGTGGCGTTCATCGCCTGGATGGTGAGCCCGGTCGTCACAGGCCAGGTCTGGCGCACGGAGATCGGCTATGCGGGCGCCACCGCGCTGCTCGCGGTCACGCTCGCCGCGCTGTACCGGCGCGGAGCCTCCGCCCGCCTCGCCGTCTGAGCGCTCAGCCGTCCTGCAGCGAGCGGACGATCGCCGCGTATGCCTCGGCCGGATCGCTGGCGTGAAAGATCGCCGAGCCCGCCACGAACAGGCTCGCACCCGCCCTCAGGCACGGCGGCGCGGTCTGCGAGTCGATGCCGCCGTCAACCTCCACGCCCGTATCGGAGCCGAGCAGCGCGCGAATCCGCGGGAGCTTCTCCAGCGAGCGGCCGATGAACGGCTGCCCGCCCCAGCCGGGATTGACGGTCATGCACAGCGCCACGTCGAGCACGTCCGCCAGCTCCGCCAGCGCCGCCGGGGGCGTGCCCGGGTTGACGGCCACGCCCACGCACGCGCCGCTCTCGCGGATCAGGCTCGCCGTGTACGCAGCGTGTGCCGTGGCCTCCGCGTGGAAGGTGATCGAGTGGGCACCCGCCCGCACGAACTCGCTCACCTGGCGCTCCGGACGCTCGATCATCAGGTGCGCCTCCAGCATCGCGCCCGCCGCGCGCACCGTCTCCGAGAGCGCCTCCACAACCAGCGGCCCGACCGTGATCGGAGGGACGAAGTGTCCGTCCATCACATCCACGTGGATCACGCGTGCACCCGCCGCCAGCACCTCCTCCACCTGCCCGCGCAACCGCCCGAAGTCCGCCGAGAGGATCGACGGCGCCACGTGCACGCCGCGCAGCAGCTCGCGCGGCGGCGTGCTCATAGGGCCTGGAGCATGGACTCGCCGCAGTTGTTGCACTTCAGGATCGCGGTGGAGGACATCCGCACGATCGTGGAGTGCTCGCCGCAGTTGGGGCACACGGAGGTCAGCTCGAAGCGGTGCAGGCAGTAGACGCAGCGGTAGCGGCCCGGGAGGTTGGTGGGGCGCAGCCACGGCTCACCGCAGTTGGGGCATTGCGGCCCGAGGTCGATGGCGGCCCTGGTGCGGGCGTCCGGCTCGCCGTCCATCGCTCAGCTCCGTCGCAGCCGCGCGATGAAGAAGCCGGCGGTGCGATCGCGGTGGGGAAGCGTCAGCAGCAGCCCGGCCGGGATGGCGCCGGACGGCTGAGCGCCGGGCGCGGAGAGGGCGAGGGCGGGCCACTCGGCGGCGAGATCGTCGAGGCTGAAGTCGGGGTTGGAGTCCAGGAAGGCAGCGATCAGGCGCTCGTTCTCAGTCGGGGAGATCGTGCAGGTAGAGTAGACAAGCACGCCGCCCGGACGGAGGGCGCGGGCGCCCACGGCGAGGATCGCGGCCTGCGCTTGCACCATCTCGGCGGTCGCCTCGGGAGTGGCCCGCCAGCGCTGATCGGGGCGCGCCTGCAGCACGCCGAGGCCGGAGCAGGGCGGATCGACGAGCACGCGGTCAAAGCTCGCGCCGTCAGTCCTGCTCAGCGTGGCGTCGGCGATCTCGACGCGAACCGCGCTCGCGCGCAGGCGCTGGGCGGTGCGCACCAGCGCGCCCGCTCTGCGCTGGTTGCGCTCGACGGCCACCACTTCCCCGCGGTTCTCCATCAGCGCGGCCAGATGTGTGCTCTTGCCGCCTGGAGCGGCGCACAGGTCGAGCACGCGCTCTCCCGGCCGTGGGGCGAGCGTGCGCGCGACGAGCATCGCCGCGCGCGACTGCGCCAGGAACGCGCCCGCCTTCCACAGCGGCGAGCCGTGGACGTCGAAGGGCTCCTCCAGCACGAGTGCCTCGGGAATCTCCGGGTCGGGGTGCGTGCGCACGGGAAGCTCCGCCGCGAGCGCGGCGGCGTCGCTGAGAAGTGTGTTCGCCCGCAGCGCCACCTCTCCGGGCTCGTTGTCGAAGGCCATCAGCGCGCGGGCGTCGTGCGCACCGAGCTCCCGCCACCACATGCGCGCGATCCACTCGGGATGGGAGTGCTTGACCGCGGCCTGCTCGGGCGTGGCGTCCGTGAGCGCTCCGAGCAGGACGCCGGGCCCCTCGCGCGCGGCTCGGCGCAGCACCGCGTTGACGAGACCGTGACCGCCGCGGGCGCGGGTCTTGGCGAGCTCGACGGCGTCGCCGACGACGGCGTAGTCGGGAGAGCCGCGGAGGTAGAGCAGCTCGTAGAGCCCGAGCCTCAGCGTGGCCAGCACGGGTGGGTCCAGGCGCTCGGGCGGGCGCTGGGCGAGGCCTCCGATCAGATGGTCGAGCGTGTCCATTCGCTGCACGGTGCCGTAGACGAGGCGCATGGCCAGGGCGCGGTCGCGTGGATCGAGCGCGCGGGACTCCGCCTGCAGGGCCTGGTCGGCGTAGGCGCCGTGCTGGAAGACGCGCAGCAGCACTGTGTAGGCGCAGCTGCGGGCGGGCGCGATCGCGGTGGCGGGCTTGGGCACGCCTGCCATCATCGGCGATCCGCTGCGGCTCGCGCCGCTGGGGGTGAGCACCGGCGCACGTCAGCGCCTACAGGCGCCCCGGCGGACCGTGACCGCGCAGATAGGAGGCCGCGTCCATCGCGCGTCCACCCGCCGGCTGCACGACCAGCAGCGCCAGGACGCCCGGGGTGCAGTCGAGCAGCAGGCGCCCCTCGCGGGCCGCCACGCCCGCGCCCGCCTCCCCCGCGCCCGGCCCGCCGTCGTCCACCAGCGCCGCGCGATGGACGCCCAGCAGCGTCCCGTCGGCCAGGGCCACGCGCGCGCCGATGTGCGGGTGCAGCGCCCGCACAACCCGCTCGAGCTCGAGCGCGGGGCGCGCGGGATCGAGCAGGCGGTCGGCCGGCCCGATCTTCTCCGCGTAGGTGACGCCGTCGCCGTCCTGCTCGCGGAACGGTGGGGCCTGCTCCAGGGCGCGCTCCAGCAGCTCGCCGCCCAGCTCCTGTAGGCGCGCGGCGAGCGAGCCGTAGGTGTCATCGGCCCTGATCGGCTCGCTCCCCACCAGGCACACGGGCCCGTCGTCGAGGCCCGCGCCCAGGCGCATGATCGAGACGCCAGTGCGCTCGTCGCCGGCCATCAGCGCGCGCTCGATCGGCGCCGCGCCCCGCCAGCGCGGCAGCAGCGAGGGGTGGACGTTGATCAGCTCGTGCTCGGACAGCAGCGGCTCCTTGATGAGAGCGCCGAAGGCGCACACGATCACCGTCTGAGCGGAGCCCGGCTCGGCCCCCGTGCGCCCCTCGCCAGCGGCGCCCTCGACTCCACCCCGGAGGAAGGCGGCGCCCGGCGGCCCTTGCCCGGCCCGCGCGATCAGCTCCCTGGCCTCGGGATCGTTGACGCTCTCGGGCTGCTCGACTGCGATCCCGAGCGCGCGCGCCCGCTCGGCCACCGGCGGGGGACTGAGCCGCCGCCCCCGCCCGCTGGGGCGATCGGGTCTGCTCAGCACCAGCGCGGGACGATGCGCCTGGCTGCGCGCCAGGCGATCGAGGATCGCGGCGGCGAACTCGGACGTGCCCAGGAAGACGATGCTCAAGGCGGCTCGGAGCTGCGCCGCGCTAGGCGGCGCTCGCGGGCCGCTGTGGGATCGGTGTGCGGGCGTGGGCCTCGCGCATGGCGCGCATCGCCGCCTTGCGCGCCTCCCGCGAGATGCGATCCAGGATCAGGATGCCGTCCAGGTGGTCGATCTCGTGCTGGATGACCCGCGCTTCCAGGCCCTCGGCCTCGATCTCGATCTGCCTGCCGGTCTCGTCCTGGGCTCGCCCGCGCACTCGCGCGGGACGCTCGACCTCGACGTGCACGGCGGGCAGGCTGAGACACCCCTCTTCGGCGGCCTCCAGCTCCTCGCTGTGCCACGACAGGACCGGGTTGACGAGCGCGATCAGCGGGTCTTCGGGGTAGGCGCGGTAGACGAGCACGCGGTGCAGCACCCCCAGCTGGGTGGCCGCCAGGCCGACACCGAGCGCGTCGTGCATCAGCTCGCCCATCCGCTGCACCTCCGCCTTCAGATTCTCGTCGAAGCGCTCGACCGGCAGGGCGCTGGCGCGCAGCACCGGATCTCCGAGCTTGCGCACGTGACGCAGCGCGGCGTCGCGGCGCGCGCGCGTCTCGGCGTCCAGCTCGGTGGTCTCGGGCGCGTCCTGCTCGCGCTCCACCTCCACGTCGCCATCCTCGGAGGTCGGGATCGGCAGCTCCTCGAGCGCCTGCTCGCGCGTGTCTTGCTCTGCGGTCATTGGGGCTCAGTTTATGAGGAGCGACGCGAGCAGGCGCGGCGGGCTATTTCTCCAACCTGACGGTCACCGATTGCGTGTGCGAGACGGCGCTCCCACCGAGCGAGGACTTGAACGAGAAGACGATCGTGACCGGCAGGCCCTTCTTCTGCCGCCGCGCCTTCTTGAGGGCCTTCAGCGCGGAGGCGCTCGGCTTCAACGTGACGCTCACGCTGCCGGGCGCCCCGACGAGCTTGCTGCCCTTGGCGAACACGATCTTCGCCGGAAGGCACTTGCCTGCCAGCTTGACGAAGCCCGTCTTGCACTTGCTGGCCGACGCGAACGCGCCGAACTTCCCGTTCTGGAACGTAGCGAGCCAGCTGAAGGTGCCCGGATCGAGGACCGACGTGGTGAACTTGATCGCGCCGGTTTTCGCGTTCAACGCAGCATGCGCGGTGGGGAAGGCGCTGTTCGGCACGACCGCCACCGTGGCGGTCGTCGCTGTTGTCGTCGACCCGCCACCGCCACCGCCGCCCGGGCTCGCCCCAACGCTGACGCTCGCGCCAACTGCATTGCTGCTCAGGCCATAGGCATCGCTCACCGTGAGGGTGACCGTGTCGGTCCCTGGCGCGCCATATACGTGAGACGCTGAGACCCCGGCGCCCGTTGTGCCATCCCCGAAGTCCCACGAAGCGCCCGTGATCGATCCCCCGGGATACGGATCGCTGGACGCACCGGCGCTGAAGCTCGCCGCGGTGCCTGCGATCAACGAGCCCGGCGGAGAGATCACTGCGGTCGGCAGCAGCGGTTTGAACAGCCCGAGGCCCTTTGGTGTGCCGATGCCCGAGGGACCGTCGAAGCCCGCTACGGCGTTGCATGCGGTCGTGCCTTCGCAGTCGACTTCGCCGAGGGTCGAGTTCGGTTTGACGCATTCGGCCGTTGACTCTCCCCCGCAGAAGCCATTGCCACCTTTTTCGACGTCGAAGCGCAGAGACGCGTCAGTGGCATGGCCGTAAAGCGTGAGCGCGGGGTCGCTCACCCCGTTCCCTCCACCCGCAAGCCCGTACAAGGAGCTGACGAACGGTGCCGAGAGCGACGTCCCGCCTATCGTCTCCCAGCCCACGTCGAGCCCCGTGCAGGCGGCGCCGCAATTGTAGGTGTCGTAGATGTCCAGGCCGGTGAGCGGGTCGGCAACGGCCGAGACGTCGGCGTCCAGGCGTGTCGTCCCGCAGCCGGTCGCCGCGAAGCCGGCGACGGCATGCTGCCAGGGCTGCGCCGTGAACAGCTTGCTGCAGCCGCCGCCCGTCGCGCCTTCGCGTCGGAGTTCTTCTTCGCCGATTGCGTCGCCTGGACCGTTGTTGTTCCAGACCGTCTCGTTGGCGCGGGACCCGTCCGGCTCCAGTTTGAGCGTGGTGCCTCCGACGGCCACGGTGGAGGCAAGCGACGCGGGGAAGTTCGGCATTTCTTCGCCTTCAAAGGGCCCAAATTCATTCACCCAATCCCAGCCGTAGTAGCCGTCGTCGCCGGTGGATGCCACGATGGGGACACCCGCGTGGTTGTACGCCGCACGTTCGGTGGATCCGGGGCCGCTCTCGTGACCGCCGTAGGAGTTCGAGACCACTGTCGCCCCCAGGACGACAGCCTCGTTGACGGCTGCCGCGAGGTTGGCAAAGCTCGGGTCGTTGCCCTCGACCAGCAGGATCCTGCAGTTGGGGCAGGCCGCATGCACGGTCTCGACGTCGAGCGCTATCTCGACCGACCATCCGCTCGTGTCGGCGGCAGGCAGCGACGAGCTGCTCCCCGTCTGGCCGACCTTCTTGAAGCAGCCGCTCGCCGTCGTGCACGCGGGAAGCCCGTAATGCGTATCGAATTCGCCGAGATCGCTTTCGATCGCCGAATCGTCGAACGCGTCGACGATCCCAACCGTCTGGCCGGCACCGGTGGCGGTGGGACTGTACCCGTACGCACTGGCGAGGTCTTCGGGCGTGAGCCCGCCCGCCGGTCCAACGGAGGCCGCTCCTCCGCCAACCACGAACGGCTGGGCGCCGGCGCTCGGGGCCTTGCCGGGAGCAGGGGAAGCCACGGGCTTGCGCACGAGCGCGAAGCACGTCGCGTTCCCGGGGGCCGGCGCGGGGCACGCCTTGAGAACCTGCGCGTAGTGCTTGGGCGCCGGCTGCGCGACCGCAGCGGGGAGGGCGGTCAGGCACGCGACAAGCGAGAGTGCGACCGTGAATGAGCAGAGAGCGACAATGACCCGTGAACGTCGGGCGCTGAGCGATCGCACTATCCCCCGCTCCGAGTGAGTGTTTGGCTTCCGTGCGCGTGGGAGCATAGCGCCGCGTCACCCGGAAGTGAATACGCGCTCGACACGCGCTGGACCTATTGCGGATCGACGTCCACGCTGAAGCTCACGCCGGTGTGCTCCCGCGTCGCGGCGACCGCCTGAACCGCCTCGCCCACCGCCCGGACCGCCTCGCGACGCTCGCCGGCCTTGATGACCAGTACCTGACGCTCGCGCCCGCGCAGCCGGAACAGCGCGGCGGGGCCGAGCACGGCGGCGTCGGCCCCGGGCGCACAGGTAGACAGGCTCCCGCGCACGGCATTGGCGGCGTCCCGCGCCCGGCTTGACTCCTCGGCGGCGCAGACGATCCGGATCAGGTGCGAGAACGGCGGGTAGCGCAGCGCGCGGCGGCGCTCCAGCTCGCCCGCCAGGAAGCCGTCGCTGTCGTGGCGAGCGGCGTGCACGATCGCCCGTGCCTCGGGAGCGATCGTCTGCACCAGCACGCGACCGTGCCCGCCCCGCCCGGCGCGCCCGGCCAGCTGGGCGATCAGCGCGAACGTCCGCTCCTCCGCGCGGAAGTCGGGGAAGCGCAGGGTGGCGTCCGCGTCGAGCACCACCCCGAGGCTCACGTCGGGAAAGTCATGGCCCTTGGCGACCATCTGGGTTCCGATCAGCACGCCGCAGTCGGCCGCCTCGAAGCGGCGCAGGAGCCCTCCGACGCCGGCCTGCTCACTCGCGGCGCTGGATGCCCCACCGGGCCCGCCCGAACCGGCGGCGCCGCCGGCGGCGACGACGTCGGCGTCGAGGCGGAACACGGGGAAGCTGCCGTCGTCGAACACGCCGGCCAGGTCGTGCTGCAGGCGCTCGGTGCCCGCGCCGTGGCGGGCGACGGCCGTGGAGGCGCAGTCCGGGCAGCGCTCGGGCGCGCGCTCGCGGTGCCCACAGTGGTGGCAGGCGATATAGCCGCCGCCGCGGTGCAGGACCAGCGCCACGTCACATTCCGGGCAGCTCCACACGCGCCCGCACGAGCGGCAGGAGAGGAAGTTCGACCAGCCGCGGCGGTTGAGCAGCACGATCGCCTTTCCGCGCGCGGCGCGCACCTCGGCGAGCGCCTGCGCGGTGAGCGGGTGCAGGCCCTGGGTCTCGCCGCGCATGTCGAGCACCGCCACAGCGGGCAGCGGGCGGCCGTCCACGCGGCTGGCGAGCACGGAGGCGGGCACGCGGTGGATGGTCTCCGCGCGCGGGGTGGCGCTGCCCAGCAGCAGCACGGCGCCGCTGCGGGCGGCGCGCTCGGCTGCGACGTCGCGCGCGTCGTAGCGGGGATCGCCCTCGTGCTTGTAGGAGGCGTCGTGCTCCTCGTCCACGACGATCAGCCCGAGATCCTCGATCGGGGCGAACACGGCCGAGCGCGGTCCCACGCACACCCTGGCATCGCCCTCGCGCAGGCGCCGCCACTCGGCGTAGCGCTCGGCCGGGCGCAGCTGGGAGTGCAGCACGGCGACGGTCTCGCCGAAGCGTTCGATGAAGCGCCCGACGATCTGCGGGGTCAGCGCGATCTCGGGCACGAGGACGATCGCGCCGCGGCCCTGCTCCAGCGCGGCGGCGGCTGCGCGCAGGTAGACCTCGGTCTTGCCGGAGCCGGTGACGCCGTGCAGCAGCCGCTGCGACCCAGCCCCTGG
>OCTA010001833.1_pt1 | contig 19437 bp, 19 predicted proteins | sample 1538991 | NCBI WGS metagenome assembly OCTA01 (sample SAMEA3539302, study PRJEB22396) | soil metagenome | biome: tundra; feature: field; material: soil | place: USA | collected 2010-05 | depth 0.15 m | reverse complement strand
TTACCTAAACTGGACACAACTCCGCCCGTCACAAAGACATACTTTGCCGACATTGATGCAACCTCTTGATTGGATTGTTTGGATTGGCCGTTCAAGGTGGACACTGTCAAGTATGGCAGAGTTCGGGGCGCGAAGGAAACAGAAAATTTCCCCCGCTGATGAAAGTGTGGACCGATCGTGCTGTAACTGGCTTTATTTCAGTAACTTGAAAGTGTCGTCGCCGAAGCCGTGGCCGGAACCCGCTGCGACGGCAACCAGATGCGCACGCTGGACAGTAAGAGGTAGAGTGAAGGAGGAACCGATGATCGAAAGAATCGCGATTCTCAAGACCGACATCACAACCCTCGACGTCGATGCGATCGTCAACGCCGCGAATAGCTCGTTGCTTGGCGGCGGAGGTGTTGACGGGGCGATTCATCGCGCTGCCGGTCCGGAACTTCTTGAGGAGTGCCGTTTGCTCGGCGGTTGCAAGACCGGACAGGCAAAACTCACCAAAGGCTATCGTCTTCCCGCCAGAAATATCATTCACACCGTTGGCCCGGTATGGAACGGCGGAGAACACGGAGAGCGGGAGCTACTTGCCAGTTGCTATGCTTCTTGTTTTGACGTAGCTCGAAAGCATGGTCTGCGGAGTCTCGCATTCCCGGCCATCAGTTGCGGCATCTACAGGTTCCCCATCGATCTCGCCGTCGAAATTGCGATGCGCGAAACAGTCGCGGAACTGAACCGAAGCGATGCAATTCAGGCTGTGACCTTCGCCTGTTTCGACGAATTGGTCTACGCGTCCTATCGGCGGGCTGTTCAAGCAGCTCTAGCAGGCGAATGAACGCCCTCGATAGCCATTGCAATGGAGCGGATTGGGGCAGGCCGCGTCAGGCCGCCCCGTTCCATCGGTGCGCTAAAAATTCAATGTAATCTTCGCCGTCAGCGCCCGCGGAGTTACGTAGTGCGTTCCGCTGAACGTGGAGAGAAAGTTATAGAGCGCGTACTTGTCGGTAACATTCACGGCGGTCAGGTTCAGGTTCACCTTGTAGCGCTCTTTGTGGAAGATGTTGTCTTGGCCGAGCGAGGCGTCGAAGAGGCTGCGCGGGGCAATGCGCGGAGGGTTGTGGTCGGCGTTTTCAGTGCCCGGCGCGGGAATCGAGATGAGCGAGGACGTGTACTGCGAAGGCTGGCAGGACTGGAAGCCGGAGGTGACTGTCGCCCGCACGCCATTACAGGCGATGCCGGACTCGAACTGCTGATCGTAGGAGAGGCCGCTCAGGTTTACAGGCGTGGTGGCGTTGACGGCGAAGGGCATGGCCCCCGCGACCAGCCCGGAGTCGAAGCGCCAGTTCCATCCCGCCCAAAGACCGTTCAGCGGCCCCCGTTTTGCGAACTGGTACTGCACATGCGTAGTTTCGTTGAACTTCTCATCGTGATCGATGCGGAAGGGCAGGCCGTTTTGACCGACCGTTGTGCCCAGCCCGCCCACCTGCGGCGGAAAGAAGCGGGCAGCCACGCTGGACATGACAATCTCCGCCGATAAGCCGTGGAAGTTGGGCACGCTTGCATTGGCGGCAAAGCCGGGGATCTTGGACCTGCCCCAGTCGATGGGGAAGGTGATCGGCGTGTTGCCCAGCACGCTGAAGTCGAAACTGTTGTGTGTGTATTTCCAGATGTAGTCTCCGCCGAGTACGAAGTACCGGCCCACACCCTGCTGGAAGCCCGCGTGGAATTCGTTGCGAAAACCGGATGGCAGGGAAGCGGGGACGCACGGAACCAGGCCCTGAATCACCGGCGAGTCGCAACCATGACTGGAGAGGACCAGGTTCTCGTTGAAGGGCGTCTCCAAGGTCCGCGCATAGGAAGCACGAAGGACGGTGTTGGTCGGCTTGACGTGGTAGCTCAGGCCCAGACGCGGCTCGGCTTGGCGGGCCACCGTAAGCCCGTTATATATGTCGCCGCGAATGCCCAAATTGAAGAGCCAGTTCCCGGCCGTGATCGAGTCTTGCAGGTAGAGGGCCGCTTCCTTTACGTCGGTTCGGCCATTGAATCTGTAGTTGGCACTGGTAGACGCGGCGCAGCCATCGTTTGCGGAGGGCGTCGGGCGGGTGAGATCAAAGCAGCCCAAGGTGGGGTCGAATGGCGACGTTGCGTTTGGGTTGGCAGCAATGTTCGGCTGGTAACCAGCCGCGGCACACTGGGAGGGGTCGATGAACCCGGGCACAGGGTTGCTGTTGGCGTCGAGGCAGGGCGCGTTGAGCGCGGGATCGACGATGCCCAGGCCATCGCTCTCGCGCAGCAGCGTCTGCTGATAGGTGACGCCGCCCTTCACGTTTTGCCGGCCGCGGCTCCAGGAAAGGTCGGAGTGGACGCCCACGTTGGCCAGGCTGCGGCTCTGGGATACGGTTTCGCGCTGTAGGTTGGCCGGCCCCAGGTCAGAGAGCGGATTGCCGCTGGGGTAATAGTCGAACTGGTCCTTGCGCACAAACGCGCCGGTGTTTAACACGGCGTCGGCGTTCAACACGTGGGTCCAGGTGGGCGCGACGTTGAATGTGCCGATCTTCGACCGTTGGTCGGTCTCAGGTAGCGAGCTCGAAGCCAGTGAGCCATTGAACTGGGCGGGGTTCAGGTTGTCGTAAGAGTTGGGCGTTTGGAACCAGGAGCGAGTATAGCCCAGGTTCAACTGCACCGTGTCTGTAGAACTGAACCGGTAATCGGCGCGGTTGAAGACGTTGGTCTCATTGCCGCGATCATGGAATGCCTTGAACTCCGGCGGATCGAGAAACCGGTCGGTGTCAAGGAAGTTGGCGGCCAGAAACTCACCCGCCTTCTTGCTTCCCGCAGCTACGTTGAAGCCGGTATTCACGGATGCAAACGTGCCATAAGAAGAGTAGACATTCCCAGTTGGCCTGGGGGTATTGAGGCCGGAGCGCGTAGTCACCTTGATGACGACGCTCGTCTTGTCACCGAATTCAGCGGGCGGCGCGCCGCTAATGACTTCGAGCGACTGCACGGAATCGAGCGGAATCTGATTGGAAAAGACCTTGCTCTGCTGATCCGTAATCGCCTGGCCATCCACGGAAAAGGAGTTTTGCGCGTGATCGCCCAGGCCGTGGAAAAGTCCGTTTGAGTCCGCAGCCACGCCAGGGGTCGAAAGTGTCACCAGCGAACTGATCCCCGAGGACTCGCTCTCCAGGGGAAGCTTGGAAAACAGGTCGCGGTCTACGTCGGTGTGGAAGGTGGAGTCGGTCTCGACCAGGTCGCCGCCCGCCTCGACGGTGACGGAGGAGTCGGCAGCAGCAATCTGGAGTGTCAACTTGAGACTGGTTCCAATCGCCGAGCGAAGCTCAATGGACTGGTTCAAAGCCGCAAACCCCGGGGCGATGACGCTAATCCGGTAAGGATGGATAGGGACATTGGTGAACTCGAACTGGCCGAGCGAGTCGGTGGAAACCGACCGATCCAGTCCGCTGACCGCGTTGGTGAGATGGACCGTCGCGTTGGGAATGACGGCGCCGGAGGGATCAGTGACGGTACCGCGCACTGCGCCAGCGTTGCCGCTTTGGGCAGACGCGGTAAGCGCCGCAAAGATCAAGACAAAGATTGGAAAAATGCGAGAAACCGTGCCGCGAGTAAACGGCATAGGAAGCCTCCTTTTGATGGTTGACTGCTGCTGGAATCAGGCCGCGGAGGGGAAATTCCGCGGAGCCTGAGGAATCCTGGAGCATCGTTTCCGGCCTCATAGAAACCACCTGCCGGGACGCCCTTGCCTCGCTTTGGCGAAAGCACGTTCAGGGTTGGCCCGGTGGGCGCGTTCAAGAAAGAATCCGGAAAGATGGACTAGCAGCCGACTGGAGGCGGGCGTGTGATGAACTTGGGATGCCAGTGCCGAATGACCGTTTGCGGCGCAAAAACCTGGGCGGAGGTCTCGATCTGGACCAGCACGACCACGGCAGCCATTACCGCGACCGGCGCCGCCGTATGCATCGCGATACACATTGGACAATGGTCGGCATCGTTGGCGATCGGATGCATGTGCGCCACCTGGACCACGGTCAGCAGCGCCATCAGGACAAGACACACCATGATCGGTACCGGCAAAGCTCCTGGCTTTGCGCGGCGTTCGGTGCCGAAATGGGCCTGCAATCCGGTCAACAAACGAACCTCTACCTCAAGGATACACAGTATTGGACGCGCCAGCACTGCGCATGGTTGCGTTTTAGGCCCGGTTTTCTCCGCTGTGGGCCGCAGCCGCGAACGTGCCGTTTCGTCTAAACTGTGGGGCGATGGCTTATTTCCTTTATTTGCGGCGTCTGCTGATCGGTTCCTTGGCAATTCTGCTGCTGTCAGCGGTTGCCGCGACATCGCACGCCCAGAAAACCCTCCCCGTCAAGCCCGACGTTCCCGGCATGGGCGCCAACCATCGCCTCATCCTCAAGGACGGTACGTATCAACTTGTCCGCCAGTACCAGATTGTCGGCGACCGGGTGCGTTACATCTCCGTCGAGCGCGGCGGCGACTGGGAAGAGCTGCCCGCCGACATTGTCGACTGGGAGGCAACGCGAAAGTGGGAACGGGACCATGCTCGAAAAGACGGGGCCAACCAGATCGAGGAAGTGCCTTCGTCGGCGATGAAAGAAGCCGAGGACATCGACAAGGAAGAAGCCGCCGAGCGCAACGAGCAGAAAGCTCGCATGCCCGAGGTGGCCAAGGGCCTCGAACTGCCCGATGAGGACGGCGTCTTTGCGCTCGACACGTTTCAAGGCACTCCGGAGCTGGTCGAGCTGTTGCCCAACGAGCTTGGCGCAAATGCCAAGACCAAACACGGCCTGAGCACGCTGAACCCGCTTGCCGGCGCCAAGGCAACCCTGGAACTCGATGGCGCGCACGCAAAGGTCCACCTGCACGTGAACGATCCAGCCATCTATCTCTCGCTCAACGCTCGCGACGACGCCGAGAAGGTCCTCTCCCACGCCATGACAGTGGACACCGGCGGCGCCAAGGACGTAGCAAGCCGCAAGCATGGCGCGCATTCGGCTGCGTCGGGCTTCGCCATCGTCCGCGTGGACGAGCGCAAAGCCGTCCGCATCGTGGGAGCCATCCACATGAGCCCCACCGGCACGGTAACTCAGGACGAGGACGTGATTCCCGCCAAAGTCGAGGTTCTCCCCGGCAAGCATTGGCTCAAGATCGCGCCCGACAAACCGTTGCTCATCGGCGAATATGCGCTGGTCGAGATACTCTCCGCCTCCGACATCAACCAGTCCGTCTGGGACTTCCGCGTAGACCCGCAGTTGGGAGATAATGCGGGGTCGATCGGGCCGATACTGAAGTGAAGGATTTCGCGCCATGCAGATGCACGACTCCTCACATCCAGGAAGGCTCCTCGCCTACTATCTCGATAGCCGCTCCGTGGCCGAGGTCGCCCGGCATCTTGGAGTTACCCGGCCTGCGCTGTCGCGGGTACTGAACGGCAGAGCCGGAATCTCGGCGGATAGGTCCCTGCGCGTCTCGGAAGCCTTCAACACCGATCCCGAACTCTGGCTTCGCTTGCAAGCTCAACGGGATCTTTGGGTCGCTTTACAAAAGAAGCGCGCAAATGTGACGCCGCTTGCCGTGAGCGCGGCGGCGTAGTTGGCAGCTTCCAACTCTTGCACCAGAAAAAAGGCGCAAGGGTGGGGCACCCGGCGTGGGACACAGCTATCAGGGCTGGAAGAATACGATCGTGATCTGAGTGCTTGGAGTTCTGTTTGGAGCGCTGGCTGCGTGGCGCAGGAATCTGCGCGCTAACATCATCGTCCATGCGTGGGCCGACGTTTGGGAGGGCTGGCTCAAGTTTGTGGTCTGGAGGTAAACCGGCAGCTGCGCCAGCGAGGGCTGAGTTGTGGGTTGCCTGTGCGCGAGGAGTGCAGTGGAATCCCAGGTCTTAGAATCGACGCCTTGGGGCACCCATATTTCGCGGTAGACTATCTTTCGATCCCCGATTTCCCATGTCCATTCTCTGCCTGGTCTTCGCGAACCGCTCTATAATCGCCGCATGTCGTTTCTCGGCGATCCACGACGGCGGTCCATTGCTCTGCTTGCGGGCGGGGTGTTTCTGGTACTCGCCTTGCTGGGCGCGTTGCAGGCATTCAACACCTCGAACGTCGGTTTCCTCAATCCGGAGACCTCCGGGGAGACGCTGGTCTTTACCGGCCTCACCGTGGTGGTGTTCCTGCTGCTCCTGGTCTTGCTCATGCTGCTGCTGAGGAACATCCTCAAGCTGTATGCCGACCAAAGCAGCAGCGCCCTGGGCTCGCGGCTGCGCACGCGAATGGTGCTAGGGGCGGCGCTGATTGCGCTGACCCCCGCGGTGTTCATGTTCCTGTTCAGTTTTCAGTTGATGAATCGGTCCATCGATAGGTGGTTCTCGCCGAACACATCGGAGTTGCGCGAGGACTCGACCCGCGTGGTGCTGGAACTGGCTCAGTACGTGACCTCGAACGCGCGCGTGGAGGCGGAGGCGATTGCAACTTCTGGCGCTCCGGACCGCGAACTGCCGGAGTTGCAGGATGTGTTGGGCTCCCACCGTATTACGCTAGCCGGCGGGTTTGTGGTGGTCTACGGCAAGAATCTGCACGTTCTGGCCAGTTTTCAGGCTCCGGCGGAGCAAAGCCCGGCCCGCCTACTTCCCTGGCTTGAAGGGGAGCGTGGAGCCGCCGTTCCGCTCCACGGGCCGCTCTCTATCAACCTGCTGTCCGCGGCGCAGCGCAGCGACGAGCCGGTGATCCAGGTGGGGGATGCGGAATACGCTCTGGGCATGTCGGCGACCGCCTCCGGCAAGGTGGTGGTGGTGGGGCTGCCCATGCCGCAGGGGCTGAGCCAGACGGCGATGCGCATCCGCTCAGGCGCGGACGCCTACTGGAAGCTGTTTCGGTCGCGCAACCAGATCCGCACCATCTTCTTCCTGCTGCTGTTGCTGATCACGGTGTTTGTGTTTTTCTCCAGTGTGTGGCTGGCCCTGTTTCTATCCAAGCAGATCACGCGGCCTGTGGAGGCGCTGGCCGATGCGATGGATGAGATTGCGGCCGGCAAGTACGACCATCGTGTGGCCCTGATCGCCACCGGGGAGATGGGCGACCTGGTGCGCGCCTTCAACCGCATGGCGTCGGATCTGGATGTGAGCCGACAGTTGGTCGAGAGTTCGTCGGCGCAACTGACGGCGGCGAACCTGGCCATCGAGGAGCGGCGCCGGGAGCTGGAGACGATCGTCGAGACGATTCCCAGCGGGGTGGTGACCTTGGATGGGGCAGGATTCGTGCTCCAATCGAATCGCGCATTTGCGGCGCTGATGGGGCGGCGGGAGGAAGTGAGCCTTGCCGGGGAGCGCGTCGATACGCTGCTGCCTGCCGATTGCGCGGAGGATCTGGCGGGTGTGATCCGGCGCGGGCAGCGCATGGGCGCCGCGTCCACTGAGATTGAACTCCACGCACGGGGCCGCACCGTCCATCTGGCCGTAACCAGCGCGCGGCTTGAGCTGGCCAAGGGGCAGCCTGGAACCGTGCTGGTGGTCGAGGATACGACGGAACTTTTGCGCGCGCAGCGGCAGTTGGCGTGGAAGGAGGTGGCGCAGCGGGTGGCGCACGAGATCAAGAACCCGCTTACGCCGATCGCCCTCTCCGCCGAGCGGATCGCCAAGCACCTGGACCGCGGGCAGCCGGACTCGCCGAATGTGATCCGCAAGTGCAGCGAAGTGATTCTGGGGTGCGTGGGCACGTTGCGGACGCTGGTGGACCAGTTCTCCGCGCTGGCGCAGTTTCCCGCGCCGCAGCCACGGGCGTGCGATTTGAACCGCGTGGCGGAGGAGGCGCTGGCGCTGTTTGCCGGCCGGCTCAACGGCATCACGGTGCAGTGGGACCTGGAGCCGGATTTGCCGACGGTACTGGCCGATCCGGTAGCGATTCGCCGTGCGGTGGCCAACCTGATCGACAATGCCGCCGAGGCGATGCAGGGCAGCCTGCTTTGCGTACTCGGCATACACAGCTCACTCAGCGAGGATGGCGGGGCGGTCGAGGTCGCCGTCTCCGACACCGGTCACGGCCTGACGGATGAGATTCGCGAGCGGCTGTTTCTGCCCTTCTACTCGACCAAGCATCGGGGCACGGGACTGGGCCTGTCGATCGCGGCCAAGATCGTGCAGGAGCATGGCGGCAGCCTACGCGCTGAGAGCAACAGCCCCAAGGGCGCGCGCTTTCTGATGCGGCTGCCCCTGATGGAGCCGCTGAATGAATCCCTGCTGGAGCCGGGCGCACAGGCGGCCCAGCCTGCGACCGAGGGCAACGCCGCCGCGCAGATGAAGGGATTGCACTCATGAATCACATTCTGGTGGTGGACGACGAGGCGGAGATTCGCGGTTCGCTGGAAGAGATTTTGCGCGAAGAGGGCTACGGCGTGGCCAGCGCGGCCACTGCCGCCGAAGCCATGGTGCTGATTCAGGACGCGCCCTATGACGTGGTGCTGCTCGACATCTGGCTTCCAGATCGCGACGGGCTCGATGTGCTGGCCGATATGCACCAGTTGGCGGTGGAGATGCGGCCGGAGGTGGTGATCATCAGCGGCCACGGCACCATTGAGACGGCGGTGAAGGCCACCAAGCTGGGCGCATACGATTTTCTGGAAAAGCCGCTTTCGCTCGATCGCACACTCATCGTGCTCAAGAACGCGGTGGAAGCGCGGCGGTTGCGCACGGAAAACATCGAATTCAAGCGCCAGTTCAATGTGGGCTCGGTGCTGACCGGCACAAGCGTTCCGGTGAAGGCGCTGCGCCAGCAGATTCGGCTGATGGCGCCCACCAATGGCCGGGTGCTGATCTATGGAGAGTCGGGCACCGGCAAGGAACTGATCGCCCGCTCCATCCACGCCGAGAGCCTGCGGCGGGATCGCGTTTTCGTCGAGCTGAACTGCGCGGCCATCCCCGAGGCGTTCATCGAGGCCGAACTCTTCGGCTACCGGTACAGCGCTCAGCCTGGCGGTCCTACAGAGCAGCGCGGCACCCTGGAGCGCGCCGACGGGGGAACGCTCTTCCTGGACGAAGTGGGCGATATGAGCCTGAAGACGCAGGCCAAGATGCTGAGCGCGCTGGACGACCAACTGTTCACGCCGGTCGGCGGCACGCAGCCCTTGCGCGTGGACGTGCGCCTGATCGCCTCCACCAACAAGGATCTCGAAGAAGAGATTGCCAAGGGCAACTTCCGCGAGGATCTTTTCTACCGGCTCAATGTTGTCCCGTTCTTTGTGCCGCCGCTCAGGGAGCGCAAGCAAGACATCCCGCTGCTGGCGCGGGAGTTTCTCGGCGAGTTTGGCCGCCAATACGGACGGCCGCACATGGAGATCGGCGACGAGGCGCTGGAGACGCTGGCCCAGTACCATTGGCCGGGCAACGTGCGCGAACTGAAAAATGTGGTCGAGCGCGTGCTCATCCTCAATCCCCGCGCCCTGCGCATTGAACGCAAGCACTTGCCGCCGCTCACCCACAAGGCCGGCACGCGCTCGACTGAAGAGTTCTCGACGCTGCAACAGGCTCGCGATGCCTACGAGCGCGAGTACATTCTGAAAAAGATTGAGGAAGCCCGCAATAACATCAGCCACGCGGCGGAGTTACTGGGCCTGGAGCGCAGCCACCTTTATCGCAAGATGAAGGCGCTGGGGATCAGTGTAAGGGAATAGGGAGTAGGGAACAGGGAAGCCACAACGCAGCCACGCCAGCCCCAATCAGGAGGAAGCCGGCAAAATGTCTCCACGAAGCAATCTGCCCGGGTCTTTGCCGCACTTCCAAATCTTCCGCCGCACAAATCTCATTTTCCTGCATGACTCTTCTCCTTCTTTGCTTCTCCCCGACCCCGCTGCTTTTTCGCGATCTTATGCAATTCCGCCAATGTCTCTTCCGCCCAACGCAGATGCGCGTCCAATTCCATCTGTCCGAATCGCGCCGCCATCTTCCAGTAAGGCGCGTCGGGATACTGCTGGTTTTTGGCGATCTTCTCATGCTCGGTCCGCTTGAATTGCTTGAGCAGCGCGCGCTCACTTTCCACCATGCGCTCCAGATATCCAATCAGAACTTTCGCGGAAACCTGCGCCCCAAAGAACAGCTTCAGTAGCAATTCATTGCGCGGAATCTCCGGTTGCGGCGGCACTGCCAGCCACTCCGCCAATCGCTCGCTTCCTTTTTTCGTGATCGAGTAAATGTGCCGGTCCGGCTTGCTTTTTTGCCGTTCCGTCTTGCAGCTCACAAGCCCATAGTCTGCCAGTTTTTTCAGGTTTGGATAGATCTGCCCATAGCTCTCATTCCAGAAAAAGCCGACCGATCCGCGGATGGTCTGCCCCAGGTCGTAGCCCGACATGGGTTCGATCGCCAACAGGCCCAGGAGCACTTCCATGCTTGAACTTGAACGTTTTGCCATATGCCTATTAGCTATATGCCTATTAGGGCTACACTGCCAACGGAATTCTTTCGACCGCTCCCGGCGTTCTGCTCCCTTGCGCGTTCAGTGGGGAGAATTGCGTATGATACGACTGGCTGCCGGACCACAAATGCTCCGTGCCCCCTCCTTGCGACTTTTTTCTGTCGCAAGGATGGGAAACACGAACCACCATCGGCATGTTTGCGGCAGCCTCAACTGTGCGCGCCGCCGCTCGCCTCAGATCTGTGAACAAGCCAACGGGCTCAGAATCAGGTTGGTTATGTTGGTCACAATATTGTCGAAACTATACCGCGGACTTCCGGAAAGTTTCTTCCATGCAGGATCGGCGCGGAAGACGTCCCATTGCGCTTCCAGCTCGGCCATATCGGTGAAGCTCAGCATGTATGTCAGGCTCGGCATCCGCGAACCAATCAGCGTATCGCCGAAGATCACAGGATGAAAGCCTGCATTCTTGAATAGCTCGAACTCGCCCGAATGAAACATCTCCACTTTGCGGACGTGGTCCCCGTTGCTGGGGCTCTCGTAAGTCCGAAGTTGAAAGATGCGCTTGCCCTTCGTCGCGGAGGACGCCGGCGGAGTCACCCGCGGCCATCCTTCAAAGGCCGCCAGCAGAGAGGTCTCCACCCGTTGAAACGCCGGCGCCGCCGCGGTTGCATTCCAAAACGGTTCCGCAACCTTCATGAAACCCGCATCCCCGGCAAGACGCAGATCCAATTCTGCCATGGCCTCTACCGAAGACCCCGGAATCAGCAGGTAAAACGCCGGCGTCTCCGGCCCAATGTCGAGCTTGAACGCGCCAATCGGGCCCATCCCCATGCGAGTCAGCGCCGGGATGAGCGCATCGCCGAAGTAGCTCTCGGTCAGCTTCGTTTGTGGTCCGCTCAGCAGGGCATAGCGCCGCACCTGGTAGAACTGGCGCGAGCTGGCCGCCGGGGTCTGCCCCGCAACATTACCCGCAATGGCAAAAGCTGAAGTCGCTATCGACGCAGCGAGAAACTTTCGGCGTTCCATGGTGTCCTCCGTGTATGCAGAATCATCCCACGGCAGCGCCGCTTAAGCAATTACGCCCCGTGCCCTATCCTTGCTGTCATTCTGAGCGAGCGCAGCGAAGTCGAAGAACCTGCGTTTTGCCTTTCTGGCGCATGGGTGGGAAACCACGAAGCCCTGCTTGCCTTTCCGCATCTCCCGCGTCAACTGGTTATCGCCGGGCCGATCATCCCATCCACCGGCCCGCCCCACCCCTGCTGGAGTATCCTTTCCTGAGAGGAATTCAACTTGTCTCGCATTCGCTTACTGGCTGGCCTGCTCACACTTTGCATGACCGCGGGCTGTAAAGCCCACTCTGCCCCGCAACCGGCGCTTGCCCCCATGCTCAACCGTCACATCGAGGTCATGGTTCGCTCTCAGTTCAACATCCCGCAGGACTATGTTGTGACCCTTGGCGCCCGCAAGCCGAGCCAGATTGCCGGCTATGACGCGCTGCCCATCACTCTTTCCCGCGGCGAGAAGAAGACCTTGATCGACTTCCTGATCTCCACCGACGGCAAGACGCTGGCCCGCCTGGAAACCTTCGACCTGGTCGAGGATCCCATCTTCAACTTCGACATTACCGGCCGCCCCATCCGCGGCAATCCCGCCGCCAAGGTCACCGTCATCAACTTCGACGACCTGGAATGCCCTTACTGCGCCAGAATGCACCAGTCGATCTTTCCCTCCACCCTCGAACGCTACAAGGACAAGGTCCGCTTCATCTACAAGGACGACCCGCTCACCGAACTGCACCCCTGGGCCATGCATGCCTCGGTAGATGCCAACTGCCTGGCCGCGCAGAGCGGCGACGTCTATTGGACCTACGTGGATTACGTCCACGCTCACGGCCAGGAGATCAGCGGCCAGGACCGCAATCCGGCAAAGAGCTTTGCCGCGCTTGATCGCATAGCCCGCCAGCAAGCCACGCTAGCCAAGTTCGACCCAAGCAAATTCGCCAAGCTCGACGCCTGCCTCGCCGTGCAGGACGAGTCCCAGGTCCGCGCCTCCGCCCGCGAGGCCGAGTCGCTGAAGATCGAGGGAACGCCCGCGCTCTTCGTCGATGGCGAGCGCATCGACGGTGCCGTCCCCGAAGACCAGCTCTGGCTGGTGATCGACCGCGCCCTGAGCGCCGCGGGCATCGATCCTCCTGCCACTCGCGCCGCGCCGGCCAACCCCTCTCAATCTGCCGGAACCGGCAAATAGGTCTTGATGCCGTTTGTGCAATTTCAGCGTCAAACTGCCGTAGCAAACATCCAGCAGGGTGGCTTATTCTTGAGGAATAAGCCACATGAGTTCATCAACCCCCCGCTGTAGCAACCCTGAATTTGCTCTATCGCCGCACCGGCCTATGGATTTATCCTTGAATGACGGGGCCTTATCGGCCCAATAGGAGATACCAGGTTGCAAGTCGAATCGTTTTTCCCGACCCGTGCCCGTTTCGCCGTTCTCATTCTTTGTAGCGGAGCCTTGTTGGCCCCGGTCGCCGGCTGCCGCCGCTCACCCGCTCCCGACGTAATGGCCACCGTGAATAGCAAGGAAATCCTGCGTTCGGATCTGGAGAAGTATTACACGGCAAGCCTCGGAGACAACCCGCAGCAGCCCTCCGCTGAACAGGCAGAAATTGTCCGGCTCAATATCCTGAAGGAGATGATCGACGATGAAATCCTGCAGCAGCGGGCGGCCAAACTCAACCTTGCCGCCAGCGATGAGGACGTCAACGCCAAGTACACGGAGATGAAGGCGCCCTATACGCAGGAGGATTTCGACAAGCTGCTCAAGCAGCGCAACCTCTCCGAGGCCGACCTCAAACACGATATGCGACGGCAGTTGACTAAGACCAAGCTGCTCAACAAGGAGATCGAGTCCAAGATCAACATCACCGACGCTGAGATCGCCGGCTATTACGGTGCGCACAAGCCAGAGTTCAATCTGATCGAGCCCCAGTATCACCTGGCGCAGATCGTGGTCACCGGCGGGCCCTCCCAGCAGACCGGCAACCTGCAAAACAACAAAGCCTCCGGGGACGCCGACGCCAAGAAGAAGATCCAGGCCCTGCACACCCGGCTCGACGGCGGCGAGGACTTCGGCGCCGTGGCCATGAACTTCTCGGAGAATACGACCACCGCCTCGAATGGCGGCGATATGGGCTTTGTGGCCGAGTCGGCGCTGCACAGTGAGCCGGAAGCCTTCAATGCCATCAGCAAGCTCAAGCCGGGTCAGATCACCGATATTCTCCCCATTTACGACGGCGCCGGCCCAGGACACCGGACCATCGGATACGCCATCTACAAGTTGATCGCGCGGGAGCAGGCCGGTCAGCGCGAATTGAACGACCCGCGTGTACAGCAGGCCATTCACCAGTTGCTGCACGAAGGCCGCGCACAACTGCTCAAGAACGCTTACTTCGAAATGCTCCACGACGAAGCCAAGATACACAACTACCTGGCCGACCAAATTCTCAAGGAAGGCGCGAAATAGAACGCGGCGCTTGACTGGTCTTCAGAACTTTATCGCAATCTTAGCCCCCGCATACTGAATCGCCTTGTCGTGCGCATCTGTAACTTCACCCCCGACGCCGAGCGCGTCAGCAAGAACACGCGCTTTTCCTGGGTGGTCTGCTTCCAGTGCTCCTGAATGCCCCCGGTGTGCTCCAGTGGAAAGATGTTGGTGTACTCCAGTCCGCTGCCGATGTGCAACTGTTTGGAACGCAGAACCGCGTCGCCCCAGTGCGGCCAATACTCCTCCGGCTCCGCGCTGTCCAGCCAGAAAGCATCCCATCCCTGCGCCAGCAGCTTGCCCGCAAGCTGATTCCAGAAGAAGTCGCGCGCCGCGGGATTTGTCGGGTCGTAGACGTGCGTTCCCGGAATCTCAAAGCCTTGCTTCTGGATCTCCTTGAAGTTATTTGAACTCACGTCCATCATGCCCCACACCGAGATCATCGCGTGAACGCGTTCCTCATGCAGCGCCTTCAATTCGGCCGCACGTCGGTGTAGCCGGAGTTGAACTCAGGATCGCCTTCACCGCCAGGTTTCCACCAGAACCAGTCCTGCACAATGGCATCCAGCGGGATGTGCCGGCTCCGGTATTGGTTGGCGATGTCCAGGATCTCGGCCTGCGACGCATAGCGATCCTTGGACTGGAAAAGACCATAGGCCCATTGCGAAAACAGCCGCGCATGCCCGGTCATCGACCGGTATTCATGGATGATCCGGTCCATGCCGGGACCATAGAGAACGTAGTAATCCACCTGGTCGCCAGCCATCGATTCAAAGTTGAGAGCGAGCGGAAAGCGGTTGTCCACATAGGAAAAGGAGGCCGTGTTCCAGAGGATTCCCTAGACCTTGCTGGAGACCAGCAGCGGAATGGCAACGTCGGTGTTATTTTGCCCCAGTTCCAGTGTGCTGCCCCGATAATTGAACAGCCCGCTCTGATGCTGGCCGAGCCCGTAGATGGCCTCGGTTGCATCGGGCGAAAACCGGTCCTCGACCTGGTAAAGCGCTGTCGATTGCAAGGGACTTGCCGTCGCTTGCACCGAAACATATGTGCGCGGCAGACTGCCGCTTTCCCGCAACAGAGGCTCGCCCTGGAGGTTCTTGAAGCTCAGGCTGCCGTCCCGTGCCGACAGGGAGACGGTCAGGCGGGGAGTCGTGAGCGTGGTCAGGTCGCCGGACTGACTGAACTGGAATATAGATCCGGGGCGGGACTGGTCCTGAGCAAGCATCCATGGACGTGGCGCCGTCGAGGCTGGCGCCCCCGCCGGTCTTGCCACCACGTGGACCATCGAATCGCCGCAGACCGTCACTTCCAGCACTTCGCGGTCGTTGTGCGCGGTCATGCCCGTTGGCGACTGGATGGCCTCCATTGCGGTGAGATGGGGAAACTCCCCGATGACCGTTTGCCCCCGACGCACCGGCTCCGGACCCGGCCAAGAGGGTTAGGCAGATGAGAGCGGAAGGGAAGGCGGGGGCGCGTGTGACCGGACGAAAGCATTGTGCACCTCGTGCATTGCGCTGAAGAGGCGAGCCGGAATGAACAACGGCCTCCGCAAATGGCGGAGGCCGTTTATATTATGCTGGTGAGAGCCTGAAACTACTTCAGGTTGCCGCTTGAATCGATGGTGATGCCGCCCGGCCCCTTGTTTTTCTTCTCTTCGTTGGCCTTGCGGGTTCCCATCGCTTTTTGGCGCCAGTCCTCCGCGGCTGCCACATCGGCCTTGCGGGCGGCCTCGTCGCCGAAGTCCACATCCGCCTTGCGCCGATAAATCAGGTTCAGGTAGGCCATGGCGTCGTCATAATTCGGCCGGTTCGCCACTGCCTGGTTCAGATACTGCAACCCCTCTTCCACCAGCGGACCATTCAGGGCCTTTAGAGGCTCCATCAGTTGCTTGGGGGCCTTGGCATTGCCTTCACCGTCGTCAGTCACGCCAGCCGGCACCAGCGCCTTCAGCATGTGCTCGTGCGCCTCGGTCCAGTCGATCACGCCAACGGTGTAGGCAGCCTCGGGATCCTTCGGATCCACGGCCAGTACCTTCTTCTGCCATGCCTTGGCATCATCCAACTTCTTGATGCTGAAATAAATGCCCGCAATCTGCTTCAAGCTGTTCACATCGCTCGGGTCCTTGTCCAGAACCTCTTGAAAAATGCTGATCGCCTGCTGCGCGGTGTTCAGGTTATCCGGCGTATCCAGTCCCGGCACCACGTTCTGGGCCAGCGCTGTGGCCAGATAGCTCTTTGCCATCGGCAGCCCCGGATCGAGCTGCGTGGCCTTCTGGAAGTGCCCAATCGCCTCTTCATATCGCTGGCTCTTGTAAGCATCCACTCCCTTGTTCAACTGGTCGCGGGCTGCAAGTTTGTCGCACCCGCTCATGGCAACCACCATGCCGGCCAAGGCGACCGCAAGCGCCGTAATACGTGCGGGTCCATTCATGTTCGTATCCTTCTCCTTCAGGCGAGTACCTATCGATCACACGCCTGGAATCTTATGAAGCTGGCCGCGGGCGGGAGGTACCGAAACCAGGATGAAAAAATTGTACTCCTGTTTTCCGCCCGGATGGACTGCCTCCGGACGGTGCTGCCAACCCTGGGAAAAACTGGGCCTTTGCTATCGCCCCAGCCCCCATTTCAACAGCCTGAACTCTGCTCGACCTACAGTCGAGGCGATCAAAATCCGCCAAATGGCCGATGCCGATTGCCTCCGCAGGCTTCCCCGCTCAGGGAAAACCCCCCCCTGAGCAGCCGGCTACTGGCCAGCCATGATCTTCGGCGTCATCAGTCCGATGTGATCCACGTTGGCCGCGCGGCCAATGTCGATGACTTCTGCTATGTAGGCGAAGTTCACATCGTCGTCGCCTCTGACGAACATGACGCGCTCCGCGCGGTTGGCATAGATATCGGTCAGCCTCGGCAGCAAATCCCTCTTGGCATAGTCAGTTTCGTTGATCTTGTAAGCCGGGGCCGCGCCAGGGCGGTAGAGAACCTGCACCACGATGGTGCGGTCGATATTCGGCTGCTGCTTCAGCTGATCCTTGGGCGGCTGGGGCACCAGCGCATCCAGACCCTTCGGCACCGTCGGCACGATGACCATGAAGATGATCAACAGCACCAGCAGAATATCGATCATCGGCGTAACATTGATGTCGGACGAGTAGCCTCCCGCGCCCCCACCAGTTGTCATTGACATGGCTTAAAACTCCTCGCTTGCTCGAAATCGTTAAATAGACGGCCCAAGGGCGAAATCATTGACCCGGAGTGCCGGCTTCGCGCTTCTGCGTCAACAAGCCCACGTCGTCCACGCCGGCTGTGCGCACTGCGTCGATGGCGTCTTCAACCGCCCGAAACTGCGCACGCGCATCCGCGCGCACAAAGATCGTCTTGCCGGACTTTTCAGACAACTTTTCGCGCACCAAGCCGCCAAGCTCAGTGACGGCGATCTTGTTCTGCCCCAGAAACACGTCTCCGCTGCGCGTAACCGCGACGACAATGGCGTCTTCCTTGTCCGCGTCCGGCATGTTGGTCGGATTGTCGACCTTGGCCATGTCGATGGACACCTTGTTCTGGAGCATAGGGGTGATGACCATGAAGATGATCAGCAACACCAACATCACGTCCACCATGGGGGTGACGTTGATATTCGAGTTGACCTTACTGCCTTCGTTGCGAACCGCGATTCCCATTGTTTGGGCTCCGTGCCTAAAGAATTTTTATTCCGGATGGCTTCCGGCGTTGCTGCCAATCGCCTGACCGGCGCGAGGTTTAAACGGTTGGGCAGAAGAGAACTTGACTCCGCTGCCCTCCCAAAAAATTCTCGCTGTTGCCGACAGCCGCTTCGCTTAGAGCTTGTGGCTCTGTTTGATGAAGTAGTCGACCAGCTCACTCGATGAGTTGTCCATCTCCACGTCGAAGTTTTCGACACGGCCAGTGAAGTAGTTGAACGTCATCACGGCCGGGATGGCCACGAGCAGGCCGAACGCTGTGGTTACCAGGGCCTCGGAAATACCACCGGCGACCGCGCCGATGCCCGAAGTCTTCTGGGTGGCGATCTGCTGGAAGGCATGCAGAATGCCGATGACGGTGCCGAGCAGTCCAACGAACGGAGCCGTGGCGCCGATGGTGGCCAGAACGGAAAGGCCCCTCTTCAGCTTGGCGTGAACGATGGCCTCAGCCCGCTCCAATGCGCGGCCCGAGCTCGCGATGGTCTCCTCGGTCGGCAAACCGGCTGAGGCGCGGAATTCCTGGAGGCCGGCGGTTACAACCTCGGCCAAGTGAGACTTTTTGTTGCGATCGGCGATCTTGATCGCTTCTTCAAGCTTGCTGTCCTTCAGCGCGCCGGCAACCTTGGGCGCGAATTCGCGCGACTGCTTGCGGGCGGCGGAGAAGTACAGGTAACGGTCGATCATCACGGCCAGGGACCAGATCGACTCGATGAAAAGGACGATGGCGATGCCGCGTACCGCCCATCCCATGTGATCCCATAGCTGCATGGGGCTGAAGCCGACCGCCTGATCTTCCTGGAAGAGTGCAAGGCTGCTGACCGTGTGCGAAGCGAAATGTGTGAGCTGAGCGAGAATCACTGAATCATTCCTCCTAAGGAGTTTCTTGTGAACTGCGATTGTCCGCCGCGGCGGACGGTTGCTAAGAATGCGGCTCTTTCAGGATTCGCATTCGGGTCAAAAGCGAGGCCCCTACCCATCAATGAGGGAAGGAGCCAGAAGGCATGTCATCCACCAAGGGTGAAGATCACGTTCACCGTGGTCTCCACTTCCACTGGGTCGTTGTTCAGAAGGTAAGGCCTGTAGCGCCAGCTCCTCACCGCATCCAAAGCGGCCTGCTGCAACATCGCCGGTCCGCTGACGACGTGCAGATCTTCGATCGCTCCAGTCTTGGAAATCTTGGCTTGGAGTACCACAGTGCCGGAGACGCGGGCTGCCTTGGCGATCGGCGGATAAACAGGCGGGGTCTTCTGAAGCAGCATACCGACCGCCACGCCGGCTGAGATGTTCACCTTCTTGGGAGCCTCGGCCTTTACCTTGGGACCGCCCTGCCCACCGAACAAGCTGTCGGTCACGCCGGTGCTGCTGCCGCCCAGGCCCTCCATGCCGGCCACGCCAAAGCCCGTCGGCGCCGCTTCCTTCTCGGCCACCATCTTGATGTCGTGCGGAATCCGGGTGGGAGCTGTCAACTGATTGTTCATCATCTCCGACTGCACATGAACCACGCGCACGGCCTCTGGTGGTGGCGGTGGCGGTGGCGGTGGCGGCGGAGGTGGCGGGGCAGTCAATACCGTCAGCATAAAGGCCTTCGGCAGCGCCTCTGGATAGATCAGCGGATACAGAATCATGCCAACGAGAACCGCGCCGTTGATGATGCCCGTGAACATCATCCAACGACCGCTCTTGGTCTTGATCCTGCCCGCGGATTCAAACGTGGAATCTTCAAACATGGCCAGCCTCGAATCGGGTGTTGGT